>Ga0207761_1000537_pt1 | contig 13339 bp, 11 predicted proteins | sample LuqExpMetageno34_FD_187792 | JGI IMG/M metagenome (GOLD analysis project Ga0207761, IMG submission 187792) | Tropical forest soil microbial communities from Luquillo Experimental Forest, Puerto Rico - Sample 34 (SPAdes) | ecosystem: Environmental > Terrestrial > Soil > Tropical forest ... | reverse complement strand
GAGCCGGTCCTGCCATTCTCTGGCTAGCATCTCGTGATCCTCCTTGAGATAAAGCTCCAGCGCTTTCACCATCCCGATGATTTCCTCTTTGCCGACTTTCTGACTGCGGCCTAGGGTGTCTTCATGTGGGCTGTTGTTCAGCAGGGCGTTTGCGACCAGCTCTTTGCGCCCGATGAGCAAACCGGCGCATTGCGGACCTCGCATGGCCTTGCCGCCGCTGAACGTCACGAGGTCGTATCCCATGACGGCGTAATCCCAAAGGTGAGAAACCGGAGGCGTATCGGCCGCCGCATCATTCATGCAGGGAACGTTGTACTGCTTGGCTAGCTTGGGCCACTCATCGACCTTGATCTGACCGGCAGCATTGGCGAAATTGGTGAAGTGCATCATCGCGGTGCGATCACTGATCGCCTGCTGCAGCTGATCGCGCGTCTCGATTTCTATCAGCTTGACTCCGGTGGAACGCAACTGGTGGTCGAACGGGTTGCGGTGCGACTTTTGGATGATGACTTCCGATTTCATCCCAGTAAGATCGGGGAGTTGCCGGATGCGGGCTTCGTCATTTCCGGTGAGAATTCCGGCCAAGCCCGATTGAATTGCCGCTGCGGCGCCGGAGGTCACGAGTGCGCCGTATCCTTCCGGCAACTTGAGCATCTCGGCAATGCGCCTCCCGGCAGCCACCTCGAGTTCGGGAATGCTCACGAAATGGCGGCCAGCCATCGCCATGACCGCTTCGAGTTCAGGGCGGAGAACCGAACCGCCCAGCATGGTCATCGTACCCTCGCAGTTGATCACGGTGGTGACGCCAAGCTCGTCGTACGGGTTGCCGGTTTGTCCAAAGCCGCTGATCGGTAGCGTTGCGGATGGGTTGCGTCCGGAGAGCGAAAACAGCTTCCCTGGAGACAACAGTGCTCCTGCAAGAGCGGTGGCAGTACCGAGAAACCCGCGACGATTCCACTTCAAATTGAGTTGCATAGGCCCCCTTTGCCTCTTACTTTTGAGTCACGGCAGCGATGCAATTGATCTCAACCAGCGAGTCCCCGGGCAAAGCAGCCACAGCGACCGTCGTACGGGCCGGACCTCCGTGTGGGAAGTACGTCGAGAAGACCTTGTGCATCCCGTCCCAGTGCTCAATCTTTACCAGGAACACATTGAGCTGAAGGATGCTGTCCATCGATCCTCCCCCGATTTCTACATGCTTCTTGATTTTGTCCATGACGATGGTGGTGTGAGATTCGATGGTCCAATCCTTCGAGTCTCGCGAGTCGTGGGCGCCCTGCCCGGCCACATAGATCAGGCCGTTGTGCACGACCACCGGCATGATGACGTCTTTCTCGCTGCCCGGCTTGCCTTCGCTGTTCAGCTTACGAATTCCATTAGCAGCCTGCCCGGCCGAATTCTGAGCGATTCCGCTCGCGGGTAAAGCGGCGGCGGTCACTCCTAACATCGACAGCACGGAAGCAGACCGCAGTGCAAACACCCTGCGCGTTAAGTTGAAGTTCATGTCCTGTTCCTCCCCAAAATTGGAATTCGCTATCGTCTTCACAGTAGAGCAAGCTACGGTAGAGCAAAGCTAAAAATGTCGCTACCAGCAGCAATTGCAACGTACTGTTTTCCGGCTACTGCATACGTCATGGGTGACGCTGTCATATCTTGCCCAGTATTGAAATGCCACAACGGCTTGCCAGTCAGGGCGTGGACCGCTTCGAACGATCCGGCATCGTCACCGAAGAACACTAGCCCCCCGGCCGTACTCATGGTTCCACCTGAGGAATGCCCGCGCCCGTTTTGCGGATACTTCCAAGTGAACGATCCGGTGTCGAGATTGTAGGCAACAAGAAATTTCTGCGACGTTTCACCGGCGATCCGTTGCACTCCGGTGGAATAGTATTCCTTGCCTTCCTTGAAAGCTCTCGTTGGCTCGGAAAAATACGTCTCGCACTCTTCCAGAGCGAGGAAATACACCATGTGCGTGGAGTCATCGTAGGAAGGTGAATACCAATTCGTTGCTCCGGAATAGCCGGGACAGACTCTGGATCCCGCCGGCGTGGGCCGGACATCGGATCGAATCGGCACGCCGTAGGCGTCGATCCCTTTCGCCCAGTTCAGCTTCTCCACAAACGGAGTGGCGGAGAGAAAATTCCCGTTCGTCCGATCCAACACGTATAGATAGCCGTTTCGATTCGCCTGGACCAGCAACTTGCGCGGTTCGCCTTGATAAACAGCATCGATCAACATGGGGGTCTCGACTGCGTCGTAGTCGAACAGATCGTGAGGAGTAAATTGGAAATACCACTTCAGAGCGCCTGTGTCGGGATCGAGGGCCAACACGCAGTCGGTATAGAGATCATTCCCGGGGCGGACATCGTCATTGAAATCCGGAGCGGGATTGCTGGTGCCCCAAAAAATCAGATTCAGACTGGGATCATAAGTGCCTGGCATCCAGGTAGTACCGCCGCCACGCAGGTATGCCTGGCCCGGCCAACTGACGGAACCGAATTCGCCAGGGCCAGGAATGGTCCAGAAGCGCCAGGCGAGCTTACCTGTCATCGCGTCGTATGCTGCGAGAAATCCTTGTACACCATCGTCTCCGCCTGAAGTGCCCACGAGAACTTTGTCTTTCACGACAAGTGGGGCGCTGGTCGCGCCATAGTTCTTATTCCAGTCAGCGTAACCAATGTCCCAGATCTGATTCCCCGAACGCGCGTCCAGGCAAAGCAAATGCGCGTTGTCCGTCTCCATATAAACGCGATCATGCCAGACCGCAACTCCTCGGTTTACGTGCTGCGAAGCGTCGTCAATCAGTCCTTCGGATGTGGCCCGCGAATGGTGCCAGACGATTCGCCCGGTTCGGGCATCAAGGGCAAAGGCATCGTTGGCTGCTGTGACGAACATCGTTCCGTTGACGACAACCGGGGTGTTCTCCAGGCGATTGCTGTTGCGGGCGTGGAAAATCCACTCAGCACGCAGTTGGGGAATGGTGGTTGAGTTGATTTCGGAGAGACCGCTGAACCTGCGGCCAGAGTAATCGCCGTTGTAGGAAATCCAATTTGTCGCGACGGGCTGAACTAACAGGTCTTCCGAGCGCACCTCGATCTTCGCTGGTTCTGATGGGCGCTCCGCGACTGCGGTCAGGCAGCTAAAGATCGCGAGAATGAAGACAGCGGTGCGTAGAACCCCGCATAACTTCGCGAGCGAAGGACCAAATCTGGCTCTAAAAGGACGCTTTGGCAAGCCTGGCCTCCGATGGATCCCTTTTTCCAACTGGCACGCGGACGGATTGGTTGGCGGCCGGCTGGTAGCCCAGTTCTCGTGAAATCTGAAGCCCCGCCGCCTGAACAAGAGGCGCGAGTTGTCGCAGACGAGTCACGGGCATACGCACCACGGGCGCGGTGATGCTAAGGCTCGATTGCACGCTGCCGGTGTGGTCCCAGATAGGCGCTGCAACACACCGGATATGCATTTCGTGCTCTTCCATGTCGCAAGCGTATCCGTTCTTGTGGACGCGATACAGCTCTGTTCGGAGTTCCTGCAGATTCCCCACAGTGTTCGGCGTTAAACGTTTGACTTCCAGCTCGGGAAGAATGCGAGCCATCTCTTCTGCCGGCATGTAAGCCAGCATCACTTTGCCGACGGCTGTGCAATAAAGGGGAACTGTGGCGCCGATGCGGGAATAGATACGAAGTTGTTCGGGGGAATCCAGCTTCTCGACGTACACCGCGGACAAACCATGGCGCACCGTCAGGTGGATGGTTTCCCGAGTCTGCTGGTTCAACTCGCGCAAATAAGGAAGACTCAAACGACGGATATCGAGTTGACCCACCGCTGCCTGGCCGATAGCGAAACAGGCGATGCCAAGGTGATAAGTGCCGTCTCCATCACAGCTCAGGAAGTTTGCTGTAACCAGATTCGCCAGAAACCGGTGGACCGTGCTAACCGGAAGTCGCGAATGACCAGCGACCTGCTTTGCGGTCAGGCCGCGCGGCGACTCGCTGAACAGATGCAAGAGTCGCAACCCTCGTTGCAAAGCTGTGATGTCGTAAGTACGTTTTGGCCTGGCAACCATACGATGGAATCTATTGCAAAAATGAAAGTGCGAATTATCTGATGAAAGTCGACATTTCTGCAAGCGATTGTTGGCTAGAGCCGGCCGAACTGCTTTACTGCGGCCACGATCGATTTGAGCTTTTCGATGACCGCATACATCGAGTGCTCCTTGTAGTCCATCTGTTGCGCGACCGTAAGCACCGCTTCGGCCTGCGCCCGGGGCACGACTGCAACACCATCGCTGTCAGCCACCACAATATCCCCGGCATTGACAGGGGCACCGTTGCAAACCACGGGAATCTGGGATCCTGCGAAACGATAGTGATGCACTGAAGTTGATGGAACTATGCCGGTCGCAAACACAGGGAAGCCGATCTTCCGCAGGTAGGCCACGTCGCGGACACCGCCATCGATCACGGCGCCTGCATAGCCGCGGGCCGCCATCGCGGTGCCCATCAAGCCGCCCATACCCGCAATGTCCTCTCCGTCTTCGACCACCATCACATAGACCGAATCAGTCGAGCCCTGGTCAATCGCTTCCAGCATGCCGCTGAGGGCTTCGGGGTCGGTGTTGCCTTCGTCTTTCTTGAGCCGCACCGTTCTCGCGAAGCCGGCAAACTTTGTGGTGAAGATTGGCTGCATGCGATGACTCATGTACATGCGTTTGCCGGTAACTTGCTCGAGTGCATCGGAAACCGATGCTACTTCGACCCGGCGAAACTGTGCGATCAAGTCCGCGTCCGCAGTCGGCGCAACGGCAGTGGAAGTGGCTTGCGCTCGGACGATTCGGCCTCCTCCAGCAAGCGCGAGAGTCACAATGACAAGGATTCCTGCAAGCGTTCCGACTTTCGCCACAGTTTGAGATTTGTCCATTCCATCCTCCAGGTTGTATATATGTCCGCGGACTCTAACACCGTTTGTCCCCCGGTTGGAAGAGCCATGTGTTCAAAACATGAGGAGAAATCGAGATGCGAGTGAAAACGATGCAGTTCGCCGGATTGGCATTGGTTCTGGCAGTCAGCGCCGCGCTTGCCGGTCAACGCTGCTATGCGCAGGAACGAAAAGCAATCAACCTTGCGCCTGCAAGAGGGCTCCCCTTTAGCGATGGCGTCATCGCGGGAAATACGCTCTATATTGCCGGCCAGGAAGGCACAGATGAAGCGAACAAGTTGGTGCCGGGCGGCGTTGCGGCAGAAACCAAGGCAGCGCTCGACAACATCGAAAAAGTCCTGAAAGCCGCGGGCTTTGAGCTCAAAGATGTTGTCTCGGTCACCGTGTACCTTGCGGACATCCACGATTTTCCAGAGATGAATAAGGTTTACAAGGGCGTTCTCCCTGACCCAAAACCGGCGCGGGCAACCATTCAAGCAGCGGCTCTGGTAAACGATGCCAGGGTAGAGATTGCTGCAATTGCAGTGAAGCAAAAATAAGATCGCGCCTTCGGATGGGAAATCATTTTCATCTGATGAAACCCGCCACGTCGATGCTTGCCGCGAGCCGAAAGGCTCTCTAGCATGCGGTGAACATCCTGCGGCGGGAGAAGCAAACCGACAGCCATGCTACGGACTCGAACACATCATCTGTTGATCGCTCTTTCGCTCGCACTGGGAGTAATGTGGCACGCCATTGCGTACGCACAGCAAGATGATTTGTTGGAGGACGATTTCAAGAACGGGCCCGCTCCCGGCAAACGCACTTTCACCTCAACGTGTGCCGGATGTCACGGGCTGGATGGCCGGGGAGGCGAGCGGGCTCCGAATATTGCAGGCAGCGCCAGGGTGAAGCACCTGTCGGACACCCAGATCTCCGGCATTATTTCGAATGGGATTGCCGGTACAGGCATGCCAGCCTTCCACTCTCTGAACCCGGCGCAGGTTCGGGCTGTCGTCAGCTACCTGCATCTGCTGCAGGGGAAACTTGCAGAACGGGCCCTTCCGGGGAATGAGGCGGCCGGTAAGAAGATCTTCTTTGGCAAAGCCGAATGTTCCTCATGTCACATGATTTCGGGCGTGGGCGGATTTCTTGGCCCAGACCTTTCAGTGTATGGCGCTGAACTATCGGCAAAGGCGGTTCTGAACGCAATCATCAAACCCAGAAAGATCAGTCAGTCGGGCTACCGGTTGGCCGCAGTTTACACTCGCGACGGCAGCCATATGGAAGGCATGGTTCGAAACGAGGACAATTTTTCCGTCCAATTGCAGTCTCGAGATGGCGCCTTCCATTTCTTTGAGAAAGCGGACTTGGTGAGCCTCGAATATCTTGATCAGCCGTTGATGCCGAGCGACTACACCAAGCAGCTCAGCGCGAGCGAACTCAATGACCTCGTGAGCTACTTGATGAGCGCGACAACGTCGTCAAAAGCTTCGACGGGCTCGAAGCCAGGCGCGCAGTAAGAACCGCTGTTGAAATCTGCAACAGTCTATGGCGTGCGACGTGATTGGCCTTTCGCCGCATTGCGCCATGTACCTCCGAAATCTACCTCTGCGGTCACGTCGGTTCCACACTATCAGTGAGCCCTCCCCCCTAATGTCCTGATACGCCATGGACCCCATGGGATAGAGCTCATGGGACCGAAATGCAAGAACCCCTGGCGAAGAACAATTCAGCAAAACTGGTTGGGCAGGCAGCAGGAGCGCTGTTGTTGTTAGCGGCCCTGGGATGCCTGATTGGTTGCCAGGGAGTAAGCGCTGCTGGCTCAAGCCAGCCGCCGGCTGGCAACCTCTCTCTGGGGAGTTCGAGCCTAGATTTCGGCAGTATAGCGGCGGGTAGCAGCAAGACTCTTACGATCAGCGCTACGAACTCGGGTACGGCATCGGTGACGATCAGCAGTGCTTCGGTTTCGACCAAGTATTATTCCGTGACTGCACCCAGTCTTCCGATCACGATCAGCGCGGGGCAGAGCACCCCACTCAGTATCAAGTTCGCTCCGAATGCTGCTGGAACCTTCAACGCTACGGTCGGGATTGCGAGTGATGCCTCGAATCAACTTACCAATCTTTCGCTGTCTGGGACCGGGTTGGCAGACGGGCAACTCGCGGTGAACCCAGCGTCGGAAGCCTTTGGTAGCGTAACGGTGGGCGCGAAACAATCGGCGACCGTAACTCTATCTAACAACGGAGGAGCGAGTGTCAGCATTTCGCAGGCGACGGTCAGCGGCACCGGGTTTCAGCTGAGCGGAATCACCACTCCTCTTACACTGAACGCATCACAGAGCACCACCTTCACAGTGACATTTGCACCGTCGGCAGCCGGGAGTGCCAGCGGTACGGTTACGATCACCTCGGACGCTTCGAATCCATCGCTGACCATGTCGCTGTCGGGAACCGGAGTGGCGTCAGCAGGGCAACTTACGGTGACTCCGACGACACTCGCTCTTGGTAGTGTGGTCCTCGGTACCAGTGGAACAGCGTCAGGCAAACTGAACGCGATCGGTGCGAATGTTACGGTCACGGGGGCCAGCTCAAACAACTCAGTATTCAGTATCGGTGGACTCTCGCTGCCGGTGACAATCCCGGCTGGTCAGAGCACTCCTTTCACGGTGACGTTCAGCCCGCAAACATCTGGAGCAGCAAGCGCTACTCTGACCTTCACCAGCAACGCTCAGCCGACGACTACTACCGAATCGTTGACAGGAACTGGCACGCCTGCCCCGACTCATACCGTCAACCTGTCATGGAATCCGAGCAGTTCGCCGAATATTTCCGGCTATAACATCTATCGCGCTCCGTACGTGAACTCAGCCTGTGGTTCTTTTGTGAAGATCAACGCGGTGCTGAACGTGGGCACGCTCTATGCGGACTCTGCTGTGACCGACGGAACGTCATACTGCTACGCCACAACGGCCGTGAATTCGAGCAACGAGCAGAGCGGCTATTCGAACATTGTTTCGAACCTCCAGATTCCGCCTCCATAGCACAAGCGTTGGTGGAAGTCCCGCTATTCGGTATTCGAATGAAAAGTCCCGTCAATTAGGCGGGCCTTGGTCCTTCACGCTTGTGTTCTCAGACTTTAAGTTATTGCGTCAGCTCATTTTCGCTCAAAGGGTGCATTGGCCCATGTCGTCCGAGAACGTGACCCAATGGCATCTTTTCGGACATGGCAGAAAGCTGCAGACTGATGCCATGCGACTCCCCCAGTCGATCCATCCACCTGTCTCTATTCGTGTCTTTTCTACCGTCCTGCTCATCGTATCGACCACTTTGATGTCTGCGGCGGCCAGAGCTGCGACAGCGCCATTGGTTTGCTCGCCAGCTCACTTGCGATTAGGCACGGTCACAATCGGACAGAATGAAACTCAACTGATCGCGCTGACCAATACTGGTGCGAGCACCACAACCATCTCTGCAATTAGTGTGAGTGGAGCGGAATTCAGTGTGTCTGGCCTGAGTCTGCCGGCTACTTTGGCAGGAGGAGAAAGCGTGACGCTGAGCGTCGCATTCGCACCGACCACGAATGGATGGGCGAGCGGGAAGGTGACATTCACCACCGGAGTGGGAAGCGTAAGCCTTCCGATCTCCGGTACAGGTGTAACCAGTGAATCGGTAACGGCCGCTCCGGTAAGTCTTTCATTTGGGTCTGTCCCTGTGGGCACGAGTTTAACTCTCCCCGTCGTCGTGACTAACAGGCGCTCATGGAACGGGACAGTAACGGCGCTCCAAGCTGTGGGAGCGGGCTACTCGGTCAGCGGACCCGCCCTGCCGCTCGTCCTGGCACCTGGCCAGAGTGCGACGCTCAACGTCTCATTCACCCCATCGGCCGCTGGCTTGGAAGGCGGAAGTATCTTTATCAGTGGGCCGTCTCTCAACGTCCCGTTGACCGCGACGGGGACCACGGTCGGACAGTTGACGATCGGGCCCGCCACTTTGAGTTTTGGCAATGTGCTGGTAGGGGCGACGGGGATACAAACCGCTACGCTCAGTGCCACGGGCGGAAGCGTGACGGTTTCTTCTGCGGCCAGCAGCAGTTCTCAGTTTGCGTTGCCTGGAGTCTCTTTCCCATTGACGATCGCAGCGGGGCAGAGTGTCCAACTGAACGTGGATTTCACGCCACAGAAGGCCGGATCTGCTTCGGCTACGCTCTCATTCTCCAGCAACGCCAGCAACTCTCGAGCCTCGGAGTCGCTGACCGGCACAGGAACACCACCACAGGTGAGTCTTTCGTGGAATGCCAGTTCCTCTCCCATATCGGGGTACAACATCTATCGTGGCGCCTCGCCCGGCTCCTATTCAAAAATCAATGCTGTGCTGGACCCGAACACGAGCTACACCGATACCACGGTCGTCCCCGGAGCTACGTACTACTACGCAGCTACAGCGGTAAATTCCAGTGGAGAAGAGAGCGCCTACTCGACCCCGGTTGAGGTAGTGGTGCAGTAAAACCGGGATTGTCGATCAGTTCGCGGAAGGGCGATAAGGCGGGGATGTAAGGTAGGGACGAACGGGCAGTGCGGAAACCAGCCGGAACTATTGACTACGACTCGTGATATCGTGCCGACTTACGAAACAATCGAGGTCAGCACACCAAATGTTCAAACGCCTTCATCACGTTGCCATTATTTGTTCCGACTACGCAAAGTCGAAGCATTTTTATACGGAGATACTCGGTCTCGAGGTCGTCCGAGAGATTTACCGTGAGAATCGGAAGTCATTCAAGCTGGATTTACGGGTCGGCGGCGAATATCAAATCGAACTCTTCTCGTTCCCGCATCCACCGGCACGTCCCTCTGGCCCGGAAGCATGCGGCCTGCGGCACCTAGCGTTTGAAGTAGCAAGTGTTGAAGACGCTGCTGACAAACTTATCGCGAAAGGTGTCGAAGTCGAGCCCATTCGCGTGGATGAGTTTACAAATCGCCGTTTTACGTTCTTTCGTGACCCGGATAATCTGCCACTCGAGATCTACGAGGCTTGACCAGCCATCCGCGGAGTCACTCGCGGCATGAGCGCAGTTTTCTCGCTGCGCCGCAAGAACGTTATCGCTATTAGAATCGCCGTCAAAGCAACAAGGAAAAATACAATCCCGCCTTCACGATGGAGCCGCCCCGTCAGAAAACCACGGTCGATGCGCGTCCCGAGAATCCCAATCGTGAAAATGCGTAGGCCGTTCTTCGCCACCGAGAGCGGAAGCGCAAGAAGTACAACCGTGGCTTTTCGCCATAATGCTTGAAGAAGAGAGTGTGCCAACACCATCGTTGTCACCAACAGCATGAGGCTCGAACGAATACTGCTGCACTCTCGCGCAACTTCGATATTCAACCCGGGGATGTAAAGGAGAACTCCATCCTGCGAGGTGGGTACTCCGAAAGCTGAAAACAGGAGCGACGCAGAAAGCGCAGACCCTTGTTGCAATAAATGGACGACTCGCACTAGTACGAATGAAGGGATAGGGACCATCCACAAGAGAAAGCAGAGGGGAAACAATAGAGCGCTCGCAGCTTTTGTTCCAAAACAGAGCACAAAAGCCGAAACCCAAAGGATCACCAACGCGAACATGCTAAGTGCAAGCCGGACGTCGGGCACGAGGAAACGATTCGCCCAAATTGCAGATGCGATGATGCCGAGTCCAGCGAGGAGTAGAGGCAAACCTGCACTTGCATTGGGCAACGGCTTGAGCGACCTCATGCCCCACTCATGGATAATGAGCACAGCACTCATTGGCAGAATCAGCAGTATGTGAGTGAACTCATCATCATTCCATGCTTTGGCAAGCGTCGAGAACAAAGGACGCGAGAAAGTCGCGGAGGAGATCAGCCACAATGCGGCAAAGGCGATGTACGGGGCCGAAACACCATGTAGAACGCGGTTGAGTTTTAGAGTTGATAACAAAGCGGCTTGCTACGGTACTTCGGGATTCGTGACGATATACAAGATACGACTGACCAAAACAGTTTGTGCGTAATAGTCAGACTCGCTCGAGAACGTGCTCTTCCTGCCGCTGCTCTTTAAGCCTCAGGTTTTGCTTCAGAACCTTGCCGGCGCTGTTCTTTGGCAATGCGTTCATCAGCCGGATTTCCTTCGGCACCAACTGGTGCGGGAAGTGTTGTTTGCAGAACGTAAGTAGTCGCGCTTCAAGACCATCGGCGCACGAACCGTGCGGCACGATGAAGGCCTTAACTGCTTCTCCCAGGATTTCATCCTTCACTCCAACGACAGCCGCCTCGAGAAGTTCGTCGAACTCCAGCAGCTTTTCTTCTAGCTGCCGGCAACTGACGCGCTTGCCCCCGCATTTCAGAAAGTCTTTTGCGCGATCCACTACAAAGATGAAGCCCTCATCATCAAGTGTTCCGAGATCGCCAGTGTATAGCTTGTCATCCCGGAAACACTTCGCGGATTCTTCGGGATCGCGCCAGTATCCTCGCGCCACATTGGCACCTGACGCAACAATCTCACCAATTTGCCCCGGCTCCGCATCTTTACCTGAATCATCAAGCACTCGTAGAGTGACTCCGGGGATCGCTTTGCCGATGGATCCGAGTTTGCGATCCAGATGCTCGGGTGGAACATAAGACAGGCGGGCCGTGGCCTCGGTTTGTCCGTACATGACGAATATCTGCGTGTTCGGCAGCGCCTCGCGCAGTTCGCGGACAAAGCTCGGCGCTAGATGTCCTCCCGCCTGTTGCACATATCGCAACCGCGGAAACTGCTTTTTGCGGAGACTCGATTTTCTCAGCAGAATCTGAAAATGGCTGGGAACGCCGGCAAAACCAGTACACCCGGCATCGATTATCCTCTCCAAAATCTTCTCGGGATACATAAAACGGTTATCGATCACGAGGCTTGCGCCAATTCTCAAATGGGTGTGCAAGAGAGAAGTGCCGAAGCAATAGTGAAACGGCAGCACAGTCATGATCCGATCGCTTCCCGTGAGGTTCAGATACTGCACGATCGATTCAGTGTTCGCGATGATGTTGCGATGAGAAATCTCGACTCCGCGCGGTTTGCCTGTCGATCCGGAAGTGAACATAAGGGCGGCAAGATCATCAGGCTCGACTTCGGGCAGGTCCGGGATCTTCTTGTTCTCGTGGGGGCAGACCTTTTCCGCATTCGTCACATCAGCGCCTGCCACGCAGGTAAGACTTAGGACGTCGCGATCCGTGATGACCTGACTCGGCGGCAACAGATTCTTATGTGCAGCCGCAAACCGGGCTTGGGCAAGAACGAGCCTCGCCTCAGTGGCGTGCAGAATGTAAGCTAGGCCGCTTGACGCGGTGTTAGGCGGTAAAGGAACGCAGACTAATCCTGCCCTTAGGATCCCCAGGTAGGAAATCACCCAGAACAAGGAGTTATCGCCGAGAAGTAATACCCGGTCACCCTTTTGCGTACCCGAGGCCTCCAGGTATCTCGCGATCGCCTCTGACCTAGATTGCAACTCCCCATAGGTATGGCCTCGATCAATCATGCGGAGGGCCACACTGCATGGGTCTTTGCCTTCGAGTAAAAACGTCGCCACGTTGTTTGTGCTATTGCTCATAGCCGACCTAACGACGAAACATGAAACGTTCTCCGGCGCTCCGCTTGACTGCAGCTTGCACACGAAGATCGCGTCGAGTTTTCTACTGACTGAACCCGCCTCCTGTCCAGTTGGCGGCTGTGGGTGTGCCTCCCACTGGATTAAGCGACCATCCGGGAGAGCCGCCGGTGATCTGATTGTCAGTTGCGGTTAGAAGCAGCGCTCCAGTCGTCACGTCAATGTAAGAGAGCAGCGAGCCTTCCGCCTGGAGGCGCAGATAGTCTCCGGCAGCGACAGCGCAGTAGGTCGAATCTGTTGCGAGGACAACGGGCGCACCATTGAGGTCTCTGTCGATGCTCACGGAACATGTACCGGGCAATCCGAGATTGCTTACGAAGCCGACGTAATGAGTATCGGAGCTTCCCTGGTAACGAACGATGGAACCGTTCACATCACCATTCGAGGCAAGAACCTGCGCCTGGCTCCACTGATCGTTTGGGAAAGTCGTGCCAACGTAATACTCCTTTCCGTGTCCCTGTCCTGGAGGCTGCCCCTGGCCGGCCGATTCGATTTGATTGTTCACAATCTGGAGAGCGTAGAGCCCTGGTCCGATCGCCCAATTCACGCCCAGGTTTGGAGCATTGGAGCGGTTGAAGTTGTCCGAGGCAAGCGTGGAGAGCGTCGGTGGCGCGGCAGCCAGGCCTGCAGACCAGTTGGTCAGCTCCGTACCGCCGGAACCCCCGACATAGAAACCCGGGTAGCCGACCGCAACGGTCGAATCGCTGGCGGTAAGCAAAGTTGTTGAGCGCGTCACGTTAAACAGCGTCAACATTGTTCCCTGGACTGA
>Ga0207761_1000536_pt1 | contig 13340 bp, 12 predicted proteins | sample LuqExpMetageno34_FD_187792 | JGI IMG/M metagenome (GOLD analysis project Ga0207761, IMG submission 187792) | Tropical forest soil microbial communities from Luquillo Experimental Forest, Puerto Rico - Sample 34 (SPAdes) | ecosystem: Environmental > Terrestrial > Soil > Tropical forest ... | reverse complement strand
CGCGGGTCTCGAGCGGCTGGCGGGGGAGATCGGGACATCGGCTGGCGTGGCGACGCCCAAGGAGACCGTCGCCTCCGCCGACGTCCTCGTCGTGTCGGTGCCCTGGGGCGTCCTCCCTGAGGCGCTGGAGCAGGCGGGAAGCCTGGCCGGCAAGGTGGTGATCGACACCACCAACCAATTCGGCGACCCCCTGCCCCCGGAGGGACAGACGGCGGCACAGTTCAATTCGGTGCGCATGGCCGGAGCCCGCTACACGAAGTCGTTCAACACCCTGACCGCAGCATTCCAGGCCGACGCGGCAACGCGGACCGGCGACGACCGTGTCGTGCAGTGGATCTGCGGCGACGACGCCGGAGCGAAGGCCCTGGTCTGTGCCCTGGTCGAGGACGCGGGCTTCGTGCCCGTCGACCTCGGAGCTAACGCGACCTGTGCCGTCATGGAGGCGCCACGCCGTGACGGCGCGGTGTACGGCGAGGAGTACCGCGCCGGCGACGCCGCTGCGGTGGTCGAGGCGGTGCGGGCCGCGCGTCCGATCCCGCCGGCCCCGCAGTATTCGTAGCGCGTCACGTCCCGAAGTTGGGCGGACGCTTTTCCAAGAAGGCCGACACCGCCTCCTGCATGTCTGCGGTCATGGAGGACAGCACCTGCGTCCGGTTCTCGAGGTCGATGCCGGCCTGGAGGGAACCTATCTCGAGCTGCGACCACATCACCTCCTTGGTCATGCGGATGCCCCACGGGCTGTTGGCTGCGATGAGGCCGGCGGTCTCGAGCGCGGTGTCCAGCAGCTCCTCGTCCGGGACGACGCGCAGGACCAACCCGATCCGATCGGCCTCGCCGGCGTCGATGATGCGACCAGTCAGCATGAGCTCCCACGCCCTCGACGCGCCGATCAGCCGAGGGAGTAGCCAGCTCACGCCGATGTCACAGCCGCTGATGCCCAATCGCACGAACGCCACGTTGAAGCGCGCCGAGGCCGAGGCGATGCGGACATCGCTCGCCAGAGCCAACGCCAACCCGCCGCCGGCGGCCGGCCCGTTGACCGCGGCGATCACCGGCTGGTGCAGCGCACGCAGCCGCGGTACCAGAGAGGCGATCTGGGTCTGGACGGCGAACGTGGCCTCCGGCGGCGCCAGCCCCTCGGCCCCGGCGGGGGTGCCGTAGCCAGCAAGGTCGAGCCCAGCGCAGAAGCCGCGGCCGGCGCCGGTCAACACGACGACGCGGCTGGAACGGTCGGTGGCGACACGACCGAGCGCCTCGTCGAGCTCACCGATCAGTTCGGCGTTCATCGCGTTCAGCCGGTCGGGACGGTTCAGCGTGATCAGGGCGATGCCAGCGGCGGGCCGGTCGACCTGGACGGTGGTCATGATGCGTCTCCTCGACGGGTGGGGACACATCCTCTCCGACTGCCGCGGCCCCGGCGAACCGCGGACGCCGGCGAGAGCAGTTCGCGGTCGTGGCTCCTACTGTGTGGTCATGCTCACCGGCATGCACACGTTGGTCTACGCCGAAGACGCCGACGCGGCCAGGGCGTTCTTCCGCGACATCCTGCGCTGGCCCAACGTGGACGCGCACGAGGGCTGGCTCATCTTCGGGACCGGCCCGTCGGAGCTGGGTGTCCACCCCGTCGAGGGGGGCCCGATGCACCACGAGATCTCGCTGATGTGCGAGGACATCGACGGCACCGTGGCCGAGCTCGCCTCCCGGGGAGCGAGCTTCAGCGGCGCCATCGAGGCGCGTGGCTTCGGGCGGACCATCACCCTGCAGGTCCCCGGTGGCGGGGAAATGCTGCTGTACGAACCCCGCCACCCGACGGCCGTCGACCTCTGACCACGCCGATTCAGCCGCCCGTGTCGGTAGCCGGCGCCACCACGGACACCTGCGAGTGCTCAGCGTGGCGGTGTTGTCGAAGTGTGAGCGGATCCGTGAGACTTGCCGGATGGAGATACAGGGGAGTGCGCTCGTCACGGGCGCCGGCAGGGGGATCGGTCGGGCCGTCGCGCTCGAGCTGGCGGGACGGGGCTTCGACACGGTGGCCGCCATGCGGGACCCGGCCATGGCCGGAGGACTCGCGGACGAGGTCCCGGGCCACATCAGGGTCGAGCGCCTCGACGTCACCGACCCCGCCACGTACCGCCTGCCACCCGACCTGCGGGTCCTGGTCAACAACGCCGGGATCGACAGCGCCTACCTCCCGGTCGAGCACGCCGCGCTCGCGGACTGGCGCCGTGTGTTCGAGACCAACGTCTTCGGCCTCGTCGGTCTCACGAGCGCCGCCATCCCCGTGCTGCGCTCGAACCGCCCGTCCGTCGTCTGCTCCATCACGTCCTCGTCGATCCTGGCCGCGGTGCCCTTCTACTCCGCCTACCGCGCCTCGAAGGCAGCCGTCTCCGCCTTCGACGACAGCCTGAGGGTGGAGATCGCTCCGCTCGGCATCCGCGTCGTCGAGATCCTGCCGGGACCCGTGGACACCGACATGTTCCGGTTGAGCACGGGTGAGCTGGAGGCGTCCCGCTACGAGCAATATCGGGACATGGCAGGCGTGGCTACGTCGTTGCGGCGAGAGCACGCCGACCCTCGTGTCGTCGATCCGGCCGACGCCGCCGTCGCGATCGTCGACGCCATCCTCGACGACGAGGGTCCGATGCGACACGGATGTGACCCCGTATCGGACGAGCTGCTCGAGTTGTGGCGTCGCAACGACGACGAGACCGTCTACTCGCTCATGGGTCGCTCGCTCCTCGACGAGCTCGACCGCGGGACACGAGAAGAGCGCACCCTCCCTTAGGCCGACCCGTCGAGCTGGGACAGCACCGATTCGAGGACCTCTCGGCGGTCGCGCAGGCCATTGCGATAGCTCGGGTTGTCGGTGTCGGCAATCTCACTGCTGAGGTCGGCCAGCGACCCCCGCAGAAGCTCTTGCAACTCGGTCCGCTGTGACTCGGTGAGTTCGATGTTCATGGACTTGGCCTCCGGACGACGGACAACGTACCGGGTCAACCTAGTGATCGCGACGTTGCCCGCGCACGCGGTACCTTCGCTGCGTCGTGCAACCCGCCGTCGTTCTCGCCGTGTTCCCGATTATCTTCCTGGGTGAGCTCCCCGACAAGACGATGTTCGCGTCACTCGTCCTCTCGACGCGCGGGCATCCCCTGACTGTCTGGTTCGGCGCCGCAGCGGCGTTTGCGATCCACGTGGTCATTGCGGTCACAATCGGCGTCGCGCTGTTCCATCTGCTCCCGCATCGTGTCCTCGCGGCGGTCGTCGCGGCGATGTTCCTCGCGGGTGCCGCCCTGGCGCTGCGCGAGGCGACCAAAGAGGAAGAGGAAGAGGAGGCGTTGGTGGAGAAGGAGATGGCCTCCCATCGCCGCGTCGTCGTCACCGCCTTCGTTGTGATCTTCTTGGCCGAGTGGGGCGACCTCACCCAGATCCTCACGGCCAATCTCGCCGCGCACTACCACGCGCCGCTCTCGGTCGCCGTTGGATCGGTCCTCGCGTTGTGGGCCGTGGCGGGCATCGCCGTCGTCGGCGGCCAGGGGCTGCTCCGCTTCATTGAGGTGCGGACGTTGCGGATCGTGACCGCCGTCGTCCTCGTCGCCTTGTCGGGCTGGGCGATCTGGGAAGCGGTGCGCTGAGCCCGCTGGCTCAGCGGTCGCTGAGCGGGACGGCGCCCCCCCTCTCGCTGGCGCGCAGCTCGGCGACGCTCGTCCGCAGCAGTTCGACCACGGAAGTCTCCATCAATGCGAAGAGGTCGTGCATCCCCTGCAGTCGGTCGTCCGCCTCACCGTCGGCACCGTCCAGTGCACGTCCCGCCACCCGCCGGAGCTCGGCCAGGATGCGGAAACGACTCTCGAAGCCGGCGGCCCAGCCGCGAGCCGACAGCCGATAGTGGATGCGCCGGTCGCCGGGACGGGCGAGCCGTTCGAGCATGCCCACGTCGCAGAGCTCGCGGACGGCTGCACTCACGCTGCCTGCGGAGAGGTTCAGTTCCCGTTGGATGTCGCCTGCAGTCTGGTCGCGTGGCTCACACACGATCATCCAGCCGAGGACCCGCATGACGGCCCGGGGCAGCCCCGCGACGACCGTGAGTCCTCCCATGTCTTCGACGAACCGCAGGCGCCAATCCTCCTGGGCGCCCAGGCCTTCGTCGGGTATTGCGTGCGTCATATGGCTTACCGGGTGGCGCGGGTGGTGGGGTGTGCACGTCCCTCGGGGTGGGACTCGCGCCCCGGCGAACCTCGCCGGGCCGGCGCTCCTTCCTCAGGTCTCAGTGTTGATTGACGTGACCGAATACTCGTAGGGCACAAGGTCCCAACCGGGATGGGACCAAAGACCCTTCCGCTGCGCCTCTGCTGCGCCTCTGCTGCGTCGTCCCTGGTCAGACGGGGCCGGTCGGCGGAGTTCAGGCGCCGGGCTGGTCGCGCAGCGCCTTGGCCAGTTCGCCCCGGTGTGACAATCCCAGCTTCTGGTAGGCGCGGTGCAGCCGGTTCTCCACGGTGCGGACGGAGAGGTGCATCAGTTCGGCGATCTGCTTGTCGGTGCTCCCGTTGGCAGCCTGTAGCGCCGTGTCGAGTTCCGCCGGCGTCAGCTGGGACCGGGCGCCGATGGCTTGGACGAAGGGCGTGACCGCACCCTCACAGCGGGCCAGCAGCCGCGCCGCCTTCTGCTGCGCGGAGGCGGCGTCCCGGTTGGACCCGACGCGGCGGTAGTGGACCGCCGCCTCGCCCAGCGCCTCAGCCGCGTACAGCAGGGCACCGACCTCTTCGAATTCCTCGGCGGCGTCCTCGAGCGCGGCGCTCTTCTTGGCAGCGGCCGCCAGCGTGTAGCGCAGGCGAGCTTCGGTGAAGGGACCGTCGACGTGCGCAGCCAACAGCTCGAGCTGGTCGGCAACCTGCCGCGCCCGCCCCATTCTGGCCAGGCCGTGAAGGGCCCGGGTCGTGCCCAGGCGGTCACCCGTCTCGTGCCCCAGTTCCACTGCGACCTCGAGGCGCTTCCGCGCCGTTGCCATGTCGCCCTCGGCTGCAGATGTCCAGGCCCGTGCCTGGAGGACGTCGACCTCGGTGTGCATGTCCCGGGGCAGCCCCAGCGCATCGAGCTCTGCCATGGTCTCGGCCGCCTTGTCCGCCAGACCCGCGAGCGCGAGCGCCGACGCACTGAGCGAGTAGCACTGACGCGCCGTGGCCGGCAGCCCGAGTTCGAGGAACGCGGCGGCGGCGCTGCTCCCGTGCACGAACGCGCCCTGCACCCGGCCCTGCTCGAGGCGCAGTGCGCCCAGCGCGAACGAGACGATCGCCTGTTCCTGCGTCCCCGGATTGGCAGAAAGCTCCCCCTGTGCCGCCAGCAGGAGCTCCTCGGCCTCGGCCAGCCGGCCGAGTCCGACGAGCGCGAGAACGTGTGAACCGAACGGGCCCCACGGCTCCGCCAGGCCTGCGGCGGCGTGGTGCAGCACGGCATCGGTCGCCGGGTGCAACAGCCCAATGGCCTCGTGGAGTCGCCCTGCTCGCGTCATCGCCCGGCCGACGACCGAGTCGAGGCTCGTCCGTGGTGCGTCGGCACTGCGAAGGAGCGGCGTCGTCACCGTATCGAGGACCGCGCGCGGGCCCTGGGTCAGGCCGCAGAGCATCAAGCGCCGAGAGAGCAGCTCGTCGCGCCAGGACTGGTCGTCGACGGCCCGCATCAGCGCCTCAATGACGGAGAGGTCGGCGTCTCCCCTGAGCCCGAAGGCGTGGTCGAACTGCAACAACGCGACCCGGACTCGCTCCTGCGACGTCTGTGCGTCAGCCGCGAGTGCGGCCAGCTCCTGGACCGCTTGGTCATGACGGCCGCGGAGGTGGGCCGAGTCGGCGGCCAGGTAGCGCGCCTCGAACCCGGCCCCGCTGTCGATTGCCGCGCGCGCCATCTTCTCGGAGAGCGCAACGTCACGGCGTTCCCGCGCGGCCTGGGCGCCCGCGAGGAGCAGTTCCTTGCTGCCGCCGCCGCCCACCAGCCTGAGCGATGCCAACAGCAGCGTGTCCTCTTGACGGCGCCCGCCGGTCGACTCGGCCAGCGCGCGCGCCAGAGCCCGTTCGCGCCGCGGGCTGATGCCGGCCCGGATGACCTCGGCCATGACGGGATGCGCCACGCGGATCTGCAGCCGTCGCCCGTCCATCCGGCTGATGAGCAAGCCCCTGTCCTCGAGCGCCTCGACCGCTGCCGCATCGGTCAGCTCGTCGAGAATGGGCTGGGCCAACGGCTCGCCCATTGCGGTCAGCTCGAGCACGTGCCGCTCCGCCTCGCTCAGGGCGCCCAGCCGGATGCCGACCAACTCGGCCAATCTCGCTGTCGGCGCCAGGTCCCCCCGGATGCGCCAGACGCCGTTCTCCTCCCGCAAGGTGCGGGAGTCCAAGGCTCCGGTGACCAGTTCGCGCAAGAAGCCTGGGTCGCCCAGGGCGCGCTCACACGTCAAGCGGATGGCGGCTCGGTCGACCGGCCCGCCGAGCACCGTTGTCAGCAGTTCCTCCACCGCCTCGTCCTCCAACGCGTCGAGCGCGATCCGCTCGGCCCCGAGGTCCTTCCACAGCACGACCATCGGGTCGGCGGGAGGGAGCCCGGCGCGGCGCGCCTGCAAGACGCAGACGATGACGATGGCTGCCCCGGCCTGGGAGAGCTGGTGTACAAGCATGGCCGAGCCGTCGTCGAGCAGATGCGCGTCGTCGACGACGACGAGCAGCGGCCGCCCACCGGCTTCGTCGAGCAGCTCCCGCGTATAGCACCGCAGCATCTCGGCGTGGGATTCTTGGCCGCTGCCGTGCGGCTCGATCCCGGCGGGGAGGAGAGAGGCGAAGGCTCCGAAGGGGTGCGCCATCGCCGACTCGGTACCCGCGACGGACGTCACCGCGATGCCCTGCTCGCGCGCGAACTGGGCGCCTACCGCGGCAAGGGAGCTCTTTCCGATCCCCACGGGACCCGCGATCACGGCGCCGCGGCGCTCCGTCACCGCCTGTTCCAACCGAGCCACCTCGTGGGCACGTCCCACCAGAGGCCAAGGACCGAGATCGGCGCGCTTTCCCCGCGCACCGCCGACACTTATCGCCATCCGTGTTCCCCCTCAGAAACGCAAGGGTGTCTATTGTCCCTGACGAATAGCGCAATTGCGAGTGCGACACGGGGGATGCGCAGGGGGCCTTAGGTCCCTTTTTGGCCGCCCGTCACTGCCTGCAACCGTTTTTCACCCCGGCCACCACCGGGCGGTCACAATCGGGTGTCGGTCAGACGGCGGGAACGCAGAACCGGTAGCCGATGCCGCGCACCGTGGTGATCCATTTCGGGTGCTCGGGATCCCCTTCGATCTTGATGCGGATCCGGCGGACGTGCTCGGTGACCGTCGAGCGGCCCTGCCAGCGGCTGGTCGATCCCCAGACTCGTTCGAGCAGCTCCTCGCGGGAGAACACCCGGCCGGGCGTCGTCGCCAGGAAGGCCAGGAGGTCGAATTCCTTGCGGGTCATGGGGATCACGCGGTCGGCGACGGTGACGGTGCGCGTGCCCCGATCGACCACGAGGTCGCCGTGGTCGATCGTCGTCGACGGAGCTCCGCTCCCGCGCCGAAGGACGGCCCGGATCCTCGCTTCGAGCTCGGCGAACGAGTACGGCTTGGCCACGAAGTCGTCGGCGCCCAGGTTGAGCATGCGGATCCGGTCACCTTCCGATGCACGGTCCGAGCACACGATCACCGGAATGGTGCTGCGCCGGCGGATCTTGGTCAGCACCTCGGAGCTGCCCCCATCGCTCACTCCCAGGTCCAGGATGACGAGGTCGGCCGAGTGCCGGAACACGGCTCGCAACGAGGAGGGCACGTTGTTCGACACCGCAACGCGGTAGCCCGAGCGCTCCAGGAAATGGTGCAGCGCGAGACGGCAGTTGACGTCCTCTTCCGCCACCAGGATGGTGTGGTCGGAGACGTCTTGGCCGGCGGGCGCGTACGAGTCGATGTTGTCGAATCTGCGAAGACCCCCGGGGTGCAGCGACGGCGCGGTGGAGACGTCGAAGTGAGTCGTCATGACCCTCTCCGCGGCGACCCGAGCAACATCGTTGGCTCCCCCTCCTCCACCGACGCTGCGGCGCAGCGCCGTCCCAGGCATCGGCGATCCGGGCCGGCAGCAGCGGCGGCCGTGGTGCACCGACCGTTCCAGTGTCGTCTCGCGTCCGACCAGCCTCCATAGGCTATTCGGACCAATTGTTGTGCGGCCGTGGTGACGCGCGAGGACCGCCACCCGACGGGTGGGCGACGGCGCGTCAGCACCGCAGGGGTGCGCGACGGCTCAGCCCGAGATGTTCGAGAAGCGGTAGCCCACCCCGCGCACGGTGGTGATCCACCGGGGCGAATCCGGGTCGGGCTCGATCTTGAGGCGGACGCGGCGGACGTGCTCGGTCACCGTCGAACGCCCCTGCCACTGCTCCGTGGAGCCCCAGACCCGCTCGAGCAAGTCCTCACGAGAGAACACCTGGCCGGGCGAGGAGGCCAGGAACGTCAGCAGGTCGAATTCCTTGCGCGTCGTGGGCACGACTTCGTCGCGCACCGTTACCGTCCGCGTGTCCCGGTCGATGACCAGATCGCCGAAGACGAGGCGGGTGGTGACGGTCTGGGGCGCCCCTCGCCGCAGCACCGCCCGCACGCGGGCCTCGAGCTCGGGGAACGAAAAAGGCTTGACGACGAAGTCGTCGGCGCCCATGTTGAGCGTGCGGATGCGCTCCTCCTCCGAGTCCCGGCCCGAGCAGATGATCACCGGCACTGCGCTGTGCCGGCGGATCTTGGCGAGGACGTCGGTGCCGTCGACACCGGGCAGCCCCAGGTCGAGGATGACAAGGTCTGCCGAGTGCTGGAATATCGCGCGGAGCGACGACGGCCCGTCCGCCGCCTCGGTGACCCGGTAACCGCTGCGCTCGAAGAAGTGGTGCAGCGCCGAACGGCAGCTGTGGTCGTCCTCCGCCACGAGGATGGTGGGCTGCAAGTCTGAGGCGGCCGACCGGTGCTCGAACGGAGCCGTCCTGGCCGGGGCGTCGATGAACCTCGGACCACCATGATGCGGCGCGCGGACGGCGGCGTCACCCCGCGAATGTTGCTTCCGCACCGTTCTTTCCGGCATGTCGAGCATGGTGTGTGAGCCCCCCTCCTAAAGCAAATGTTCGGCGGAAATCACAGTGCCCTTGAGGGAAAGTTGGCCCGGCACAGGCCGCGAGCAGGCGTCCTTTGACCCGGTTGTGGCGCCCTTGTCCGCGCAATGTGCGGTCGCGAGATCTTTTGCGGCGCACGTCCGGTGCCACTTGTGCGTGCTGCAACCAGCTGACAACGGTTGGGCAACCGACCTGCAAGAACGCCTGAAATTAGAGTGATCGGTACTCCTGTCGACGCGCAGATCGCATGTTCAAATGAGTGTCCACAGGAGGGATCTGGCATCCGGTGGGGATGTCATACGAGGGGGGATCTGGTGGAAACGTCTGGTCCGGTGTCGTCGGAGACACTGGCTTGTGTCGAACGTGGTATCGACGGCCTGTGGTCCGAATTCAAGCAGACGGGTGCGCACGAGCTGCGCAACCAGCTGATCATCTACTACTCGCCGTTCGTCAAGTACGTGGCGAGCCGGGTGTTGGCGGGGCTGCCGCGTCACTTCGACGAGGAAGACCTCATCAGCTACGGCATCATCGGCCTCATCGACGCGATCGAGCGGTTCGAGCCGGACCGGAACCTGCGCTTCGAGACCTATGCCATCCCGCGCATCAAGGGCGCGATCATCGACGAGCTGCGCTCCATCGACTGGGTGCCACGTTCGGTTCGCACGAAGGCTCGGGCTGTGGAGCAGGCGTTCTCGCACCTCGAGTCGACGCTGCACCGCACCCCCACGGAGGCCGAAGTCGCGGCCGAACTCGAACTCAGCGTCGGCGACTTCAACAAGGCGCTGCGAAAGATCTCCTCGGTCGGCGTCATGGCCCTCGACGAGGTGCTCCGCGGTGGCGACCGGACCGAGCGTTCCACACTCGGCGAGACGCTGCCCGACCGGAACAGCGGGCCCGGAGACCTGTTGGAGGCGAAGGAGTCGAAGCAGGCCTTGCTCACTGCTGTGGCCGCGATGCCTGAGCGCGAGCGGACTGTGCTGACCATGTACTACTACGACGGCCTGACGCTGACGGAGATCGGTGACATCCTCGGGGTGACCGAGAGCAGGGTCTGCCAGATCCACACGAAAGCGCTGCGGCAGCTGCGCTCCGTGCTGGCGGAGCGTCCGGATGCCCCGCCGCCGACGCCGCCTGTGCAGCCGGCGACCCGCCAGGCGCAGCCGGCTCGGCCGGGCCGCACCCGCCTGCAACTGCTCGCGAGCTGAGACGCGGGCGCGGCGGCGACGTCGTCGCGGCGCACATCGAAGTCGGCACCGGGTCACCGCGGCCCCGGCTCGGCCGGTACGGTACGGCAGACGCGCTGTACCGACGGACGGAGGTCGCGGGATGCCGCTGCACAGGAGTTCGGTCCCACTCGACATATTGAGCTCGGTCTACGCCGACCCGGATCTCATGTCGACGCTGCCGTCGAAGGAATTTCCCGCCGACGAGATGCGACCGGGCGACGCGCTCCAGGCCATCGCCGACGAACTGCTGCTCGACGGCAACGCGCGACAGAACCTCGCCACCTTCTGTCAGACGTGGGAGGAGTCCGAGATCCACCTGCTCATGGATCTCTCCATGAACAAGAACCTGATCGACAAGGACGAGTACCCGCAGACGGCCGAGCTCGAGCGACGCTGCGTGCAGATGCTGGCCGGCCTCTGGCACGCACCGGAGAACGGCCAGGCGGTGGGTTGCTCGGCCATCGGTTCCTCCGAGGCGTGCATGCTCGGCGGCATGGCCGCGAAGTGGCGCTGGCGCGCCAAGCGTCGGGCCGCCGGAAAGCCGGCGGACACGCCCAACATGGTGTGCGGCCCCGTGCAGGTGGTCTGGCACAAGTTCGCGCGCTACTGGGACGTCGAGATGCGGGAGGTCCCGATGGCGCCCGGGCGCTACGCGATGGAGCCCGAGCAGATGCTCGAACGCGTCGACGAGAACACGATCATGGTGGTCCCGACGTTCGGCGTCACCTACACGGGTGCCTATGAGCGGGTGCTTGAGCTCTCCCAGGCACTCGACAAGCTCCACGCCGAACGCGGGCTCGACGTCGACATCCACGTGGACGGGGCGAGCGGTGCCTTCCTCGCTCCGTTCTGCGCCCCGGACGTGGAGTGGGACTTCCGCGTGCCGAGGGTCAAGTCGATCAGCACGTCCGGCCACAAATTCGGGCTGGCGCCGCTCGGTGTGGGCTGGGTCCTCTGGCGCGATGCCGACGAGCTGCCCGACGACCTCGTGTTCCACGTCACCTACTTGGGCGGGGACATGCCGGTCTTCCAGATCAACTTCTCGCGCCCGGCAGGACAGGTGGTGGCGCAGTACTACAACTTCGTCCGGCTCGGCCGGCAGGGGTATCGCAACGTGCACCAGGCCTGCTACGACACCGGCCGCTTCCTGGCCGAGGAGGTGGTCAAACTCGGGCCGTTCGAGCTCTTGTGCGACTCCGACCCGTTGACCGGCATCCCGTCGGTGGCCTGGCGCATCCGCGAAGGGGAGGACCCCGGCTACACCCTCTACGACCTGGCCGACCGCCTGCGTGTGCGGGGATGGCAGGTGCCGGCCTATCCGCTCACCGGCTCAGTCTCCGACGTCGCCGTGCAGCGCATCCTCGTCCGCCAAGGGGTGAGCCGCGACCTGGCCGCGCTGCTGCTCGACGACTTCGCGCACTCGATCCGTCATTTCGACCGCCACCCCACGACGGTGCCGATGACCAAGGAAGAGGCCGGAGGCTTCAGTCACCTGTAGGGCGGGGCGCAGATGCCCGCGGCGTCGCGTTACTTGAGCGACTTGGCGGCTTCTTGCACCATGTCGTCGATCTTGCCCTTGTCGAGATCGAGCTCCTTGGCCACCCGCTTCTGTGCCTTCAGCTGTGCCTTTTCGAGGTAGGACTCGATGGTGGTCTGACCCACCACGACGAGGGCGGCCTCGCCGGCGTCGATCGCCTCGCCGAACTCCTTGACGTCGGCCCGCGACATGCCCTTCCACAAGTGGCCGCCGACCCCGCCGGCGGCGGCGCCGACGATGGCGCTGCCGATGATGGAGGGCGGGAAGAGGATGCCGATGAGCGCTCCGACCCCGGCACCGCCCCAGGCGCCGTGCCGGGTCGACGTTTCGTGCTTGTTGATGTGCACCTTGCCCTTGTCGTCCTTGGTGATGACGGCGGCGTCGAAGGTCCCGACGGCACCGACTGAGTGCAGTTCTTTGACGGTCTCGTAGTCCGCCTTCGCGTCGACCTCGCTGGCATACGTCCCCACAAAGATGAACACCCCATCGGCCTTCGACATTGCTGCCCCTTTCGCTCGCTGTCGGCCCCATAGGTTCGCACCTGTGTCCGTCCGCCGCTAGCGGGCCCGGCGCCGTGCCGGTTGAGGCTGCTGGAGGGGCCGCAGGCGCCGGTCTGGCATGATCGCTGGGACAGCGTCCGGCGGGTTCCGGTTGCGCACGGAGGCACCATGGCCATCGACTTCACCCTCGCACCCGAGCACGAGGAGATCCGCTCCCGGGTGCGTGCCTTCATCGAGGACACGGTAAAGCCCCGCATCAAGGGTTTCGACGACGAGGGGAGGGTCGCGTTGCGGCGCGAGTACCTCGTGACCATCTTCGAGTTGCGCGAGGAGGCGAGGCGAGCCGGGCTCTGGTTGCCCCACATGCCCAAGGAGTGGGGCGGCATGGGACTCGGCCATGTCGAGCTGGCAATGGTGCAGGCGGAGGCGGGCAAGACCCGGCTGGGCCCGTGGATCCTCAACTGCATGGCGCCGGACGAGGGCAACATGCACACGTTGCTGCACTGGGGCACCGACGCCCAGAAGGACAACTACCTACGCCGGCTCTGCGAGGGGACGGCCATGTCGTGCTTCGCCATGACGGAGCCCGAAGTGGCCGGATCGGACCCGACGTTGATCCAGACCCGGGCGGAGCAAGACGGCGACGAATGGATCATCAACGGCCACAAATGGTTCATCTCCAACGCGCGGCGCGCGAATTTCGCCATCCTGGTGGCCCGGACCGAGGCCGACGTGCCGCCGGGATCGCGTGGCGCCAACACCGCCTTCCTCGTCGACCTGCCCGCGGAGGGATGGAACGACGTGCGCGAGGTGGAGACGATGCACGGGTCGACGGGGCATTCGGAGATCGTCATCGAAGACCTGCGCGTCCACGACTCCCAGATCCTCGGCGGCCGCGGCAACGGCCACCAGCTCGGCCAGTACCGGCTC
>Ga0207761_1000535_pt1 | contig 13344 bp, 15 predicted proteins | sample LuqExpMetageno34_FD_187792 | JGI IMG/M metagenome (GOLD analysis project Ga0207761, IMG submission 187792) | Tropical forest soil microbial communities from Luquillo Experimental Forest, Puerto Rico - Sample 34 (SPAdes) | ecosystem: Environmental > Terrestrial > Soil > Tropical forest ... | reverse complement strand
GCGATTATCATCTCGGCTTTTGTCGGAGGGCTTGCACCGGGTGTCTTGGCGCTCGTTCTGTCGTCGTTGGCTGCATGGTACCGCTTCTTGCCTTCTGAATGGTCGTTGGCTTTGGGCAAGGAGCAGATGATTTCCCTTAGCATCTTCGCAGCCATAAGCGCTTTCGGCATCGTACTGGTACAAGTCCTAAACAAGGCGTTCGCTCGCGTCTTGAAGCGCGAGCAGCAATTACGGTCGTTGATCGAGACGGCTCTCAATGGCGTCATTGTTGTTGATGGCAAGGGCACAATCAGTTTCGTGAACGCGATGGCCGAGAAGCTTTTCGGTTATTCCCGGTCGGAATTGGTCGGACAGAACATCGAAGTCCTCGTGCCTGACCGCTTCGTCAAGGCCCATAGTGCTCTCCGCACTTCGTACATGCAGTCCTCTCAAACACGGGCGATGGGCGTAGGCCGCGAGTTATACGCTCGGCGGAAAGATGGTAGCGAGTTCCCGGTTGAGGTCGGCCTGAATCCGCTTCACGGCGAACGTAGAAGGGCGATCTTGGCGACTGTCGTGGATATTTCCGAGCGGAAGAAGTTGGCGGAACAACAGGAGTTGCTCTTTCGTGAATTGCACCACCGGACGCAGAACCTATTCGCCGTTGTACAATCAATTGCGAACCGAACGTTCCCAGATGATATCGGCCAAAAGGAGCAATTTGTAAACCGCCTGCAGGCCCTGGCAGGAGCTCAGACAATACTTGCTGGCGCCGGCTGGAAGGGCGCCCGTCTCGACCAACTTCTTCGAGCAGAACTCGATGCCTTCACAGATCGCGCTGTCATCACGGGTTGCGACATCGTCGTCAATCCCGCAGCAGCGCAGAGCTTTGCGTTGATCGCGCACGAACTCGCAACAAACGCCAGTAAGTATGGGGCACTGTCGGTGCTCACCGGAAAGATCGTCGTGACCGGTAACGTTGAGCTTAATGGAGCGGCAGCCCGGTTCACACTTGCTGGTTGGAACAGAACGGCCCCAAGGTCACGGAGCCCGAACGGCAGGGATTCGGCTCGACCGTTTTGGTGAAAACCGTGAAGGCCTTTGGCGCGCAGGCGCAGATCGAGTACGCCCCCGAAGGGCTTCGGTACGAGCTCTCGGTACCGCTTGCCGCTATTGGGGCTCCTAGTGCTTCAAATCCGTTGGCTTCCGGTTCTCCAGTTCAGACAGGAAGTGATATGCGACCACAGGAAGAGGGCGTGAAGATGAAGCCTCGCGATCTAGAAATTTCGACCCAAATGGCGCGGCGGGACGTGTGGGGAAAATTCTAAACCGCGCGCCGCCGTGCACGCGCGATTGCAGATGCTTGAGCTCGTCTACCGTCTTAAAAAGGCATGATACGCCCAAAGGACGACCACAGAGCCTACAACCGCAACGATCATGCTGTAGATATTGAGGCCGGTTATTCCTTCGGCTCCAAAAAAACTGAAAATCGCGCCCCCCACGATCGCGCCGACGACGCCAAGCGCAATGTCAAGAAACAGGCCTTCTCCTTGCTTATTAACGATTTTACTTCCGATAAAGCCTGCAATTAGTCCGAGTATAATCCAACTGATGACTGACATGAGCGCCCCCTGATGTAACGTTTGCTACCCGCCGACCCGGCCTCGAACCGGGTCGCGTGTAACATTCGACCTCAGTTGCCTGGTCACGTCAAATTCGTCACTTCGGATTGTGTAGGCATCCGTCCGTGCGGCGTGAGTTTGTCTACAATTCCTGGCAGAACTTGAGACAACTGCGACGTAAGTTCTTGTCCCGACAAGCCGGTTTTCTGCGCCAGAACTTCGATGATCTTGGGCCCCAGCACTGAACTAAGCTGGTTCGGAGAGATCGGTTGGTTCTGACCAGACCCGACCCAGGATTTGACTACCTCCCCATGACCGCCTTGTTCAAACTGCTTCACCAGCCCGCCAAGTCCTCCCAACAGATCGCCGCCCTTTTCGTGCGAGGAAGGTGCGGGTGGACTTGAGGTTTTCGTGCCGGCACTCGCGGTTTTGAAAAGAGCGCCCGATGCCAGCAGTGCACCGAGTGCGATCTTCAGCGGTTTTGAGGCATTGCCCTGTGGTACTGCTGAGGCAAGGACGTTATCGAGAACTCCCATCACTCTCTCCTCTTCTGAATACTCTAGCAAGAAACATTCACACGAGGTCCGGCGCGATGTGCGCCGAACCTCTAGCTTCGACCACACGCGGGCATATCCAGATCGTCGAAAGTGACGACGATCTGGCCGATTGTGCGCCGCTTCGCGTTTATTCTTCTTCTAAAGCCTCCGCACGACGGCGCTCAATGGCATCACTCATGTCGTGGAACACAAAGATTGCGAGGGCGCCCATGCGCTTCCTCTGTTCGGGACTAAGCGTTTTGTAGAGTGGCTCCCATGCCTCGGCGAGCTTATTCAGGTCGGCAGATCGTTGAGCCAACGCTTCCGCGCGCCGTTGCATAAAGGCGACCGGATCGCGATCGGCTATGATCTCGGGAGCACTTTCGTCCGCCCGTTTCCCCATAGTTTCTCGGATCTTTGCAACACGGGCTTGCCGATCTTCCGCCCTGGTACGAATAGCGTTCTCGATAGGCGGCCAGTATTTTGTCTGATCGGGTGTTAGCTGCAACGCGGCCTTGACTAGATCAATTCGCAGGTCTGTCAGCTTGCTCAAGTCCGCTGTGTTTAACCGGCTCGGTGGTGCTGCAGACGGAGTTTGGGCGTAGACAAGTGGTGACGCAGTCACGAAAAACGCGGTCGCTGCGGCCGCTGCAAATTTTAACATTGGAGAACCTCCTCGGTGAGTTGCCCCTCCGAAGCCCCGCCGACACGATTAACGCGCTGCTCTGCAAAATGCGATGACCTGGATCAACGAGCGAGAACTCTCCAAGCAGACCCAGCAATTCACATGAGACGATGTGGCAATCCTGCGATTACGAAACTCATTGCAGGCTGCCGCGACGAGAGCGATACATCTGTCGCGCCAAACATTTCGACTTTGAATCGTCATTAAAATGTCACGGAGAACAACTGCAGCAGTTGCGAAGATAAAAACGACATTCCCCAGACTTCCGGTCCGGTTTCAAACCGAACCGAACGTTGGGCGAATGTCTTTCGATAGCTTAGGGCCATAAGTGGGCATTCGTATATTGGTATTTATCGAGAACGCTTGACCTATTTTCGAGGTGAAGTGATTCGCTTCACTTGCGATTAGTGACTCCGCGCCGCAAGACGAGCGGCGCGGAGGTCGTCCGACTGCATTGGCGCCCCCAATGGCACGTCGTGGTTATGCGACCGTGCGTGCCACACGATTCAGGGCGTTGCGATCGCGTTCCTCACCACCTGTAGCCCCAGTTGGTGTTGTAGTAGCGCGGCAACAGCGTCGGTCGTCCGGTGACGTAGCTGTAATTGGCGTAGCCGCCATAAGAGCTGGCAGGATAGGCAGCCGCATACGAGCCATAGCCACCGTAATAGCCGCCAGTGTACGCGCCGTAGTAGCGCGGGAGCAGCGTCGCCCGTCCGGTGACGTAGCTGCGGTTGGCGTAGCCACCGTAATAGCCGGCAGGATAGCCAGCATTATACGCGACGACTCCGGCCGTCGGTGCAGCCGCATAGATTGGCCCGCCGCTGGAAATAAATTGCCTGCTGGAATAGCCCTTGGTGCCCATCCATGCCACGCGACACCATGAAGGGCCGCACTTCAATACGCGTACAGCGGAGCCTGCCGGCATCCAGCCGATGACGCTGTGACCGATGCCGGGCCCGCTGCGCACATTAAGATTATCGGTAACTGTTGCAGCCGAGACCGCAGCCGTAGAGAGCAGCACGGCGCCTACGGCGAGTGAGAGGGCCTTCGTTTGCATGTTACATCTCCTAGGTTCGAGAGCACGGTGAGATTAGGGAATAGGATCTATAGGCGCGTCTTGTCATTTGCGTTCTCCCTTGCCGTTAGTTTATTGGCCGCTGCCCACGGTTCGTGCCATGACATCGAGGCATCCTGGGCTGAGTTGCGTGTGGTGAGCCAGTAAACACCCCTCAATTCTGCCCTCGCCAGGCTGCACGTTTGCACACTTCGATGCGATGTCGGCGCGACATTGGCTGGCAACGGTCGCAGCTCCGATCAACACGACTTGGCACTCTCGAGTGAGGTCGGCGAGATGCGAGTTAAGGCAGGATCTGATGGCTCCGCCACCCGCCGCTACATTACCACAGGCCGCCCTGATATCCTCGGCACATACTTTTATAAGTTCCTGCGCCGGCGCGTATGTGGTCGAGAGCAACACAACGGTAGCGATTGCAAAAATGCCTCTTGCCATCGGGACCTCCAGACGGTTTGACTGATACGTCCCCCCCCCGAAGGAACCCCACTACATCATAGCAATACGCCACGAGTTTGCATGACAACCATTGCACCTATGGGCAATTCACACGAGAGGGCCGTCGTATTAAACGGTCTGCACCCACTAATGCAGGGGACAACGAATGCCGCTGGTCTCTCACAAGGGCGCTCTTGCCATTGCAGCCGTGATCGACATTGCGGTCTATTCGACCACCGGTCCTGTCTGTGCGAAAGCGCTGGCGACGCGCCACAAGCTGCCGCCGCGGCATCTTGAGCCGGTCTTGCAGGCGCTGGTGCGCGACGGCATCTTGAAGGGCATTCGTGGTCCGCGCGGCGGCTACGAGGTCGCGCGTGAACAAGCGAAGATCACCGCGGAGGGCATTTTGAATTCCGTAGGACGCATCGAAGAGGCAGACGAGCCGCTGCCTGAATCGGAGCTCATCGGCGCAGTCGTTCAGCCGACACTCGCGATTGCCGAGCAATATTTCTCCGCCGCGCTGCGCGAAATCAACGTGGCCGATCTGGTGCGGCAAGCGCTCCATGTACGCGATCGCGACCTGCACTCCTTCGGCACCCCTGAGGCTAAACTCGGGTGACTCGGGCACCGGCGTTGCCGTCGCATCTTTAGGTCCGCACCGGTGAAAAGCTGATGTCCGCCAAAGGCGCAGATCAAAACTTAGCGCGGGTTTGGCTTCAGATTTCGAGGCATGAGAGGAAGAACTGAAGAAATATATGATTCCTAAGATAAAAACGGCATTTCCCAGCCGTGAGCGCTGTGCGCTTTCAAAGCGAACTGGACAGTGGACGAATATCTTTCGTCAGCTTAGGACCAACACCAGATGTCGCCCTGCACCGCGCAGTTCTCAACGTGAAATGAAAACTCGCCCCTCGCGAGGTCCCCGGCGTGGCCCAGATCCGGCCGCCGTGGTCTTCGATGATAGTACGGCAAATGGACAATCCCATTCCCATGCCGTGAGCCTTGCTCGTAAACATCGGGCGGAAGATTTCTTCGACGTGCGACGTGGAGATTCCCGGTCCGGAATCTTCCACGGAAACCTCTACCTGACCGTCTTCGTTGAGTTCAGACTTGATGCTCAGTCTGCGCGGTAAGGGCGCCGATTCCATGGCGTCTTTTGCGTTGAGAAGGAGATTGAGGACGAGCTGCCGCAACTGCACCTCACGGCCGTTGACGGGCGGCAGAAGCTCACCAAGCTCCGTATGCACCTCGATCTCGTGCTTTTGCAGCTCGCTCCGCATCAACTGCAGCACCGCCCCTATGACGCCGTTGATTTCGACAGGACCGCTCTTCTGGTGATCCTTCCTGAACATTGCTCCAAGATTCTTGATAATATCCGCCGCGCGAAAAGTCTCCTCCGTCAGCTCAGCGATGGCATCGCACGCTTTCTCGATGTTTGGGGCGTTGCTGTTCAGGAGCATCAGAGCCAACTCGCTCTTTGAGGCGATAGTCGTCAGAGGCTGCCTGACTTCATGCGCAATCGAAGCAGCGAACTCTCCGGCTGCAGCGATCCGGTTCATCTGCATCAGCTCGTACATCGTAGTGCGCGCCGCCAACTCCGCGGCTTGACGCCGCCAATGTTCATAAAGCAACCAGGCGATCAGCAGGGTCTGCAAGACGAGTGCGGCGCAGACCACAAGGATCCGCGTGCGATAGCGCTCCCAGGTACTCGGCTCGCGAAAAGAGATCTCGCTTCCAGGGGGGAGTCGGTTCGCGGCGATCCCCCACCGTTGCATCTGCCTCCAGTCGTATTTCGGCTTTTCAAATCCGATGGACGGCGGGCTGACGTCTTTTCCGTTTTCGCCGTCTAGCAAGCGTATCGCGGCTGTTGCTGTGAGCTCGCCAGCCTTCGGGACCGAATGCATCGGTCCGCCGACGATCTCGCCGCCAAAATAGCCGCCCTGATAGGAAAAGATTGGAGAATTAGCCACGGCATAAAGACGCTTGAGTGCGGTGTCGCCCTCGTGGGAAACGCCGGCGGCATCGACGTTCAGCAACTGCCAGAAGATCGCCGAATGCGGAGGAAGCTCTGCAGCGTTTTTCAGGATTTCTTCAAATGAGAGATGATTGTACCACCTGAACGAGACGCGGCCCTCGTACGGTTTCGCCTCCTTGCGGATTTCTTCCACCCAGAATCTTTCAACGGGCGAATCGCCGGTCACGACGGCGATGATCTGCGTGTCGGGTAGGACCTGCACGATGCTGTCGAAGAAGGTGCGAAAATCATTTCGGACCGCGATCACGGCATCTTTCGGCGTGAGATCGAGCTGCCGGACGCGACGCTCCTCGACAGCCGTGAATACCACCGGCGTTTCCGGAAACAGCTCACGCCGATGCAGCTGTACGAATGATACTGCCGGCGCGCCGAGAGCCACGATCAGATCGAGCGGGTGATGGTCGTAGAGAGCGTGGAGATACGCAATGAACGCCTTCTCCGCGTCGGGGTCACCCGTTCGAGCCGTGAGAAGAGAGTGATCCGTGATTTCTAGGGACCAGGGTGCTTGCCTTTGCAACTCCTCACGAATACTCGTGCCGTATTCGCTCCAGGGTCTAAAGTCGCGGCCAAACGAATGAAGCAGCATTACCCGCTTGGGACCTGCAGCCAGGGCTGCGGAACAGGATAGCGCCGCGACCAACAACGCAATCGCTGCCGCAATCTGCCAGCGAGACCGCGCCTGGCCGCCCCTGACCATCACGTTGCCGAAATGCTTCCCCGGCATCACCCGTCCCAAGGACCGATCCGGGCGATGCTTCCATATTTGCTCAATCAGGACAACCGTTTCGCATAATATGCTTGGCGAAGAAGGACTGTGCAGACCCGTTCCCCGTCGCAGCTTGCGCGAACAGTTCGATGTGATCTTCTACGCACTTGCTCTGATTGGGCCAGAACGCTCCGCAGCGCACGACTGACGTGTAGGTCACCCTAGTTCTCGGGACGCCGAGGGTGTGATGGAGATCGAGCGGACCGGGTGATCCTCTCCAGGTCACCGCACTTTGCGCAGACGAAGTGATGCTCAATCGTGTCAACATTCGGAACTGACTGCGACCGAAGCCATTTCATTGGCCCGCTGCACAAGGCGCAGACCCTTTCCCCTAGATCCGGTTTCTCTCGCGTCATTGTGGGAACCGCGTTAATGTATTTTGCTTGGTTGCGCTTGTTTAGTGCCGCCAAATTTCTTGCGATTCCGCGCCATATTGCGGGTCGGTTCACCCTCCGAAGTCGAATGCACTTCGCAAGTTCGTTGTTCTTCGTCCCTGCAATGTTCAGGACGCCAAATTCAACGGCGCTATGAATGGTCGACTGCAGCGCATAACTTGGTGGCTATCGCCGGTGGTCTCGTCTGCTATGGGTCATCAGCCGCCATAGGCCCGCGTCGCGGTTAGGTCCGCACTACTCCTCAGAGCAGAGCATCGTTTGTAAGTTCGGCCTAGCCCGAGATGGGGCATTTGCGGACCTCACCGTCAGCACGTCGGGTGGCAGGGCCATCGAGCTCATTCGACGATACATCTGGCTATCAAATCCCGCTTGGATCCTCGGCGCAGGTCGCTATCTACACCGAGCACTTCCACCATCTCTCGCTACTACCCAAACTCCTGCTGCTCATGCGGAACTGGGAAAACTACATCTTCCTCGAAGGCCACGGCGGCGGAGGCGAAGGTCACGGAGGGCACTGAACCCATCCGACAGCGCGAGTTCGCACGGGGTGACCTTGACCTAATGCACGTTGGTACGATTTCCAACCTGTGCCCCGGCGTGTAACGAAGCAAGGCTCAGCAAGGTTGGGCGGAGTCATCAGGGCCGCCCATAGCGAGCGGGAGGCCGCTCATCCCCCTTCCCCCCGAAGAGAGCGGCCTCTCTATTTGTAGGGAAGAGGAATCAACAAGACTGGTGGGCATGTGATGGCGGAGTAGTGCCGCAGCGAAGCTGTAGGTATGTTCGCGCGCCACTTTGAGGCGCTGCACCGAAGAGGCACTGCGACAAAGGCCAAGCGGGAAGCCGAGGCGCTACGCCCTGCGGCCAGGCAGCGCTTTCTATTTTGCGGATGCGGGCCTTGAGTGTCGCCCCAGCCTACGTGGAGGCCGCATCGTCGTCGGAGGAAGCCAAGCGGCCTCATAGATCTGCTTTGCCAATTGCTGATCGATGTGCGGCCTGATCAATTTATCGAAGGCGTAGTTCAATTGCTTATACTCGTCCTCGCAGTCGTCCGCGCGCTCGGCCGGCAGGTAGCCTTTCTTGAGGACATCGCCGAACAGCTTCGGATCGTAACCATAGGCCAAGCAAAGCACATTGAAGAAGCGTTGAGCCCCCAATTCATGCTCGTTGGCGAATTTCTCGAGCGACAGCGGCAGCTTATGGCCGACAAGATCGGACCTGTATTGATAGGCATTTCCCAAAATCAAACGGTGCGCATCCGCCTTCGGGAATTTGAGGGTCAAGTAGACCGATATCTCGTCGGCCGCATCTTCCTCGCGCCCGAACAGGGGAATTGCAAGGTAGTCGAAAATCGCGTGCCCAACTTCGTGAAAAACGACGTCTACGTAAGGTCCCACCACCGCATCAATCGGAGCGACACCTGCAGGGGTCGTTTCCCGCGGCGCATGTTTCCAGATGTCATCCAAAAATTCGTAGCAAATCGTCACAACGTCGTCTTCATACCAGGAGTTAATCTCACCTTGGCATCCTCTCATTTCGATCTTTAGAGGACGCGGCAGCCGCAATGGTTTGAGGAGGATTTGCGCTTTTTCGAGCGCGTGAGCTTTTTTTACGTATTCCGCGATTGGTTGAAGCTGCGGCTCCGTTACTGGAGCGTAACGAATAACAATTTGATCCGGACGGTCCTCTGCGAAGCTGGCGGTCGCGGCGAATAGAGCGCTACCGAAGGCTAGCGCTCGGCAAAGATTTTGCAGCATTAGAAAGCCCCCTCGCGATTTCGCACAGGCGTTACTCGCGCAAATGTCACGGCACCGGATTGTCGACCGAGACGAGGGGAGTGGGTCATTGATCCGGGTCAACGCCCCGCGCCGGATGGTGACCGGCGCGGAGGTTTTCCGACTGCATCAGCGCCCCTATTGGCACGTGGTGGTTATGTGACCGTGCGTGCCGCACGATTCAGATCGCGTTCCTCACCACCCCCAGCCCCAGCCCCAGCCGGCATTGTAGTAGCGCGGCAACACCGTTGGGCGTCCGGTGACGTAGCTGCGGTTGGCGTAGCTGCCATGAGCGCCGTAAGAGCGGTCGGCTAAAGCGGGATAAACGTAAGGTGCATAAGCGCCGTAATAGCCGCCATAGCCGGCGCCATAATAGGCACCAGTGCCATAGTAGGCGCGGCGTGCCTGTCGGATGGCGCTTCTTGCCATGCAAACACCGTTGACTCGGGTCATGCCTGGACCGCAGCCGAAAGCGACTTGCGTGATCATGCCGTCCGGTTGGGGAATTGGCGCAAGCGTCATACTTTGCGCCGATGGTGCGACCAACAAGGCGAAGCCAGCAACAGTCATCAACCTGATCATTTCTGCTCCTCCTACATCCTTCGTGACCGCTTATGGCCGGTAGGCGAACAACGCAATGATCGTCGATAAGTTCGCTTCCCGGCGTAGAGCGGATGATGACTCGCACTGGCGCGCAATTGGCAAAGATTTTATAACCGCATCAACCAATATCCGCTTTCAACGGCGGTGATCTGCGAATTATTTGATATTACTCAAAAGTGCAGCGGCTCACCATTCCCTTCTTCGGGAAGCGCGTTCCGGCAGCCGTTCGGGCTCACGGGGCGAGCGTCATGATAGCGTGAGCATAGTAGCCCGCTCCAAGCCCGAGGTCCGTTTCCGCCAGGGCACGCTGCACCGGCCCGGTTGAATGAGAATGAACGAGCGGCACACACACTAAAGGGCGAGCGGGTCGCGGCAAATATGGAGCTTTTGCTGATTGTTTTGTTTGGTTCGCTGTCCGCTCTCGGGGGTAAAGCGGACAAGACGATTGCACTGCAAAAAGGTCGCCTTTTGACCGAAGAGTCCTGGCCTAGAAGCCCTCTTTTGTATGTTTTCGGTAGGACTAGATGGCGAAAAATTGTGCCGTCGTTGATTTGAATCACGTGCGGTCGTTTATTTTCGTGTGTAAAATCTTTTCGCTTTAAAAAAGAGCGCGCGCAACGGCGCATGTTCCTGGGAGGAACTCATGGAAAAAGGCGACAAACAATTTGAGGGTGTGACTGCGATAGTTTCACAGAATATTGAGCAATCTGCTAAAGCAATGCAGAACTATCTTGAATTCGTTCAAAAAGGTATATCGAACACGCCCTGGGGGAAAACGGAATTGAGCGAAAAAATCCAAAACAATCTTGAGAAAAATATCGCAACAGCTTTTGAATACGCACGGAAACTGATTTCGGCGAAAGATATCCAAGATGCTGTGCGGATTCAGACAGAATTCATGCAGACGCAATTACAAACTTTGAACGAACAAGCAAAGGATCTCGGCGAGACCGCGACCAAAGCAATCACCGATCGGTTCAAAAGCGTCTCTTCTTAAATGATTGTGCGGGTGGCTTCTCTGCGCCGCTAGCAGACGCAGCCCAAAGGGTCTCATTGCCTCTATGGGTAGAGATAGGCCGAAAGGGGCAGGCTAAATCATTCTGATCAAGGGACCGGGCGAAAGGTCGGTCTTTTTGATTTGGGGCTCAGGGCCTTTCTGAAGAGGGCAGGCGCGCGTCACAGATTGCAACATATGCGAATACGGGCTTCTCAAAGAAAGCATACGAATTTCCCCCTGCCGACAGTGACACTTACCCCGCGCCGGATGACGACCGGCGCGGAGGTTCTTCGATTGCATCGGCGCCCCTAATGGCCGTCGGGGTTATGCGACCGTGCGTGCCGCACGATTCAAGGCGTTGCGATCGCGTTCCTCACCACCCCCAGCCCCAGCCGCCGTAGTTGCGCGGAATCAGCGTCCGCCTTCCGGTGACGTAGCTGCGGTTGGCGTAGCCGCCGTAATAGCCGCCGGGGTAGCTACCATAAGCGCCGTAATAGCCAGGGTAAGCGGCAGCATAAGCGCCGTAGCCGCGGTAATAGCCGCTAGGGTAGCCGCCATAAGCGCCGTAATAGCCGCCAGCGCCATAGCCATAGTAGGCGCGGCGCGCTGCCCGGCGATGAACTCTTCTGTTTACGCCCGCAATGCTTCCGGGCGTGAGCGGACGGCCGATTTCCGCCCGTGCCTGCGTGGTCAAGCTGGCATTCTGCGGCGATGACCAGTTGCCGGGATTGACGAATAGACCCGCAAGGCCAACAGCCGTAGCGAGCCCAAATTGGACCAGTTGTGCTCTGTTTAGCATGGGCGCTCTCACGTTCAGCCCCCCGCTGAGTTTCTTTTACGCGCGCGTTGAGAGTACGGCCATTGATGTGACTCAATGGGGCGCGTAATTGACGAAGGTTTGATAACCGCATGAACCGATGTTCATTTTCAACGGCGGCGCGCTCTGCGAAATATTTGCTTCGACGCAATCGCGGTTGTGTTTCTCGTCGGAGGCATAGCTTCAGTTACCTTCCGACCAGCGAAAGCGACCCCGGCCTACGCCGCGCAGACCAAGCTGCCGTGCGGTCGCTGCCACGTGAATCCCGCAGGCGACGGCGCGAATACGCCATTCGAGAAAGCATTCGCGGCGAGCGGTCACAAACTTCCATCTAAGAAGTAGAATGATCTTCAGGAGAGCAGTGGCGTTCCGCATTGGTGCGCCACGCACTGCCTGTGATTGTTGGCATGGGCGCAAAAGCCGATAACCCTGCAGCGCACTGTCTGCTTCGGGCGATATCTGCATTTGGGATGGCCCAGTCTCCGTCGAGAGGAGGGCGGCTTTGCCTCACCGAAGCATATACACGGACAGTTGACGAGCGACGGTCGGTGATGCGGGTAAGCTGGTTTGAGCTTCAGGGTTCCCGGCTCCCCTGATGCCCACTCCACTCGGCCCCGGCATGAACCTCCGCCGGGGCCCTTTTTCGTTTCGGGGGACAGACTCATTCGTGATGACGGCCTGCGCCTATTCGACAAGGCGATCACGCCTGCAACGAATTTCGTAATCGCAGGATTGCCACATCTTCTCATGTGAATTGTTTGGTCTGTTTGGACGATTTCTGGCTTGTGCAGAGCGGCGCTTTTATCGTATCTGCGCGACTTCGGGGGGCAACTCACCGAGGAGGTCGCCGATGTTAAAATTAACAGCGGCCGTAGCGACCGCGCTGTTTGTGACAGCGTCCCCACTTGCCTACGCCCAAACGGCTACTACAGCACAATCGGATCACCCAAGCGCAGCGGACTTGAAGAAACTGACCGACCTGCGAATCGATCTGATCAAAGCCGCATTGCAGATGACTCCCGATCAGACGAAACTCTGGCCACCTGTCGAAAGCGCAATTCGGGCCAGAGCGGAAAATCGGCAAGCCCGACTTGCAAAGATCGTAGAGACGGTGGGTAAACGAGCCGACGAGAGTCGTATCGAAGTCTTGGAAAATCGCGATCCGATCGCCTTTATGCAACGGCGCGCGGAGGCATTGGCTCAACGATCTGCCGACTTGAATAAGCTCGCCGAGGCCTGGGAGCCCCTCTACAAAACGCTTAGTCCCGAACAGAGGAAGCGCATGGCCGCACTCGCAATCTTTGTGGTCCACGACATGCGTGATGCCATGGACCGGCGCCGCTTGGAGGCTGAAGAAGACGAATAAGTAGACTCATGGAAGGCATCAAAGGGGCCAGCCCATGGCTGATCCCTTTTTCATAGGTGTGGACGAGCGTATCGAAGTTGAAAATGCGACTGTGCTGGCACTCGCCAAGAAACGGCAACTGGTCAGCTAGCCGGGGTCGAGGGCTACGTCAGGGGGGCCGGTCGAAAGGCCGGTCCCTTTGGATTTGGGAGCAGGGGCCTGGGGACGCGGGTGCAAGGGGCGTGACTCATAGACGCCTTCGTCGGCTGGCCCTTGGTCGCC
>Ga0207761_1000532_pt1 | contig 13385 bp, 10 predicted proteins | sample LuqExpMetageno34_FD_187792 | JGI IMG/M metagenome (GOLD analysis project Ga0207761, IMG submission 187792) | Tropical forest soil microbial communities from Luquillo Experimental Forest, Puerto Rico - Sample 34 (SPAdes) | ecosystem: Environmental > Terrestrial > Soil > Tropical forest ... | reverse complement strand
TCGCAAAAAAGGTGTTAGGCTCGTCTTCGCTTTGAACCATAGTCCTCCGCTCAAAAAAGATATCGTGAAACGAACAATGAAATTCATCGGCTTGCTGGTGCTGGTGCTTCTGGTCATCGTGATCGCTCGCACCCTTCTTGTTCCTTCGAAGCAGGTCGCAGCCCTTCCGGCCTGCCGTGAAAAAATCGACGCGCAGAAGGCGGCGCGCGATCTCTCCGGTGCCATTCCGTTCCAGACGATCTCTTGGGAGGAGGGCGGCACGCCCGAGCAGAAGAAAGCCGCACACGAGGCCTTCGATCGATTCCACGCTTATCTCGAGAAAACGTTCCCGCAGGTCTACGCAAGTCTCCCCCACGAAACAGTTGGGGCGAACAACCTCCTCTTCGTTTGGCAGGGCAGCAATTCTTCACTGAAGCCCATGCTGTTGATGGGCCACCAGGACGTGGTCCCGATTGAGCCAGGCACGGAGCAAAAATGGGCTCACCCCCCGTTTTCCGGCGCCATCGCCGAAGACATGATTTGGGGCCGCGGCACGATGGACGACAAGGTAACGGTCGTCGGCGTTCTTGAAGCAGTCGAAGCATTGCTCACCGAAAACTTTCAACCACAACGCACGGTCTACTTGGCGTTCGGTCAGGACGAAGAGATCGGCGGCCTCCAGGGAGCGGAACTCATCGGGCAACTGCTGAAGTCACGCGGTGTCGAAATAGAGTTTCTTCAGGATGAGGGTGGCCTGATCACAAAGGGCATGGTGCCTGGTGTCAGCGCACCTGTCGCTGTCATCGGCACTTCGGAAAAAGGGTATCTGAGTTTGGTTTTAAGTGTGGAGATGGAGGGCGGGCATTCCTCGATGCCACCGAAAGAATCGAGCATCGGCATTCTCAGCGAAGCCGTCCATCGCGTCGAAACACATCCGATGCCGCCACATATTCACGGCCCTGTGGGCCAGTTTCTCGAATACGCCGCAGGCAGCGCTTCATTTCCCTTGAACTCCGTGTTCAAAAATATGTGGCTCTTTGCCCCGGTCGTGCAGCAAGTGCTCGCAAGTTCACCGGACACCAACGCTCTGCTTCGTACCACCGCGGCCCCCACGATCTTCCGCGCCGGAGCGAAAGACAACATCATGCCCAGCCGCGGCGAGGCAGTTGTGAATTTTCGAATCCTGCCCGGCGACACGATTGCCAGCGTAACCGCGCACGTCCGCGAAGTTGTCCGCGATCCGCGCGTCAAACTTGAGCCGATCAGCGGCGAGCCGCCAACCGAGCCTTCGAAGCAAAGCAGCCCCGAATCGCCAAACTTTAAGCGTCTGCAACGCACCCTCACCCAGATCTATCCGGGCGCAGCCTCGGTTCCTTTCGTCTACATCGCGGCCTCGGACACCAAACACTATGCGCCAATCGCGAAGGATGTTTACCGCTTCCTCCCGATCCTGGCCGACACCGCCGACCTTGAACGTATTCACGGAACAAACGAGCGGATAGGCGTGCAGAATTTTGCTAAGGCTGTTCAGTACTACGCTCAACTCATCCGCAACGCATCCGACTGATTCGCTGAGCCTGAAGCAGAACGGAATCAGCCCCCGGCGATCGACGGCACCAGCAGCACGCGGTCGCCATCCTTTAGCGTCGACGCCTCGCCGCCGAGGAAGCGAATGTCTTCTTCGTTCAGATAAACGTTCAGGAACTGGCGGATTTGACCCTGTTCGTCGCGCACGTGCCGCGACAAGGCAGGGAATCGCGTGGTGAGCTCGTTCAGCGCTTCCCCCACGGTGGTGGCCCCGCTGTCGACTCGCGGCGCTCCTTCGGTAAAGCGCCGGAACGCCGTGGGAATCTCAATCGTAATTGCCATGTTTTCTTTCTCCAGGTTCGTCATATTTCAATCTCCTGCGGCTCTCACGCTGGTTGGCTAGGAGCCAGCGCCGAATAGCCGTAAAGGCGGCCTACCTCGTCTTGGCTGCGGCGTATAAGCGCTGTTGCACAAGCGCCTCAAATGCTTCCATGCGAGGCGCGATTGCTTCGGCCACGGGGAAGTCCGCCGCGATTGCGTCGGTGGTTTTCAGACCGTTGCCGGTAATGCAAACCACGGTAGTCTCGTCCGGTTTAATCCGCCCTTGTTCAATGAGCTTCCCGGCAACTCCCGTCGTGACGCCGCCGGCAGTCTCGGCGAAAATTCCTTCTGTCTCCCCCAGCAGCTTGATCGCCTCGATGATTTCCGGGTCGGAAATATCTTCTGACCACCCGCCCGATTCCCGTATCAGCCGCAGCGCAAAGGGTCCGTCGGCCGGATTTCCGATGGCGAGCGAGCGAGCGATGGTATGGGGTTTCTGGGGTTCGAAGCGGCTAAGCCCGCGCTTCACCGCGTCCGCAATCGGCGAACAGCCGGTCGCCTGCGCACCAAAGAACTTGACCTGCTTCGGCTCCACCCATCCGAGGTGCGCCAGCTCGCAAAACGCTTTCGCGATTTTGCCGATCAGCGAGCCTCCGGCCATGGGCACCACCACATTGTCAGGAAGTTCCCAGGCAAGTTGCTCGGCGATTTCGTATCCGTGTGTCTTCGAGCCCTCCGCGTAATAAGGCCGCAAGTTCACGTTCACAAGGCCCCACTGAAAGCGGTCCGCTATTTGCGTGCACAGCCGGTTCACGTGGTCGTAGCTGCCGTCAATGCGAATCACCCGTGCCCCGTATACCGCTGTATTCAGCACTTTGGCCGGTTCCAGGTCCGCGGGAATGAACACGGTCGTATCGAACCCTTGTTGTGCCCCCTGGGCCGCCACCGCGTTCGCCAGGTTTCCCGTTGAAGAGCAACCTACAGTCTTGAACCCGAACTTTCGCGCCGCCGCCAGGGCTGTCGCCACCACGCGATCCTTGAACGACAGGCTCGGGAAGCACACCGCGTCATTCTTTAGATAAAGATTCTTCACGCCCCACTTTGCCCCGAGTTTGCGCGATCGGACGAGCGGCGTTCCCCCGATGGCGTGCGTGGGCGTAAACCCCGCCGGCAGGGGTAGTAGCTCGGCATAGCGCCACATGTTGAAGGCTCGGTGGGACAGCGCCTCACGCTTGGCGGTCTGGCCCACCGCTTCGTAGTCGTAGCTCACTTCGAGAGGGGAAAAACACTCTTCACAGAACGACTGAGGGGCGTTTCCATACTTCGTGCCACATTCCCTACATCGCAGAAAATAGAGTTCTTTCACGAATCACCTCGCCTCGGGCTTCCGTTCGGCTCTTGGCCTGCACGGGGCGCTTGTGTGAAATAACGTGACGTTGACTGAGGGCAGCGCGGAGGGAGAATGAAAAACCCTCCGTGCCAAAAAGCTTGGAGGGTCTCAGAACTTCTTTTGTATCTGAACTCTACCAGCTCTTTAGCAGTTTTTTACGTGGAGCAAGTCGCCCTAAATCGCCACGTGTCGCCGTGCTTACGGCTACCCCCTTTTATCCTAGAACTTGACGTGATTGTCAAGGCGAAAGTTCCCGACGCCTAGGCTAACAACATATTCCCGCTCTTTTGCGTCAAAGCAATAGGCGATAGACAGATTTTCACGCGGACCCGGCCGGATGGCCAGTTAAGCCTCGCGCACCGCATAGCGGGACGAACTCCAGCCCTGCTGGAGTGCTATACTTTCCGCTAGTATACTGGGCCACGGAAGACACAGGAGTCAGGAAGATGGACGAAGGACGAAATGGAATGGTGGATTGGACGCGGCGACGTAAGATGGTCGCCGCCGGATTAGTCGCGGCAACGCTTACCGTCGGAATTATGATTGGAACGTTAGTTTCCGACCGTGTTTCCGCGATGAGAAGTTTCTCGTTTTCGGGGACGAATGCGGCGGCGTTGACGTTGCCGGATCCGATCCCGTCATCAAATTCTTTTAATGGCATCGTGAATCGCGTCGAACCAGCTGTCGTGAATATCGCGACGACTCAGGTGATCGACCGCAAGTCTAGGCACCGCCGATCCTCACCGTTAGATCCCGACGATCCCAGCGAAGATTTCTTTTTTCACTTCTTCGATGGAAGGCCTGGCGGTCAGGGACAGCCTCAAGCCGAACGTAGCCTGGGCTCAGGCGTCATTCTCGACAAGTCCGGCTATATCCTGACCAACAATCACGTTGTCGATCAGGCCTCGAAGATCCAGGTCCAAATCAGCGGTGACACCACGAAGTACACGGCCAAGGTGATTGGCGTCGATGAAGATACCGACCTCGCGGTGATCAAGATTGATGCCGGTAAAGAGCTCCATTTTGGCAAGCTCGGCAATTCCGATGGTGTTCAGGTCGGCGATTGGGTTCTCGCGATTGGCAGTCCCTTTGGACTGAATGCCACCGTGACGGCTGGAATTATCAGTGCGAAGGATCGCGGCGGCATGGGCCGCCAGTTCCAGCGCTTCCTGCAGACGGACGCCGCCATCAACCCCGGCAACTCTGGCGGACCGCTCGTGGACATGGCTGGCCAGGTTATCGGCATCAATACGGCAATCCTCACCGGTGGTCGCGGCTATGAAGGTGTTGGTTTTGCCATGCCGTCCAACACCGCCATTAGCGTCTATGACCAGATTGTGAAAAGCGGCCGGGTCACTCGCGGCTCTATCGGTGTGAGCTTCCAGGAAGAACTCGGAACGAACCAAATCACCCTGAAATCCCTGGGTGCCCCCTACGGCGTCGTGATTGAAGCCGTCGAGCCGGGCAGTCCAGCGGAAAAGGCGGGTCTCAAGGGCGGCGACGTGATCACCGCCGTCAATGGCGCTGCGGTCAAGAACGGTAACGACCTGGTGAATCCCATTGCTTCGGCGCCCATCGGCAGCAAGGTGAAGATTACCTACTATCGCGATAAACAGGAAAAAGAAACCAGTGCCACGGTTGAAGACCGTACGCATGTCTTCCCGAACGCCGCGGGACGCGTGAGCAACACTCCCGATGAAGCTGCGCCCGCGGAGTTTGGGCTCCACGTCGAGAGTCTGACACCCGAGAAGGCCCAGCGCGTTGGTGTGGAGGGTCAGAAGGGCGTGCTCGTCAGCGAAGTCGAGCCCGCTAGTTTTGCCGACGACATTCAGTTCGCCCCGGGCGACGTCATCTCCGAGGTAAACGGTCAACCCGTCGCTTCGCTCGACGACTATCGCAAGGCTGTTTCCAAGCTCAAGGCCGGTGAGAATGTTGTGTTCAAGGTCCTGCGGCACAGCCCAACGGATCGTGTCATGACGGTGTTCCTCGCGGGCGTCGTGCCGGCCGACGGCAAACAATAAGGCCCATACTTAGGTAACGAACATTTTGCTTGGCAAGAGAAGCCTCGGCGGTCTTCTTCTCGCCGCGATAGCGGCGGGCACTTGTTGTGTGTCCGTCGACGCTGAGCAGAAGAGCACAACAACTCCTCACAACACTTCAAAGGGCGGCCACAAGAGTTCGACCGCTCCGAGTGCGCACACCTCGTCTTCGCACGCCGCAAGCAAAGCCTCGGCGCCAAAATCCGCAAAAACAGGAACATCCAAGTCTTCAAGCAAGAGAAAGAGCAAGCGCGTGAAAGGCCAGGCCGCACCCACCGCCGAACGGATTAGCGAGATTCAAGAAGCGTTGGCGAAGAAAGGCACCTTCGCCGGCACTCCAAACGGTAAGTGGGATGACGGCACCGTGAACGCCATCAGGAAGTTTCAGACGTCAAACGGTTTGAATCCAAGCGGCAAGCTAGACGCCCCAACCCTGCAGAAGCTCGGACTCGGCTCGCAAACGGCTGGCCTTGCCGCACCCACGCCTCCCCCTAACTCCGCCAACCGCTTACTCAACCCTGCTTCCGCTCCGCCCGAACCCTCCGAACCGCGCGAGTGACCCGTTTCTCGAATCCTTCAGATTCGAAATTTCCACTTGCCGGACTTGCCGTTCAGCCGTATGCTCGCCCTATGTTCGCTAATCCGCGGAAGACCTCGCGCGCGTGTTGTTGCTGTATGTGTTGCGCACAAGTCTCTTCTGGTGTGGGGAGGCGAACCGGCTAGCCAGCAAGCTTTGCCTGATCGGAATTTCAAACCCATCGCCAGAGACCCTGGTCGATGGGTTTTTTGTTTCTTGGCCGGAATTCAAAGCTGCGAAAAGGAGAACCACAATGTCTGAATACAAGCATCCCGAAGTTCTGGTCGCGACCGATTGGGTGGCCCGGAATCTCAATCGCCCGGGCCATCGCCTGGTCGAGGTTGATGTCGACACCAGCTCTTATGACAAGGGGCACATTCCCGGCGCCGCGGCTTGGAACTGGCAGACCCAGCTCCAGGACCCCATCCGGCGCGACCTCATCGAAAAGGCCGAGCTCGAACTTCTGCTCGGCCAGTCAGGCATTTCGCAAGACACAACGATTCTTCTCTATGGCGACAACAACAACTGGTTCGCGGCCTACGCCTTTTGGCAACTGAAGTACTACGGTCACAAGGAAGTTAGGCTCATCAACGGTGGTCGCAAGAAATGGATCAGCGATGGCTTGTCCCTCACTACCGATCCCTCTCACCTTGAACCAACAACCTACCGGGCCGCTGATCCTGACGAAAGCATCCGCGCTCGCAAAGAGCACGTTCAGGAGGTTCAGCAGAAACGGCGCCGCGCACAACTTGTCGATGTACGCTCCGTTGACGAATTCACGGGAAAAATTCTAGCTCCTCCGGGCCTTGCGGAAACCGCTCTCCGAGCCGGCCACATTCCAGGAGCAGTGAATATCCCTTGGGCGCAAGCCGCCAGCGACGATGGCACCTTTAAGTCCTATGATGAACTGAAGGCCTTGTACGGGTCGAAGGGCATCCTGGGCGCCGACGAAACCATCGCCTATTGCCGCATCGGCGAGCGCAGTTCCCATACCTGGTTTGTCCTGAAGTATCTGCTCGGCTACGAGAACGTTCGCAACTACGACGGCTCGTGGACCGAGTGGGGCAACCTGGTAGGAGCGCCCATCGTGAACCCGAATGTTGCCAGCGCTCGCGCTGAGGCAGCCGCGTGCCAGAGCGCCTAGGTGTCCTGTCATCCCGGGTCAGCCTCGGCGGTCGTAGCTGGGGCTTTAAAGCCTGAGGGTTCTGCGTTAAGACCAGCAACAGAGGCGCGGTCGCCAAGTGGTTAAGGCAAAGGTCTGCAAAACCTTTATCGGCGGTTCGATCCCGCCCCGCGCCTCCAACGCAATCGCTTGCGGCCTCGGGAGGTCTCCGTTAGTGTCGCCTTCACCGAAGTGAAACATCTGAACGCTTGACACTTGCGTCGAACCTTAGGGTTCTCCCACGGGTTTGACGCCGTTCTCGGCTCGCCGCTAGACTCATTTCCCGTCTGGAGGAACCATGAAAGCGGCCGCATCGCCTCGCGTCTTCAAGAACTTTATCAACGGGGAGTGGGTCGCGCCCAAAAGTGGCAAAACGCACGAAAATCGCAATCCCGCCAATACCGATGAAATTATCGGTGAGTTTCCGCTTTCGACAGGAGCGGACGTGGAGGAAGCCATTGCCGCAGCCCGCGCGGCCTACGCGAAGTGGCGCCTGGTTCCCGCTCCGAAGCGCTCTGAAATTCTCTTCCGAGCCGCCGAACTCCTCATCAAACGGAAGGAAGAATTCTCGCGAGATATGACCCGCGAAATGGGCAAGGTTCTCGCCGAAACCCGCGGGGATGTCCAGGAAGCCATCGACATGACCTACTACATGGCCGGCGAGGGCCGCCGCCTCTTTGGGCAAACCACGCCTTCCGAATTGCCCAACAAATTCGCGATGAGCGTCCGCCAGCCCATCGGCGTATGCGGGATGATTACCCCATGGAATTTTCCCATGGCCATCCCGTCGTGGAAAATGATGCCTGCCCTCATTTGCGGAAATACGGTTGTGCTGAAGCCTGCCGAAGACACGCCGCTTTCCTCGTACCACCTCGTTGAAACACTTGTGGAAGCGGGCTTACCGCCCGGCGTAGTCAACCTAGTCAGCGGTGAAGGCCCGGACGCCGGCGCACCTCTCGCCAAGCACAAAGATGTCCCGGTCGTCAGTTTCACTGGCTCCACTTCCACCGGCCGGATTATTGCCGGGATTTGTGCCCCGAGCTTCAAACACTGCAGCCTCGAGATGGGCGGCAAAAACATCATCCTTGTAATGGATGACGCGAATCTCGCTCTCGCCATTGATGGAGCGATCTGGGGTGCTTTTGGCACCACCGGACAGCGCTGCACCGCCGCGAGCCGGCTCGGCGTCCACAAAGCCGTTTACAAGGAATTCGTCGCTCATTTCGTCGAGCGTGCCCAAAAGCTTAAAATCGGCAATGGCCTCGACCCAACAGTGGACATGGGGCCGGCCATTAGTGAACAGCAACTCAACACCGTTATGTCCTACGTTGAAGTCGGCAAACAAGAAAGCGCGAAACTGCTGACGGGGGGCCACCAGCTCACCACCGGCGAATACGCCAAAGGTTGGTTTCATGAACCCACGGTCTTCGGTGACTGCGATCCCCAAATGCGTATCGCCCAGGAAGAAATCTTTGGGCCGGTCGTCTCGGTGATTCCTATCGACAGCCTCGAGCAGGGAATTGAAGTCGCCAACGGCGTGCCCTATGGACTTTCCGCCTCCATCTACACTCGCAACGTGAACCGTGCCTTCGCTGCCATTCAGGACTTGTATACGGGAATCGTGTACGTCAACGCGCCGACCATCGGTGCCGAAACCCATCTCCCTTTCGGCGGCACCAAACAGACCGGCAACGGCCATCGGGAAGCTGCTGTCGCCGCTGTTGACTTCTTCAGCGAGTGGAAATCGGTCTACGTCGATTACTCAGACAAACTGCAGCGCGCGCAAATTGACAACAGCTAGGCCAGTCCGACACTCACGATCCGCTTTGACCCAGCTTGACAGGGTTTCTACAATAGTAGTGAGCGCGCCTTTGTCAGCGCCGCTATGCGCAACCCTGCTCTCCAGGAACGCCGGAACCGACAGATTCTGGCCGACATAGTCCGGACCTACATTGAAACGGGCGAGCCTGTCTCGTCCCGCGCCATCTCCAAGCGCTTCGAAGAATCGCTGAGCACCGCCACCATCCGTAGCGTCATGGCTGACTTGGAAGATGGGGGCTATCTCTACCAGCCGCACACCTCTGCCGGTCGCGTGCCTACCGCGGAAGCCTACCGCTTCTTTGCCCAGGAGATTGGCTCTCAGGCTACTCTGAGCGTCGAGGACCGCGAGTGGATTCGCTCCGAAATGAGCGGCGGCACGACTCCCGCGGAATTAACTGAGCGCGCCGGCCACATTCTCGCAGAGGTTTCCAAGGGCGTCGGAATTATTGTCTCTCCGCCGCTCCGCAAAACCGTTCTCGAACACGCTCGCATGTGGCTTCTCCCCGATAGTCGCGTCGTCGTTGTCCTGATTTCCCCGGGCGGTGACACTCGCGATAAGGTGCTTCGCCCCTCGCGTCCCTTCACGCAGTCCGAACTCGACGCCACCGCCGACTTCTTGAACCGGAATTACTGCGGTTGGACCCTCGAGGCCATCCGCGCCGACTTGCTTCAGAAACTCGTCACTGAGCGGGAACGCTATGACACCATCGCCCGCAGCGCCTTGACCCTCTGTGATCCCGCCGTGCTCGGCGGGTCTCCCCGCCAGGAAATCTACGTCGAAGGCACCTCGCGGATTGTCACCGCCCCGGAGTTCTCCGACCAATCTCAGTTGCGCGACCTGCTCGCGGCAATTGAAGAAAAACATCGTCTCGTGGCCGTGCTGAACGCTTGTATTGACACACCCGAACCGGTCTTCGTTCAGATCGGCGTCAAGGAAATTCCCCAGGCGGGTGAGAATCTGGCCCTCATCAGCGCTCGCTACTCGCGTCACGACCTCGTGCAGGCTTCTCTAGGCGTGCTCGGTCCAACTCGCATGCACTACGAGCGAGCCATGACCGCCGTCGCATATGTGGCGCAGCTTTTTAGCGAGGCGCTTAGCAAGATCGAATAGTCTTAAGAATCCAAAGGTAGGAGCCATGAAAGATCACAAGATCAAACCGAACGTTCCCGACAGTTCTGAGCTCGCTCCTGACGCGGCCGTGAAGGCCGCCGCCGAAGAGGCCGCGCGCGAAGACCCCGAGGTAAAGAAACTTGCTGCCGATCTGGAGGACCTGCGTCAAACGCTTGTCCGTCACCAGGCGGATTTTGCCAACTACCGCAAGCGCGCCGAAAAGGAAAACAGCGAGGCGGGTAGGCGCGCCACCGCGCGCGTCGCCGAAGCCCTGATTCCGGTGCTCGACGGTTTTGAGCACGCCCTTGCTGCTCACTGCGAGGCCGAATATGAAAACTATCGCAAGGGTTTCGAGCTGATCTACAAGCAGTTGCTCGATAATCTCACGCGTCTCGGTGTGGAGCGCGTTGAACCGCTCGGCCAGCCTTTTGATCCGCACTTACACCAGGCTATGGACCGTGTGGAAACGACCGACCATGCCGACGGGACAATTCTTGAAGTTTATCAGCCCGGCTACGTCTATTACGGCCGCATTTTGCGACCTGCCATGGTTCGCGTAGCGGTGCATCCAAAGACTGCATCGAATGCGGTGGTAAATTGATTGCATCCTACCGGTGCTTGTTGGCCGGTGCGCCCGCTTCATGCGATCATGTTTTTTGGACGGCTTTTCTTCCTTTTCGTTTTTTGCTGGCTCTCGAGCCGCCTAACCGTTTGAAAAAGGACCATCACCCAAATCATGCCTAGACAATCGCAAAGAGACTATTACGAAGTACTTGGCATCACGAAAACGGCTTCGGTCGAGGAAATCAAAAGTGCCTATCGAAAGTCTGCCCTGAAGTGGCACCCCGACCGCAATCCGGAGAGCAAGGAGGAGGCCGAGGTTCGCTTCCGTGAATGCACGGAAGCGTATAGCGTTCTGAGCGATTCGCAGAAGCGCCAGATATATGACACCTACGGTCACGCCGGTTTGGCGGGTGCCGGTGCGTCGTCGGACTTTAACAGCACCATCTTCCAGGACTTCCACGATATTTTCGGGGATTTCTTCGGCTTCGAGGACCTTTTCGGTGCCACCAGTGGTCGTCGCGGACGGAATCGTGTGCAGCGCGGCGCCGACCTCCGTTATGACATGACATTGAGCTTCGAAGAAGCAGCCAACGGCGTCACGACGAAAATTCGCGTCCCCCGTCAAGAGTACTGTGAGGCCTGCAACGGTACCGGCGCGAAGAAAGGAACCGGCGTCGTTTCGTGCCAGACTTGCGGCGGCCGCGGCCAACTTGTTTATCAGCAGGGCTTCTTCACAATCAATCGCACCTGTCCCGCGTGTCAGGGCGCTGGCCAGATCGTTAAGGAGCGCTGCGCCGAATGCCGAGGCCAGGGTCGCGTGAATCGCGAGCGCACCATTGAACTGCGCATCCCTCCCGGCGTCGATACCGGCACGCGGCTGCGCGTTCAAGGGGAAGGCGAGCCGGGGCCCAACGGCGGGCCGGCTGGTGACCTGTACGTTGTCCTCGAGGTGAAGGAGCACACTTTCTTTGAGCGCCGTGGTGCTGACCTGTACTGCACCATTCCTCTCAGCATGGCTCAGGCTGCTCTCGGCACAGAGCTCCAGGTTCCCGGCCTCAGCGGCGAGGAGCGACTCAAGATCCCCGAAGGCACTCAGAGCGGCGCGGTTTTCCGTGTCAAGGGCAAAGGTTTGCCCGACCCGCACGGAGGCGGACGAGGTGACTTGTACTATCACGTCCGCGTGCTGACGCCCACAAAGCTGACCAAAGAGCAGCGCAAACTCATGGAACAGCTCGACGCCACACTGAAGGTGGACAACAAGCCCGCTGAGCGCGGCTCCTCCATCTTCGATAAGGTCAAAGACATCTTTGGCTGAAATCCCTCTTCGCTTCCGCTGGCGGGTATTGTTATCCCGCCCCGAGAGCCAACACAATTTCCCGGCTCGAAGCGCAAGAGACCATGGAGTGGGTTCGCGGTCTTTTCCCCCGAAACTGCTGGCTGTAAACTGTCGACTTTGAACTCTCATGCGCCGCCGTTTCTTCGTTCAAAAATTCGATCACGGACGGGCCACGATAGAAGACGAAGCGGCGCACCATGTAGGCCGCGTCCTGCGCGCCCAGCCCGGCCAGCTCTACGAATTGAGCGATGGCTCGAGCGCCTGGCTCGGACGCATCGAGACGGTCACACGCGACCGCGTCGACTTCGCTCTCCTCGAGGAGCTGCCCTCGTATGTCCCCCCGCTCCAAACAACTCTCCTCCTCGCGGTCATAAAATTCGATGCCTTCGAGTGGGCTCTTGAGAAGGCTACGGAACTAGGAGCCAGCCGTATCCTCCCTCTGGCCGCCTCGCGCAGCGAAAAAGCTCTTCTCTCCGCTGCCCCAAAGCGAGCCGAGCGCTGGAAGAAAATTCTTTTGGAGGCCTCTCAACAATCGCGCCGCCTCCAGGTCCCCCAGCTCGAGGCCCTTGCGCAGCCCGAAACCGCGTTTCACACCAACAACCAAGGCCTCTGTGTTCTGCTTTCCGAATCAATGGATGCCATGCCTCTCCGCGACCTACTGAGCGGCAATCAATCGTCTTCTGCCGTTCTTGCAGTTGGTCCCGAAGGGGGCTGGACCGATGCCGAATTCGCGGCAGCCCGCTCGGCGGCATTTCAAGAAGCGTCCCTTGGCAGGCTCATCCTCCGTACGGAGACGGCCGTGGTCGCCTCGCTCGCCGCAATAAACTTCGCTCTTTCCTCCGAATAATCGGTATCCCCGTTTGGATAGTCAAACCCTCGGGCCGAGCGTCCAACAAAACAGGGATTCGGCGGCAGCGCTCGTTCCGCCGGCTCCCATACAACAGGGGCGGCTTCGCTCGAATCCAAAACCTATGCAACCTCAATTCAAGTCTTGCGCTTTCGATGGTCGCGGCGACCGCAGTTTTCATGATATAAATGAAAGGCAGCACGAGATGCTGAAACCCGACGAGAATAACGTCTCCCCTCTACCGGGCGATCGCGCCAACGCCCAGACTTCTCCTTTTTCCTCCCCTCTTCCTCCTGGAACCCCTTCGCCGGACAGCTTTGTCTCCTCGCACAGTCTCTTGCGCCATGAAATCAAGGTGTGGACCCGCGACCTGCTTATCGCCATCGGCCTTGCGCTCGTCATCATCGTGTTCCTCTATCAGCCGGTGAAGGTCGAAGGCACCAGCATGGCGCCGCTCCTCTCCGATCAGGAGCGCATCTTCATCAACAAATTTGTTTACCGCTTCGAGCCCATTAGCCGGGGCGACGTGGTCGTCTTCTGGTACCCCTTGGACCGCTCGAAATCCTTCATCAAGCGTGTAGTGGGCCTTCCTGGAGAGACCGTCGAGATTCGCCACGGTATTCTCTATGTGAACGGTGTCCAGATTCCCGAGCCCTACGTGCCCCCGCAATACGCCGACGTTTCTGATTTCGGCCCTCTCGCCGTATCTCG
>Ga0207761_1000531_pt1 | contig 13389 bp, 12 predicted proteins | sample LuqExpMetageno34_FD_187792 | JGI IMG/M metagenome (GOLD analysis project Ga0207761, IMG submission 187792) | Tropical forest soil microbial communities from Luquillo Experimental Forest, Puerto Rico - Sample 34 (SPAdes) | ecosystem: Environmental > Terrestrial > Soil > Tropical forest ... | reverse complement strand
CACGTCACGTCGTACGCGCAACTCGTCGCCGAGCGGCTCGATCTGCCGCCCGAGCGCGTGCGAGTCGTGCAGGGCGACACCGACCTGATTGCAACCGGTGCCGGAACCGGCGGCTCCAGCTCGATTCCAGTCGGCGGGGTGTCGGTCGACCGCGCCAGCAAGCAACTCGGAGAGCAGCTTAAGGATCTGGCCGCCGACGCGCTCGAAGCATCGCCGGGCGACATGGAGATTGCCGACGGCAGGGTCCGCGTCGCCGGCACCGATCGCGTCATTTCTCTTGCGGAGCTCACCGCGCATTCGAAGGCAACGCCGGAAAAGTTGCGCGCGACGAACGAATTCGCCACCGACAAGCCCACCTTCCCGAACGGCACGCACATTGCCGAAGTCGAGATTGATCCCGAAACCGGCGCGGTCGGGATCTTGAACTACGTGGTTATCGACGATTTCGGCGCAACGCTCAATCCGCTGCTGCTCGCTGGCCAGGTGCATGGCGGCGCGGTGCAGGGCATCGGCCAGGCGCTGATGGAGGATACCGTATTCGACGCCGGTTCCGGACAGCTCTTGAGCGCGAGCCTGATGGACTACGCGCTACCGCGTGCGGCCGACGCTCCCGAATTCGTGTTTGAGACCCGCAACGTACCATGCAAGAATAATCCCCTCGGCGTTAAAGGAGCAGGCGAGGCGGGCGCCATAGGCTCTTGCCCGGCGCTGATGAATGCCGTCGTCGACGCTCTGTGGCGCGGCTACAAGATCCGCCACATCGACATGCCGGCGACGCCGCAGCGCATCTGGGCCGCGATCGAGCAGGTGCGCGCCGCCTCATGCTGATCGGGCCATGAACCTTTTCAAGGGTATCAGCTTCAAGTTGATCTCCGCCCTGCTGTTTGCCGCGATGTCGGCGCTGGTGCGTCAGCTCGGCGACGTGGCGCCGGTCGGGCAAATGGTGTTTTTCCGCAGCGCCTTCGCGATCCTGCCGGTGGTCGTGATCTATGCACTGCGCGGTGAGCTCATGACCGCCGTGCGCACCGGCCGCCCGCTCGGCCAGCTTGGCCGGGGCATGCTCAGCGTCTGCGGCATGTTCACCAACTTCTCCGCGCTGACGCGGCTGCCGCTCGCCGACGCTACCGCGATCTCGTTTGCCTCGCCGCTGATCACGGTGGCACTGGCGAGGATTATCCTGAAGGAGCGTGTACGCATCTATCGCTGGTCGGCAGTGCTGGTCGGCTTTGCCGGCGTGATCGTGATGCTAATCCCGCATTTTGACATCGGCCACTATGCGGCTTCGGGTGCCGCCGCCACCGCGGCGGTCGGCTCGCTGCTGGCGATGGCCTCGGCCTTCTGCAACGCCGGCACGGTGATCCAGACCCGTAGGCTCACGCAAAGCGAAACCACCTCGTCAATCGTATTCTACTTCTCGCTGGTCTGTGCCATCGCCGGGGCGCTGACGCTGCCGTTCGCCTGGCATTCGCCGACGCCGGCTGAGCTCACGAAATTGGTAATGCTCGGCATCCTTGGCGGCGTCGCGCACATCTTCCTCACGGAAAGCTACCGGCACGCCAGCGCCTCGGTGGTGGCACCGTTCGACTACAGCTCGATGATTTGGGCGCTGCTGCTCGGCTATTGGCTGTTCGGCGAGCTGCCGGATGCGCTGGTCTATCTCGGCGCTACCATCGTTGCCGGCGCGGGTTTATTCGTAATCTGGCGCGAGCGCGTGTTGGGCTTGCGGCGCCCGCGCGAGGCGGAAGGTCCGCCGTAGGCAGCGTGATTACTGAAACGCTTTGAACGTGATGATGGTGTAGGTGTCCTTGATGCCAGGAATGCACTGCACCTTCTCGTTGACGAAATGCCCGATGTCGGTCCCGGCATCGACGTAGAATTTCACCAGCAGGTCGTAATTGCCGGCGGTTGAGTAGATCTCGGAGGCAATTTCGGCTTCCGCCAACTCGTTAGCAACCTGATAGGCCTTGCCAAGCTCGCATTTAATCTGAACGAAGAAGGGAGTCATCGCGCCCTCGTTAATTATTAGCGTACGGTCTTTGCCGAAAACCGGTACCCACTTTTCGGGACCATGCGCTGCCTGCAATCCAGCAAAAACGCGAGGGGCTGGCAAGCGTACTTGCCTTGGGTTTCTGCACGGACTAGGTATTGCATCAGCAATCTCGAGGGGTGTCCGGTATTTGCCGGGCTGAGAGGCTGTACCCTAGCGGCCAACCCAACGAACCTGATCCGGGTCATACCGGCGGAGGGACCTGAGATGCGTAAGCCCCAAGTACTTCCGAGCGAAGAGGTGCCGCAAACGGCGGCTGTGCTACTCGACAGTCTGCGCGCCCGCTCGCCCCGCGTCCACTGCATCACTAATTCGGTGGCGCAGAACTTCACCGCCAACGTACTTCTGGCCGCCGGCTGCGTGCCGTCGATGACGCTGTCGTCCGAGGAGATCGGTGATTTTGTCGCAGGCGCACACGCACTGTTGGTCAATCTCGGCACCTTCGACTGCGAGCGCCGCACGGCCGCCGAGCGCGCGGTGGAAGCAGCGCGCCGCGGCACTATCCCGTGGGTGCTCGACCCGGTGTTCGTCGACCGCGCGCCGGCACGTGCGACGTTCGCCAATCTGCTTATCGGCCGTGCGCCTAAGGTGCTGCGGCTCAATCGCGCGGAGTTTGCCGCTTTGGCTGGCGGCGAGCCGACCGAGAGCGCACTCGCTGCGTATGCGCGCGGGCACGGCGTCACCATCGGGCTATCGGGAGCGACCGACTGGATCGCCGACGGCGAACGGCTCGCAACCGTCGCTAACGGCCATGTGCTGATGGCCAAGGTGACCGCGATGGGCTGCGCAGCCTCGGCGCTGGTGGCGGCCTGTCTTGCCGTCGAGCCTGATACCTGGCGCGCGACCGCCAGCGCGCTGACCATCATCGGCGTCGCCGGCGAACTGGCCGGGGCGCGCGCGGAAGGCCCCGGCAGCTTCGCGGTCGCCATCCTCGACGCGCTGCACAAACTCGATGCGCCAACGCTCATCGTTCAAGCAAAGGTGACGTAATGGCCGTTGATCTCCGACTCTACGCTTTGGTCGATCCCGCCGTCGCCGGCGGCCGCACTCTACCGGAGCTTGCGCTCTGCATCGCCGACAGCGCGACCATTCTGCAGCTGCGCGACAAACGTGGGAGCACCCGCGCAATGCTGGACGAGGCACGCGCTCTCGCGGCCGTGCTCTCGCCGCGCGGAATTCCGCTACTGATCAACGATCGTGTCGACGTGGCGCTTGCCGTGCAAGCCAACGGCGTGCATATCGGCCAGGACGACATGCCGGCCGCGGATGCGCGGCGGCTGCTTGGCCGCTCCGCCATCATCGGATTGAGCGTCACCACGCTACAACACGCGCACGAAGCACCGCTCGAGCAGCTCGACTATGTGGCGGTCGGCGCGGTGTTCGCCACCGGTTCCAAGAATGATGCCACCAGGCCGATCGGCCTCGGCGGTCTGCGCGAGATTGTGCGCGTCATCCGCGTACGCGATCCGAAATGTCCAATCTGTGCCATCTCCGGCATCAACGATAGCAATGCGAGCGATGTCATCGCGGCCGGCACTGACGGCGTGGCGGTGATCTCCGCGCTCTCGCTCGCACTCGACCCAGCGGGGGCCGCGCGCAGCCTGCGTACGGTGGTCGATGAGGCACTCCAGCGGCGAGGGCAGTCATGACCGCAATTGCCGTCACCATCGCCGGCTCCGATCCGAGCGGCGGCGCCGGCATCCAAGCGGACCTCAAGACGTTTGCCGCGCTCGGCGTCTATGGCGCGAGTGTGCTCACCGTGCTAACCGCGCAAAACACGCAAGACGTCGTCGACATCCGCGACGTGCCGCCCGATTTCATCCTGGCGCAGATGGATGCGGTGTTCGCTGATCTTGCCATTAATGCGGTGAAGATCGGCATGCTCTCGCGCACCCCCACGATCGAGGCCGTGGCGACTGGGCTCGCTCGCCACCGCGCAAATAACATCGTGCTCGACCCGGTCCTTTCGGCAACGTCCGGCGGTGATCTGCTGGCGCGGGAGGCGCTCGACACGCTGCGCCGCGAGCTCATCCCGCGGATGTTACTGGTCACGCCTAATCTTCCGGAAGCGGCCCGACTTATCGGAGCGTCGCCGGCACGCAATGAGCGCGAGATGGAAATTCAGGCGCGCAAGATTTTGGCGCTCGGCGCTCGCAATGTGCTGATCAAGGGTGGCCACGGGGAAGGCGATGAATCGGTCGATCTGCTGATCGGGCAGGGCGAGGTGATGCGGCTTTCGGCCAAACGCATCGCCACCAAGAACACGCATGGTACCGGCTGCACACTATCGTCCGCGATTGCGGGCGGACTGGCCAAGGGCCTCGATCTCATCACGGCCACGCAACAGGCCAAAGCCTACGTCACCGCCGCCATCGCCGCCGCCGATCAACTCAAGGTCGGCCACGGCCACGGTCCGCTGCATCATTTTTTTGGACAATGGAGAGCATCATGACTACGCGACGTCAATTCACCTTCGCTGCGGGCGCCGCTGCGGCCGGAGTCGTCGCCGCGCCGCAGATCGCGCGCGCGCAGACGGTGAGCTGGCGCATGGTGACCTCTTGGCCGAAGCGGCTGCCGGGACCGGGCATGTCGGCCGAGCGCGTCGCCGAACGTGTGCGCACGCTTTCGGGCGGCCGGCTCGACATCACCGTGAATGCCGCCGGCGAAGTGGTGCCGGCCTTCGAGGTGCTGGATGCGGTGGGCAACGGCGTCGCCGATATCGGCCACACCGCGGCATTCTATTGGCAAGGGAAAATGCCGGCGGCGGCATTCTTCACCACCGTGCCGTTCGGGCTAACCCCGGCCGAGCACGTGGCGTGGATCGATGCTGGCGGTGGGCAGGCGCTGTGGGACGAGCTTTACGCGCCGTTCGGGGTGAAGCCGTTCATGGCTGGCAATACTGGTGTGTGTATGGGCGGCTGGTTCCGCCGCGAAATGGCGAGCTTATCGGATCTGCGTGGGCTCAAGCTGCGCTCGCTTGGCCTTGGCGGCGAGGTCTACCGTCGGTTGGGCGCCACGCCGCAGACCACGTCGCCGGCCGAGATTCTGGTCAGCCTTCAATCGGGTGTTATTGACGGCGCCGAATTCGTCGGTCCAGGTACCGACATCGCGCTCGGGCTCTATCGGGTCGCGCCGTTCTATTACTACCCCGGGTTCAACAAGCCGAACGGCAGCGGCGAATGCATCGTCGCGCTGAAATCCTGGAACGCGCTGCCAGCCGAACTGAAAGCGATTGTAGCGCATGCCTGCGCCGCAGAGGCGAACTATGCTCTGGCCGAGATGGAGCGATTGAACGCCGAGGCGCTCGCCGTGCTCACCAAGGACCACGGCGTCAAGCTCTCCGCGTTCCCGAATGATCTGGTGGCGGCCGCGCGCAAGCATGCGAGCGACATACTGGGTGAACTCGCCAGCCGCAGCGCGATCGCCGGCAAAGTGCACGACTCGTATCTCGCTTTCCGCGATCGCAGCGCGCCCTGGTCGCGCGTATCGATCGAGGCGGTTTTGCGGGCGAGGGCGTGACCAGTGGTTGCATTGAATTTAAATGGATTTGAACGCGGGTTCTTAGTGGCCGAAGCCAGACAAGTCCGCTGCAAGGCCAATGCCGTGCGGGCCGGTCTGAACAGCCGCAACTGATCGCGCATCATTTTCGTTCGCGGCAGCGCCGGCTTTTTTATATTGCGTGGCGGCGAACCCAAGGGTAGTCGCATGGTCGCACATCCATTATAAGTCCGGCCATAATTGATCCTCCCGCGGCCGGTCAGTTTCGGAAAGGCGTTCTCTCGACCATGCGTATCGCTGCCATCCACAGCCAGAACGGCAAGATTTTTGGTACCCACCAGGATAACCACTTCCGCCCACTGCTCTCCGCCGGCGCCGCAGTCCGCGATCTGCGCGACGTCATTGTGCTCGTTGGCGCCGGCAAGCTTCAGCATGGCGCGCCGGTTGCCCTCTCCAGCGTCAAGCTCGCGGCCCCTGTCGGGCCGCTGGCCAAGAACGTCATCAGCGTCGGCAAGAATTATCACGATCACGCTCAGGAATTCGCCCGCAGCGGCTTCGATCAGTCCGGCGACAAGGTCGAGGTCCCGGATGCGCCTGTCGTGTTCACCAAGGCAGTGACCTCGCTCGCCGACCCGGGGCAGGGGCTGCCGGCTTCGTCCGATCCGACTAACTCGACTGACTATGAAGGAGAACTCGGCGTGGTGATCGGCCGCCGCGCCAAGAACGTGAAGCGCGCTGACGCGCTGGAGTATGTGTTTGGCTACACCATCGTCAATGACGCCACCGCGCGCACAGTGCAGCAACGCCACAAGCAGTGGTTCCTCGGCAAGAGCCTGGACGGTTACTGCCCGGTCGGCCCAGTGCTGGTCACGTGCGACGAGTTCGGCGTGCCGGATGCGCAGGAGCTCGCCACTTACGTTAACGGTGAGCGTCGGCAGTTCGCGCGGCTGCGTGACCTGATTTTCGACGTGCAGGCCATCATCGAGGCCTGTAGCGCTTATGTGCCGCTCGACCCCGGCGATTTGATCGCCACCGGCACGCCGGCCGGGGTCGGCATCGGCTTCAAGCCGCCGCGCTACCTGAAGCCCGGCGACGTGGTAACGATCTCGATCACCGGCATCGGCGAGCTCACGAACCCTGTGGTATGAGCCGCCCTGACCCCTTATAAAGCCCCCAACCGACAGGGAAAATCGACGAGTTTGCGAAATATCAATGCCGCCGGCACTGAAAACAATTCTGTCGAGTTGACCCTGATTGGCATGGCTGGCTGAGAAAAACCTTTAATTCCAAGCCCTACAGCCCACGCGAGAGGAGTGACGAATGACCGCTACCCCCTGGAAAACGAACGATTGGTTCGTCAGCGAATGGAACTACGCGCCCGAAGTCACCAAGGACTTCAAATTCGCCAAGAACATCAAGATCCATGACGTCTCCTTGCGCGACGGCGAGCAGCAGACCGGCGTCATCCTCTCCAAGGACGAGAAAATCCGCATCGCGGAAGCCCTGGCGGAAGCCGGCGTGCACCGCATCGAGGCCGGCATGCCTATCGTGTCGCCCTCCGACAACGCGGCGATCAAGGAGATCGTCAAGCGCAACCTCGGTCCGCAGATCTTTTCCTTCGCCCGTTGCATGAAGGAAGACGTGCAGCGCGCCATCGACACCGGCGTCAACGGCGTCGTGATGGAAATCCCGTCCTCCAAGCACATGGTGGACCTTGCCTATCGCTGGCCGATGGAGAAGGCAATCGAGACCTCGATCGAGGCGACCTCGTTCGCGCACAAGAACGGGCTCGAGGTGGTGTTCTTCCCGATCGACTTCTCGCGCGCCGAGCTGAAATGGGCCATCGACCTGATCGAGAAGGTTGGCAAGGATGGCCACATGGACGCGCTGGCGCTGGTCGACACCTTCGGCGTACTCTCGCCCCACGCCATGAAATACTTCGTCACCGAGGTGCAGAAACGCATTTCGAAGCGGCTGGAAGCTCACTTCCACCAGGACTTCGGCATGGGCGTGGCCAACACCATCATGGCGCTGTCGCTCGGCGTCGAGGTGATGCATACCACCGTGCTCGGCATCGGCGAGCGTTCCGGCAACGCGCCGATGGAAGAGATCGTGATGGCGTTGAAGACCATGTACGGCGTCGACGTCGGTATCGACTGCACCAAGCTGACCCCGCTGGCGAACCTCGTGCAGCGGCTGACCGGCGTGGTAGTGCCGACGAACAAGGCGATCGTCGGCTCCGGCCTCTACCAGATCGAGTCCGGCATCATCGCGTCATGGTTCAAGAACTGCGGCGAGAAGAACGCCACGGAGCTGTTCCCGATCCGCTGGAGCGCGGTCGGCCAGCCGCCAGCGGAAGTGGTGATGGGCAAGGGCTCGGGTATCGACTCGGTCAACATGTGGCTGAAGGACGTCGGCATGCAGGTGTCGGAAGAGGACGCCATGAAGGTGCTAGCGGCAGTGAAGCTACATTCGCTCAACAATAAGAAGATGCTGACGCACGCCGAGTTCCGAGATCTGGCCCGGAGCGTGCTCAATCGCGCGGCGGCGTAAGCACCGCAGCTTTTACGAATGAGGAAGCCCCGGGCAAGGCCCGGGGCTTTTGCTTTCTGTCCCCCACTTGGAGGGGACGAAATCTCACTTCGTGAACGCTACTATCGTTTGCTTCTGCGTGCCGAGACCATCGATGCCGAGCTCGACCACGTCGCCGGCACGCAGATATTTCGGCTCGACCTTGCGGCCGAGGCCGACGCCGGCCGGCGTGCCGGTGACGATAACATCGCTGGGCTCGAGCACGAAAAATTGAGACAGATACCAGACGATATACCGGCAATCGAAAATCATGTTGCTGGTGTTGCCGTTCTGACGCGTTTCTCCGTTGACCTTGGTCCAAATACCGAGCTTCTGCGGATCTCTGATCTCGTCCTTTGTAACGAACCAGGGGCCGAGCGGACCGAACGTCTCCGCGCCTTTGCCCTTGATCAGCGTCTGCCCATGCTCCATCTGGAGCGCGCGCTCGGAGACGTCATTGCCGATGCAATAACCGGCGACGACGTCCATGGCTTTTTCCTTCGCCAGATAGCGCGCGCGTTTGCCGATGATGATGGCGAGCTCGCACTCGTAGTCGAGCTTGGTGGAATCCTTCGGCAGCATGGTGTTGTCGTTCGGCCCGCAAATGCAGCTCGGCGCCTTGTTGAACACCAGCGGTTCTGTAGGGATTGGATTGCCGCCTTCGGCGGCGTGGTCTTTGTAATTCAGTCCGATTGCGAGGAAATTGCGCACGTGCCCGATGCACGGACCGAGCCGCGGTTTGCCGCTGACCGGCTTTAGCCGCTTGAGATTGGCCTTGCGGATCTTGGCCAGGCCACCGCCGGCCAGCATCTCGCCATCGATATCCTTTACAATGCGCGAGAGGTCGCGAATCTTGCCGTCGGCGTCGATAATGCCAGGCTTCTCACGGCCGGGCGCGCCATAGCGGACGAGCTTCATTTCCAGCGTCTCCTTCGGGCGTTCATTTATTATTTTCGATTGCGCGTGATCTGATCCGAAAACCGTTCTCACTTTTCGGGATCGCGCGCTGATAGATGGCAGGTCAGGACGGATCATGCGATGACCGCGTGCGGGGGGCAACCCGTCCCTCGGAATGCGCATGAGCCTCGTGAGGGTAACGCGCGCTCTAGGCTGTACCAATCCTTTCAATCGCAACGCCGCGATCGACGTCGGTGCCTGCCTCGAAGTTGCAATTCACGTCGGTATTCCTGACAATTCCCTGTTGCTGGTCGGACACGATAATCTCAGGCAGCCATGTCATGTTATCTGGTGTTTTTACGACGTCACAGAACGTCAACAGCTTTGCAGAAGCAATTGTTTAAGGAACGACGAATTACATATGCTGCAATGCGGTATAGCGTGTCATTTCCGCAACAATTGCAATATTTTTACGTAAGTTCGCGTCATTCCAGTCTTTTTTACCGCCACGGCTATTGTGGGCCGCCTAAGCTCCGGTCACGCTATTGTGACAAAGCATTTGGGGGCTGAAATGTCACGACGGGGGTGGAGAGGATTTTTGCGTGCTGGCAGCGCGCTCGGGCTTTTGGTAGTCGCATCTGTGCAAGCTAACGCTGGCGGTTTGGCAGTTCACGAACAAAGTGCCTATGGGCAGGGCGCATCGTTCGCCGGCATCGCCGCCGGAGGGTCGTTGTCCGGGATGTTCTGGAACCCGGCCGTGATGACGCAGTTTGCTGGCATTCAGACTTCATCGAGCTATACGGGGTTCCTCCCCAACGTGACGAACAGTCCAAGCGCGGGTTCCACATATTTGCCGCTTGGCGGCACCAACAATACTTATCAGGACGCACTAATCCCTGCCGGTTACTTTTCATACCAGGTGAATCCGCGCCTTTGGATCGGCATCTCAATAAACTCGCCGTTTGGCCTGTCGGTGGGGTTTCCGGAGCGCTGGGCCGGCCGCGATTTTGCTGCAGGTGATACTTCCCTGCGCACGTACAACGCGGCGCCGAGCATCGCTTACCAGATTAATGACTGGATCAGCGTTGGCGTGGGCGTGCAGATCCAATACACCAAAGCCAGCCTCAATCACGGCGTGAGTGCCTTCAGCCCCAATTGTCGCTTCCTTGGCTTTCCCGTCCCGCCTTGCCCCTTCGGTGACGCGAACCTGTCGGGTGACGGCTGGGCTTACGGCTTCACTGCCGGCGTCACTTTGACGCCGACGCCTACGACCACCGTCGGAATCGGTTACCGTTCCGGTATTGACCAAAAGATCACCGGCACTATTGGAACGCCCTTAGGTGTTTCTGCAGCTGACCTCTCGCTCAATCTACCCGGCTTGGTTTCGTTCGGGATCCGACAGCGCATCGATCCACAGTGGACCCTGCTCGGCACCGTCGAATGGACTAACTGGAATCGAATCGGCACTTCGAACGTCACCGCGGGTGGCGCCACAGTCACAACCGTACCGTTCCAATACCAAGATGGGTGGTTCTTCTCGGTCGGGGCCGAGTATCAAGCGACCGATCGGCTGACCTTGCGCACCGGTTTCGCCTATGAAATCTCGCCGATCACTGATCAAGTCCGTACACCGCTCATACCGGATAACAACCGGTTCTGGGCGTCGCTTGGAGCGAGCTGGCAAATCTTTAAGGGCTTGAAGGTTGATCTGGCCTATTCGCACGTGTTCGTACAAGACGCATCGGTCAATATATCTGCGGCGTCCGGTAATCCATGGTTCGCTACGACAGTCACGCCCTTCAACCCGTTTGGCGTCACCTATGTCGGCAACTCGCAAACTCGCGCCGATGTCCTGTCAATAGGCATGAATTGGCGCTGGGATGAAGTCTTCAAATAATAAGCGCCCTGATTGTGCCCTCAGAAAGGCCGGCGGTGATGCCGGCCTTTGCGTTTTTAGAACGCACTGTTGAAGGCGCCGCCATCCATCAGTAGGTTCTGCCCGGTAATGTAGCCGGCGTGTGCCGAGCACAGGAACGCAGCTGCCGCGCCAAACTCGCCCGGATCACCAAAACGCCGCGCCGGGATGCTGGCGGCGCGCGCCTTGGCGGCTTCCTCGACGCTCACGCCTTTTTGCTCGGCAGCCTTGGTCAACGTGCCGCGCAGGCGGTCAGTATCAAACGCGCCCGGCAGGATGTTGTTGATGGTCACGTTATTGGCCGCGACCGTGCGCGCGACACCGGCGAGGAACGCAGTCAGGCCAGCGCGCGCGCCAGACGATAGATCGAGTCCGGCGAGCGGCATCTTCACCGAGCCTGAGGTGATGTTGACGATGCGGCCGAACTTGCGTTGGCTCATCGGGTCGATCACCTTCTGGATCAGCTCGACTGCGACGATCATATTTGCAATCACTCCGTCGATCATCTGTTGACGCGTCAGGTCCCGGAAGTCGCGCAGCGGCGGCCCGGCATTATTATTGATTAGAATATCGGGCTGCGCGCAGGCGGCGAGAAGTGCCTTCTGTCCGTCGGCTGTGGCCACGTCGGCGGCGACCGCAATCACCTTGACTCCAGTTGCCTTGGCGATCTCGGCGGCGGTGGCGTCCAGCGTCTTACTATCGCGACCGTTGATTACGACTTCGCAGCCAGCTTCCGCCAGCGCGCGTGCGCAAGCCTTGCCGAGACCGCGGCTCGACGCGCAGACGATGGCCTTGCGGCCGGAGATTCCGAGATCCATGGGGGTTCCTCAAGGGCAACGCGTTTCGGGGCGAGTGTTGGTGGATGGCGGCGCAGGCGTCAAGGTGTCTGTCGCCTCACTTATGTGACGCAGGCGACCCAAATGGCCCGCGCCATCCTGGCCGAGTCGCTCAATTGTCCTGCAATGACAAACGAGGGGTTTTCGCGCTAATCTTGCATATGGGCGCGATTGACAAAATCGTTCCATCGGTTGCCGATATCGAAGTGGCAGCGCGGCGGTTGGCCGGTGTGGCAGTGCGCACGCCGCTGGTCAACGCGCCGGTGCTGGACACTTTGCTCGGCGCCCGCGTGTTTCTGAAGGCCGAGACGCTGCAGCGAACCGGCTCGTTCAAGTTCCGCGGCGCCTATAACAAAGTCGCGTCGATCGCCCCGGAACGGCGCCGCGCGGGCGTGGTGGCCTATTCGTCCGGCAATCACGCGCAGGGCGTAGCGGCGGCGGCGCGCCTGCTTGGGATACGCGCCACTATCGTGATGCCAAGCGATGCGCCGCGTCTGAAGCGGGAGCGCACCGCCGCGCTCGGCGCCGAGATTGTGCTCTACGACCGCGACACCGAGGATCGCGCCGCCATCGCCAACAAAATCGTAGCCGAACGCGGCGCCACGCTTGTGCCACCATACGACGATCCGCTGATCATCGCCGGACAAGGCACCATCGGCCGTGAGATCGTCGAGGATCTCGAGCATCTCGGACTAAGTCCCGACATCGTCGTGATTGGCGCTTCCGGTGGCGGGCTGGCAGCCGGCATCTCGCTCGGCGTTAAGGCGCGCGTTTCGGATGCGGCCTTCTATACGGTCGAGCCGGAAGGCTTTGACGATACGCTGCGCTCTTTTCGCAGTGGCCAACGCGAGCATAACGAGCGCATGAGCGGCACCATCTGCGATGCGCTGATGAGCAATATGCCGGGCGAGTTGACGTTTCCCATCACGCGCGAGTTGATCGGGCAGGGGATTACGGCGAGCGATGCGGAGGTAACGCGAGCCGTGCGCTACGCGTTTGAGGAACTCAAGCTGGTAATAGAGCCGGGTGGCGCCATCGGGCTGGCAGCGTTGCTCGCCGGCAAGCTCGAGGTCGGAGGCAAGGTGGTGGTCGGCATCTTGTCCGGTGGAAATGTGGACGCTGAACTGTTCGCGAAGCTGATCACGTAAACAGCGCGATGCGCTCGGCTTCGCTTAGCGCCATGATCAGGGCTAGCGGATCGTCGGGTGCCGAGGGGTTCTCGGACGCGGCGAACGCGACCCGAGCTGGCGGTGTGGCGACAAGCTCTTCCACAAGCGAAGCCTGCGGCGGTTCATTTGTCGTTTCGATCGTTGCCTCAACCGCCGATGCCTGGCAGGCAATGGTCTCGACAAGCTCCTTCTTGACCACAGCAGAATGGGCGACAGCGGGTGCGACCGGTCGTGGCGGCACGCTCTCGAACAAATTTTCTTCCAGAATGATTGCAGCGCTGAGGCTGACCTCTGGCGCCGGCGCTATAATGTCCCGCGCCGGCTGAGCCATCGCCTGCACAAGCTCACGCGTTGCGCTCGGGCTCTCCCGCACCGGCTGCTGCTCCGGCGGCGGGAGTGGGCCTGGGTCGTTGTGCCGCTCCTGGCGCTGGGGTTCGCGGTCGGCGTCGAGCGGGT
>Ga0207761_1000530_pt1 | contig 13405 bp, 13 predicted proteins | sample LuqExpMetageno34_FD_187792 | JGI IMG/M metagenome (GOLD analysis project Ga0207761, IMG submission 187792) | Tropical forest soil microbial communities from Luquillo Experimental Forest, Puerto Rico - Sample 34 (SPAdes) | ecosystem: Environmental > Terrestrial > Soil > Tropical forest ... | reverse complement strand
TCCCGAGGTCCCCTTGTCGAGCCGGTGCACGATCCCTGGCCGGTCGGCGGCGCAGACGCCCGACGCCACGAGGTCGGCGAGGTCGGGGAACCGCGCCAGGAGACCGCCCACCAGGGTGCCGGCGTCGTTGCCCGCACCTGGGTGCACGACCAGCCCGGCGGGCTTGTCCACCACCACCACGACCTCGTCGGCGTGCACGACCGACAAGCGCACGTCGGGCTCCGCGACGACGCCACCATCGGCGCCTACGGGCAAGAAGACGGTCAGGACGCTGCCGGCGCGCAACGGTACCCTGCCCGAGCCGGCAGGCTGGCCATCGATCAGCACGCGGCCCGCGGACACCAGCTCCGCCGCCGCTCCCCGCGACACGTTCGCCACCATGGCCACGCCCCGGTCGACCCGCACCCCGTCCAGCAGGGCGGGGACCTCGGTCGTGACGGTCTGCTCGTCCCCGGGTGTCCGCTCGAGTCCCGCTTTCACGGCGCCTCCTCGCGCTCGGGCGACTGCGACCCTCCCTCGACGTGTATGCCTGCAGACGAAGCGACATCCCGACCGTCTGGCCGCACCTCGTGCTGTCCAAAGAGCAGGGAGACGACGATGACGATGATGCCGATGGTCACGCAGGCGTCGGCCAGGTTGAAGGTCGGCCAGTAGTCGAGGGTGACGAAGTCCGGGACCTGACCGCCGTGCGGTCCGACGATCCGTTCGCTGAGGTTGCCGATGGCGCCCCCGAGCACGAGCCCGGCGCCGACGGCCAGCGGCACCGTACGGACCCTCCCGACCACGAACGCGAGGACGACCACTCCCGCGCAGAGCAGCACGGTGACCAAGACCGCTCGGCCGCTGAACAGGCTGAAGGCGAAGCCGGAGTTGAACGCCAGCGCCAGGCCGAAGGGACCCCAGACGTGCCGGGTCTCATGGAGGTGGTCCACCGCGAGCGTGGTGGTCACCCGATCCGCGACCACCATCACCAGCGCGATGACGAAGGCCAGCAGACCCGGCCGGGTCAGCGACGCGACAAGCCCCCGCTCTTGCAGGCCACGCAGAGTCGGGCGAAGGGAAGCGCGCGCAGTCTCGGCTTGGGGATCGGCTGGAAGCAACGCTCGCAATATCCGTACGTCTTGTCGTCGATGCGCGCCAACGCGTCGTCGATTTCCTCCACTGCCATGCTCGCCTGCCCCGACAGCGCCAGGTTGCGCTCCCGGTCAACCGTCACGGTGCCACCCTCACCGGACTCCTCGTCGAATTGGACGTCACCGGGCTCTCGTTCGAGAGCCAACGAGTCGGCCTCGGCACGCAACGACGTCGCCTGCTCCTGGTAGATCGCTCGCTCGGCCAGCAAGAGCTCCTTCACCTCGTCGAGGAACTTGGCGTCCTTGGCGTAGGGACCGGTCTTGGGCCGCACGGGAGCGGGCGGCTTTGGTTTCGGGGTGAACGCAGTCCGGGCCGGAGCCACCGCTCCGTTGCCGATCGCGGTCGTCGCCTTCTTGGCCGCCGCCTTCTTGGGCGCGGCTACCACGGGCGCGACCTTCTTCGGCGCCAGCTTCCTGGAGGTCGGTGCGGTCTTCTTCGTCGTGGTCGGCGTCTTCTTGACCGTCGGCGACTTCTTGGCGGAGGCCGCAGCCGACTTCTTGGGTGCCGGCGCGGCCTTCTTCGCAGGTGCCGCCGGACGCTTGGTCGTTGTCGCTGCCTTCTTCACAACGGGGACTGCCTTCTGCTTTGTGGGAGTCGGACGCTTCGTAGCCGTTGCACCAACACTGGTAGAGGAGCTTTTGTTCCCCGCATTCCTGTTCGATCTGGCCGCAGCCGCTGAGGTCGTGCGCGACGCAGGCACCCGTTTGGCCTGGGTGCCCTTGCTCGCTGGGGTCATCGTGCCTCCTTCGGGCCACGTACGGAGGCCCCTTCCCCTGACGACCTTGCTCAGGGAGCGGGTGACGATACCGGAGGCGCGGACAGACGGCAATAGCGCCATCCACCCGAATTGGCGGAATTACAAGCTTTGCGGCGCTCCGGAGACGGCGGCGTCGGAGGCACTCTCGAGATTCAGGGTCGGCGGCCCCTCATCGGCCTCGGAGAAGCCCGCCGCAGCATCGACATCGTCGACCGGCTTTGGCGAGGCGGCCTTGGGCCGGACACCCATGAGGGAGTTCGCAGGCTGTACGTTGTCGTCGACCCACTTCAAGATCTCGGACAACGCTGCCCGCAACCGGTTGCGCTCGGACTCGAGATGGCGGGCCATGCTCTCGACATCGGCCGCCAGTTCGGTGCGCGTCGTCTCCAGGCGGGTGACCTCTTCGCGCAACTTCTGGTGCGTCTCCGCCTGCAGCTGTGCCGCCGTCGCCTCTGCCGCTGCGATGGCGGCGCGCGCCTGCTCTTCGGCCTGAGCCACGATCGTGGCCGCCTCGGCCTCGCTCTCGCGCTTGGTCTGATCGACGAACTTCTGCGCCAACAGCAGCGTCCGCTGGAGCGTCTCGTCGGTCAACGCACTGTCCGCGGAGGTCGTTGCGTCCTCGCCCTGGGCGGCGACCGGTGCCGCAATCTTCTCGCGCTCGAGCTGCGCGATGCGGTCGCTGGCCTGCCGCAGCCGCTCGTTCAGTTGGCGGATGTGCTCTTGCAGGCCCTCTGCTTCCTGCGCGGCCTTGTCGAGGTACTCATCGACCTCGTCGACGTTGTAGCCCTTCAGACCGAGACGGAACTCGACGGTGCGAAGCGTGTCGAGGATCGATGCGGGCGCAGGTGAATTGTCCATGGGGGCCGAGTCTACCCATCCCCCTCTCGGCTTCCAGGAATTGTCAAGACCGGAGGAAAGGGATCAACACGATCTGCGCGACCAGGATGACGATCAGGAAGGACCAGTCCAACCCGGCCATTGGCCGGACCACCCGACGGACGGGCCGGAGCACCGGCTCGGTGGCCCGATACAGGAAGTACTGCACCCGTGCCAGGGTCGTCCCCGGCTGGATCCGGAACCAGCTCAGGATCGCGTAGGGGAACATGATCAGCCAGATATAGGCCTCGATCAGCCACGCCAGGAGGTGGAAGATGTTCACCGATTGGTGAGGGTACCCGGCCTAGTCGCGCTCGAAGCCGCGGTCGGCCAGGCGCTGGCGCTCCTCGTCAGAGACCTTCACGTTGGAGGGGGCGAGCAGAAAGACCTGGTCCGCCACCTTCTCCATCTCGCCGCTGAGGGCGTAGGTCACCCCGCTGCAGAAGTCGATCATCCGGCGCTGCAGGTCCCGCTCCGCGTTTTGCAGGTTCACGATGACCGGACGGCTGTCCTTGAGGCGATCGGCGATCTCCTTGGCGTCCCCGAACCTCGAGGGCGCCACCACGTGCACCCGGGCCGTGGCCGCGGGCATCGCGCTGATGGTGGTGTCGACCGGCATGGCCCGCACCGCCTGCGGGCGGGGAGCCACGTTGCTCGGTTGCGGCCTGGTCTGGCTGGGTACCGCCGACTCGCGTGGGATGGTGCGGACCCTGCTCATGCCCCCGCTGAACTCGTCCCCGCCCTGGTCGTAGTCCTGCTGAGGCCGCGGTTCGACCCGAGTGGCCGAGGAGAATCCGCGAGGGGCGCTGTCGAGGTCGTCGTACTCGTCGTACTCGTCGTCGAGCAGGCCGAGATACACCATGGTCTTCTTCATGAACGAGGGTGACATGCCTTCTCCTGTGCCCCTGACAGCGTAGTGCCTGCTCGGGGGGCACGACAGGGGCGCCGAGGCCCGCGAACGCCCTGGTCGTGGTGTCGCCTCCGGCCGCAAGGCGGGTGGCCCGGCGGCCTCTCGCCAGCGGCTCGTCGCCGCCCCCCTCACCGACCGCCCGCCGCCGGACGGTCCCCGAAGAGCGCCCGGCCCAACCGCACCATGGTGGTGCCGGCGGCCACGGCGGACTCGAGGTCGTCGCTCATCCCCATGGACCGTTCATGGAGGCCTAGGTCGTCGGCCAGGCGCGCCACCATGCCGAATGCCGCGTCCGCCGCCTCCCGGCCCGGCGCCGCCACCGTCATGAGACCGCGCACCTCCACGCCGTGGTCGTCCCGCAACCGGCCGACCAGGCCCGCCACCTCGGACGGCGGGCATCCGTTCCGTCTGGGGAGCCCCGTCGCATCGACCTGCACGAGCACCGCGGCCCCCGGGCGAAAGCGGGCGAGACGCGCCCCTTCGGCCTCGCGGGCCACGCTCTGCCACAGCCCGACCCACGGGGCGAGGTCCGCGACCTTGTTGCGCTGCACGGCCCCGAGGAAGTGCCACACGGCGCCGGCGCCGGCGCCAGCCGCCGCCGGGTCCGATTCCAGGGCCTCGGCCTTGGCCACCAGCTCCGCGGCGTAGTTCTCGCCCACGTCGTGCAGCCCCGCACCGAGGGCGGCCAGCACAGCGTCCACACCGAAGCCCTTTGTCACTGCGACGACGCGGATCCGCTCCGGGTCACCGCCTGCCCGCTCGATGCGCTCTCGGACCTCGCGCAGCCGGCGCGCGACGTCGTCGCTAGCGGAGGAAGGAGGGGACGTCGAAATCGTCGTCGCCCAGGTCGAGCTCGTCGTCGGAGCCGGTGGCGTCGGCGAAGATGTCGACCGGCTCGGGCGTGGAGAAGATCGAGGCCGCGCGCTCGCCCGCCTTGGAGCCCACGCCCTCCTCCCAGCGCTCGAAGCCTGCCGCAATGACCGTCACGCGCACTTCGTCACCCAGGTTGTCGTCGATCACCGCGCCGAAGATGATGTTGGCGTCGGGGTGCGCGACGGCGTGGATGATTTCGGCGGCCTCGTTGACCTCGAAGAGGCCGAGGTCAGAGCCGCCGGCGATGTTGAGCACCATGCCGCGGGCGCCCTCGATGGACGCCTCCAACAGCGGAGAGGTGATGGCTGCACGCGCCGCGTTGGCGGCCCGGCCCTCACCGATGGAGGACCCGACACCCATGATGGCGGTGCCCGCGTTGGTCATGACCATCTTGACGTCCGCGAAGTCGGTGTTGATCAGACCGGGCACCGTGATCAGGTCGGTGATGCCGCGCACACCCTGGAGCAGCACCTCGTCCGCCATCTTGAAGGCGTTGAGCATGCTCGTCTTGTCGTTGGAGACCGTGAGGAGGCGGTCGTTGGGGATGACGATGAGGGTGTCGACCTTCTCCTTGAGGATCTGGATCCCCTTCTCCGCCTGCATGGCGCGTCGGCGCCCCTCGAAGGTGAACGGCCGCGTGACCACGCCGATGGTCAGGGCGCCGAGGCCTTTGGCGACCTCGGCCACCACCGGCGACGCTCCCGTGCCGGTGCCACCGCCCTTGCCCGCGGTGATGAAGACCATGTCGGCGCCCTGCAGCGCCTCCTCGACCTCCGCCCGGTGCTCCTCGGCGGCCAGACGGCCGACCTCGGGGTCGCTCCCCGCGCCGAGGCCACGCGTGAGCTGGCGCCCGATGTCGAGCTTGAGGTCGGCGTCGCTCATCAGCAGCGCCTGCGCGTCGGTGTTGGCCGCGATGAACTCGACGTTGCGCAGACCCGAGTCGATCATCCGGTTGACGGCGTTGACGCCGCCGCCGCCGATCCCCACCACCTTGATGACTGCCAGGTAGTTGCCCTGGGAAGGGACGGTCGTCATGAACTCCCTCGTTCTCGGGTCGACCGCCGACCGGTCGCTCGTTGATACGCTCCGCCCTCCGTCACCAGAGACACGCGTCCAGCGACCAATCCCTGAACCTTTGGGGAAGGTTGATGTTCACAGTTCGGCAACGTGACCCCACCATACGGGGGGCGTTCAGGCTGGTCAAGCATCATACGTCACCCCGGCGTCACGGTCGGAGCCTGGGGAACGCTGACGTCGATCACATCCCCGTTATGCAAGGTGGCACCCGCCAGGATCGCCGACACATCCTCGTATTTCGCGGTGAGCTGCGCGGTGGATCCGATGTCCACCAGGATCGGCGTGGTCATCGTGAGCTGGATCCAGCCCTGTGGCTCCACCGTCACCCCGGTCACCTGGGCGGCGAAGGACGCTGGCAGCGTCGCCGCGACGTGCAGACCGCCTTCGTCGCGCGTCGGCAACACCGAACCCGGCGCCCCGGGCTGTCGCGGCACCGTCAGCAGCAGCAACCCGGGCGGCCGAGTCGTCGAGACGCCGAGCACCCGGCCGTCCGCGCTCAGGATCTTCCACCCACCGCCCGGCGCGCCGACCACCAGGCGAGGTGTCTCCTCCGTCACCGCGATGTGCACCCCGTCGGGCCACGACACGTGCACCGAGGCCGACCGCACCCACGGGAGCTGCTCGATCCTGGCCGCCGCCGCGTCCGCATGCACGTCGAGCAGCGGCGGGTGGCTCGACAGCCCGGCCTGCGCCACCACCTGCGCGGCCGACTCGTGGACGTTGCCGGTCACCGTCAGCGCGCGCGCCGAGAACAACGGTGAGTGAAGGAGGAACCACACCCCCACCAACAACACCGTCCCGCCCAGGGCGACGGACACGACGAACAGGCGCCGGCGCCGCTGCTGCCGGAACACGGCAGTGCGCCGCGCCGACATCCGCGGGTCCATGCGGCTCCGCCGTTCCGCCGGCGGGCGCTCCTTGACGGCGGGTGCCGGCGTCACGACCGCGCCCCCGAGTCGCTCGCGCCCATCGCACCAGTCTTCCCGCCGTCGAAGCCCAAGAGGCGGACCTCGGCCTCGAGCGTGACGCCGCAGCGCGCGGCCACGACGCCGCGCACGTGCTCCATGAGCGCGCGCACGTCGTCGGCACTGCCGCCCTTGTCGGCCTGGATGAAGTTGGCGTGCTTCTCGGACACGTGCGCACTCCCCAGGCGGTGGCCCTTGAGGCCCGCCTCGTCGATCAGGCGCCCGGCCGAGTTGCCCTCGGGATTCGTGAACACCGAGCCGGCGTTGGCGCCGCCCGGCTGATGCTCGCGTCGCCAGGTGACGATGGAGGCCACCGCCTCCCGTTCCGCCTCGGCCGATCCCGGCGTGACCACGAGCTGCGCCTCCAGCACCACCTGCGACGCCGTCACCGTGGAGCGGCGGTAGCCGTAGGCGAGCCGCGCCCCGTCGTCGGTGCCGCCCTCGTCGCCCAGGAGGTCGACCCATCGGTAGCGGGCGAGGCATGCCGCCATGTCCGATCCGTGGCCTCCCGCGTTCATGCGCACGGCGCCGCCGACCGACCCCGGCACGCCCACGGCCCAGGACAACCCCGACCATCCGGCGTCGGCGACGCGGCGGGCCAGGACGGGGAGGGCCAGGCTGGCGCCCGCGGTCAACAATGCTCGCTCCCCCATCCCAACGGCGTGTCTGTCGGGCAGCGTCAACGAGGCAAATCCCGCTCCGAGATGCACGGCCACACCGTCGAAGCCCGCGTCGGCGACCAACAGGTTCGAGCCCCGGCCGATGACGAGCGTCGACAGGTCGCTGTCGCGCAACGCCGTCCGCAGGTCGTCGAGGTCGCCGGGCCCCTCCACCTCCACCAGCACAGCGGCGGGGCCACCCACTCCGTAGGTCGTCAACGGGCCGAGCGGCGCCATCAAGGTGGCGCGCGTGCCCAGCGCGTCGGCGATCGCCCGGTGCGCCGGGCCCGGGGTCACCATGTAGGTGACTCGAGCAGCTCGTCAGGAAGAGTGGTCAGGTCGCCCGCGCCGAGGGTGAGGCACAGATCGCCGGGGCGCAGGATGGCGGCGACCGTACGGCGGAGCTCCTCCCAGCCGGGCGCGTACGTGACGGTGAGGCCGGGGTCCTGGGACCGGACCGCATCGACGATCAGGCGACCGGAGACACCCGGGACGGCGCGCTCCCCCGCGCTGTAGACGTCGGTGACGACCAGTTCGTCGGCCGCCGAGAACGCAGTGCCGAACTGGTCGGCCAGGGCGGCGGTGCGGGTGAAGCGGTGGGGTTGGAACACTGCGACGATCCGTCGCCACCCACCGGCCTGGGCCGTGGCGAGGGCCACCCGCACCTCGCCGGGCAGGTGGGCGTAGTCGTCCACGAAGGTGACACCAACGGCTTCGCCACGGAATTCGAAACGACGGGTCACGCCGGCGAAGCGCGCCAAGGCCGCCTGCGCCGCCGCATAGGGCGCGCCGGCGAGCAGGGCGGCGACGGTTGCCACTGCGGCGTTGCGCGCGTTGTGGGCGCCGGGGACACCCACATGGAGAGGACCCAGCTCTCCGTCAGGACCGTGCAGCGTGAAAGACACCGAGCTCCGGCCTTGCTCGAGACCGCTCATACGGTAGTCGGCATCATCGGCTGTCCCGACACTGCGGGCGGCGGTCGACCGCCCGATGGCTGCCGCCTCGGGGTCGTCGGCACAGACCACCGCGCCATCGACGGCCTGTCCGACGAACGCGACGAAGGCGTCCCGCAGCGCGTCGAACGTCCCGTAATAGTCGAGATGGTCCGGCTCGACGCTGGTCAGCACGGCGAGGTCGGGGCGCAGGGCACGGAAGGTCCCATAGCTCTCGTCGGCCTCGACGACGAGCCAGTCCCCGGTGTCCCACACCGCGTTGGAGCCGATCTCGTTCACATCGGCCCCGATGACGAAGGACGGTCGCATCCCCGCCTCGACCAAGATCAACGAGAGCATCGACGCCGTCGTCGTCTTGCCGTGCGTGCCCGCGACGGCGAGACAGCGACGTGTGCTGCAGATGGCGGCCAGCATCTCCGAGCGCGGCATGACGGGGACGCCGCGCGTGCGGGCAGCCTGCAGCTCGGGGTTCTCCGGGCCGACCGCGGGCGAACTGGTCACGGCGTCGGCCTCTCCCAGGTTCTCCGCCGCGTGCCCGATGGCGACAACGATCCCGCGCGAGCGCAGCCGCTGGGTCACGGCCGAATCCTTGAGGTCCGAGCCCGAGACCGTGTGACCCATGTCCTTGAGGATCAGGGCGATGGCGCTCATGCCGGCTCCTCCGACGCCGACGATGTGGATCCGTTGGGGGCGCCGCAGGTCGAGGCCTGCCCCGGCGCCGACGTGTGTTCCGGGTTCAGTGGGCATGTTCGTCCACCAACTCGGCCACACGCGCCGCCGCGTCGGGGTGGCCGTGGGCCCGGGCGGCGGCCCGCATGGCCTGCAGGCGCTCGGGGTCGCCGAGCAACGACGTCAATTCCTGGGCGAGCCGGCGCCCGTCACACTCGGGGTCGGGCACCAGCACCGCCGCCCCCATGCGAACCAGGGCTTCCGCGTTCCGGGTCTGGTGATCTCGTGGCGCTCCCGGGAGGGGGACGAGCACGGCGGCGCACCCGGCCGCCAGGAGCTCGGCCACGCTCATCGCGCCGGCGCGGGACACGCACACGTCGGCCGCGGCGTAGAGGTCGGCCATGTGGTCCTCGAATGGGACGACCTTGTAGCAGATGCCGTCTGCTGCCGGGTCCTCGGCCACTCGACCACCACCATCGCCTCCCCTCTGTGCGAATGCGTCGAAGTCCCTCCGGCCGGTGACGTGGTAGATCGCCCTCCCTCGGCAGCTTGACCACAGCCCGGCCAACTCGGCCACCGCCCGGTTGAGGTGCAGCGCGCCCAGAGAACCGCCGACCGCAGTGACCGTCTCGCTGGTGGGCGGCAGGCCCAGTGCCTCCCGGGCGCCCTTTGTGTCCGACGCGGCGCCGGCTGCGACGATCTCGGGACGAATCGGCGTGCCCGTCACACGCGCGCGGGGCAGCTCGGTGCCGTCGAACGCGACCGCATTGGCGGCGGCAAAGCGACCGAGCAACCCGTTGACCGCACCGGGAACGGCGTCCGTCGTCACGCCGACCAGCGGTGTCCGTGTCAGGACCGCGGCGAGGCCGCCCGGGAAGCTGGCGTACCCCCCGACCATCACCACCACGCGCGGACGGTGTCGCGCGAAGGAGACGACGGCCCGCACGCAGGCCCACACGAGTCCGACGACCGCGCCGGCGTTGGCCCACAGCGCTGCCGGCCGCAGGCTGCGACGGATCCCGCGCCCAGGCAGCAGCGTGTACGGGAACTCGAGCGTGGGCCACAGCGTGGCCTCCTGTCCGCGCTGAGAACCGAAGAGCTCGATCGACCCGGGTGCATGGCCGCGCTCGACGAGCGCCCGCGCGATCTGCATCGAGGGAACCGTGTGGCCGCCCGTCCCGCCGCCTGCGATCACCGTGCGGCGAGGAGCGTTCACCGACCTTTGCCGCGGGACGACACTGTCGGCCGCCGGCCTGTTGCCGGCGCCGAGGCGGAAGCGGAAACCGACGCCGACGCCGAAGCCGAAGCCGAAGCCGAACTCGCGGCGCGGGTGCGAACCGATTCGCCCTGGCGCGCCACATTGATGAGGACGCCGGCGGCCGCCATGGTGATCACGAGCGACGATCCGCCGAAGGAGATGAAGGGCAGCGGGATCCCCGTCACGGGCAACACCCCGACGACCGCGCCAACATTGATCACGGTCTCCGCACCGATCCAGGAGAGCAGCCCAACGGCGAGGAGGCCGCCGAAGCGGTCGGGTGCGTGCGTCGCTGTTCGGATCCCGAGCCACATCAACGAGCCCAGGAGGAACAACACCAAGACCGCGCCGACGATGCCGAGCTCCTCACCGATGACGGAGAAGATGAAGTCTGTGTGGGCGTTGGGCAGGAAGCCCCACTGCTGCTGTCCGCCGCCGAGCCCCGACCCGAAGACATGCCCGGACCCCAGGCCGATCAGCGACTGGACCACTTGGTAACCCGAGCCCGAGCCGTGGGCCGAGGGGTCCACGAATGACAGCAGTCGGGCGCGCCGGTACGGCGACGCCACGGCGACGACGAGCGCGATGGCCACCAACGCCGCCACGACCTTCATGACCGGGCCGAGACGCACACCGGAGACGAAGAGCAACGCCAGCGCGATGCACCCGAGCACCATCGCGGTGCCCATGTCGGGCTGGGCCAATATCAGGACGCACGCACCTCCCGTCGCCATGAGCAAGGGCCCGATGATGCGCCGGTCGTTGGCGTCCTCGTCCAGGCGGCGCGCGATGAAATGCGCGGCGAAGACGGCCAGCGCGAGCTTCATGAACTCCGAGGGCTGCAGGCGGAACTGGCCGAAACCCACCCAGCGGCTCGACCCCTGCACGTGCATACCGAGACCGGGCACCAGGACGACAAAGAGCAGCCCGAATCCGACGAGCAGCAGCGCCGGGCTCAACCCTCGCAGCTTGCGGTAGTCGACGCGCATGGCGAGGCCCAGGGCCACCACGCCCACGGCCATCCACATGGCCTCTCGGATGAAGATGGCCCATGGGCTGCCATAGGTCGAGATGGAGACGACCGACGACGCTGAGCCGACCATGACCAGGCCGATCACGCACAGCAGCGCCACCACGATGAGCAGGACGGTCGAGACCGGCACCTGCAACGCTCCGATGCGCAAACCCCAGCTCTCGCGCTCGCCGGCGGCAGTGCGCGGCCGGCCGGGGACAGAGGACGCGCGCCGCGCCGGCATCACCGCGCGGCCTCCACTCGAGCTCGCCGGGCGCGCCACCGCCATGCTCGGTCCGACCCCCGGCGCATGTGGCCATTTTCCCGCACCGGGGGTGTGAAGTGGCGGAGGGTGAGGACGGGGGTCACGTGAACTTCGCGACCGTGAGGAAGTCGCCGTAGAAGATGCCGAGACCGAGCGCGCAGAACAGCCCACCGAGGATCCAGAAACGGACGATCACGGTGGTCTCGGGCCAACCACCCAATTCGAAATGGTGATGGATCGGCGCCATGCGGAAGATCCGGCGCCCGAAGACACGGAAGCTGATCACCTGCAGGATCACTGAGACCGTCTCCATGACGAAGAGCCCCCCGATCACCAGCAGCAGCAGGTCGAGGTCCAGGAGCAGGCAGAGCGCGGCCAGTCCCGCACCGATGGCGAGCGATCCCGTGTCGCCCATGATGATCTTGGCCGGCGCTGCGTTCCACCACAGGAAGCCGATGCAGGCACCCGCCAGCGCCACTGCCACGAGGGCGAGGTCGATCGCCGACGCCGGGAGCACGTGGTAGATCGCCACGTGCCGGAAGATCCAGTACCCCATGATCGACAGCACGGCGAAGCAGAACGTGCCGGCTCCCGCCGCCAGGCCGTCGACGCCGTCGGTGATGTTCACCGCGTTCGACGATCCCACCATGACCAGCACCGCGAAGACGATCCATCCCACCTGGCCGAGGTCCAAGCCGATGGCCTCGTAGCGCGTGAAGGACAGCGCGGTCGACGTGTGTGCCCAGTGCACGGCGAGGACGGCGAAACCGAGTGCGAACACCAGCTGCGCTGCCGCCTTGGCCCGCTTGTTGAGGCCGAGGCTGCGCCGGTGGTGCACCTTGATGTAGTCGTCGACGTAGCCGATGATCCCGAAGGCCACGACCACGCCGACGGTGAGATAGCCCGTGCGAGAGAACCGGATCTCCGTGCCGGCGTGGCCGATGACGTAGCCCAGGACGACGGCGGCCACGATCGCGATCCCACCCATCGTCGGGGTCCCCGCCTTCACGACGTGGGTCGCAGGCCCGTCCTCGCGGATGTGCTGCCCGATCTGACGATTGCGGAAGTACCGGATCAGGATCGGCGTGAACAGGATGGCCACCCATAGCGCGACGCTCCCCGAGACGAGCAACCCGAGCACGCGTCGTCAGACCTCGGCGGTCGAGCCAGTGGAGGCGGGCGCCGCACCGGCGACCCAGCTTCTCGGGTCGGAGCCGTAGCGGGCCGAAAGTGCGCGTCGCGCCTCGACAGTGTCGTCGAAGGGCACGCGCTCGCCGGCGATCTCCTGGTAGGTCTCATGACCCTTGCCGGCGATGACGACGACGTCTCCCGGACGCGCCGCGTCGAGGGCGTGGCGGATGGCCGCCCCGCGATCCGGCTCCACCGCGACGTGCTCGTTGCCGCGGCCACCGGGGATACCCGTGAGGACCTCTGCGATGATCGCGTCGGGATCCTCGTCGCGCGGGTTGTCCGACGTCACGTAGGCGAGGTCGCTCAGATGCGCGGCGACCCGGCCCATCACTGGCCGTTTGGCGCGGTCGCGGTTCCCGCCGCAGCCGAAGACCGTCACGACCTGGCCTCGCGCCAGCGACCTCGCCTCGGCCAGGACGACCTCGAGCCCCGCCGGGGTGTGCGCGTAGTCGACCAGCACGGTAAAGGGCGGGACGTCGGCGCCTCCGTCGAGATCGCCCGGCGGGGCGGCGATGACCTGGAGCCTCCCCGGCACTGGCGAGAGGTGGCTGAGGCCTCGGACCACTTCGTCGGTGTCAAGGCCGAGGCCGCGCGCCGCCTCGGCAGCCATCAGCACGTTGTCGACGTTGACCGACCCGGTCAACGGCGTCGCGATCCGATGACCACGCCAGTTGAACTCGGTGTGTCCGGGCCGGAGCTCCACGTCGGTCGCGTCGGCGTGCCGAACGGCGACCATGGGGATGCGAGCGCGTTCGAGCAGGGTTTGCCCCCAAGGATCGTCGGCGTTGACCACGCCGACGAGGGCG
>Ga0207761_1000529_pt1 | contig 13446 bp, 13 predicted proteins | sample LuqExpMetageno34_FD_187792 | JGI IMG/M metagenome (GOLD analysis project Ga0207761, IMG submission 187792) | Tropical forest soil microbial communities from Luquillo Experimental Forest, Puerto Rico - Sample 34 (SPAdes) | ecosystem: Environmental > Terrestrial > Soil > Tropical forest ... | reverse complement strand
GTACTGGAAGAGTGCGCGAATGAGTCCCAATGAAAAGTTGTTGTTGCTTCGCGGCGAGAGAGTTTACTAAGCCGATGGACTAACGCTTTGGCTGATCGTAACACCTGTGGTGAACGTACGTCTCCGGATCGAGGATTGTGCACTTTACTGTCGTCCTAGCGCAGATCTTTTGTCGATAACCGCTTGCTTTTCCGGAAACGGCATTCGGAGTTTTTCAATGGCCCGAAAGACCGGAGATTACTCGCTTACGTTCCGTTGCGTAAACTGCGGGAGGGTTGAACTGTTCGCTAGCTTCCCTTCGAGAGACGTTGTGAATGAGGACGAAGTCCGAGCGCGGATATATGAAGCGAGCTGCAATTGTGGATGGAAGGGTAATGCCTGCGGTTATTCAGCCATTCACATTTCCCGAGCCTCGGGCTTTAAAGCAAAGGCTGGCGGACATTAGATGGACCCACGGCCCTCCGATGAAAAGGCACTGCCTCAAAGCGAAGGCGAAGAATCACTCGACTTGCAATTTAAGATTGTGGCGGAAGCGTTCATGGGATTGTTTGAGCTACTCGAAGACTATGCGCCTGTCTGGTTTACCGAGCGACACCACAATGGTGCCCTAGCGGCACACCGAATTTTGCAAAAGTCCTGTGCCTCTCGAAGATCTAGAAACGTCTGAGCGGATGTGGATTGTTCGGGCGGAGGCCGGGAATTATGGTGGCATGCAGTTCCCTCTCCCACGTTGCACACGTAGAGGATTACGGCGATGTCTGCTGACCATCACGCCTCAAACCCCGATGATCTAATCATCAAAAGACGAAACGCCTTACTAATCCGAGGGTCTAGAGAGATTGACCAGCAGCTGGAGGAGCTGTTCGACCGAGACGTCTGGAAGCTTAGCTATGCGCACGATAACGCGACTGCATTGGAGTTGGCGACGGCGGAAGCTTTCGATCTAATTGTAACAAGCGCGAGGACGACGGGCGGGGAAGACGTGGAGTTGCTGCGGCGTTTGCGGATGGTGCGGCCACACACGCGGTTGATTATCCTCACAGAAAAGAAGGTGAACGGGGACGTGCTGAACGCACTGCGGTACCACGCGTTCAGTTTACAGGCTCCAATCCGGAAGAGACTCTGTCAGTGGCATGCGTGCCAGGACATCGTGTCGCTAGTCACATTGGGATGTGATCTGGTGCGTTGTGAAGGCACGGGATCGCGAGCAGCATCTAAGTCAGACGTAGTCGTGCCTGCGTCAAGCGCGATGAATGACGCGGGTGACAGCGTGGCGAGCCCGAAGTACTATGAGGTTCCGCCTCTTCCATTGGATCGTTCTTGCATGGCTCCTAGTAAGTGCTTCCTGGGCACAGGAAGCTCCGCAAGTCCAGCCGCAGGTAACACCGCGACACATCCAGTCATCTTTCCCCGATGCTCCAATCGCAAAGACATCTGAGCCCGATGAAAAGCCGCCGCGTCTCTTCTGGATCATTCCCACGTTCACCGTTTCAGACAGCAAGACTCCCACTGCTCTTTCATCGCGCGAAAAGTTTCGGATGTTTTTCAACAACAACACGGATCCGTTTACCATCAGCTATATTGCGTTCACCGCGGGCGTTGCGCAGGCGAACAATGACTTGGCGGGATACGGACAGGGCGCAGCAGGCTACGCCAAGCGCTTTGGTGCGGGAATGGCTGATGAATCAGCGAGCGGTTTCTTTAGAACGTTTCTCTTTCCTTCCCTCCTGCACCAGGATCCCAGGTATTTTCGCAAAGGCTCGGGACCTTGGAGACTCCGCTTTGCGCACGCGCTCATCCGGCCTGTAGTAACGAATACCGACTCCCAGCGCAAGGCGTTTAACTGGTCGGGTCTGCTTGGAGGGCTGGCGGCCAGTGCCCTGGCCAACGCGTATTACCCGGAGGAGGAACGCGGGGTCGGCAAGACATTTTCCCGGGTGGAAATGGGCATTCCCTTCAGTGTGATTGACCACCTGGTTGATGAGTTTGGACCTGATCTGCAGCGAAAGCTCACACACAAAAGGAAGCAGCCGGAGCAGTGAAACCGACTCTCCGAACGGACTCTTGAGGAATTAAGACGGGAGGCAAGGAGTTTCTTCCATGATCTGCAGCAGCAGCACGTCGCGGCAATAAGGGAGCACTTTCTTTGGGATCCAGAAGCGCGAACGTCCCAGATAAGATTTGCCGATGCGCTATAGGTAGTTGTGCGAAAATATGGCTGTAACAGTTGGCACGAACTGAAACACCACTTGAGGTCTACTGCTTCATAAAAAGGCCCCTACACCAAGAGAAAAGAATGGGTCCGCTTTTAGTTCTGTTTTTGGTGGTATTCCTGCTCAATGTCATCCCAGCTTTTGCGCCACCTACCTGGATGGTGTTCTCGTTTTTGGGATTCCGGCTTCCCACGCACATGGATTGGTCGTTCGCACTCGTAGGGGCCGTTGCCGCGGCGATGGGGAGGTCGCTGCTCGGAAAACTGTCCCGCATAATCATCCGCAACCATTGGCTCGGCGAGGCGGCAAAGCAAAGTATTAATTCGCTCAAACTGGAGTTGGAGAAACGGCCAAATCTGACGTTTGGGCTTTTTCTGTTTTATGCCTTCACGCCCCTGCCTTCGAATTACCTGTTCATTGCTTACGGATTGACGACCATGCCCCTTGTCCGCCTTGTGGCCCCTTTCTTCATCGGCCGCTTCGTAAGCTACTACTTCTGGACAATGAGTGCGGTGGCCGTTTCGCGAAAGCTGGCACTAGAGGAAACCGACGCTATGGCCTACTTCAGCGTCTACTTTGTCTTGACGCAACTTGCACTTCTGGCTGTTGTTTACGTCTTTATGCGCGTCGACTGGAAACTGTTGCTGCAGAAAAGAAAATGGGGATGGCTGCCCAAGTCGATCCCCGACGTCAAGCGCAGTTCCTCAGGATATTGACGCCCGGATCACGTCTGGTGGTTTTACTTTTCAGTGTTGGCATGGCAGCAAGTTTGATAGCCCACGAGCTCCCGGGCGGTGGGGTTGTTTCCCACGACCATATGTAAGGCCAGTGATATCAATAAGATACGGTGGTAGGGGCGGTGGGGATCGAAAACAATGCCCATCGGAGTTCGAAGGACTTAGACGAAATGTTGGGGAACGATAAGACGCTGAGGAGGCACGCCGGGGAACTCAACGGAATCCCTATTGGCCCCTCAATGGCCCCTCGTTATTTCGAGTCCGCAGACCTCCTTCAATTTGTGTTGACCTCTCCTCTGATTTCAAAGTCGGCTTCGGACAAAACTTCGCGGCGCGGATGGCAAGCCGACGACTATGAATGCCATAGTAATCGATCTGCAAAGGCTCGGGCGCCTTACGGTTTTGCTGCCAAGTCCAATGCTTTTTCAAGAACGAGATCACGTCCATTCTTGAGGTCTTTAATCGTGGTATGCACTTCGATGTCGGGCTTAATGCCGACACCCTCGAACTCGGAGCCATCAGGGAAAAAATAGCGTTTAACCGCAACCCGAAGGCTCATTCCGTTTTTGAAATCGTAAATGAAAGGCAGGCCGGAGCTTCCCTGGGTTGTTTGACCGACGATTGTGGCTCGACCGCTCTCTTTGGACGGCTCCACAAGATCCTCGCAGGCTGAAACGCATCCTCCGTCTACGAGCAGAATCAACTGTCCCCGGAAAGCATTTGGGCTGGCGGCTATGACTCGGCTCTCTAGCGCCGATTTTGAGTCCCCCGATAGGTCGCTGGCTACGTACGGGACGCCGCGGGAGCCGTCAGATTCGTTTTTTGTTGTTTGACGAGCTGCATTGGCCATGCCAAGGCAAGCGGTTGTGAACTCGACCCATCGGCGGTACGGGCGGTCCATAAGCACCCTGATCAGCCGCTCTGGTGGGATGCCACCCGGGTTATTCCTCACATCAATGATCAGAACCTTTGATTTGTGAAACTGCCTCACAAAATCCAACGCCTCTTCTTCTTGGGATGGATTGAAGAAAGAGGGAATACGAATGTACGCTGTCGCACCAGGTCTTACCCACCGACCCTCAGTCTTTTCTGGGCGCCTTGTTAAAACCGTGCGGTTGATCGATACCTGGCGACGGTCTTCCAGAGTCAAGGTGAATTGCTCTGGGAACAGGTATGGGTAAAGGAACAGATTGCTGCGCTGGGCGGCCAGGCTTGACGCGGAAATGTATCGTCTCTCTCGTAGAAAGAATGCTTCGACTGCCGTGCCGTCGATGAGGGATACAACATCACCAGGCTTCAGGCTCTCCAGAAAACTGGTCTGAACTACCCACTTTCCTTCCAACGGTCTCGCGTAGAAACCCAGTGGTTGGTTGTTGCTTTCGTCCAACCACGTGTCCCAGAAAAACGTGTGCCCATTGTGCAGTTGTGCGACAAATTCGATTGTAGCCAAATCGAACTGGCGGCGATCGTCTGCGCTGACCATCTTGTCAAGGTAGTTCCGATACAGGCCGTCCAAATCTGGGGCGATTTCCTTTCCTCCACGGCAAAGGTGCAATTGCAAAAGCGAATACGTTTTGGACGCGACGAAGACCCGGTCACCGACAGACAGGCTTGCACTTGAAGTCGCAGACAGCACTATCAGTTGGCCGGCCCGGCACAAAAGAAGTATCATACAGAGCAAATCAGGGCGCACCAGCACCTCCCTACACGCGTCTGCGTCGAACAACTGAACGTTGGCTGATGCATGCTGAGATTCCGGGCTGTCAGGTTATTTTGGCATCTGCACTGGCCCTATTTGAACGTCGACCCTGTCGGGCAAGCTGAATCTAACGTCGACACCCTCCTCGAAGGGTGCATCGACCTGTTTCACCGAATATAGGATTCTAATCTCGTCCTTTGTAAGACTGGGCTCGAATCGCCAGCTTCTGAGGTTACGTGTCGCGAACTCAGCCACGGCGATCCGTGAACTCAGAGGATTCGCGTCCGGGTCAGCAACAACCACTTCCGAGACTGTCCCATCGGGCATGATCTGCCCCGTTAGCGTGACCGCACCTGATCCGTATTCCTTTGACGCCGAGATGTGGTCAAATTCAATCAGGCACCGATCTCGAATCTGCAACTTGCATTGAAGTTTCCGTTTCTCAGGAAGATCAATACGAGTGTTGAAGGGTGAATCCAACGATGGGCTTAGACCGTCCGGTATGAGAAGAAGGTACTCCTCATGCCTTTCTATGTTGGAGTAGTAGATCGCGTGGAGTTTTGACGCCCACAGTACCGCGCTGTTGGCATATTCGTTCCCCAGCGAGACATAGTTCAAAGCCGCTTCATCGGAATTGAAGATCTTTATAGCAGCTACTGGGCCCTGATATTTTTCCTTTAAGACGCTCGCGAGGCAGATCAATTTCTCGCGCGCGAAATTCTCGGGCCGCAGCGAGATATTAAGGAGTACATAAGAGGCGGAATTCGGAACCCTTCTACCCTCTCGGTACGCTGGTGCCTCGCAGTTACCATACGAATGAGAGGTCCCATAAAAAAACACTAGTGATGTAAGCGCGCTACGTAACACTACGCGGAACAGTTTTGGCATTCTCGTTTCTCCTAATTTGCCGCACAACCATTGTTCGCCAAGAAGGTGCTGATCACGTGAGTTGGTTGCCTTCCGAGCGGCTTCCCGGTCAAGACAAAGTACAAGGTCGCGTCACCCATGCCCGTCAAACTATGCAGAGCCTCGTGCAAAAGAGTTGATTGCTTGAGAAGAGACAGATTTTCCTTTCCTGTCCAAATATATACGTCTGTTTTGGGGGGTTGGAATTGGGCCATAGCCAAAATTCCAGTCCAGGGCCCGAGGATACGATTGAACTCCCAGCATACAGGAGTAACTCTCAACTCCTCCAATTCGCCGGGAATCGTGAGAAATTGCTGTGCCCATACTCCAGCATCATACTTGCTGATATTGGACTGAAGCCCATCGTAAGCCTTCTGATTAGAAATCGCGGACGTGAGCTGGTTGAAAAAGGGCGCCAAATTTGGATTTTGGGTGAAGAGCGCCTTGCATCCAAGAGAAGCCAGATAGCCCCGACTAAGCAGGCTCGCCTTCGCTTCTTCGTAGAGTAGAGCTATCTCTTCGTTATAAGGAGTCCTGACTCCAAGACCAAGTTCGACCTTGTTTGCACCAACAAGGAGACACGCTGGAACATCTCGCGAGCCTAGCGGATATCTCCACTGTGGGATGCCTTCGTCCGTTTCTATATTTAGAAGAGCTGTTCCTGTGCCGGATGGATTTGCCCCCGCAACAGATGCATAACCCGTTGCCAGGTTTGAGAAGAGATACTCGTATTGCACGTTCGATGAGTTTGTCACCGAGTAGGACATTCCGGACCAATTCGGCCACCACCCTGGACTGGACTGGCCGGGGCTTGGGCTCGGAATTTCAGTCTGGCCGTCAGCGTTGCCGTACTGATCGTATTCCACCCCGGACGAGCCAATCACTCCGCCATCCGACGTGGCGATTTGGGGAGTGTCGTTGGGTACGGTCCACAGGAGCGTACCGGAAGAAGTAAACGCATACATGTTGTGACGGTCGGTACCTACGTAGGAACCATCTGCGCGCTGCAGAACGGGCTGGAGATAGCCTCCCGGGATATTCAAGACCGCTTGGAAAATCGCAGCGCCAGACGTTGTCGCTATCTCGAACCCGAGCCCGAAAAGGTTGAGTATTTCTGCAGAGAATTAGGCATCAGCAGGGAAGTGCTGCCCGCCAAACGCTACGCCGGAGCAGACCCTCGTTTTGGCGTGACCTCAACGTGTGGCTCACTTCATCACGCCTTCGGTTTCAGTGATGAGGACACGTCGGAGAAGCTCACGGTTTTCCCGCTAATTCAATCGCCTTCTCAAGGACTGGGTCGCGCCCGTTCTTGAGATCCTCGATCGTAGTATGCACTTCGATGTCGGGCTTAATGCCGACTCCCTCGAACTCGGAGCCATCAGGAAAACAATAGCGTTTAACCGCAATCCTAAGGCTCATTCCGTTTTTGAAGTCGTAAATGAAAGGCAAGCCTGAACTTCCTTGTGTAGTTTCACCGACGAGCGTCGCTCGACCACTTTCTTTGGACGGCTCCACAAGATCCTCGCAGGCCGAGACACAGCCTCCGTCTACGAGCAGAATCAACCGTCCCCGGAACGCATTCGGGCTGGCTGTTATGACTTGCCCATCTAGCACCAATTTTGAGTCCCCAAGTAAGTTGCCAGCCGCGTTCGGCACGCCGCGGGAGTCGTCGGGTTCATTTTTGGCTGCTTGGCGTGCTGTATTGGCCATGGCTAGGGATGCGGTTGTGGATTCGACCCATCCGCGGTAGGGACGGTCCATAAGCACCCTGATCAGCCGCTCTGGTGGGATCCCACCCGGGTTGTTCCTGACATCAAGGATCAGAGCCTTAGCTTTGTGAAACTGTCTCACGAAGTCCAACGCCTGTTCTTCTTGGGACGGATCGAAAAAAGAGGGAATACGAATGTAGGCTGTCGCGCCCGCCTTCACCCATCGGGCTTCGATCTTTTCCGGGGCCTTTTTCATCGTCGCACGGTCGATCTCTACTTTCCGGCTATCCTCCAATGTCAGTGTGAATTGTTCTGGGAATAGGTATGGGTAAAGGAACAGATTGCGACGCTCCGCTGCTCTGCTAGACGCAGAGATGTATCGACGTTGTTGCAGAAAGAATGCTTCGATATTCGTGTCGCCAATTGTGGAAATAACATCACCAGGCTTGAGATCGCCGACAACGCTGGTCTCGACAACCCATTTTCCTTCGAGCGGTATCGCGTAGAATCCCAGCGGCTGATTGTTACTTTTGTTCAACCATGCGTCCCAGAAGAATGTATGACCACTGTGCAGTTGGGCGACAAATTCTATTGTCGCCAAATCGAACTGGCGTCGGTCATCCGTTGTCAAAACCTTATGAAGGTAAGCCTTGTAGGAATCGTCCAAATCTGGAGCCGGCGCCCCTTTGGCTGGGAAGAAGCGCAACTGCAGCAGCGAGTAGACCTTCGACCCTGTGAAGACGCGCTCTTCTATATCTATATTTGCGCCGGGTGTTCCTTGCGTGCATGCCACCTTAGACAGGAAACACAAGACGAACACCAGATGAAAGCTCGTACGACCCATGCCCTGAAATTTATCGTATTCCGAATCGAACCGCAGGGCGCCCGCTGGGCCCGGCCGTCTATTCGTTACCTCGAGATCAAGCTTCGCCGATTGCTTGTTCTCGCCTGGCTGCCGACCGAACCAGGCAGCAAAAGCTGGATAATCACGACTCACTGCCGAACCGCGACTCTCGTGAAATGTCGAATCGCCAAGCAATAAGGGAGGAAACTCCAAGGATTAGACCCAGGAAGGCTATCTAGCTATAGCTAGCCTGAATAATTCGCGTTTTTGAAACACGAAAAGCCTCTTTCATGGTACAAAGCCGTTGTCTAGTCGGTTTTGAGACCAATCCGGAGGCTTTCGTGTCCGAGCATACCACGACACAGTGTGTTCTCTTCCCAGGAATTTTTAAGCGGCCGGTCGCTGCCAAGTTTGATCAATCGCAGGGCAGTTCGGATGGTGGAGCGGTGTTGCTCAAAGCCGCCGACCAAGAGCTAGGTCTAATAGCGGCATTGGCGGATTGTGTGCAAGACGACCGACAAGCGGGTAAGGTCCGCCACGAATTAGACGAGCTGCTCACCCAACGGATCATGGCCATCGCTTGCGGCTACGAAGATGCCAACGATGCCGCGCGTCTGGCTTGCGACCCGGTGCACAAATTATTGGTCGGTCGTGATCCGGTGGAAGGAGAAGATTTGGCTTCGCAGCCCACCCTCTCGCGTTTTGAAAATAGTGTGGGTCGTAAAGAGTTGTTTCGCATGGCCGAAGCCTTGGCGGACACGGTGATCGAACGACATCGGAAGCGGCTGCGGGGCCGCGCACGCCTGATCAGCATTGATCTGGATCCCACCGACGATCCCACGCATGGTGCGCAGCAGTTGACCTTTTTTAATTGGCACTACGACACCTACTGTTACCTACCGATGGTGGGGTTTCTGACCTTCAACCAGGAGAGGGAGCAATATCTGGTCACCGCGGTGTTGCGTCCAGGGAACGCGCCCGGTTCGGCCGGAGCCGTGGGGCTGCTGCGCCGTTTAATCGACCGACTGAGGCAAGCCTTCCCGGAGGCCAAGATCCGGGTACGTTTGGATGGTGGTTTCGCGGCACCACAGGTTCTGGATTTTTTGGATTGTGAACCGAAGGTGGAATACCTCGTCAATCTTGCAGCCAATGCCGTGTTAAAACGCAAAGCAGAGTCAGCTATGAAACATGCGCGTCGTCAATCGAAGACCTCTGGACAGACCGAGCATGTTTACGGTGAGTGTCAATACCGGACGCGCAAGACCTGGCCGTGGAGACGTCGTGTCATTTATAAAGCGGAGGTGGTGCGTGCGGAGGGCAAGAAACCCAAAGACAATCCGCGCTTCGTGGTGACCAACATGAAGCAGAACCCCAGGTGGCTCTACGAGGAGGTCTACTGTCAACGCGGGGACCTCGAAAACCGTATAAAGGAACTGCACTATGGGATGGAGATCGGAAGAACCAGTTGCACAAGCTTCTGGGCCAATCAGTTTCGAGTGTTGATGACCGCGGCGGCTTACGTGTTGATGCAGGAGTTGCGCTCAGGCCTGGCCGGTACGGCTTCTGCTCGGGCGCAAGTATCCACCTTGCGGGAGCGCTTTCTGAAACTCGGGGCCCAAGTGGTCTCGTCGGTGCGTCGGATCGTGCTGCACTTGCCGCGGTCGTTTCCCTATTTCCATAGCTTTCATCGCCTCGCTTTGAGCTTAGGGGCGCGAAGCGGCTAGCCGGCCAGCGAAACGTCGTAGGAAATTTTTGCTCGTCAAGTGACCATACGGGTGTCAGTCGTTCGGCGAAAATCGTGCCTTACGTCTACTTAAATGTTCTAGAATCAACCCGTCGTTTTCTGAAATCTTCGTCTGGTCACATTTGGCTTCACGACTGAAGAAAGAAGCAGAAAAATCGGACGCGAAGTCACGCTTCACGAATAAAGAGGGCTAGAGGGCCATTTAATCATTTAATTTCTGCTCTATTTCAGCGGAGGGCGCCGAGAATTTGGACACCGCTAGAAATACAAGGCTACAATCGCAGAGTAAACGCTCCGACAAAACAACCTTCGTTCGCCCTTTTCGTCAGCCACAAACCTGAGGAGTCCTTACCGGATCCAAATTGATCAGTCAGTAGCCTCCGAAGGGCGGCGTCTGACGTACCGCGCCCAGGTCATGCTGGACACGAATCCCAGAACAACGAATCCAAAGTTGAAAATCGTCGATATGAAGAGCAAACCCAGAGTCCACAACCAAGAGTGATAGTAGGCTGAGCCACGCAAAGTGCTGATGAACGCGCGAACGTTGACAAACTTCGATGTCAACCACGCCCAGAGGCAAAAATGAAGTAAGAGGATAATCCCCATAAGCAAGCTCGATATCGATGGCCTCCGTACGTAGTACAAGGCCGCCACTATGAGCACGCCTATGACTTCCAGCGAGAGTCCAAAATTGTAGACCCCCAAACGATGTGCGGGGTCTATGAACCCGGCTAGAGCCATAACTGGTAAGCCCGCTATTGCGACAGATCCGGCGACCGTGCACAGCAGGGCGTTGCTAAAGGCCGAACGCGAAAGCATGCGCAGTGAAGCAAAAATTATGATGCCCAGCACAAGGGACCAGACCATCTGTTCCAATATTGTGAAACCACCAATGGTAGCGAGGTGGGGGCTCGCGTTGTGAAATACTCTGGTGAAGCAATTCGCGAGGACCCTTCCACCCATGTATTGGGTTCCTGATCTCTCGATCCACACAATAGTCCAAGCCAGATTCAACGAAAACATGCATTCATGAATCCACCGGAGGCGTGTGTCCGTGCACAGCAGGGCGTTGCTAAAGGCGGAAGGCGAAAGCATACGCAGTGAAGCAAAAATTATGATGCCCAGTACAAGGGACCAGACAATCTGTTTCAATATCGTGAGACCTGTCTTGTTCTCGCCCGGCTGCCGACCGGACCAAGCAGCCAAAACTGTGATAATCACGAGTAAGCCGCGATGTGACGTCACCCTTGGAATCGGGCCGGTCGCAGGATTTCTTCAAATTCAGGGAGCGGGCAAGAAGCACGCTGAATTGATGACTTGATCGAAGAGTCTGGCCTCCGTTTCACTCACCAAACTATAACGGGCAGCCACCATTCCTTGAAACTGGACCTTGCGCCAGCGTTCTCCGCTGCTTAGGTATCCCCAGTTGTCCTCTCCAATTGGCAGCCCTTTATCATCGAGGATCGTCCGTTTCTCAACGTGCTTGGACATCACACGCACGGGGTCAATGGCCACGTTCTCCAATGGTCGTCTCGTTGAGATGACCAAGAGAGAGTGGCCGTTCTTAGTGCTTAAGTCAAAACCACCCACGAGGGGACCGGCGTCCGACCGACCCTCCCCAAACGTGAATTCGTTCTTGGGAACATCGAATTGGATTCCATAGCGATTCCCAATTCTTCTCATTCCCGGCGCCAACTCCTTGCAGGCCGAAATCACAGGAACCGCCGGAGCCAGTTGGTTTTTGCCCAGAGGAAAAAACAAAACATAGATAGACACCGCACAAATCAAAGCAGTCAACAGAGCGGCAAAAACCCAAGGTGTTGACCACTTTCCCGGAAAGAGTTCTCTCATTGGAACACCTTTGGCGACTCGGGCACGAACCCTTAAGCTATCTCCGCCGCCCCAGCGTCTCTGGCTCAGAGCAGGAATGCGTCCATTTATCAAATATCCAAAAAGAAATGTAATCGCTAATATTCGCTGTGCATTCTCGAACTTGTATTCCGAATTGAGATTGTATAGTCGAGTCGCCGAAGCCGTAGTACTCATGCAGGCCCTCATGGAACAGTAGGGAAGCATTCTCGATTTGGCAGGCGCCATTGTCCGACAAGGGGGACACCGCACAGACGCGTGAGGGATTGAAGAATATTGTGAGCCCCTGTTTGCCAGACGGATCCTGCGCGTTTGTTGGTTGGTAGTATGCAAGAGCAACTAAATCAGGTTCGTCCTTAAACATATCGGCAACCGTTTTTTCCGAACCACCGCTGAAGTACGCATAACACCCATAACCTGCCTCCCAAGGTGTCGTCGAAGTCACCGGGATTTCGCATATTTTGCTGATCACGAGGGTTGAGGTTGTGCCGTTGAAGAAACCAGGATATCGATTAATAAAGCTTGAAAACTTTGCCTGATCAGCAACGCCACCCGGGTCGAGCACATTGAACACGTACTTCGAACAGTCGTTTATGTGGTCCGCACCCACGCAGCTTCCGCCAACCTTGGTCTGTAATGCTTGAAGCCCAACCAACAGTGAATCATACGAGCACATGGTATTGTTTTTGGGATTGTAACAACTCCTGAGACGGGGAAATGGGTTTTCTTTGATCGCAGTTCCGTTTGAGGACGGATTGCCGCCACCCAGGGCCGCATATGTTGGGGCATAGTCGGCCGGCAAGGAAGAAACTTGATCAACCGCGCCCTGACCTTGGTAGGCATTTCCAATCCACGAATCCGTCGACAAAGGCTGCCGGCCAGTAGCGTTGCCGTTTTGATCGTAGGTAACGCCAGACGCCCCGACAATTCCGCCGTCGGCGGTGGCAATTTGAGGAGTCTCGTTCGGCACGGTCCAAAGCTGGGTACCGGCAGACGTGAAAGCGAACATGTTAGTTCCGTCAGTGCCAACGTAGGAACTATCCGCCCGTTGCAGCACAGGCTGGAGATTACCTCCTGGGATATTCAGAGTCTGCGAAGTCAAGCCGGTTCCCGACGTTGTCGCCAGATTCACGGTCGTGTTTCCACCTACGCAGCCTATGGCAAATAGAGTTCCAGGTGAACAAGGTGACCCCGATCCCCCCGATCCTCCGGTGTCTATCGACCAAGCAAACAAGACGCCGGTGCCGCCATTGGTGATCGGGGTCGCCCAGTTTATGGACGGAAGCGGAGCCGACTCTAATACAAAGCCGTTCTGCCCACTGAGGGTATCCGAAGCGGAACTCCATGCCCCGAGCGAGAATTCATAGGAATCACCACTGGTACCGAGGCGCAACAGTCTCAGGGACAGTCTATTTACGCTTGCGGACTCACTGGTGCACAGTTGCGTTGCGGGATCAGGTATGTTGACTTCCGATCTAGTCGTAGTTGATGTGAAGCCGTATGGAACATATGCGTAACCGTCCCCTGCAATCATCAAGCTTCCCGAGCTCGGCGGGGAAAAACTGAAACTGAAACTGTCAGATCCACCTTGCCCCGGAATTGGGCTGGAATAGCAAGCCCCCGCGCCATAACGTCCGTCATCGTGCACAGAACTACTCACAGTTGAGTCATTCATACCAACGCTGACTCTTCGAGAACCTGTCTGGGGATCGATCCCGACAAACT
>Ga0207761_1000528_pt1 | contig 13473 bp, 13 predicted proteins | sample LuqExpMetageno34_FD_187792 | JGI IMG/M metagenome (GOLD analysis project Ga0207761, IMG submission 187792) | Tropical forest soil microbial communities from Luquillo Experimental Forest, Puerto Rico - Sample 34 (SPAdes) | ecosystem: Environmental > Terrestrial > Soil > Tropical forest ... | reverse complement strand
AGGCGGGATCGCAGGGCCGGGGCTGGTCTCGGTGTTGAATCCCCAGGCGCCGCCATGCTTGGTGTCAACGAGCCAGTAGTTCGGCGGAACGTAGTCGTAGGGGCCGGTCATCTTTACGCCCGACGGTCCGGTAACGGTCGTTGGCTTTTCTGACGCGGATGACAGATACGGGTTAGGCCAGAGCTGCTCCTTGCCAATGTACAGGTACATGTCTTCGATGGAAGGCAGAGGCGGGTTGTCGCTGCCATTGAGCCAGACCAGCATGCTGGGATGATTGCGCAACAGGCGCATCTGGTCGCGCATGGAGTCCTGTGCGATCTGGTACTGCTCGTTGCCCCATTCGTTCCAGCGCTCCCACATGTCGCAGCAGCACCAGCCGGCCATAATGAGGATGCCGTATTTATCGGCCATGTCGTAGAACGCCTGCGACTCAAGCTTGCCCTCGAGGCGAATGGTGTTGAGACCAAGATCGCGCACGTAGCGGAACTCGGTTTCCATGCGCTGGGGCGTAGAGCGAAGCAGGAGATCCGGCGCCCAACCACCACCGCGTATGAGTATGGGCTTGCCGTTGATCTTGAACAGCGTGTGGCCGTTGTTCATCTCCGAGGTCACCTGGCGGACGCTGAAAGTCACCTCTTGTGTATCCGATGGCTTGCCATCGGCGGTAGCGCTGACACGCGCGTGATAAAGCGTGGGTGTACCCATTTCCGCCGGCCACCAGAGCTTAGGGTCTTTCAAGGTCAGCTCGCGGAATTGTGACGAATCAAAGCTGACAGTCTTCTTCTCCTGGCCCGCAAGCGAAAGCTGCTGATGGACCTTCTTGCCCTCGATCTCCCAAGTGATGTCGGCAATTATGGTGTGGCCAACGGCGTTCCACGCTTCCACAACCGGGGTGAGTTGCGCACTGGTGAAGTCATCGTTCAGCTTACTGGCGACGTAGGGGAAACGCAGTTGCACCGCGCCGCTGGCCGTGAGATAGACGTCGCGGAACAGTCCAGTGTCTTTGTCCGGCGGAGACGGAGCCCAGTCGACCCACGTGATGGCAAGGTCGCTTTCTGTAGGAGGGAAGACTTCGATGGCCAGAATGTTCTCGCCAACGTACTGCAGTCCGCTGGAGAGGTTGAGGTCGAAGACGCGCCAAGTGCCGGCGACATCGTTCTTACTTGCGATCTGCTTGCCGTTGAGCCAGACGTCGGCGCGGTAGTTGACGCCGTCGAGGTGGAGCGCCACCAAATGATTGGCGAATCCGGTGGGCAGCCGGAACTGGGTGCGATACCACCAACCGCACTTGTAGGGGCTGGTGTCGAGCATGGCTAGGTTGGAGAACATGCTGCCGAGGGGATAGTCCATACCGGGCAGGCCGCGCAAATTCATACCGTAGAACGGATCTTTGATGATGCCTGCAGCTACCTGGGCAGCGACGATGGTGCTGGGAACGGTGGTGGAGATCCATCCAATGGGACGATAGATCGGTGAAGAGAGGATTTCTCCGTCGAGCCCGGGATGAGTGGAGTTCTTCAGTCCTTCGGGGCCCGTGGTGGAACCCTGCAACACGCATGCGGATTGCAGTTGCCACCCAGTGTGGAGGTCTAGGCGCATAGCCGGAGCGGCAGGAGTTGCGGCGAAGAGCTGCGAGCAAGCGAAAAGAAAGACGAGAGACGACGCAACACGGGACATGGTTGACCCTCGCAGAGCATGGTACATTACGGCACTCCTTGGCGGACGACTACGGCACATTAGTGACAAGTATTCCGGGTGACTTGCGAACGCCATTGTTCGGAGTATTATCCGTGTTACAAGACCATGAAAAAGCAAGACGGACAGTACTCAACCCGCGAGGAACGGCGCCAGGCGGGACAGGCGCTGCGCGACCAGCTAACGCGCAATGAACAGGGACAGTTTGATCCCAGGTCTCGGAAATTCAACGCCGTCGAGCTCATGAATGCAGCGCATGAGTTCCGGCTGCGGGAGCTGATGCCGCTGAAAAACGCGCGCATGGCGCAGACGGCGTTTGCGTTCTTCCGCGGTGCGGCACCGCTGATGGCGGCCGACTTGGCCACATTGCCGCGCACCGGCATTGAGGTGCAGATATGCGGTGACGCCCACGTGCAGAACCTGGGGGCATTCGGCGGCGGTCCCGAGGGCCACCTCATCTTCGACATCAACGATTTTGACGAGACCATCCGTGCCCCCTGGGAATGGGACGTGAAGCGCATGGCCACCAGCCTGATGCTGGCGGGACGCGAGTCCCGGAACTCGGAGCGGCAGTGCAAGGACGCAGTGCTCGAGTTCGCCCGCATGTACCGGGAGTCGGTGTGGAAGTTTTCCGAACTGCCGGTGCTGGAACTGGCGCGCTACCTGGTGATGCGCGAGCTGAAAGTGACGCCGGTGCGCGCGGTGCTGCGCAAAGCCGAACGGTCCACGCCGCTGGACAGCTTGCAAAAGCTGACCGAACGGAAGGACGGCGATTACGCCATCAAGGAAAGGAAGGATCCGATCTTCGGCACGACGATCCAGAATCCTGTCGCAGCAGAGGTTGAGCGGGCGGTAGACGCGGCGTTGCCCGGCTATCTTGAGACCCTCCAGCCCGAGCGGCGGCATTTCTTCCGCCAGTACAAAGGAGCGTGTGGTGGTTTCCGCGTAGTTGGAACCGGCAGCGTTGGCACCCGCGACTACGTGGTGCTGATGTTCGGCGGCGCGCTTGACGACCCGATGTTCCTGCAACTCAAGCAGGAGTTGCCTTCGTGCTATTCGCCCTACCTGCCGAAGAAAGGCGTACAAGCACATCATGGTCAGCGCGTGGTCGAGGGTGTGCGGCGCATGCTGGTGCAATTCGACCCGTTCCTGGGATGGGCGACAATTGATGGTCTGCCTTACCTGGTGCGACAGTTGCGCGACCACAAGGCAGGTATCGAACCCACGGACCTGGAAGGCAAAGGATTGTTGCAATACGCCGACGTGTGCGGCGAACTTCTGGCCAAGGGCCACTCGCGATCGGGCGACCCCTGCATGCTTGCAGGGTATTTGGGGACGTCAGACCGGTTTGACAAAGCGCTTGTGCAGTTCGCCGTCGATTACGCCGACCAGACCGACCGCGATCACGATGCTTGGGTCAAGGCAATTGCAAACGGGAAGGTGAAGGCTCTTAGGCCGGTTAAGCAGAATAGCGGCGAGGAGTCGAAGAAATCCAAGAAGAAGTAGCCGGTTGTCAGTGGCCAGTTGCCGGCCGGAAGGCCTCCCTGGTCGCGGTCTTGGTGTCACCGTCGTGCCGTTTTGACCAGTCGAAGCGGCGGCCGATGATGGCTTTGGCGAGCATGTGATCGGTGCCGGCGGTTACGCCCACGCCAACTCCGAAATTGATCTCCCATTTCGGCGACACGTTCAAATCGAACGCCGGCACGAACTGCTGCGACTGCAGCGGGAACGGATAGAGGTGACTGACCGGACCCCAGCTACCGTAATACTCCAAACCAAACGAAATGACCTTGGTGAAGTCCCACGAGATTTTGGCGTCGGGCGAGAAGCTCCATTGCTGATCGGAGGGCAGCCCGACAATGCCGCGGTCGAAGGCGGGGTTGATCGACCAGTAAAGCCGGCCCTTCTGCTTGTCGATGATGGGACGAACTTCGATGTTCCACGTGGAGGTGGAGTATTGCGCGCGCTGGTAGCCGAACTCTACAGAGAGGCTAGCGCCGACTGGCCAGTGCCATGATTCCGGGGCACGCACCCGAGGACGTATATGGTCGCCGACCCACTCCCATCCGTGGTTCGGTTGCACCGAAGTGAAGATGTAGAAGCCCACCTCTGACCACGAGGTGAGGCCTTGGGTGATCTCGATGGTTTCATGCAGGGCGTGCTCGGAGGGGAGGACGCCGTCGACAGTCTGCTTGCTCCCCTGGAAGGTGAAGTTAGTGTGCGACTCAAGCATCGTCGTTTTGGGAGCGACTGTTTCGGAACCATAGACCTGGATTTCGTAGTTGTCCTGCGCGAGGCAGGGAAGGGCGAGGAACACCGCCAGGATGAATATGCGCAGAGCCACGAAAATAGGATAGCGGACTCTCGCTATCACTTCTTCCGCGCGGCCTTCAGCATCTCCCACGCGGCGTCGGGAACCTTCCGGCCGAGCAGGCTAAAGACGCTGGCGCCGGCCAGCAGTTCGCCGCCGTCCATGTACACCATATCGCCGTTGATGTAACCCGCATGCTCGCTGACCAGGAACGCTGCGAGGTTGGAGATCTCTTCCAGCGTGCCGAGGCGGTGCAACGGGTTGTGGTCGATGAGGGCCTTCTCCATTGCGTCGGTAGGCAGCAGGCGTGAAAACGCGCCTTCGGTGCGGATGGCTCCGGGCGCGATAGCCACGAAGCGGACACCTCGGCCTCCCCATTCGACCGCCAGACTACGGGTGAGGGCGAGCACGCCCGCCTTGGCCACGGCGCTGGGGACGACGTAGGCTGAGCCGATCTCGGCGTACGTGGTGCAGATGTTGAGCACTACGGCTGGGTGCTTGGCAGGCAGCCAGCGCTTGCCGCAAGCCATGGTCACGTTGATGGTACCTTGTAACACAATGCCGATGACCGCGTCGAAGGCGCGAGGGGACAGCGTCTCGGTCTTAGCTAGGAAATTTCCCGCCGCGTTGTTGACCAGAATATCCAGCGGGCCCTTGGCCCAGACTTGCTCGACGGCCTGCTCGACGGCATCGTGATCCCGCACGTCGAGAGCGAAGGCCTCACACTGTCCGCCGGATGCAGCGGACAAATCCGCCGCGGTTTGTTCCACGACTTCGGCGCGGCGTCCGCAGATGTAGACGCTGGCGCCAAGTTGCAGGAAGCGCTCGGCCAGGGCGCGGCCTATGCCTGTGCCGCCGCCGGTAACGAGCACGCGCTTATTCTTCAGTAAATCAGCGGTAAACATGAGGGCCTCCTCGATGACGACGGATAAACGTAGCACATGCTGAGGCCGGAAGCAGTGATGGTGTTGACTACCCTTCCTGAGCTACCGCGTACTCGCACTGCTCAAGCTTGCCCAGTAGACAGCGTCCAGGACTAAAGATCCAGTCGAGCACGCGGCGGGAGTCCGCTGCAACGCGCAACCCAGGCTGCTCGCGCAGCATTGTGATGGCCCTCATTGACATCCTATCGAGCTTTCCGGTAGGGTTGAGAGCAATATGACTTCGCCGGTCCATCGCCATCATCACCATTCGCACGTGGCGAGCGTGTCGGCGGAGAGCATCGAATAGCGTTTTTTGCACTCTTACCTCCGACCCGCTGGCACAGGCCCAGCGGGTTTTTTGTTTTCGCGAAAGGATAGGGATGATGATGGCCGTGGAAATCGATTTCGAGAAGATGCAAGGGCTGGCGCCCGCTATTGTGCAGGACGCCCTGACTGGCGAGGTGTTGATGCTGGGCTTTATGAACCGTGCAGCGTTCGACAAAACGCTTGCCACCGGGTACGTTACGTTCTACAGCCGCACCCGCAACGAGTTGTGGACTAAGGGCGAGACCTCGGGCAACCGTCTAAAGGTCGTCAGTGCGCAGGCGGATTGCGACCTCGACACGGTTTTGTGTCGCGTCGAAGTGGAGGGCGAGGGCGTGGTCTGCCATACCGGCACCCGCACCTGCTTCAACACCGACCTGCCTGTGGCAGGAGGTGCGCAATGAAGCTACGGCTGGGACTTCCCAAGGGCAGCCTGCAGGAGGCCACTCTGACGCTCCTGGCCCGCGCCGGGCTTCAGGTGTATGTGAGTCCGCGTTCGTATTTTGCCGCTACCAACGACCCGGAGATTGAGTGCATGCTGATTCGGGCGCAGGAGATGACGCGCTATGTGGAGCACGGCGCGCTCGACGCCGGCATGACCGGCTACGACTGGGTCATGGAGAGCGGCCTGGAAGTCGTGACCGTTTCCGACCTCATCTACGCCAAGCAGAGCCGCGGCAAGGTGCGATGGGTTCTGGCGGTGCCGGAAGATTCGAAGGTGCAGCGCCCCGAGGATTTGCAGGGCGCGACCATTGCAACCGAACTGGTCAGCGTGACCACTCGCTACTTTCAGCAGCGCGGCATCAACGTGAAGGTCGAGTTCTCGTGGGGCGCAACCGAAGTCAAACCTCCCACCTTGGCGGATGCCATCGTCGAAGTCACCGAGACCGGTAGCTCTCTCAAAGCCAACCGATTACGCATTATCGAAACCCTTCTCGAATCCAACACCCAGATCATCGCCAATAAAACTGCCTGGACCGATGCCACCAAGCGGCAAAAGGTCGAGAATCTCGCCCTCATGCTGCGTGGCGCCATGGAGGCTCAGGGGCGCGTCGGGCTCATGCTCAACGTGCGTGTGGATGACCTGCAAAAAGTATTGGCTGTGCTGCCCGCCTTGAACAGTCCGACCATTTCGACGCTGAGCGACGAGCAGTGGGTTGCAGTCAACACCATTATGGAAGAGAGCCTGTGCTGGGAAGTCATCCCGCGGCTCAAGGCAGCGAATGCCACGGGAATCGTGGAGTATCCGCTGAATAAGGTGGTGATGTGATGCGGGTGTTGGCGGGGAAAGCCGCCGAGCGCGCGGTGGCGCAAATTGAACGCCGGGCCTCGCGTCTGGACGAGGTTGAGCCGGCAGTTCGCGAGATCATGGCCGCGATTCGCATGAGTGGTGACGAAGCGCTGACCCGCTATGCCACGTTGTGGGATAGCTTGCCGAAAGGGCAACCTCTGCGGGTTTCCGCCGGGGAAATCGAAGAAGGATGGAAGGTGACTCCGGCAGAGACGCGCGAGGCTCTAAAGCTGGCGGCGGTCAACATCCGACGGTTTGCCAAATGGCAGATGCCGCGTCCGTGGATCAAGAAGATAAGCGGCGGCGAGTTGGGACAGATTGTTCGGCCGTTGGCATCAGTGGGCTGTTATGTGCCGGGTGGGCGCTACCCGCTGCCCTCGACGCTGCTGATGACCGCGATTCCGGCGCAGGTGGTGGGTGTTGAGCGCATCGTGGCGATGTCGCCCAAGCCACAGCCTGCCACGCTGGCAGCCGCGTATTTGCTGGGGGTCCGCGAGTTTTACCGCTGCGGCGGTGCGCAGGCCATCGCCGCCCTCGCCTATGGCACCGAGACGATTCTGCGGGTGGACAAGATCGTGGGGCCCGGCAACGCTTACGTCACGGCGGCCAAAAAACTAGTGAGTTTCGATTGCGCCATTGACATGCTGGCCGGGCCGACCGAAGCCGTTGTGTGCTGCGAAAGCGGCAACGCCGAGTATCTGGCCTGGGACCTGGTCGCACAAGCCGAACACGACCCTGACGCTGTGGTAGTGTTCATTTCCACCAATGCGGCGTTGGCGAAAAGCGTCGCCGAGATCGTCAAACGCGCCGTGCGCCAGAACGTGATCGCGGCGAAGGCGATAAAAGCAAGCGGCTATGCGCTGGTGGCACAGTCGCAACAGCAGGCAATGGAGTGGGTCAATCGCATCGCCCCGGAACATCTCACGGTGGATGGCAAAGTGGACGTAGACGTGGTGCGCAACGCGGGGTCGATCTTCGTCGGCGACTATTCGGCGCAATCGGCGGGTGATTACGCGGCGGGACCGAACCACGTACTACCCACGGCAGGTGCTGCGCGCTTTCGTGGCGGCCTGAGTGCCGTCGACTTCGTCAAGGTCATCAGCTTCCAGAAGTTTTCCCGTAGCGGCCTGCACAAAATCGCCCTGGCGGTCACCACGCTCGCCGACACCGAGGGGCTACGGGGACATGCACAGTCGGTGAGGGTGAGGTGCGGCGATGCTTAGCGTGCGCCAGGCCGTATTGCACATGCACGAATATCATCCCCCGCTAGCGGGACGCCACGGGCTACGCCTCGATTTTAACGAGAACACGGAAGGCTGCTCGCCGCGGGTGCTGGAGCGCGTTCACCAGATCACGGCGGAGGAGTTGACGCGCTACCCGGAGCGTGAGCCGCTAGAAGCCGTGGCGGCGGTTCACCTCGGACTGCCGGCCGAGCAAGTTCTCCTCACGAACGGCGTGGATGAAGCGGTTCATCTGTTGTGCGAGGCCTACCTCGAGCCGTCGGATGAAGTGATCGTTGTGACTCCGACCTTCGGCATGTACGAGATCTTCGCTGAAGCGACCGGGGCGAACGTTGTGCGGGCGCAGTGTAACGGAGATCTTTGCTTCCCTTTCGACCAGGCTCTGGCAGCGATTACTCCTTCGACGAAGTTGATAGCGATTGCCAGCCCAAACAATCCGACGGGCGGAGTGGCATCGGGCGAGCAGTTACTGGCGATTGCTGCAGCCGCGCCGAATGCCGCCGTGCTGGTAGACGAAGCGTATTACGAGTTTCACGGCAAAACCGTCATCTCTGACGTTGTCAGAGATCCAAATCTGTTTGTTGCGCGCACATTTTCCAAGGCGTACGGACTGGCCGGATTGCGCATAGGTATTCTCGCCGGGCCGCGCGAGCAGATGGCAATGGTACGGCGAGTGTCCTCGCCATACAGCGTGAACGCGGTGGCCCTCGCGGCGCTGTCCGTCGCACTGGAAGACAAGACCTTTGTCGCGAATTATGTTGCGCAAGTGCTCGACGGACGCGAACGGCTGCAGCATTACCTCTCGCAACAGGGCATTCCGTGGTGGCCGAGCGAGGCGAACTTCGTGCTGATGAAGATCGGCGAGCGCCACCGTGAGTTCGTCACGGCTATGCGACAACGTGGGATCTTGGTGCGCGACCGCTCGGCCGATCCGGGATGCGATGGCTGCGTCCGCATCACGATCGGAGGCGTGGAGCAAATGGACAGGTTGCTGGCCGCGTTGTGCGAAGTGCTGGCGGAGTTAAAGCCCAGTACGGAGGTGCAGGCGTGAGGCGGGCGAAGCTCCACCGCAAGACCAACGAAACGGACATTCGTGTGGCGCTGACGATCGAGGGGCACGGCAGCGCGAAGGTCAGCACCGGCATCCGCTTCCTCGACCACATGATGGAGTTGGTTGCTCGCCACGGCGCATTCGATTTGGAGCTGCAGGCGGCGGGCGACCTTGATGTCGACCAGCATCACACGGTAGAAGACGTCGGCATCTCGCTTGGAGAGGCCTTCACCGCGGCACTCGGCTCCAAACGCGGCATTCTGCGTGCCGGATATTTCGTGATGCCCATGGACGAGACGCTGGGCGTCGTCGCCGTGGACTTTGGTGGCCGCAGCGCGGTTGTCGTGGATACCAAGGTCCGCACGCGGCTCGTGGGCGACTTGCAAACCGAACTCGTTGCCGATTTCTTCGACGGCTTCTCGCGCGGCGCCAGGGCTAACGTTCACGTCAAGACCATCTACGGCCGCTCCAACCATCACAAAATTGAGGCGCTGTTCAAGGCTTTTGCCCGTGCGCTGCGCGTGGCCTGCTCGAAAGACAAGCAGTTGGGGCGGATGCTACCGAGTACGAAAGGGCTGCTGTGATCGCCATCGTTGATTACGGAGCGGGGAACCTGACGTCAGTGGTGAAAGCGCTGCAGCACCTCACCCACGAGTGCATCGTCACCAATGACCCTGACACTGTGGGACGGGCGGAGAAGTGGATCATTCCCGGCGTCGGCAACTTCAAGGCAACCACGCCCTTGGCGGACGGCAAATTAGGAGCGGTGTTGCACGAGGGTGTGGCTCGGGGTCGCCCGTTGCTTGGCATCTGTCTTGGCCTGCAATGGATGTTTGAGGGCAGCACGGAAGCCCCGGAGTTAAGTGGTCTCGGCGCTTTCATCGGGCAGTGTACTCGGTTCACCGATCGAGTGAAATCTCCCCATGTAGGCTGGGACAGCTTGGCATTGACGGATTCCTCGCGTCTGCTGGCGGGAATCCCCTCGGGAGCCTACGTGTACTTTACGCATTCCTACCGTGCCCCTGTTTGTGCCGACACTGTTGCGACTTGTACCTATGGAGAGCCTTTCACCGCGGTAGCTGAGCGGGACAGCTTGTTCGGCGTTCAGTTTCATCCCGAGAAATCTGGAGACGTGGGGCTGCAAATCCTGGAGAACTTCTGTGCACTGTGAAACGCTGGCCAAACGCATCATCGCTTGCCTGGACGTGAATGCAGGGCGGGTGGTGAAGGGCATTCAGTTCGAACAGATACGTGACGCGGGCGACCCGGCGGAGTTGGCGGCGGCCCACAGCGCGGCGGGCGCCGACGAAATTGTCTTGCTCGACATTACCGCCACCGCCGAATCGCGTAACACCTTGCTGGAGACCGTGCGGCGTACGGCGCGGCAGTTGTTCATCCCATTCACTGTGGGTGGAGGAATTCGCGTGCTCGATGACGCGGCGGCTGTGCTGGACTGCGGCGCCGACAAAGTCGCCATGAACTCGGCAGCCATTGCCGATCCGGAGCTGATTACAAGAGTGGCCGAGCGCTACGGTTCGCAGGCCATCGTAGTGGCCATTGACGCTCGACAGCGGACTCCTACAGCGTGGGAGGTCTACGTGTGGGGTGGGCGTAAACCGACGGGAATTGATGCCCAGGAGTGGGCCGTGAAAGCCGAGCAACTCGGCGCGGGCGAGATCCTGCTCACGTCGATGGATCGCGACGGTACTAAATCAGGCTTTGACTGCCCACTGACGCGCACCATCGCAACCAGAGTGCGCATACCCGTGATCGCTTCAGGAGGTGCGGGCGAACCACAGCACTTCGTCGAAGTATTCGAGCAGGGGGCAGCCGACGCAGCCCTGGCGGCGTCTGTATTTCACTTTGGGTTGAAGTCCGTGGAGACGATCAAACTGGCGTTGCAGGATGCCGGCGTTCCGGTGAGGCTGGCATGTTGATTCCCTCGATTGATTTGATGGGCGGAAAGATCGTTCAACTGGTACAAGGTGAAAAGAAGGCGCTGGAGTTCGAGAACTTCGGCGATTGGGTGGACCGTTTCGCCAAGTACCCCGTGGTGCAGTTGATTGACCTCGACGCTGCGATGGGTATGGGCAACAACCGTGCGCTGCTCATGGAGTTCTGCAGACAATTGTCGTGCCAGGTTGGCGGCGGCATCCGGCAACCCGAAGAAGCACGGGGGGTGTTCGACGCTGGCGCACAACGCGTAATCCTCGGCTCGTCGCTGGTAAAAGAGGGCGCCGTGGATGTGGAGTTCGCATCCCGCATGAGCGCCGAATTCGGCGCTGACAAATTGGTCGCGGCGATTGATTCGCGCGGTGGGCGGGTTGCGATTCACGGCTGGAAGACGATCACCGAAATCACTCCGGCACAGATGATTGCTGCGCTCGAACCCTACTGCTCCGCGTTTCTCTACACTCACATCGATACTGAAGGAATGCTGCAAGGAATCCCTATGAGTGTGGTGCAGGCGTTAAGGGTAGTCACGTCGCGGAAGTTGATCGTGGCAGGGGGAATTCGCAGTCAGGAAGAGATCGATTCCCTCGACGCAATGAGTGTGGACGCAGTAGTTGGGATGGCGATCTATACAGGTGCCATTAAGGTTTGATGCTGTGGGACTAACGTTTGCCCTGCATCGGTGCGAGGAGCTGTGTGTTCGAAGGTTGGGCGGTTGCTGCCGTGCTTGCGACGGGCAGTCGAAACTCGACTTCCAACCCACGTGGCGAGATGTTCCGAGCCGTAACTGTCCCGTCGTGGGCGATGACGGCGTTGCGCACAATGGCGAGCCCAAGTCCCATGCCGCCCGTCGAGGTCACGCGAGAGCCATCCACACGATAGAAGGGCTTAAACAACAATGGCAGTGCGGTGTCCGGAACTCCGGGCCCGTTGTCGCTAACCTTGAGCGCTGCTTGGTCGCCATCCAGGCTTAGACGAATGTCGATTTGACCGTTCTGTCCGGAGTAAAACAGTGCATTGCGGACAACGTTCTCGATGGCGCTGCGCAACAGTCCCGGATCGCCGTGGACGCTGATCGTCGCGTCCGTCGTGCAATTGATATGTGCCTCGGTCGCCGCGGCTTCAAAGCGCGCGTCGTCGAGGACTTCTTCGAGCACCTCGTTGAGCGAGAAAACCTCGAATTTTGGCTTGTATTGGCCGCTCTCCAGGCGGGCGACGGTGAGGATTCGTTCGAGCATGGAGTCGAGCTGCACCGTGTCCTGCTCGATGCGGTCGAGCATCTCATCGAGCTCGGGCGCGTCGGCATTCCGAGCCAGCGCCAGTGCCAGGCGCATACGGGCGATAGGTGAGCGTAGCTCGTGCGACACTCCACTCAACAGGTTGCGCTCACTCTGGATCTGGTTGCGAAGTTCCTCAGCCATCGAGTCGAAGTCGCGCACCAAGTCCGCAATCTCATCGCGGCGACGGCCAATGGTGGCGCCCACCCGGATGTCGAGGTTGCCGCGCGCCAACTCGTTGGTGGCATTGCGCAGGCGCTCGATCGGCTTACTTAGATAGTGCGCGATCACGAGGCACATCAGCGCCGAGATGATTGTGCCCAGTTTGAGCACCCAGATAATGTCACCGGGTACGCGCTCCCCCAGTGGCGGTGGGATCACCTCCGCGATGAGCAAATAACTGCTGCGCGCCGAGTTAACGGGCGCCACGATAACCACAGCCTCGTCAGGGCGGGCGATGCCCTCGTGACGCAACGCGCGCTGCGCGAATTCCATCATCTCTCCAGGCAGCGGACGCCCGCTTAGTTCGCGCCCATTAGCGTCCAGCAGCCAGTAATTCACGCGGTGAGGCATTGAGGATTGGTCGAGGAGTTCTCGTAACCCAGGTTCGCCGTATTGTTCGAAACGTTGAACGGCTAAGTCTGCTAACGATGGAACCAGCCGCCGCTCCGGCTGTACCCACCAGGGATTCTCCACGTGCAGCCGGTAGTGCAGCCGCATATACAGCACGCCTAGCAGCAGCGCCTGCGCCATCCAGAAAGGCAAAAAGATCTTCCAGAAGAGCCGGCGGTTCATGCCTTGGCCTTCTCGGGTGCGGCAGTGGCGGCTAGGAAGTACCCCACCCCGCGGATGGGGCGAATCAACTCTTCTGTGCCGAGAAAGCTGCCCAGCTTCTTGCGAAGACGGCTTACGTGGACGTCCACACTGCGGTCGAAGGCATTCAATGGGCGCCCCAAGGCAACTTCGGCGATCTGTTCGCGAGTGACTACGGAGCCGGCATTGCGCAACAGCAGCTCCAGTACGTTGAATTCAACTGAAGTTACATCAACCGGTTTGCCCCCACAGGTGACGTTGCGAGTTGCGACCGAAAGTTCAATGTCACCGACCTTGAACAGTTCGTCCTGCTCGCTGCGCGTCGTGCCCGCTGCAGCTTCACGCGTGCGGCGTAATACAGCTCTAATGCGGGCCACGAGTTCGCGCGGGTCGAACGGCTTGGCGAGATAGTCGTCGGCCCCGATTTCCAGCCCGAGGATGCGATCGACCGCTTCTCCGCGAGCCGTGAGCAGCAGCACAGGAATTGCCGATTCGTGACGTAACGCCTTGAGTAGCTCGAAGCCCGAGCCGCCGGGCAGCATCACATCCAGGATCACGAGTTCATGCTGATTCGAGCGCGCTGCGGCCAGCCCC
>Ga0207761_1000527_pt1 | contig 13485 bp, 10 predicted proteins | sample LuqExpMetageno34_FD_187792 | JGI IMG/M metagenome (GOLD analysis project Ga0207761, IMG submission 187792) | Tropical forest soil microbial communities from Luquillo Experimental Forest, Puerto Rico - Sample 34 (SPAdes) | ecosystem: Environmental > Terrestrial > Soil > Tropical forest ... | reverse complement strand
CGCCCTACTGCTAATCGCCGGCCGCATGATGATCCCGGCGGAAGTTTCGAGCGTCAGCGCCCAGGTGTCCGACCCGCTGGTGCAGGAAGCCGACCGGCAGCAAACTCGGGCGGTACTGGCGGACGTCGCAGGCCTAAGCGACGTGGAGACGCTTAAAGCGCACAAACTGGCTCTTCAAACTGAACTGAAGACCCTCGACCACGGACTGGCCACCTCGCCGTCGGACAGAGAATTGCGCAGCAAGAGACGGCTAACGGAGATACTCCTTTGCAATACAGGTCACACCGGCGTAAGTGATCGGCTAGCGGAGTTTGCCGAAGCACAAAGGCTGGTCGATGCCAACTCAGCATTCTCGTCCGAGGAGAAAAACATCGCACTTCGCGCTGTGGCTGACCTTCGTACCAGCGCTATGTCTTGGAAAACAGGAGCCCTTGCCAGTGCGGGAAGCCAGTTGGGTCTGCAATGGGATGGGAGCAAAGGTCTTGTCGCTAACGTTCAATGGAAATGAATCTGGGCTCAGTTGCCATGTTGTCGGCCAGTGTTTACGAATGCCATTGCGGGCCGGGATTCCGACCGTCGCCCAACGTGCTCAACGTCCGCTATGGTCTTGGCCTTCCCGAGGGCTGCCTCTTCATCGAGATAGTGCATGATAAAGGACGTTATCGTGCTCTGTTCGTAAGTCGTTGTGAAACGCCCGTCCCGTCATTTGGGCGAGAAGGCGGCATCCCGTACAAGTTGCCTCCAAACGGCGTTATAGAAGTTTGTAGCGGCGTCAATCACGGCACACCGACAGCAGACGTGGCTAGAAGGTTACCGCCAACGACATGCTCGTCAAGGACAAAATAAGAGTATTAGATCTGGGTCAACTGACCCCTCCAAGACTCACGGCACACATTTCTGACAGCCTCAGGCGTATCTTCCTGATGGGAAATGAGTTCGCTATGCTGCACGATGCCAGACCAACTCACTCGGTAAGCGTCAGCAGTTTATTTAAAACTCTTGTAAGTTGCTGATAATAAAACGACGTTGACGAGCAGGAATGGCTTGCCCTGCGACATGATTCACTGGTCGATTGAGGACACCGATCGTTCGTTGTGGTTATACACGGCATGCGGGCTCGTGCGCATCGCGCTCACCGAACTGGAGGGATGGATCGCCGACCCGCACCACAGGGTCGCAACCTCGCTCTTGGATGCGGCCGATGGCGTCGGGCTCCGCGCGGTTTCGGCGAGCAAGTACAGTCCTACGGTGGCCAGGTCTACCGATGGCAAGCTGTGGTTCGTGGGCGATTTTCTGGACTTCGATATCTCTCCCGCCTGGTACCAGACCAATGGATTCCGCGCCGCGGGTGTGGCAGCGTTCCTGTTGGTTCTCTGGGCGCTCTACCGATTGCGTTTTCACCAGGCCGATTTGTACCCTGAAGTCGGCCAGCGTTTACGAATGCTTTCTTTTCATCTTCCCTAGCCCGTGGTTCGAAGGGAACCCAAGTCTCGCGAATGACCAGGGCTCCCCTTTGACTCTTGCTAACGCGTTGGGGGCGTTGAACCGAGTGAGTCCCACTCGACGCCGTGCATGTCTCCGCAATCGAGGTATCGGCAGTGAAATGCGAAGGCGGCACGCAGGGTATGCGGAGTATGACCGCTCTTCACCATGCGTAAATAGGCGTGCAGTTCGCTGCGAAATTCCGGATGAGCGCAGTTCTCGATGATCAGCTCCGCCCGCTCGTGCGGTGAGCGACCGCGAAGGTCGGCGATGCCGTGCTCGGTGACAATGACCTGCACCGAATGTTCGCTGTGGTCAGCATGGCTGACCAGCGGAACAACCGTGCTGATCTTTCCACCCTTGGCGGACGATGGACAGGTAAATATGGAAAGATAGGCGTTGCGGGTGAAATCACCGGAGCCGCCGATGCCGTTCATCATCTGGCGTCCCATGATGTGGGTGCTGTTCACGTTGCCAAAGAGATCGACCTCGATGGCGGTGTTGATCGAGATGAGCCCGAGGCGGCGAATGACTTCAGGATGATTGCTGATCTCCTGCGGCCGCATCAGAATGCGTGGCCGGAAAAACTCCAGATCGCTGTAGACCTTATCCAGTGCAGGGGGGCTGAGGGTCAGGGCACAGGTGCTGGCGAATTTGACGCGATCGGAACAGATGAGATCGATGACCGAGTCCTGCAGCACCTCGGTATACATTTCGAACTGTGGAATCTGGGGATGGCGTCCAAGGGCGGCCAGCACCGCGTTGCCGACATTACCCACACCGGATTGAACGGGCACGAAGGAGGGCAGTCGGTGAGCTGCGATCTCCGCCGCAAGAAACTCGGCGACGTGGTTGCCGATGGCATCCGTCTCTGGGGTCGACGGATCGTACCCACCGGTTTCGTTCTCGCGATCGGTTTCGACGACGCCCACTATGCGTGAGGGATCGACCGTCATGATCGGCGAGCCGATGCGGTCCGAGGCATGGAAGATCGGGATCTCGCCGCGATGAGGAGGATCGGCGGGCTCGTAGATGTCATGCATGCCGAGCAGTGTGGCCGGATGTTTGCGATTCAACTCGATGAGCACACGCTTCGCCTGACGGCCAAAGGTTGGAGCAGCGCCGACAGAGGAGGTCAGGACAACTCCGCCGCCCGCGGTCACGTCGCAGGCCTCGATAACCGCCCAATCGATAGGTCCGAGGAACCCATAGCGGACGGCTTGCGGCATCATCGACAGGTGCATGTCGAAGAATCGCGTATCGCCGGCATTGATACGGGCGCGCAGGTCTGCGTCAGACTGATAGGGCGTGCGGAAGCTGATGGCATTGGCTTTCGCCAGTGCGCCGTCAAGCGCAGGGCCGGTAGAGGCGCCGGTGATGACGCCGATCTTGAAAGGCTCGCCGCGTTGATGTGCTGCCTCGGCGCGATCGGCGATCGCGGTTGGTATCGCTTTCGGCGCCCCCGCCGGAGTGAATCCGCTGAAGCCAATCGTCTGTCCGTGTTCGATGTGCGACGCCGCCTCTTCTGGCGTCAGCTTGGGAAATGGCAAGCTCATTGCTGACCTCTCGATCAAAAGAACGCGGGCTGGGCGGGCACGCGCGATCTTAGGCTTCGTGCTTCGTATAAACTTCCAACAAACGATTGGCAGCGTGGAAGGAGGTGACACGGCCTTCCGTGACCTCGCGTTCCAACTCCGTCAGTTTCTGCTTCACCAATGGATGGTTGCGAAAGTTGCGCACCAGTCCGCGCTCGATCACCTCGTACATCCACTTCTTAAGCTGATTGCGGCGAATCCGTTCGAACCATTGGTTCGACTTCAATAGTTTCGTGTGTTCGCAAACACAACTCCACAACTCCGGAATTCCTTCGCCGGTGAGCGCCGAACACGTCAGGCTGCAGGGCGTCCACCCAGTCGGAGGGGGCGGGAAATAGTGCAATGCATTCTGAAACTCAGCCCGTGTTCGCTCCGCTTTGATGCGGTTATCGCCGTCGGCCTTGTTGATAGCGACTGCATCGGCCATCTCCATGACGCCGCGCTTCATGCCCTGCAGTTCATCGCCGGCGCCTGAGATCATCAGCAGCAGAAAGAAATCGACCATGGAATGCACGGCAGTTTCCGACTGTCCAGTGCCAATGGTCTCCACGATAATGCGCTGAAATCCTGCGGCTTCGCAGAGCAGCATGGCTTCGCGGGTGCGCTGAGCTACGCCGCCCAGTGCGCCCCGCGAAGCCGAAGGACGAATGAATGCGTTTTGGTTTTGCGAGAGCGCGTTCATGCGCGTCTTGTCGCCCAGAATGCTGCCGCCGGAAACCTCGCTGCTGGGATCGATGGCCAGCACCGCAACCTTCTGCCCGTGCTCGCGAATGAGGTGCATGCCCAGCGCGTCGATCAGGGTGCTCTTGCCGGCTCCAGGAACGCCGGTGATGCCGAGACGGATGGAGTTGCCGGTGTGAGGCAAACACGCTTCCAGGATCGCCTGCGCGAGTTCGGCATCGTCGGCACGCGAGCTCTCAATCAGGGTGATGGCGCGGGCCAGCATCTTGCGGTCGCCCGCCAGCACGCCATCAATATACCGCTCGCGGGTCAGTCTGCCGCGCCGTTTGGGAACCCTTGTGCTGTCAGGCGGCGAAGGGATGCGAACTCCCGGCTGCACCCGCAACGCACTGTCTTTCGGCTCCAAGCCTCAGTTTCCCTCGGTGACCAGGCTCGCCGTCAGCGCCTTGACGATCTGCTGGGCCGCCGCGGGGATGACCGTTCCTGGTCCAAAAACGCCAATCGCGCCGGCTTTATAGAGGAACTCGTAATCCTGTGGCGGAATGACCCCGCCTACCACGACCAGAATATCGTCGCGTCCGATTTTCTTCAGCTCCGCGATCAACTGCGGCACCAGCGTCTTGTGTCCCGCGGCGAGCGACGAGGCACCCACGACGTGAACGTCGTTGTCGGCGGCATGCTGCGCAACTTCGAGAGGCGTCTGAAACAAGGGGCCGATATCGACGTCGAATCCCAAGTCGGCGAAAGCGGTGGCGATCACCTTCGAGCCGCGATCATGGCCGTCTTGTCCCATCTTGGCAACTAATATTCGCGGCGGCCGGCCCTCACTCTCTGTGAATTGGGCAACGGCTTCCTTAGCCTTCCGAAATTCCTCGTTGCTCTGGTTCTCGGCCGAGTACACACCCGCGATAGAACGCGTCGTGGCGGCATAACGTCCCCACACTTTCTCTAGCGCGAAGGAGACTTCGCCGAGCGTAGCGCGCTTGCGGGCGGCGTCAACCGCAAGGTCAAGCAGGTTGCCTTCTCCTGTCTCAGCAGAAGCTGTTAGCTTGCCGAGTGCGGCGGTCACAGCAGCGCTATCGCGACTCTGCTTCAACTCCTGCAGGCGGCGCACCTGCGACTCGCGCACTGCGGCGTTGTCGACGTCGAGAACCGGAATCAGCGGTTCTTCCGGCGAAGGATAAGCGTTGACGCCGACGATGATGTCGCGTCCGGAATCGATGCGAGCCTGCTTGCGGGCGGCGGCCTCTTCGATGCGCATCTTCGGCAATCCGGTCTCGATAGCCTTCGCCATGCCGCCGACCTCTTCTACTTCCTCGATCAGCTTCCAGGCCGAGTGCATCAGTTCGTGCGTCAGCCGCTCGACGTAGTAAGACCCGCCCCAGGGATCGACCACCCGCGTGATGTCCGTTTCTTCCTGCAGGTAGATCTGGGTGTTGCGGGCGATGCGTGCCGAAAAGTCGGTGGGCAGGGCCAGCGCTTCGTCGAGAGCGTTGGTATGCAGGGACTGCGTGTGTCCCAGTGCGGCGGCGAGTGCCTCGACGCAGGTGCGCACGATATTGTTGAACGGATCCTGCGCGGTGAGGCTCCAGCCTGAGGTCTGCGAATGCGTGCGCAAGGCCAGCGACTTTGGGTTCCTGGGATGAAAGGTGTTGACCAGCTTCGCCCAAAGCATGCGCGCCGCACGCATCTTGGCGATCTCCATGAAGTGATTCATTCCGATATCCCAGAAGAACGAGATGCGGGGTGCAAAGCTGTCGACGTCCAGACCGGCTTTTACGCCAGTGCGCAGATATTCAAGACCGTCGGCCAAGGTATAGGCGAGTTCGATGTCGGCGGTCGCTCCTGCCTCCTGCATGTGATAGCCGCTCACGCTGATGCAGTTGAACTTCGGCATCTTCCCGGCGGTGTAGCGGAAGATGTCGCCGATGATCCGCATCGATCCACCGGGCGGATAGATGTAGGTGTTGCGGACCATGAACTCCTTGAGGATGTCGTTCTGGATAGTGCCGCTCAGCTGTTCCGGCTTCACGCCCTGCTCTTCGGCGGCGACGATATAGAAGGCCATGATCGGCAAAACAGCGCCATTCATGGTCATGGAGACCGACATGCGATCGAGCGGGATGCGGTCGAACAGGATCTTCATGTCGAGCACGGAATCGATGGCAACGCCCGCCTTCCCGACATCGCCGACGACGCGCTCGTGATCGGAATCATAGCCGCGGTGCGTGGCAAGATCGAAGGCCACAGATAGGCCCTTCTGTCCTGCGGCGAGGTTGCGGCGGTAGAAAGCGTTTGACTCTTCGGCGGTGGAAAATCCTGCGTACTGGCGGATCGTCCATGGCTGCATCACGTACATCGCCGAGTACGGACCACGCAGATAGGGGGGCAGCCCGGCGGCGTAATCGAGATGACGCAGGTCTTCGAGGTCAGCCAGGGTGTACTGCGACTTGACCGGGATATGCTCCGGCGAGAGCCACTCGGAGGGCTCGGGCTGCGAGCTGTGCTCAACCTGTGGTGCGTAGTCGATCTTAGAAAAGTCCGGCCGCATATTAGCTCTGTCCTATCTGGAAGTGCCGTTGCCAGCGGGAAAGGGTTTCGATCGGGTTGCTGCGGACGTGTACGAAGTCAACCACGCCGGCGGCCTTTAGTTGCTCCGCAGACTCCGGATTGCCGGCAATAACCACGGGCGTCTTCATTGCCCTCGCGTCGAGCGCGGCCATCAACTGCTCGACGATTGCAGGGTATTCCGCATCGGAGCTACACAGCACGATCACGTCCGCTTCTGCATTGGCGATGGCCTCCGCCGATTGATAACGATGCCTATCCAACTTGAAGCCGGCACAGCCGAAGAAGTTGGAGGCGAAGCCGGAACGTGCGGCGCGCATGCGGGGATCGCCGATTTCGGCCAGCAGGAACAGCGGATTCTTTCCGCCCTGCTTCACGTGCTGCTCGGTGCGCAGCCGTAGTTCCTCGTAGGCACGAGCGCCTCTTCGAACTGCAAAGACGCGGTCAAGCTCGGCACGATCGAGTGCCCTCTCCTTGGAATTCGGATACCGGTTGGTCCCTAACAACACGTGCCGGCGGGATGCCACCGCCGACTCGCGCGCGGTCTGTGACTTGTCGAGTTCGACCTGCAGCCTGCCTTCAGCTTGGAAGCGCGTGAAGCCACCAGCGGCTTCCACCGCCTGCAAAATCTCCCACGCTTTGCGGGCGAGTTGGTCGGTGCTTGTCTCGAGATAGTAGGAGCCGCCCCCCGCGTCAGCGACACGGGCGATCTGGGCTTCCGCTTTCAGAATGATCTGCGTGTTGCGCGCCAGCCGCCGGCTGGCCTCAGTGGGTCCGGCATAAGGTTCGTCAAACCGGGCAACTGTGACGGCATCTGCACCGCCCAGGGCGGCTGACATAGCTTCGGTGGTCGCACGCAGAACATTGACGTACGGATCGTAGACGGTGGTGTTCCAGCGCGAGGTGCGAGCGAAAATCGCAGTTCTTCCCTCGCCATTCTTGCCGCCGAAGCTCTCGACTACGCGCGACCACAGCAGCCGCAACGCGCGCAGCTTGGCGATCTCGAGAAAATAGCTGGATCCGATGCCGACGGAGAACGACAGGGCCGCAGTAGCGCGAGCCACGCCGATGCGGCGAGAGGTTACGCCGTCGAGGTAATCAATGCCTGCGGCGATGCCGTAACCAAGCTGCTGTGCCGCTGTAGCGCCCGCCTCTTCCAAGGCAAGCACCGGAATCGAGAAGGGACGGAACGAAGCTGGCACCTTGGACAGTACCTTCGCTGCAAAATCCAGATCACCCAGCGGATCGAAGTCGGCCGATCCGTTCGCCGGAACCCCAGACTCGGCAATCAACTGCAACAGTTGCGGAGTCGCTTGACTGAAGTGGACTGACGCGGTACCCAGGCCATCAAGAAGTCGAACCAGATCTTCGCGAACGCTTACTGGAGCGCTCTGGAACGCGATTTCTTCGGCGCCTGCGGCCAGCGCCTCGCGGGCCAGGCGATTGGCTTCTTCCGGATTACGAGCTTCGATTTCTTCGCGAATCTCCCAGCCGCCGGATGCACGATTGCCGCGGACGTACGGGAAATCGCCGGCAGCGGCATCGAGAAACGTAATTCCGCCCAGGTCTTCACTCCGGTAATACGGCTTGAGGATAAGGCCGTCTTCCGTCTTCCACAGGAGTTTCTTGGCGTAATCCGCGCCCTTCAGGTCTTTCTGGATGACCTGCTCCCACTGCTCGGTGGAGACCGGGGGAAATTCTTCCAGCAGATTTTCGCCTGCAGTCGTCTTAGTGCTCATGGGGATCTTCCACGACCTCGATCAGGATTCCAAATGGGCTTTCGGCGCGCGACTTGGGATGAACGAAGAAAACCGTGGTGCCGCGCGATCCGGGCCGAGGCCCTTTGTCGATGATCTGAAAGCCCTTGGACTTCATGTCATCGAAGGCTTGCTGCGCATTCCGCACCCGAAAGGCAATATGCGCCAGCCCACCGCGCCCACCGTTCTTATCGATGAGCTTCTGAACCGGCGAGTCCGTGCTCAAAGGCTCCAGCAACTGGATCAGGTTGGGACCGTCACCGACACGCAGCAACGATTCGCGGACCTGGTCGCCGCCGTACACCTCTTCGCGATGAATCTCCTCGAAACCCAGCAGTTTGTAGGCTTCGACCTGGGCATCGAGTTCGCCCGGCTTCACCGCGATGGCCACGTGATCGATAAACCGGAAGCCTACGACAGTTGCAATCTCCTGCGACACTTGAGTCATGTAAAGCCTCCTATCAAACTTCGGTTCGCGGGCTAAAGCCCTCAAGTAATTGCAACGGCATAGACGCCGGCCTGAAGAGCAGCACCACCCGGCTATTCAAACTCGACCAGCACCTGGTTCACCTTCACGCCGTCTCCGTGCGCGACGTTGACTTTGTTCACCTTGCCCGCCACCGGCGCGGTGATGTTGGTCTCCATCTTCATCGCTTCCAGCACCAACATCAAATCGTTGGTCTGTAACGCCTGTCCGGGCTGGACGTTCAACTTGACGACCACGCCGGCAACCGGGCTGCGGCAGACTTTGGATTCATCGACATTCTCACCGCCTGGCGGCACGTCCAGGCCCGGAGTCGGCACCGACACAGGTTGCACTGTCGTGGCCGGCCCATGGGGTGGAAAGTAGCCACCGGCTACGGTGTCATCTTCCAGTATCTCGATATCGACTTCGTATTCTTTACCGTCGATCCCGATCTTCAGTTTCAAACCTGGGCTCCTTTGGCTATTCTGCGGCTGGCTGGCATCAATTCAGCTTCTGCGCAGGTAGTGCGATGCCTGGACAAAGACGCGTCCCTGTTGCGCCCACGGATTAACGATCTCGTAAGGAGACTGCAACATTTTCGCGGAACGAATCCGCACCTTCTTGCCGAGAAAAGCGGTGACCGCTGCCGCGATGACCACTAGGACTTCGGGACTGACCTCGGACCGCGCTGCGAGTCCTTCTGCTGGCGCTGGCGCCTGGGATTGCACCTGAGCGCCCGGGCCACTGAGACGAGCCGCGAGAACCGCGAGAAGCTTTGCCTGGTCAGCCAATTGCGCCTGCAGTTTCTGCACCGAATCGGCAAGCGAAGCCACCTGCTGTTGCAACCCGGCCACGTCAAGGCCTTCAGCTTCTTGGTTCGTCTCTGCTTTCAGCGTCTCCATCAAACTTCTCTCCAACGGTGTTGCTGTCACATCACTGCTTCGCCATTTGCAAACAGGGCGACTCTATAATGGAATCAGGCCGTGCTTCTTCGGCGGCCGCAGTTCCCTCTTGGCATGCATCGCTTCCAGCGCCTGTACCAGATACTTGCGTGTCAGCGATGGTTCAACGATATCGTCGACCAATCGTCTCCCTGCCGCAAGGTATGGATTGGCGAAGGTTTCGCGGTAGGTCTCGATCAACTCCCTGCGGCGCGCCGGCTTGTCTTCGGCTGAATCGATTTCTTTGCGGAACACGATTTCCGCAGCGCCTTCGGCGCCCATAACCGCAATTTCGGCCGTCGGCCATGCGATCACGCGGTCGGCGCCCAGATCTTTAGCGCACATGGCGAGGTAGGCTCCGCCATAGGCTTTGCGCAGAACCACCGTGATCTTGGGAACGGTAGCCGCCGAGTACGCGAACAGCATCTTCGCGCCATGGCGAATGATGCCACCGTATTCCTGCTGCACTCCGGGCAGGAAGCCGGGAACGTCGACAAACGTCAGCAGCGGAATGTTGAAAGCGTTGCAGAATCGCACGAAGCGGGCCGACTTGTCAGCGGCATTGATATCGAGCGCTCCCGCCAGAACGTTGGGCTGGTTGGCGATCACTCCCACCGGCCTGCCCTGCAGGCGTCCGAACCCGACGATAATGTTGGCAGCGAACCCAGGCTGAATCTCAAGGAAGTCCTGGTAGTCCAGGACCCGTACCAGCACGGTTCGCATGTCGTACCCGAGTTTCGGATCGATCGGCAGGAGATGATTCATCTCCGCGTCTTCTTCAATCGGCAGATTGAAAGCGAGTCGCGGAGGATCTTCCAAATTGTTGGAAGGCATGAAGCTCAACAGGCGTCGGCAGACATAGGCCGCTTCCTCGTCATCTTGCGCGATCAGGTGCACCACGCCGGAGTGGTTCATCTGCGCCCCAGGGCCCCCCAGCGCTTCGGCGGTGACATTTTCGCCGGTGACTTGCTTGATGACCTGCGGACCCGTAATGAACATCTGCGACTTCATGGTCTGGATAATGAAGTCGGTGAGTGCCGGACTGTAGGCTGCGCCGCCCGCACAGGGACCGCAGATCAGCGAAATCTGCGGAACCGTGCCAGACAGCACAACGTTGTTGTAAAACACGCGGCCGTATCCGGAGAGGCTGTCGATGCCTTCCTGCACGCGTGCTCCACCGGAGTCGTTGATGAACACGAACGGACTACCGGTCTTCAGCGACAGCTGCATCATGTCGGCGATCTTCTTGCTGTGCACCTCGCCGGCAGCCCCGCCCGCTACGGTGAAGTCCTGGCTGGCAAGATGGATCAGACGTCCGTCGACGGTGGCGGACCCCGTAACCACCCCATCGGCCGGCATGGGTTTATCGGTCATTCCGAAGCTGGTAGCTCGGTGCTGAGCGAAAAGTCCAATCTCCTGGAAGCTGTCGCGATCGACCAGCTTCTCCACGCGCTCGCGGGCGCTGAGCTTTCCTGCCGCATGTTGCTTGTCGATGCGCTCCTGTCCGCCGCCGAGTTCGATCTTGGCGCGCTTCTCGCGAAGTTCCCCAATGCGATCGTTGAGCGTCTTGTGCTTGCGCTTCGACTTCGGATGATCTACTGACGTCGCCATTCTTTCTCCTCGGGCAGGACCCTTTACAATCCAGCCGCTGCTGATTTCGCTACCCGGCGGGTGCGACGGTTACTTTGTGCTCCTGGCCATTGAGCGTAATAACGTACTTCACGGCTGGTCCCGGCGCAGGCTGGCCATTCACCGTAACTTCGTCCTTGGCTTTTGCCGTAGGCGCGGGCACGGAGGGCTTTCCCGGTTCCTTACCCAGGTTCCGCGGCCCCTCAGCACGGGTCTTGAAAAACTTCGGTGCCACCTGCGGGAACATAGCGTAGGTCAGCACATCTTCATCGGTCCCGTTGCATCCTTCGATGGCCAATGCCTGCGACCGAAGCGACTCCCACTCCGGTTTCAGCAAGTCAGCGGGACGGGTCTCGATGGTCACTTTCTTGGCATGTTCCTCGGCCATCTTCACGACCTCGGGATTCTTTTCGCCTAGCGTGCTCCCGTAGTAGCCGAGCATGAGATCCGCGAACTCCCCGGTCAACACCTTGTAGTGTCCCATCAACACGTTGAACACTGCCTGGGTGCCGACGATCTGACTGGACGGCGTGACCAGCGGAGGATAACCGGCGTCCTTGCGCACGTTGGGAACTTCGGCAAGAACTTCCTGCAGCCGGTCGGACGCGCCTTGGCCTTTGAGCTGGCTCTCCATGTTGGAGATCATCCCACCCGGAATCTGGCTTTTGAAGATCTCCGTATCTACACCAGTGAACTCGCTGAGGAACTCGCGATAACGCGGTCTGATTTTGGCGAAGTGCTCCTTGACCCGCAGAATGCGTGCCATGTCCAGTCGCGTGTTGAAGCCGGTCCCATCCAACATCTCGACCAGGCTCTCCGTAGGATTGTGTCCCGGACCTAGCGACATGGAACTGACGGCAGTGTCCACAATGTCGCAACCCGCCTCGATCGCCTTCATGTACGAAACCAGCGTGACCCCGGTCGTGGCGTGCGCATGCACGTGGACCAGCGTGTCTGCGCCGCACTTCGTCTTAATGCCCTTAACCAGGTCATAGGCGGCCTGCGGTTTCAGCAGTCCCGCCATGTCTTTAATGCAAATCGAGTCGCTGCCCATCTGCCTCAGTTGTTCCGCCATGACGACGAATGCGTCGATACTATGCACCGGGCTCGTGGTGTACGAGATCGTTCCTTGCGCATGCTTGCCGCTCTTCTTCACCGCCGCGATGCTGGTGCGAAGATTGCGCAAGTCGTTGAGGGCATCGAAGACCCGGAAGACGTCAATACCGGTGTTCGCCGCTTTGTCTACAAAGCGCTCCACCACTTCATCCGCATAGTGGCGGTATCCCAGCAGGTTCTGACCGCGCAGCAGCATCTGGAGACGTGAGTTGGGCAGCAGTTTGCGAAACGTGCGAAGGCGCTCCCACGGATCCTCGTTCAGGAAGCGTATACAGGCGTCGAAGGTCGCTCCTCCCCAACACTCCAGCGACCAGTAACCGGCGCTGTCGAGGTCCTCGCAAATCGGGATCATGTCCTCAATGGCCATCCGGGTGGCCAGCAAACTCTGGTGAGCGTCTCGCAGCGCCAACTCGGTGACTTCAATGGTGCGCGGCATACTTTGAATCCTTTCTCCGTAAAACAACGCCTCTCCGATAGGCAGCAGTTAGCGGATCTCCTTTTTGACCCGAATACGGCACCATCGTACACCCCGTCTCGCCCGTTCGCGACGCCGTGAAACCATTTGTCATCGGAAGCACTTCCGACGGTGTGCCATCCTCCACCAGTACATCCCGAAATTGTTCATCTGTGGCCTGCCTTTGCAACCCGCCTCCCTATTCCAACCGGCTTATAAACGGATTCCGCTACCGACTGGACCACGGTCCACCTATCACGTCGGTATCGGTAGCAGCGTGATCCAGCCTGGTATCGCCCGGAACTGCCATCGCAGCAGATGTCCTTCAGCCAGCAGTAGCCAGTGGTGACGCGCATGTTTCACAGTCGGCCGTCGGTCTTCACCAGCCGTTGCTTCAGAATTTGTAAGCGGTCCGTCCTCGATTCGCGTGGGCAACGTCAGCCGCCACAAATTCCCCAGGTCGCAGGCCAGTACGCGCAGTGCCAGCCACACTTGGTTCGAGCAGAAACGATGACAACTCAGCCGTGTCATCTGCACCGCCTGCTTTCCGTCTTTGATCCATTGCTATGCGATCCAACATGCTCATTTTCAACTTACACCGGGCAACGGTCGACATCAGTGATAACTGTCACCATTTCTGCGGACAAGCTGCCTGTCCGGACGCCTACGGTGGTAGCCACAGTCGTCCAGCGGGAGGGATGTGACCAACCATAAGTTGTTGAAAAAGCGTGGTGAGCGCGGAAGGAATCGAACCTTCAACCTACTGATTAAGAGTAGTCGAGGGTCGGAAGAGCCA
>Ga0207761_1000526_pt1 | contig 13488 bp, 14 predicted proteins | sample LuqExpMetageno34_FD_187792 | JGI IMG/M metagenome (GOLD analysis project Ga0207761, IMG submission 187792) | Tropical forest soil microbial communities from Luquillo Experimental Forest, Puerto Rico - Sample 34 (SPAdes) | ecosystem: Environmental > Terrestrial > Soil > Tropical forest ... | reverse complement strand
GGTGGTAGTCGCGGAACGAGTCAGCGTCCCACTCCGGCGTCTGGACGCTCTCCCGCAGCACTAGCCGGTGGTCATCGCGGCGCCGCGCCACGTGGCCGCGGTCATTTGACGGCGCCGGCGGTGAGGCTGCGCACGAGTTGCTTTTGGAAGACGAGCAGCAGGATCACGAGCGGGACGAAGGCGATCACCGCGCCGGCGAGGGACACCGGGATCGACGAGACCTCGGTGCCGGTGAGGATCTGCTTCAACCCGATTTGCACGGTGTTGAGCGGCGTCGTGCCCCCGGTCGAGACCAGCGGCCACAGGTACTGGTTCCAGGCGCCGAGGAAGGAGAACACGGCCAGGGCGGCGAGCGAGGGACGGGCGAGCGGCACGGCCACGCGCGTCATGAAGCGCAGGTGGCCGTACCCGTCGAGTTGCGCGGCTTCCTGGAGATCACGTGGGATCTGCAAGAACGCCTGGCGCAGCAGGAAGATCCCGAAACCCGTGGCCAGGAAGGGGACGGCCAGTCCTTCGTAGGTGTTGAACCAGTGCAGGCTCGTGACGGTGTCGAGGTTCGTGATGAACGTGACCTCCAGCGGGATCATGAGCGTCGTCAGACAGACCACGAACAGCGTGCGCTTGAAGGGGAAGCGCAAGAAGGCGAACGCGTAGGCGGCGAGAATCGACGTCACCAGTTGCCCGGCCACGATGACGACCGTCATGATGGCCGACGTCGCCATGTACTTGGACATGTGGGCCGTCGTCCACGCCGCCACGTAGTTGTGCCACTGCGGGTGTGTGGGGAAGAGGGGCGGCGGCTGCTCCACCAATTGGTCGGGCTTGAGCAACGAGTTGACCACCGTCACGTAGATGGGGAACAGCACGACGATGGCGCTCGCCGTCAGTGCGACGTAGGCGCCGATGGTCCGCAGGCGCCGCTTCGGTCGCTTGTACGACTCGACCACGTCCGAGCCCTCCTCAGCGGGCATAACTCACCCGGCGTTCCAGGAAGCGCATCTGGAGGAGCGTCAATCCGAGCAGGATCAAGAAGAGGACGGTCGCCATGATGGCGGCCACGCCCGGGTTGTTCTCGACCTGCAGCGTGTTGACGATGTTGTAGATGAGCACGTTGGTGTGCAGGCGAACGGCGTTCGAGGGTCCGATGAGAATGTCGACCGCACCGAAAGCCTGAAAGGCATAGATGGTGCTCACCACCACGGCGAAGAAGATGGTGGGGGAGAGGAGCGGCACCGTCATGCGCCAAAAGCGCGTCCAGGCCCCAGCGCCGTCGATGCGTGCCGCCTCCATCAATTCGTCGGGCACCGACTGCAGCCCGGCCGACATGATGATGAACGACAGGCCGAGGAACTGCCAGATCGTGATGAGGGCGACCGAGGGGAGGGCCCACGTCGTGGACTCGAGCGCCGGCGGAGTCGGGTTGATCCCGAGCCACGGCAACAGCCCGACCACCGGGTTGAGCAGGGTGCCGAAGATGACCGAGGCGACGGCGACCGAGCTGACGACGGTGGACGAGAAGATCATCCGGTAGACGGTCATTCCCTTGAGCTTGCGGTGGGCGATGACGGCCAGCACGAGCCCGAGAATGAGGCTCAGCGGCACCACGAGGACCACGAAGACGATCGTCGTCACCAGGCTCTGCGTGAACTGCGTGGAGGTCAGCGTCGGCCAGATCTGCTTGACCCCCACGTAGTGCGCCGGCAGGCCCGGGAACGGCGGCGTCTTGTAGAGCATCAACTTGAAGTTGCGGAGGAAGGGATAGAAGGAGAAGACGCCGAAGAGCACGAGCACCGGGACGAGCAGCAGGTAGGCGAGACCCGCCTCCTTGCGCAGGCGCCGCCGCAGGCCATGCGACGGACCCGACGCACCGGCGTCCGAACCCGAAGCCCCGGGGGCGCCGAGCTCCTCGGCCGCCAAGGCGGCCATGCCGGGGGCCGCTGCCGCGTCGCCGACCGAGCTCACTCGCGGTCCAGTCGCTCGCCGGTCGCCTTGTCGAAGAGGTGGTACGACGCCGCGTCGCCGTCCACCTCGATGCGCACCGCCTCACCCAGTGCCGGCTTGGTGGCGGACGGCGGCTGGCGCACGATGATGCGCGCGCCGGTCTCGCTCTGGCAGATCACGTGCGTCTCGGCGCCGAGGAGCTCGACGATGACGACGGTCGCCGCGATGGAGCCCATGGGCGCGAGGCGCAGCGACTCGGGCCGCACACCGAGGATCACGTCGGGCCCGGTGCCACGGACGCGGTCGCCCACCTTCTCGGGTAGGGAGACCGACGCCCCCGGGAACGTCACCGCCATGCTCGAGTGCAACATGCGCCCGGTGCCGGCGGCTCCGATGGTGGCGGGCGCGTTCTCGACCAGCATCCCCTCCATGAGGTTCATCCCCGGGCTCCCCAAGAAGCGCGCCACGAAGGCGTTGGCGGGGCGGGCGTAGAGGTCCTCGGGGGCCGCCACCTGCTGCAGCCGCCCGTCGCTCATCACGGCGATGCGGTGGCCCATCGTCATGGCCTCCACCTGGTCGTGCGTCACGTACAAGGTGGTGGTCGAGAGGCGCGACTGCAGTTCGACGATGTCGGCCCGGGTCTGCACCCGGAGCGCGGCGTCGAGGTTGGACAGCGGCTCGTCCATCAAGAAGACGAGCGGCTCCCTGACGATGGCGCGAGCGAGCGCCACCCGCTGGCGCTGGCCGCCCGAGAGCTGCGCCGGCTTGCGGTCGAGCAGCGCGCCGAGGCCGAGCGTCTCGGCCGCCCGCTTGACCTTGATCGATCGCTCCTCCTTGTCGGTGCCGCGCTGACGGAGCGGGAATTCAATGTTCTTGCCGACCGTCAGGTGCGGGTAGAGCGCGTAGCTCTGGAAGACCATGGCGACGTCGCGGTCCTTGGGGTCGACGTCGTTGACGACGCGGTCGCCGATGGAGACCGTCCCGCCGGTGACCTCCTCCAGTCCGGCGACCAGCCGCAGCGCGGTGGTCTTGCCACAGCCCGACGACCCGAGCAGGACGAGGAGCTCTCCGTCCGGGACCGAGAGCGAGAGGTCGTCGACGGCGGTGGTGTCGCCGAACCGCTTCGTCACGCCGTCGAAGCCGACCTGTGCCACACCGTCCCTTTCGACCTGCCATCGAGAGTCCGATCGGTGTGCCGCACGGTAGCGGCATGGGACAACGCGGGCACGCAGCGTGTCAGCGAACGGGCAGCTCCCAGCCCATGGACTCCGCGATCTCCTTGCAGGTCGGGCACAGCCCGTAGCGCGCCGGGTCGCGGCCCGGCACCCACTCCTTGCCGCACAAGGCTCGCACCGGGGTCTGGTTCACCATGCCCTCGACGACGCTCGGGCCCAGGGAGACGAAGTCGCCACCCTCCTTTGGCGTGAAGCCCTCGAGGACGATGTGGGCCATGCGGTCGTGGTCGCCGTCGTCGAGGTCGGGTGTCGGCCGGGCCGGCGCCAGCGTCGCCCCGGGTGCGGCGCCCCGCTGGGCCGGCGATCCACTCGTCGTGGCCACGAGGCCACTGTAGGCGTCGGACTCCACGCCTCGGAATGCTCGGGGGGCCTCCGACGGGAGATCCCCGAGGACGACGCATCCCGTGGACGGAGGCGCCCGGTGGCGTCCCCTGGCGCTGCGTCTCGACGCCGTCGGCGTCTCGACACCGGCGGTGCAAGACGCCTCGGGCAGCCGCGTCGAGGTCCCTGGGCGCCTCGCTGGCGCCCGGCGACCATTAGGCTCGAGTAATCCAGTAATCCCCATCCCTCGTCGGGGCGGTCGCCATTGTTCGGTCCCTGGCCAGGGACTGTCCGCCCCGTTCGTTCCGACCCACCCGCCAGCCGGGCGCCGGCCCATCGCCGGGAACAACGCCCGCTCCCAAATGGTTGACCAGTCAGAAGAATTCAGGCAAAGGACGCCCAATGACCAACGAGAACGTGACCCTCCCCCTGCTCCCCTTGACCTCCGGGGTCGTGCTGCCCGGGATGGTCTTCACCATGGCGCTGGAGTCCGACGAGGCGCGGGCGGCCGTCGAGGCGGCGCGCTCCGCCGGCGGCCGGCTGCTGCTCGTCCCCCACATCGAGGGGCGCTTCGCGACCGTGGGCGTCATCGCCGAGGTCATGGAGGAGGGCGACCTCCCCGGCGGCCTCCCCGCGGTGGCGATCCGGGGTGACCACCGCGCCGTGATCGGCACCGGCGTGCCCGGGACGGGCGACGCCCTGTGGGTCGAGGCCGAGCCGCTCAGCGAGCCCGAGCCCAGCGCTGTCGCGCACGAGCTGGCGCGCGAATACCGCGCCGTGCTCGAGAACATCCTGCACGGGCGCGGGGCGGGCCGCATCGCCGCGCAGCTGCGCGACATCACCGAGCCGAGCCGGCTCGCCGACGTCGCGGGCTACTCGCCCGACCTCTCGCTCTCGCAGAAGGTGCAGGTGCTCGAGACCCTCGACGTCGAGGCCCGTCTGCGCCTCGTCCTCGGTTGGGCGCGCGACACCTTGGCCGACATCTCCTTGCGCGAGAAGATCAAGACCGACGTCGAAGAGGGCATGGAGAAGACCCAGCGCGAGTTCCTGTTGCGCCGCCAGCTCGATGCCATCCGCAAGGAGCTCAACGGGCTCAGTGGCGACGGCGACGCCGAGGGCGACCCCGACGACTACCGCGCCAAGATCGAGGGACGCGACCTGCCCGAAGCCGTCCGCAAGGCGGTCGAGCGCGAGGTCGACAAGCTCGAGCGGACGAGCGACCAGAACCCCGAGACCGGGTGGATCCGCACCTGGCTCGACACGGTGCTCGACGTCCCCTGGGGCGTCGAGTCCGAGGACCGCCTCGACATCGGCGAGGCGCAGCGCATCTTGGACGCCGACCACGACGGGCTCGAGGACGTGAAGGAGCGCATCCTCGAACACCTCGCCGTGCGCAAGCTGCAGGCCGAGCGCGGCCTCGCGCCGGTCGACGGCCGGGGCTCGGGCGCGATCCTCGCCCTCGTCGGTCCGCCCGGTGTCGGTAAGACGTCGCTCGGCGAGTCGGTGGCGAACGCGCTCGGTCGCAAGTTCGTCCGCGTCTCCCTGGGCGGTGTGCGCGACGAGGCCGAGATCCGCGGGCACCGGCGCACCTACGTCGGGGCCCAGCCGGGCCGCTTGGTGCGGGCGTTGCGCGAGGCCGGGACCATGAACCCGGTGATCGTGCTCGACGAGGTCGACAAGATCGGCGCGGATTACCGCGGCGACCCCTCCTCGGCCCTGCTCGAGGTGCTCGACCCCGCCCAGAACCACACCTTCCGTGACCACTATCTCGAGGTGGACCTCGACCTGTCGCGGGTGTTGTTCATCGCCACGGCCAACGTGAGCGAGACAATCCCCGGGCCCTTGCTCGACCGGATGGAGGTCATCCGGATCGACGGCTACACCGAGTCCGAGAAGGTCGCCATCGCGCGGCATCACCTCGTGCGGCGCCAGCTCACCCGGGCTGCCCTGCGCGAGGACGAGGTCCAGATCAGCGACGAGGCGCTGCGCGCCATCGTGGGCGACTACACCAGGGAGGCCGGCGTGCGGAACCTCGAGCGCGAGCTCGGCAAGCTGCTGCGCAAGGTGGCAACGAAGCTCGCGTCAGGTGACGCGACTGCGCCCGTCGAGGTCGAGAAGGACGACATCCGTGGGTGGCTGGGCCGGCCGCACTTCTTCTTCGAGGCGGCGGACCGCACCAGCGTGCCCGGGGTGGTGACCGGCCTCGCGGTGACGGGAGCCGGCGGCGACGTCCTCTTCGTCGAGGCGACGGCGATGGACGGCGGGAACGGCAACGAGCTCGTCCTCACGGGCCAGCTCGGCGACGTCATGAAGGAGTCGGCGGAGATCGCCCTGTCTTACGTGCGCTCGCACGCCGAGGAGCTCGGGATCGACGCGTCCGCCTTCGTGGGCAAGCGTTTCCACGTGCACGTCCCGGCGGGGGCGGTGCCCAAGGACGGGCCGTCGGCCGGCGTCACCATGACGACCGCGCTGGTCAGCCTGCTCCGTGGCGTGCCGGTCCGGTCCGTCGTGGGCATGACCGGTGAGGTCACCCTCCAGGGTCGGGTCCTGCCCATCGGCGGGGTCAAGCAGAAGGTGCTGGCCGCGCATCGTGCGGGGCTCACCGAGGTCGTGCTGCCCGAGCGCAACGGGCCCGACCTCGAAGACGTGCCCGAGGAGGTGCGCCAGGTCATGACCTTCCACCTGGCCGCGACCATCGCCGACGTGCTCACACCGGCCTTGTCCGGTGAGCCGTCGGCGGACGGGGCCGAGCTGGGCGCTGCGGCCTGAGCCCGGGCAGACTGTCGCGATGGACGACAAGGAGATCGTGCACCGCATCAGCGAGCTCGCCGCCGAGGAGCAGCGCCTCGAGGAGGCGCACGTCGGCGAGGGGCTCGACGACGCCGAACTGTCGCGCAAGCGCGACCTCGAGGTGACCCTGGACGAGTTGTGGGACCTGCTCCGGCAGCGCCGCGCCAAGCGGAGCGCCGGGCAGGACCCCGACAGCGCCGAGGTCAGGACGGCCGAGACGGTCGAGAAGTACCTGCAGTAACGCGGCGGCGCCAGCCGAGCACCGTCGCGATGGCCAGCCCGGCGAGGACCACGAGGGCCAGCACGAAGAGCGGGACGTAAGAGCCGTAACCTCCGTAGCGGAAGGTGACGGTGTGCACGCCCGGCCCCACGTCGACCCCCACCAGGGCCGGCGCCACCATCACCGTCGGCGCCGGATGGCCGTCCACCGTCGCCCGCCAGCCCGGGTCGTAGGACGCGCTCAGCACGACGGTGGCCCGGCGGTGCGCGGTCACGACCGCACGGACCTGTCCCTGCTCGAGCTGCGCGTGCTCGGCGACCACGCGTCCGGGGGCGCCGTGCAACGCCGCCGCCGACCGGGCGGTGGGGGGCGAGGCGGCGGACCCGTTGAAGGCAACCGTGAGGTCGCGTTGTCGGGTGAGCAACGGTGAGCCCAAGAGGGTGAGGCTGCGGGTGCCGACGTCGGCGCGGGTGGCGGTGAGCACCCCGGTCGTGTCGTAGACGTGGACGTAGCCCGGGTCGGGCAGCTTCCAGAGGCAGTAGTCGCTGCGGCAGGCCACGCGCTGTGCGGGCACGGGGGAGGGGAGGCCCTCGGGCGCGATGAGGTAGCCGATGCCGAAGAGCGGATAGTCGCCCGGGTTCGATTCGTCGAAGTAGTACTCGGGGTCTGTCATCAACGACGCTGTGCGCAGGGTGTAGCCGACCTCGTCGATGTCCTTGCTTTCGAGGTACTTGAAGACCGGAACCGCGCCGACCACGAAGTCCTGTCCCCAATTGGTGGGGAGGCCCGCGTAGACACGGCCGCGCGGGTGGGCGCGGACGTACGCAAGCAGCTGGTCGAGCTGCGCGGCCTGTTGCGTGTCGTCGGAGGCCTGCAAGCCCACGTTGACGGAGTTGTGGGTGTCGTACGCATCGAGGTTCGTCCAGGCGGGTGCGAGGACCACGACCAAGCCGACGATGCACAACGCGGCGATCGCCGCCTGCGACGACGGGCTCACCGTGGGCGCGGGCCGGCCGTCGGGTGACTCGCCCCAGAAGAGACGCCGGGCGATGTCGAGTGCGGCTTGGGCGACAAAGACGAGGCCGACGCCGGCGAGGAGGATGCCGGAGAGGTGCACGCCCATCTCGAAGCGGCGGATGAAGATGTCGCTGCTGCCCGGGAGGAGGCGGTAGAGCGCCCCGAAGGTGGTGCGCCCGAAGGTCATCAGGAGGGTGACCGCCCAGATACTCACCAGCGCGCGCCCGGCGACGAAGGTGCGCCAGCGCGCGACGCACACCGCGATCCCCACGAACACGAAGATGGTGACGATCGGGAAGCGGCCGTCGTCGTAGAGGTGACCGGTGAAGAGCCAGTCGAGGATCTGGCGAGCGCCGTAACCGTTCTCCAGCGGCGTGCCGCCGAGGATCTGGTTGCGCGCCGCCCAGTGCGACTGGTCGAGCAGCGGGATGATGACCCAGGCCGAGGCCAGCAGCGCGGCAGCACCCACGAGCACGGCCCGGCCGAGCCGTCGCCACAGGTCCGACGGCACCAGGAACGGGAAGACGACCACCGCCGCGAAGGCGAGGTAGCCGGTCTCGAAGTGCAGCGCGGCGGTGAGCGCGACGAACAGCACGGCCCAGACGGCCGAGCGAAGCGAACGGACGGCGCGGTAGGTGAAGCCCCAGGCGAGTGGCAGGGTCCACGACGCCCACAGCTGCGTCCACACGCCGTAGCCGACCCAGACATACGCCTTCGTCTCGTAGCCGATGCCGGGAACCGAGACGAGAAAGGGGGAGACGGCGGCGGCGCTCGCCGCGGTCCAGCGACTCAGCCCGAAGAGCCTCCCGCACCAATAGATGGTGACGGGCCACAGCGCGAGCAGCAGATACAGCGACCAACGGAAGGCGGTGTCGGGGTCGACCACCGTGCCGACCAAGCCGGAGAGGATGGCGGGGAGGCTCTGGTAGTGGAGGAACTGCGGCGAACCGAGTCCGAGATACGGAAACCAGCTCGTCTGCGGCAGGTGCCCGGCGCGGATGCGGGCGGCGGCGAACCGGACCATCTGCTCGTGGATCGAGCTGTCGTCGAGGTAGGGCACGGCACGAAGCACCGGTCGCAACTCGAAGAGGCCCCACAGCACCGTGAGCGCCACGACGCCCCACGGCGCGTACCGCGCCCACGACCTCTGGACGGGCGGAGGCTGCGACGGCGGCTCGGTGACGATGTCGTCCGTCCCGCCCGGGAGCCGTGCGGTGGTCGTCACACCGGGGCCACGCCCGGTGCCGCCCTCGGCGCTGCTGCGTCACCACACTCGTTCGCCACCGCAGTATGTTGCCAAACCCCATGCGCCGGCAGGCTTCGGCACTCCGCTCCGCCCGGGATCGTCCCGGGACGCGATCACGTCGTCGGTAACATCGCCTCGGGGCTGTAGCTCAGTGGTCAGAGCAGAGGACTCATAATCCTTTTGTCGTGGGTTCGATCCCCACCAGCCCCACCAAGGTCGAGTTCCACGAATGCGCACTGTTCGATCTCGTCCGAATTGGGTCCAGACTGACGGGGTGGTGCAGCGTCGGCCCTTCTCGAGCGTGGCTGTCGTTGTGCTGGTTGTCGTGATGGCGTCGTGCGGGTCGCCGTCGCGCAACGGCGCCGGTCCGGCGCCGACGACGGCACGCACCACGACCAGCAGCGCACCTCCGCGCACGACGTCGACGACGTCGCCGGTCGCGGCACTCTCGGCCACGGCCATGGTAAGCCCGGACCAGGGTGTGGCCGGGACATTGTTCACCTTCAGCGTCGTCATCCGCGGGCCCGGGACCCTCAACAGCGAGGCGGTCCAGTTCGGAGACGGCGCCACCTCGGGGGCCAACGCAGGACAGATCGCTTGTGGAGACACTGCTCGAGCCGATCACACGAGCACCTACACCCATGCGTACGAGCAGCCGGGTACGTACACGTTCCGGGACGACATCTCGGTGCTGGGGCCGCCGCCTTCGTGCAATCACAAGGAGACCACGGCGACCGTCGTCCTCGTGGTCGCCGCGCCACTCGCGACCGCGACGCTCAACGGTGCGTTCTTGTCACCGAGCAAGAACATCGCCTGCCTCATCTCTTCGCCCGGGGGCGTGGATGCGGTCCGCTGCGCCACCTTCGCGCCGCCCCTCTTGGTGACGATGGGCCCGACGGGGACGTCTCAGACCTGCGCGGGCCCGCAGTGCGATCTGGGCAATCCCGCTGCGGAGACGCCAGTGCTGCCCTACGGATCCGCGACCGGCGACGCGACCTTTCAGTGTCTTTCGAGCTCTGCGGGGATGACCTGCACCATCGTCGGGGGGGTGGGGTTCCGGATCTCGCGCGCGGGGGTCACCCGGATTTCCTGACCCCGCGCTTCGCGACCGGTTGCACCGCCACGAAGGGGCGCCGGCGGCCCTCCACGTGCGCACGGCAGTTGTGCTGCGAAGCTGAGGACGTGGTATCGGTGTCGCCCGAGGAGTTCGAGGTGCTCGTGGAGCGGGCCCTGCAGAACATCCCGACCGAGTTGCGCTCGGCCATGGACAACGTGGTCGTCCTGATCGATGACGAGTCCCCACCGGGACGGCTCTTCGGGCTCTACCAGGGTGTCCCGTTGACCAACCGTGGCTCCTACTCGGCCGCCATGCCCGATCGGATCACCATCTTCAAGGAGACGATCTGTGCGGCGTGCGAGACCACGCAGCAAGTCGAGCAACAGGTCCGCAGGACAGTCATCCACGAGGTGGGGCACCACTTCGGGATCGGCGATGCGCGGTTGCGGGAGTTGGGGTGGTGAGTCGTCGCGGCGGCCGGTGCCGGCCCCCGCCGGCTCAACGTCGGCCGTCGGCCTCCTCTTCCGCCCAGGCCACGGCGCCGCCGGTCAGGTTCTCCGCGTCCCAGCCGGCCTCGCTGAGCGCCTGCGCCACCACGGCCGAGCGCCCGCCGACGTGGCAGGCGACGACGACGGTCACGCCCTGCGGGATCTCGTCGAGCCGAGCCCCGAGCTCGCCCATCGGGATGTTGACGCCGACCGGATAGGCCCAGGCGGCCACCTCGTCCGGCTCGCGGACGTCGAGGAGGAAGACGTCCTCGCCGCGCGCCAGGCGTTCCTTGACGACGGCGGGCTCGACTTCGGCGTAGGGCACCGGTCCAGGCTACGGCCGCGGCCACCGTGCCACCGCCAGGCAGATCGCGCCGGTATCTTGGGCCTGGTGCCGCTGCCTCGAAAGTTCCTCAACGAGGACGAGGAGCTCCTGGCCGAGCTGCGCCCGCACTGGATCTTCCTCTTCGGGCCGCTCTTCACCTCCATCGGCGTGTGGGCCGCCCTGATCGTGATCATCGTCGTGTGGTCGAACGCCCCCGGCTGGACCAACTACCCCTGGCTGATCCTGGCGCTGATCCCGGGGATCTGGCTGCTCGGCCGCTTCATCCGGTGGCGCTCGTACGACATCGCGCTGACGTCGACCCGAGTCCTCGTGCGCCAAGGCATCTTCCGGCGCGAGACCGTGCAGCTACGACTGCAGCGCATCACCGAGGTGCATCTGTCGCAGACGCTGATCGAGCGCATGCTGGGCGTGGGCCGGCTCATCATCGACGTCCAGGGCGAGGACGACTCCCTCACGCTCGAGTACGTGCGCAAGCCGGCCGTCGTCCAGCGCGTCATCAACTCGCAGATCAACGAGATCGTCGGCGGCGGGCGCCGCGAGAGCGTGCCGCACGACATGTTGCCCTACGATCAACGACGCGGCACCCGCGACGACGACTACGACGACGCACACGAGCACCACGACACGCCTCCCTTCGGCGTGCCGACCACCGCAGCTGCGCCGGCCGGCGCCGGCGGCGCCGGCGACGTGCCCCGCGGGGTCCCCTTCGAGATCCGCGACCGCCTCATCGAGCTCGACGACCTGCGTCGCCGCGGCATCATCTCCGAAGAGGAGTTCGCGGCGAAGAAGAGCGAGCTGTTGAACCGCATTTAGCCGGCTCGGACGCGACCGATGTGCCGAAGAGACGCACGCCGCCCGCGACTACCCTGACGCAGGTGACCACCGCTCGGTACCGTTGCGACGCGTGCGGCAATCTCACCCGCTTCGACGTCACGGTCACGCAGACGACGAAGTCGTTCCACCACTTCACGGTCGGGGGCGACCTGGTCGTCGAGGACGAGGAGGTGCTGGCCCGTCAGGTGGACGGCGTCGTCTGCCGCTGGTGCGGCCACGGGCGGAGCGTCGTCGTGCTCGAGGACGAGGAACACCCGGAGCCCGGCGCACCGTCGGCGGTCCCGTGACCGAGCCGCCGGCGGAGATCCTGCGCCGGCTGCGCCCGATCCCCGCCAGGGTGGGGCCGCCCACCACGCCGCCGCTCGACGTCGTCGGCGTGAGCCCGGAGGGCGCCGACTGTCGTGTCGTGGTGGAGCAGGGTGCCGACCCCGTCCTCCTGCTCTTCCTCTCGGCGGGGTGCACCGGCTGTCGCGACCTGTGGGAGGGCCTGGCCGAGCTGCGGGCCGGGCTGGGCGACACCGCCCGCCTGGCGGTCGTGACGAGGAGCCCCGGTGACGAGGACCCGTCCGCCATTGCCCTGCTGGCGGGCGACGCGACGCAGAAGCTGGGCGTGGCGGTCGTCATGAGCTCGTCCGCCTTTCGGGACTACGGCGTCGGCGGTCCGCCCTTCCTGGCGCTGGCCACCCCGGACGCCGTGCGCACCGAGAGCGTGGCCTGGGGGGTGGAGCAGACCCTGCACACCGCGCTCGCCGCGTTGGGGCACGGTTGACCGTGTCCACCGTCTTGTCACACCCGATCTCCATGCTGACTGCGAACAGAGAGGGTCAGCACCATGGCGAATTCCAGGGACATGTGCACCGAGCCCGACGACGGGCTCACCATCGATTGCGACCGCTGCACGCTGCACGGTACGGATGCCTGTGACGACTGCGTGGTCACGTTCTTGCTCGGGCGAGACCCCGACGACGCCGTCGTCATCGACGCCGAAGAAGCGCGCGCCATGCGCATGCTCGAGCGCGCGGGGTTGGTGCCCTCCTTGCGCTTCACGGACGCCGCCGGCTGATTCCGCCCGGGAGGGCCGTTGACGCGGCACCTCCTCGTCACCAACGACTTCCCCCCGAAGGTCGGCGGCATCCAGAACTACCTCTGGGACCTGTGGCAGCGCCTCGACCCGGCGTCGTTCGTCGTGCTCACCGCCAATTCCGACGAGGGCGCGGCGGCCTTCGACGAAGAGCAGGCCGCGCGGGGCATCCGGATCGAACGCGTCCCCGAGTCCATTCTCTTCTTTCCGACGCCCGGCGCACGCAAAGCCGTCCTTCGCGCGGTGGAGGAGCACGACATCGACTTCGTCCTCTTCGATCCCGTCCTTCCGCTCGGTGTCCTCGGGCCACGCCTCGGGGTTCCGTACGGCGTGATCCTCCACGGCGCCGAGGTCGCCGTGCCCGGCCGCCTGCTCGGCACGCGCGCTGCGCTGGCGCGCGTGCTGCGCGGCGCGCGGCTCGTCGTGTCCGCCGGGAGCTACCCGGCGCAGGAAGCTCGTCGGGCCGTCCCCGACCTCGCGGCGACCGTGGTCGAGATCCCGCCCGGTGTCGACGTCTCCGCCATCGCGCCGTTCAAGGCGGCCGAGCGCCGCGCGGCGCGGTCGCGCCTCGGCCTGCCCGAACGGGGGCCCTTGGTGGTCAGCGTGAGTCGGCTCGTGCCGCGCAAGGGCATGGACGTGCTCATCGAGGCCGCCGCGCGTCTCGCGCCGTCGTACCCGGATCTGGTGGTTGCCATCGCCGGCGACGGCCGGGAGCACGCGCACCTGCACCGCCTGGCCGCCGGCAGCCCCGGGACGGTCCGCTTGCTCGGGCGAGTGAGCGACGAGGACCGCGCCGACCTCCTCGGTGCCGCCGACGTCTTCGTGATGGCGTGCCGCAACCGGTGGCTGGGTCTCGAGCAGGAAGGCTTCGGCATCGTGTTCCTCGAGGCGGCCGCGGCGGGGGTACCGCAG
>Ga0207761_1000524_pt1 | contig 13503 bp, 12 predicted proteins | sample LuqExpMetageno34_FD_187792 | JGI IMG/M metagenome (GOLD analysis project Ga0207761, IMG submission 187792) | Tropical forest soil microbial communities from Luquillo Experimental Forest, Puerto Rico - Sample 34 (SPAdes) | ecosystem: Environmental > Terrestrial > Soil > Tropical forest ... | reverse complement strand
CCGCCAATCCTGCTTATCATGGGCTTCGGCGCCCAAATGACATGGTGGCCCGGCGAATTCTGCGAGGGGCTTGCGCAAAAAGGCCTGCGGGTGATCCGGTTCGACAATCGCGACACCGGTCTTTCGCAGAAATGGGACGGGATCGTCCCGGACATCGCGCAAGTCCGCGCGCAGGCGAAACGCAACGAGAGGCCTGCAATTCCTTACACGCTGTCCGATATGGCCGGCGACGCGGTTGCTCTCTTGGATGGGATCGGAGTTGAGTCGGCCCATGTTTTAGGCGGGTCGATGGGCGGCATGCTCGCGCAACTCGTCGCGATCGATCACCGTCAACGGGCCCGTTCGTTGATATCGATCTTTTCCACCACGGGAGATCGTTCGTTGCCACGAGCTGCCGCGGAGGCAACGGCCGTCCTCACTTCTCGCGCAGCCGGTACGGATCGAGCATCCGTTATCGAACATGAGCTTTGGTGCCGACGAACCATTGCTTCGACCGGCTTTTCTTTCGACGAGCGACGCGAAGCGCGCGCGGTCGGCGACGCCGTCGATCGCTGTTATTATCCGGAAGGAATGCTTCGGCACTGGGCTGCGTTCATCACAGCACCGGCGCGAAGCGATGCGTTGCGAAGAATCAGGATACCGGCGCTCGTTATGCACGGCTCCGCTGACAAGCTCATTCCCTGTGAAGCGGGCCGTCATACCGCCGCTTGCCTCGTCGGCAGCGAATACGTCGAGATACCAGGCTGGGGCCATGATATGCCCGGCGGCTTGGTCCCCGAGCTGGTGGAAAGAATCGTCGCATTCGTAACGAAAGTCGAGGCTGGCCTGCAATCCAACACGTAATTTTCGTGATTGTCTGCTGGAGCCCGCGAAGGATAATTTGGGGCTGATAAAAGAGATTGCCGATGATTGGGAGACTCTTGTGCTGATGGCTGGCCTAAAGGCTTTTTGACTCGACTGCCGCATGAAAGGTTGCCGAAAGCGCGACCAAGAATATCGAAGTGAGGAACGTAAGGAGATGGGTATGGGCATGAGCTTCGATTTTGTCGTCCGGCGAGGTCTTGTGGTCGACGGATCCGGCAATGATCCGTTTGAAGCCGATGTTGCGGTGTCGCAAGGCCGCATCGCCGCGATTGGATCGAATCTCGGCCGCGGCAAGGACGAGATCGACGCGAAGGATCTCCTGGTCACGCCCGGGTTTGTCGACGTACACACCCATTACGATGCGCAAGCGGCGTGGGAAAATCGACTGTCTCCGTCGTCCGATCACGGTGTTACGACTGCAATTATGGGTAATGACGGACTGGGCTTCGCACCGTGTCGGCCCGAAGGACGGGAGTATTTGGTTCGTCTGGCAGAGGGGATAGCAAACGTCCCTCGTCCCGTATTGGTCGAGGGGCTGCCATGGGCCTGGGAAACGTTCCCTGAATATCTCGATTTTTTGGCCGGCCGCCAATTTGACCTGGACCTCGGCGTGATCATTCCGCATGGACCGCTGCGCCTCTATGTCATGGGGCAGCGAGCAATTGATCTTGAAATTGCCACCGACGACGACATCGCGGGCATGGCAGCGCATGTGTGCAGTGGGATCGCTGCCGGCGCGTTGGGTGTATCGACATCTCTTGTACCGGGTCAGCGTTCTAGCGACGGTAAATTGACGCCCACGCTCGCCGCCAACGAGCACGAACTGATCGGTTTGGCCCTGGCACTCAAAGCGCAAGGTGCCGGCCTCTTCGAATTTGTCGGCGATGTTGCAGTCGATCATTTCGAACTCTTGCGACGACTGGCGGAACAATCCGGCCGACCGGTGACATTCGCTATGGCTGAGCTGAACCAGCCGCCTTTCGTGGCGCCTGAGCTTCTTGACCGCGTTACGAGAGCCAATGGCGCAGGCCTCGTAATCCGCCCACAAATGCTTCCGCACGCGTTTGGCGCAATGCTCGGTCACGAGGTGACGCTGAACCCGTTTTTTTTGACCGGCACCTATCGCAACCTCGCAGGCTTGCCGCTGCAACAAAAGATCGTCGAGCTGCGACGCCCAGAGGTGCGCGCGCGCATCGTCGAGGAAGCAGCCAAAACGGATGCCGCAGAGACGCCTGCGGTGGTTCGCCAATTTGAACAGATGTTCGTGCTCGGCGATCCGCCCGATTATGAGCCGCGGCCCGAGACTAGCATTGCCGCGCGTGCGGCCCGGCTGGGGACGACGCCTGAAGCGCTTGCCTACGACCTGATGCTCGAGGATGAGGGACGGGCGCTGCTTTATGTGCCCGTGATCAATTTCCCAAATGGCAGTTTGGATCAAGTGGGGTCCATTTTGCAGCACGAAGACGTAATCCCCGGTCTTGGTGACGGGGGTACGAACTACGGCAACCACTGCGACGGCAGCTATTCGACATTTTTCTTGACTCACTTCGTCCGCAACCGTGGGGGCGGCGTGATGTCGTTGGCGAAGGCGATCCGCAAGCTGACGAGACTCGGTGCGGAAACGGTGGGTCTGTTGGATCGTGGACTGCTCGCCGTTGGCTGTAAGGCGGATATCAACGTCATAGACTTTGATCGCTTGTCATTGCGCGCGCCGCACGTGGCAAATGATCTGCCGAGCGGCGGACGCCGTTTGCGGCAACGGGCGGAAGGGTATTGCGCGACCATCGTTAGCGGCATTCCGGTTTACCGACATGGAGAGGCGAGTGGCGCGTTGCCAGGCAGGCTAGCGCGCGGCCCCTGCAGTTGAGGTGAATCGTAAAGCTTCGGCGAGGCGGTAGAAAATCTCCGAACTCGGCGCGGCAATCATGAGTTCGGACGATGTTCGCAAAACGAGAGCGCAACAGGGTCGTGCGCGGCTTTGGCCAAAAGCGGTCCCGCGCAGCGGAAGGGGAAACGGCAAATGCTCGAACAAATGGACTGTGATCTGCTGGTGATCGGTAGCGGTATGGCGGGGCTTTCAGCAGCGGCCAGGGCGGCCGAATGCGGGGCGCGCGTCATCATTGTCGAAAAGGCTGCGCACACCGGCGGTTCTGCGGCCCTTTCAGGCGGTGTTGTTTGGACCATACAATCGACCAGGAAGCTGAACTTCCATGCGCGCGGCAGGCCAGAGCTTGGCGCGCTTGTCCGGGAAGGATATCCGGAGGTTCTTCGCTGGCTTCGCAGCCGGAATGTGGAAATGACGCGCGCCATGCCCGTGTTGCGCGGGCGCGGCTACCAGATCGACATATTGGGACATCTTCGCGATTGCGTGCTGTCCGTCGAAAAGGCCGGTGGATACGTCGCGCTCAGCAGCACCGTGCGGAATTTGATCCGGGATCAAAGCGGCGCGGTCTGCGGCGCAATCGTGAGCCACGCAGACGGCGATGTCGAAATTCGCAGTCCCTGGGTACTGCTTGCCACCGGCGGATTTTCGGCAAATCCGGAGATGCTGGCGGAACGCCTTCACCCAAGCGCGCGCAACATGCGCCTTCGAGGCAATCCTTGCAGCGATGGCGGCGGAATTCGGCTGGGGTTGTCGGTCGGAGGGACCATCGGCGCAAGAAATCGCGCATTTTACGGACATCTCGTCGCCGGCGGCGAATGGGGTGATCCGAGAATGTTCGCACCACTCACCCAATACCATACCGAGCAGAGTCTTCTCATCAACGAACGGGGAGAGCGCTTCTGCGATGAAAGCGAGGGCGACCACGTCAACACCGCCGAGATATTATACCAGCCCAACGCCCGTGCCTTGCTGGTCTGGGATGAGCGCGTCCATCAGAAGCATATCCTGGTGCCCTTGATCGAATCGGTGACGCCACTGGACAAGCTGGATGTGGCGTTGAAGCACGGCGGGGAAGGCGCAATGGTTCAATCGTTCGATGAGATCGCCAATTTTGCCTCACGGCACGGCTTTCACGGCGAAAAAACCGTTGCGACTATTAAGGACTACAATCGACTTCTCGTCGAAGGATGGGAGCAACTGACGCCCCCCCGCGTCGAAGAGATACTGCCCGTAAATCAACCACCGTTCTATCTCCTCGTCGTTCACCCTGCCATCACGTTCACTTATGACGGTTTGGTCATCGATACCAAGGCAAGGGCTCTCGACACGAATGGGCGAGCGATCGGAGGATTGCTCGTGGCGGGCGCCGACGTCGGAGATGTGTATGGCCTGGGTTATGCGGGCGGTCTCGCGCTGGCGTCGACCACGGGTCTGCTTGCCGCGCAAACCGCGGGGTATAAGTAATCGCGGGTCATGGCGAATGTCACTTGCGTTTGAAGGCAGGTTCTTGGAAGGCGGGATTTTGTTGGAAGACCACAATAGGGCTTCGGCGCCCGCGGGGCGAACGGTTGCTTCGCTCACGACTGGTCCACACTACAGACAACGCCCCTGGCGGGGGATTGACCTAACCGTCCTTCGCGCATGAGATCAGTCGTCGGCGAGTATGATAATCGAGTGGAGGACAACACTATGGAAAAAGGCGCGACGACGAGAGACCGGCCTTCTCCGGGCAAGCGACGGCTGACGATTGCCAAGGCCATTGAAGCCAATGATTTGACGAGCGACAAAATGCCGTTTGAGGCGTCTGCGGCGGGAGAGTCCGAAAACTATCAGAAGCTTCTGGAATCCGGGATTGTCGACGGATTCGTTCTCAAGGTGCTTTTCGATGACGCTGTTGGAGGGGTCAGCCTTACTTATGTCTGGTTCAAGGCCAACTACCGGGTTCCACGCCACTCCCATAATGCGGACTGCACTTATTATGTCGTCTCGGGCGAAGCGCATGTCGGGTCCGAGGTTCTGCGAGCCGGCGATGTGTTTTTTGTTCCGAGCGAAACGTTGTACGGCTATCAGGCCGGCCCGGAGGGTGCCGAAATTTTGGAATTTCGAACGGCGGCCCAGTTCACGATTCGGATGCCCGGAATAGGCCAAGCAATTCTGCAGCAGGCGTCAGAGATGGTGGCGGACAATCGCTCTCAATGGTTGCAGCAAGAGCCGCCTCTCGCCGCGCGAAGGTTTTTCAATCGTTCGCTCTGACGGAAAATTCATCGCAGCCGCGCGGATAGAGCCCGGACAAATGCGGCGAGGGTACGCTCGCAAATTGCGCCCAAAACTGTGTAACGAAACCGGTCCAAAAGGAATGACGTCATGACTTTGGAGCTCCTAAAAGGCGTTCGTGTTCTCGAGCTCGCGATCGAAATCTTGGGCAATCAAGCCCCGTCGGTAATTGCCGATCTTGGCGCGGATGTGATCAAGATAGAACCGCCACCGGTCGGCGACTATGTCCGCGAAATTTGGCCGATCAAATCTCGCGATGAAGCGACGCAAATGACTCGCATCGGCGTATCGCATCTGATCTTCAATCGGAACAAAAGAAGCATAGCGCTGGATTTCAAGCAGCCCGAGGCGCGCGAGATATTCTACAAGCTTCTCGAAACGACGGATGTTGTGTTTGATCTATCTGTGCCGGGTACGCGCCAGAAGCTCGGCGTGGACTATGAGAGCTGCCGACGTCACAAGAAGGACATTGTGTATGTGAGCCTGAGCGGATTTGGAGCGACGGGTCCCTACGCGACAATGCCCTCGCATGGCTATGCGGCACCGTCGCTGCTGGGCGACGTTGAACCGATTCGTCAGGCGGATGGCACATATCGGATCGGTGAGACTACCGCGCGCGATCGAATGCTCGCTCCAACTCAAGCGGCAGTGGCGATGCTTGCGGGCCTAGTGCATCGCAACAATACTGGCGAAGGCTGCTGGCTGGAAACGTCCATGCTGGACTGCGGAGTTTATTCCAAATATCTGGAAACGTTCCAGCACTTCAATCCGGCGCACCCCTGCGGTATGCCCGGCGTGGGATCGCCGCGCTACAATGCCTATGAAACGTCCGATGGGAAGTTCGTCTTGTTCTGCCCGATTGAGCGCAAATTCTGGGAACGGTTTTGCGCCGCCGTAGAGCGGCCCGATTTGCTGTGGAGGTACAGCAACGAGGGGACGCACCAAAACTACGGCACCGATGACAATGCGCTATATGCCGATTTGGCATTGCTGTTCAAAACGCGCTCTCAGTCCGATTGGGTTGGTCTTTGTCGAGCTGCTAGTGTTCCGTGTACGCCACTTGGGCCTTTTGAGGAGCTGCTGGAAAATCAGGAATTTATGGCTGCGCGCGAGTTGCTGACTCCGTACCATGAGGAAAGAGTGGGGGATCAACTGATGCTTCCGTCTTTTCCCGTGCGCCGTCCTGGCCATCGCTTTGCGGTCGAACGCCCTGCACCGAATGTCGGACAGCATAATGACGAAATCCTCAAGGAACTCGGCTATTCAGAAACAGAAGCGGATCGGTTCCGCAAACAGCGAACGATATTCGGCGGCTGAGTTCCCCGACGCGATGTGTCCAATATGCGAACAGCACGCTGTTCCACCCCGGTTCTAAATGGGATGTCTCGAAGCTATATTCTCAAGCAAATTCGCCGCCCCGAATGCGCCCGGTCGAAAGGAATATGCGATGCATTACAAGGCCATCTCGGCAGATTCCCACATTAATGAACCTGCGGGCATGTTTGTTGACAGAGTGCCGGCAAAATTTAGAACGCGGGCTCCGTACATTATCGAACTCGACAATGGGGGGCAGGCTTTCAAAGTCGAGAGTGTCGACAATCCGATTCCATTCGGCACGGCTGCCGTTTATCACCGCGCTACAAAGCGCTATGACCGGGCTTCGTACAAGGAACGTTTCGGCGAGTTAAAAGACGGCCTCAGCCGAGGCGTGCGCTATGAGGACATTTTGCAGGGCTCATTCGACCCCCGGGCGCGCGTACAGGAGCAGATTGAAGGCCAGTTGGATGGTGAGTTCTTTTACGGCAGTCCAGGCCTTTGGGGCGCCATCAAAGCCATGCCCGATAAGGAGCTCGTTTGCGCCTGCTTCCGTGCGTTCAACGACTGGATGGCGGAATTTTGTTCCTATAATCCCGCGAGGATGTTTGGCCTAGGGATGATCCCGACCACCGGAATCGATGATGCGCTCGCCGAGCTTAGGCGCGGAATTTGCGAACTCAATTTGCATGGCATGGTGCTGGAGAGCTACCCGAATGGATCTTTGCTTGAACCCGCACCGGAAGATGATCGTTTTTGGGCGCTAGCGCAGGAGTTGGGCAAGCCGATCTCTTTGCACAGCTCGATCCGCATGCCGGCAAATGTCATCGCGATGCATGCCAAGGGCGACAGCTCGCTTCACAAAATTCTGGCTGCCGGATCGTTCCAGACCGTTACGAAAAAACTCATTTTGTCGGGAATTTTTGATCGCTTCCCGAGGCTCGATTGGGTCGGCGCGGAGGTGGCGAGTTCCTGGGTGCCGTTTTACCTTGAGAAATACGATAACGACTATAAATCCAAGTACCGCGAGCAGGGCGTCAAACTGGAACTCCTGCCGTCTGACTATTTCGCCCGGAACGTCTACACGACATTCTGGATCGATCAGGCAGCGATCGCAAACCGCTATGTTATTGGCGTCGATCGCATGATGTGGATGTCGGATTTCCCGCACTCGATTTCGAATTGGCCGATCGATGTGGAACTTGCAGACGCTCAGATGAAATATGCAGGCGTCACCGAGGAAGAGAAAGATCGCATGATGTGGCGCACGACCGCGGATCTTTATCGCATTCCATATCAGCTGCCGGCGGAGCAATTGGTTGCGGCGTAGCGTCGTACTGCAGCGTCAAACGGAGTGTCCGGCCTTGCGGTCGGGAAGGGCCGACACGGAGGCGGAGAGAATATGACCGTTGCGAACATGATCTCCGCGGCCAGCGGCGTGATCGAGCCGCCCGATTTGTGGCAGGCTAGGCTACCGCAGCGTTTTTCCGATCTTTGTCCGCGAATCGAGGAGACGGTTGCCGGTCTTACTTGGAGAGTAGGAAAGCATATCGGCGAAGTGCTGAGCTATCCGGGATTGGCTGGCAGTGGCAAAGAAGAGCGGCTCACAAAGAGGGATCTGCAGAACTACTCGTCGTCGAAGGGACGCATTTGGATTCAGAATCGCGACAGCGTCACCTGCGAGGTTCTATATTCGGTTGGGCAAGTCTGGGACCTGATCGCTCGAAGTGGCGATGATGAGTTCATTCAATGCTGCTATGGCGCTTATAATGATTGGGCAAGCGAACTTCAAAAGGCCGATCCGGCGCGCTTTGTCTGCGTGGCAAAAATTCCAACCACCGGGATCGGGGCCGCTACGGCTGAAATCGAGCGCGCCGGGCGTCTTGGCTTGCGGAGTGCCGTACTTGATGTATGGCCTGCTGGCGCAAAAACGCCTGTGAGGGCCAAGAAGTGTGACGGTTTCTGGGCTGCCGCGGCCCAGCAGAAAATGCCGGTTGCGATTTATCGGCCGTTGAGTGGCGATAAGGATGAGGAGTTCGACGACTCTCCGGAATTCATCCAAGATATATCCGCGATCATGTTTGCGAACATTTTCGACCGCTATCCCGATTTGAAAATTGTTTCGGTAGCTCCGCATGTCGGCTGGGCGCTGCGCCTGTTCGAGCAGATGAGCGACCAATATATGCGGACCGCGGCATTGAGAAAGTCGCATCTCGGCAATTCGGACATGCTTCCAGGCGACTACATGCGCAGTTTTGTTTGGTACACGACGCAAAACGACCGTACGACGATACTCAATCGCACCTACTTCGGCGCCGCTCACCTGATGTTCGCGTCATTTGCTTTTATGCCGGCCTCGTCCTGGCCGAACACCAGACAGATGTTTGCCCGCGTGACGTCCGGGATGAATGATGATGAGCAGCTCGTTCTTGCCGACGAGGTTGCCTCACGCTTATACGGGCTCGGCAACGCCAAGCCCTTTTCATTGCAGGAAGCGAATGAGTATCTGAAATATGGTCTGCTCTAAACAGCCATGTGCCCTCGCGGGGGCATTGGTGAAGGAGTTCGTCGTCGGCGAGCGCAGCTTGGTTGAAGCCGAGGAGCTTACGGGTGCAAATACGGCCGCCGGTATTAAGACCCGGCTGAGCAATTGCTACCGAGGATGCCGCTGTGAAAACTAGAAAGAGTGGGCCGCTTCAAGGGCTGCGCGTCGTGGTTTTGCCGTGGCAGATGACGGCGAAGCTCATCGGCATGGTCATGGCCGACAACGGCGCAACCGTGGTCGAGTTGGTCAATTCTGAGTTCGAGGTCGAGCCCAATTGGGAGCTCGCTGAGCAGGTATGGCATCGCGGCAAGGCGATGGTGCATTTCGAGGGCGCCGCGCAGCTGGCCTCTCTCGTGGCGCAGGCAGATATCTTTATCACCGATTATTACCGCGATGAGCTTAGAAAGCTCGATGCCGCGCCCGAGGTTCTGGTCGATCAACGCCCAGAACTCGTTGTTCTACAGATCACCGGTTATGGCCGCGATTCGCAGTACCATAATGACGAGTGGACGGAGACACTCGCATGGGCCCGGCTTGGCTTGTTTGATCGCCAACCGGGGTATCGGCCCGGTCCTAAGATGCCGACATTTCCCGCCGGCAGCTACGCTTCGGTATTCAACGGCATCACCGCGGCTCTGGCGGCGATTCACGTAAGAAACCTGACAGGCAAGGGGCAGATTGTGGATACGTCGCTGGCCGACGGGCTCGCGGCACAGCAGATTCACATTTGGTTTTGGACCGAAAAGCAAAAGGCTTCGAACACACCGATCGACATTCGTGCCGGCGGAATGGGGCGGCTGATCCTGGAAGCGTATCAATGCGCCGATGGAGAATGGCTGCATATCCACACCGGTTCGAAGGGGGCGTTTTCTCGGCTCATGAAGCTGGCCGGGCTCGACGATCAGATTCCGCCGATTCCCACGAAGGGCGCAAGCGAGATCGGACAACCTATCGAGCCTTGGCAGCTTGAACTGATCCACGCAACCTTGCCCGCGATGTTCTTCACCAAGACACGCGAGGAATGGCGGAGAATCTTTCGCGAGAATGATATCGCCGCAATGCCTGATTTATTCGGCGGCGAGGTATTTCGTGATCCGCAGGCGATCGAGAACCAGCTTTCGATGCTTGTTGATCTGCCATCGGGTGAAAGCGTGCGTGCCGCCGGTGCGCCTTTGAAATTTTCCGGCGCGCCCGCCGCACCCGCGGTTATTGCTGAGCGCAAAGCGACCGCGCAAGAGGCTCTCGCAGAGCTGAAACAAGCAGCCATTCGCGTGGTGCCTCCAAGGCGTGGGACTGGCGATCTGAAGGATCGGTGGCCGCTAAAGGGCGTGAAGATCGTCGATTTTGGCATTCAGCTTGCCGGGCCGTTCGCTTCGCGCCTGTTGGCAGATTTGGGCGCCGAAGTGGTTAAGATTGAAAACCTCTCGGGATGTCCGTTGCGCCCGATCGCCCAGGGCCGTTACTTCAATGCCGTCAACCACCACAAACGCACGCTTGCCCTGGACCTCAAGAGTCCGGACGCCCGGCCAATCGTAGAGAAGCTGGTCGCCTGGGCCGATATCGTGCAACACAATCTTCGCCCAGGCGTGGCAGAGGCGCTCGGCGTCGGATATGAAGATCTCAGAGACATCAATCCACGCTTAATCTATTGCCATTCCCCGGCATTCGGTTCGCTCGGCCCCTATAAGGATTTGCCGGGGTTCGAACCGCTATCATCCGCCACAACCGGTCTGCTGATGAGGCACGGCGATGCGCGAGATGTCGGCCCATATAGCGCCATTGGCAATATGGATCCGGGCAACGGCATGCTTGGAGCCGCGGGTATGATGATGGCGCTCTATCACCGCGAGCGCACCGGAGAGGGACAGTTCATTGAATGTCCTCAAATGGGGTCTGCAATTCTGTCCACACCAGAAACCGTTATTCTTGCAAATGGCGAGATTCGCGATCCGCTTCGAGTTGATGATGGTCAATATGGCTTTTCTTGGTGGAAGCGCCTGTATCAAGCGAAGAACGGCTGGTTCGTCGTCGATGCTCGGAATAGCCGCGCCAGAAAGGGTCTGCTTTCGTCTGCTGCGGCCGGCGAAGATAGTGCAGAAGATAGTGCAATCGATATTATTTCAGAGTGGGCAGCATCACAAACCGTGGAAGATGCGGTTTCAAAGCTTCGTTCGGCCCATGTTCCAGTAGAACCCGTTGGTCCGCCCTATGACGGCGATACGTATTTTTTCGACGAGGAAAATCTGCGGATCGGCCGCGTCATCGTATTCCCGAATGAGCCCAAATGGGGAAGCTACAGGGATCTCGGCCAGTTCTGGCGGTTCTCGGCGTCGCCGCTGCGACGTGCCGAAGAAGGCAATCTGGCGCCGGATATCGGCTTTCACAGCAGGGAGATTCTGAAGAAGCACGGCTTGGCGGATCGCGAAATCGATTCTCTTATCGAGAAGGGTGTCGTTGGCGTTCCGAAGGCCAGTTAGCAGATAGGCAGGATATGGCTGATCAGGAGTTTATTACCGTCGCAAGGGTCAACGAGCTATCGGAGAACGGGCAAAAGTCGCTGATGATTCAAGGGCAGCCCGTGTTGCTGTGTCGATTGGATGGCGAGTATTTCGCGATCGAGAACCGGTGTAGCCATGAGCTTACGCCCTTGCAAGGAGGGTCTATGGCGCAGTGTATCATAATATGCCCGCTGCATGGCGCCGAGTTCGATATGCGAACAGGGGAATCGCTGGGGCCGCCGGCCTTTGATCCAATCTATACTTATGCAGTCAGGGTCGTTGGTGACGCGATAGAGGTATCTCAAAAACCAAAGGCCTTGTAGGCAAAAATTCGCGCGAGGATAAAATGGAGCTTAAGGCTGGTTCTCGATGGCGCAGCGCAGTTTGCGAGACCGAGGTCGTCGTTGTTCGGCCGCCGAAGTCATTGGTGGTGTTGTCTTGTGGAGGGCAGCCGATGGTGCCCCTGAACTTGTCACCTCCATCTGGAGCGAAGCTGGACACCCTGCGTGCTACAGGCACGTTGATGGGCAAGCGATATATGGACGCCGCGTCCGCACTTGAAGTTCTGTGCACCAAGCCGGGCCGTGGATCGCTGGACGTCAGCGGCGAGTCCATGACGCAGAAGGAAACGAAAGCGCTTCCGGCTTCTGACTAACTGCTCAGCGTAAAAATATCGGCCCCTCACGACGCGAAATGCGTTGAACGCGATCGGCCCCGACAGACCAGCCTGCATCCTTCAGCAGGCTCGCGATCGCGGTAGCCGTAGCGGCCATATTGGGCCGCAAGCTCCAGAATCGCTCGCGTCAGCGCATCTTCGTCGGCCCGCACGATCACGCTGTAACGCTGCGTGCCCCGTGGTTGGCCGACGATCCGGCAGGCATGGCGCTCGGAAAGGCAATACTTCGTCCGCGCTGCCTCAACCGCCTGCCGGCACCGCGGGCTTACAAGTTTCCCTCAGCGATGTCCTTGAGCACCTGTTTCTCGATCGACAAGTCAGCAACTGGACGCTTCTGCCGGGCGTTCTCTTTTTCCAAATCCCTCGTCCGCCGTGCCGGGTCAAGGTCAAGACCGCCATACTGTTTCCACCAGCGGAAATAGCTCTGGCCCGATATCCCGGCCTCCCGGCACGCACGCAACACCGATTGACCGGCCTTGCGAGCTCGCAACTTCGATCTGGCGCAACAGCGCCACGATCTGCTCTGCCCTAAACCGCTTCTTCGGCATAACGTTTCCCTTTCCCAAACAGTTTCTAACAAGCCGCCTGGTACAAAAAGGGTCAGTCCGGCCAGCACCGACTCGGACTTAGAGCAGGAGAAGCGTTCGTTCGCGGGATTTTTGCCTGATTGTCCAATTTGCGAACAGTGGAACCTTGAAGATGTCCGAAAAGAGCGGAGAATTGGCGCAGATATCGGAAAAGCAGCCCGCACTTTGCGCGATGCGACGGAAGCCCTGATATCACCGGTCCGGCACATTGGTGTTGCCGGCCCGTCGTCCTGATGTGAACCGGGAGAAACCTAAACTCTAGCGATCAAGCACGTGGGCGAGCAGAACATAGGGGCGAGCAGAACAGACGCTTAACATGTCGATTCTGAAACCAAGCTTCAGAACAATACAGGGAGCAATTCTATGACTGACAGCACAGAACAGGTTGCGGCGAAGCTTCGCGCCGGTTGGGCGCAAGGCCCTCTGAACGGTATCCGGATCCTCGGGTCCCTGGCGGCGGACAAAATCACGACAACGCATGTGCCGCCTGTTCCGGCGGATGGGACAAAGGACGGTGCGGCGTGGGCCGCTGGCATGCAACAGCTTTACGAGGAGACCCTGCAGCACACCATCTCGGGCTTTAAGCAGGAGGTCATCTGCAGAGTCGATGGTGACGTGATCCGAAGCGAAAATGTTTTTAAGGGAACGCTCAAAGACGGCACCCCGCTTAATCACTGTGTTGATGGCGTCATGACTGTGAAGAACGGTAGGATCGTGAACGCAGTGACCATCTACAATGATGAGCGACTGTCTTGGCCGGCCCTGGTGAAAGCCATGAACCGCGATTGACTGCTTGAAAGCAAAGGCCGGTAAACCTGCGTCGCGACATGAATGCGCGGCAACGCCGTCGTTCCAGAATC
>Ga0207761_1000521_pt1 | contig 13601 bp, 15 predicted proteins | sample LuqExpMetageno34_FD_187792 | JGI IMG/M metagenome (GOLD analysis project Ga0207761, IMG submission 187792) | Tropical forest soil microbial communities from Luquillo Experimental Forest, Puerto Rico - Sample 34 (SPAdes) | ecosystem: Environmental > Terrestrial > Soil > Tropical forest ... | reverse complement strand
GGTCAGGCCGCACGAATCGCTCGGCTACAAGCCACCAGCGCCAGAGGTATTCGTCCCAGCATTCACCGCGTGGCCGGCTTCGCTACGCCGACCGGCTCCGCCGGCCACGCTGGCGCAACGACAAACTCTCAACTAACATTCCACCTGGACCACTCAGTGGGGGCCGATCACAAAAATGTAGACAAAAAATAACTTTCTGAGGGGCAACCGCAGCCCCGTCACGAGCTCATCCTTGGCGCTTGCAAGAAATGCCCTTCAACAGTTTCCATGCAGGTGCGAAGAGAAATCCAATTATCGGGATCGCCAGCGCGCCGATTGACAGTCCAACGATCGCCGATAGGAAGGCCATAATTGTCCATTTTATCGGTCCGGCGGCAAACGGCAGCACCTGAGCTGCAGCTTCGGCAGCGGAGTTGATGGCATGGCCAACGGAGTGCACGCCGTACGCTTCCAGACCATGCACAATAATGCTGCCACCAACCCAGATCATGGCCGTAGTTCCGGCGACGCCGAGAAATGTCAGCAAGCCAGGCATACCGAGAACAAGGGCACGTCCCACTGCACGGCTCATACCGTCAGCAATCGAACCGCCGTCATCTTTTGCGAGAGCCACACCGATGTCGTCAGCTTTCACGATCAAAGCGACCACCCCATAAACCGCGACGGTAATCCCAGTTCCGACGAGCGCCAAAACGAGTGCCTGCATCAAGATGCCCCCATCGGAAACAGCCGCCAGCGTGATCGCCATGATCTCTGCCGAAAGGATGAAGTCGGTCTTGATGGCGCTGGCGACTTTCTCATCCTCGAGCGTATGCGCGTTCAACGCTACCGTGCCCAGTTGAGCTTCATGGGCATGCGCCTGATGTGGAATCACGGCTTCGAAGACTTTTTCCGTCCCCTCATAGCAGAGGTAGGCACCGCCAAATATGAGAAGCGGCGTGATCATCCAAGGAAGAAAATAGCTGAGCGCCAACGTAACGGGAAGCAGGACAAGAAGTTTGTTGCGAAGTGATCCCGCCGCGATTTTACCAACGATCGCCAATTCGCGCTCCGGAGCAAATCCGAGTACATAGCGCGGGGTGACTGCTGTGTCGTCGATGACGACACCAGCCGCCTGGATACCTGCTTTGGCAGCTTGGCTCACTACATCGTCAAGGGAGGCTGCCGCCACCTTTGCGATCGCCGCCACATCGTCGAGAAGAGCGAGTAGTCCAATGCTCAAACGGTCTTTGCTCTCTTTTTTCGAGCAGCAGTGATGGAAGTCTGCCTCTCAGTATTACTGTCACCCGACGCAAGTGCGCGAAAATACCTTTTGCGTTTCAAAGTCACTTAATCGCCCACACCTTGGTGCTAAACTATTGATTATGCGTGATTGGTGGACAACTGTCGCGCCCACCATCTCGCTCCTCCGAAGCCTTTGTTTTCTTATAAGTAGTCATTTTGATCAAGCGGTGCCAACATTTTGCGCCGGACTTTTTCCGTTACGGACACGGGTGCCGGTATCCATCGTTGCCTAAATAGGTGCCACTGCGAGGATCATACGATCTGAACCGCTGCATGCAGTAGCCAACCGCACCGCCCGGAGGAGGACCGTAATAGTAACCAGGGTCTGGATAGTAATAAGATGGACCGCCCCCTAAATAGTAGGGCCCAACGAACAACCCGCTGATAATTGCACCTCCGGCATACCCGCCCCCGTAGCCCCACCCCCACTGTTCGCCTTGCCAACCACCGTATCCTCCATACCATCCACCACCACGCCAATATGCATATGCGTCGGTCGGGATTCCTGCGGCCCCAAGAGCCATGACTGCTGTTACGGCGATGATCACCTTACGCAACATCGGTCGTCTCCCCGGTTCATACTGCCCCCAACGATCTGTAGGATAGCGAATCAGGCTGCCAAGTCGATAACCGGAGATTGCATTTGACCGGATCTAGATGGCAACACCTGGCAAGACGTTCAGCTCTTATCGGCACTGAATAGGACCGGCCTCGGCGTGTTGGGTCTGCTCGGCTGGTGTGGGAAGCGGAAGACATCTGCGGCCGCCTAACTAAAATACCTGATCGGATTTTGAAGGGACCGGGGCATTTCGACTTGGACTAATTGGGTTCAGCGATAATCAGGTAGATGGTGTGCGACTTCTCCTGCAATTTGCCAAATTTGTTCCCGATCCACGTGGATTCTGAAATTTCTGTGTTGCTTTGGGCCTAGTCGAAACCCTTTTGGTTCTTTGATCCGGTCGAGAGTTCAGCGCTTTGGGCCCCGCTGCGCTAGTGGATCCTTCACAGGCAGGCAGTAAAATAACGCTGGCTGATTTGGGGCGACGGGAATATTCGCTGCCATTTTAGCAGATTTCTTGTATTGGGCACAAAATTCCTGTGCTGCGTCCCAAATGGCAATCTCATTACTGCCAAACCAGTAAATCATTCCGCCGCGTTCGTTGCCATATACTTCTGGTTGGCTGGCGCACCCTGAAAGCAGACACGCTGCTGCCAACATCACAAATCGGATTTTCATTGCAGCTCCCCACGGACGCAATGAATTGTACGCTCGCGACTAATCAGCACGCAAATGCAAAAATGGCCTAATTGCTGCTTGACCATCTCACGGAGGACAGAAAAACAAATGTACTGACGGACTTTTCTGGTCGTCTGCGCGGCTCTGAACAATAACACCCCGGGCGGCACCCCGTTGTACCGACTTAATTGCAACAAAAGTCTAGGACCTCCGACCTAAAGCTGCGCCTTCTACTTCCAGCGCCAGCCAAGCAGACCCAACGCGCCCAGGCTAATGGCAAAGAACGGGCGAGTCGCGGGCAGTGGCGTGAACTACACGCGCATCGCGGTCGCGTCGTTAATGTTACTTAGTCAGGTTACTCAACAGATCAAATCGTCCTGCGAGAAGCGAGTGCCTAAAATTAATGTGCCTTCGGGTTTATCGCCACAAATATCCGAATGGCCGGCGGAGTCTCCGATCCGATCGATGACCGGGGGCTCCGCCTGTTCAAGCTTCATAATCTAAACTTTTTGGCGACTGATAACGGTTTCCACTGTTTGCCTGTGCGAGAGCAACAGCCAAATGATTGGCTCATGTTTCTAGATGCGCTTTTCCGGTTTGTAGGCGCTGCGATTGTAGACGCCAGCAACGCCAGTGTTGTAGCCGCTACATAGTGAGCAGGCTGGTCAGTATACCTGCACGGTATCTTATTTAGTGGCAACGTGCCGGCATGGCGCACGGCGCGCTAATTTCGCCGAGGACCCGGGCGCGGGAGGCATTGCTTTCGATGATGCGCCCAAAACGGATCGTCAGTCTGTTCGACTAGCGTTTGGGTACCCGCCGTGTCGACACCAGAGCAGCTTGGGCGCTCGCCGGCTCTGAACTGCCGCCGGGCGGCGCCAATGCCAAGACACTTGATTTGCGACCATTGAGCAGCGTTACCTCCCGTCCCTGGATGGAACGCAATGTCCATCCCTGGTGACTTTCGTTCACGCGCAACCGGACGGTGTTTTCAGTCGACTGCTCGACGAAGACCGCAATTGCGCTATCTCCGCCGGCAACTGTGCCCACCAATATAAGCGGAGGCTGTTCCGGCTCAGCCGGCTTGGTCGGCTCCACCTGCCTAGCAATGACCGGCGGTGCGGGCAGCGGGGGAGGGCGACGGGACGGTGCAAAGATTGGTCGTTCACGCGTTTTGGACAACTTCGAGAGCGGTATCGCCAATACCGGATTGCCGACCGGCGTGTTTGCGCCGGATGGCGCCTGCCCTAAATGCGTTGGGGGCCTCGTGATTTCCGTACCGGACGAGTTCCAATTCTCGTCGAATGAGTCCGCGCTTGCCGACAATAGAGAAATCATTACCGTGGTTGCGGCGGTCAAGAAAGCCAACACAAGCATCCGATTTGTTAGGCACAATATCATTTTGCACCTTGCCATTGTCCGGAAACTAAAATCGATACGCGAATTTTTCTCCTCAAGGTGCTCGTCCCGGTCTCAGGTGCCTGTGCGACAAGCTGATCGACGAACAGATAAGGCATTCCAGCTTCCAGATCATAAAGAAGCTGCTGCAGCGAGGGTTCATCAACCTCGCAGTCTACTGAAACTTTGACCAATCCATCTTTTAATTTTGCCTCTGGTAAATCGACCTGGGACGATAAAATGTTGCCGCCAAATCGTGTTACTGCTTCGGCAACTCGCTGCAGCAGTGTAGCTCCTGCCACTGTCACAGTTGGACCTTCGAGGACAGGCGAGCCAGTCACGAGAGAAATGCCGTTTGCATTTGCATTGCGGGATGAGGAGGGCTTCCGGCCTTCCAGATGGCTGAGAAGATCGCTCGTCGCCGCCACTGCCTGCCGGCGTTCCAGCGTATCGAAAACATACCACAGCGTCGTCAACAAAAATGCGATCACGACGGCCACGTAGAAAATTGCACCGGCGAGCGGGAAGCGCGTCAGATACCGTTCGATAGAAATTGCTGCTTTCATGAACCAACCATAAATATCGGGTTTATGCGGGCTTCGACGTGATACTGCTCTCTAGTCTCCCCCGGTGCTCGGGTAGTTGGCGCAAAAAAGGTGGCGTGTGCGAAGTGCGGAGATTGCTCGATTAGCCGGATGAGCGATGGGGCATCGCTTGTAATGCCTACAATCTGCAGCTTTTCCCCGTCGATCCGAATCTCGGTCACATATGTGTCATCGGGCAACAGTGCTGACAGTGCTTCCAGGACGATAACGCTTGACGACGTTGTGTGCTTGCGCCCTTCAAGTAACTGCAGGGTTGAACCCTCGAATAGACTACGCATTGCGGCCTTACGTGAGGAAATTTTTCGCAATAGCTCCTGTTGTTCGGTGCCCAGATTATCCGCAGCAATGACGGAAACCCCGATTGCGGTGGCTGCGGAGAGACCGCTCAGCAGAAAAATAGCCGTCAAAATCAATCGAACGCGGCCAACATCGATCGCGCTGCGCATGCGTTGCTCGAAAAATTTTATCGGAGAGGGCTTCGTGTCCGAGTTTATTTGGACTGTAGTAATGACGATCGACGCAGCGTTGAGACTCGCGACCGCGTGCAAATACGGCGCGACCATCGCTCGCGCTGTCGCGGCAATCATTAGCCGTATTCGATCGTTGTGGGCTTCAATTGGCGTGGTCCAGCCGTAGACGGCCTCATTAGCGGTCCAAGGCGTGAGGCGATCGATCTGCGAACGCACAATGCCCTCGAGATATTCGGTGGCACGCTTGGGCAATTCAAGCGGTCGAAACAAGAATCGGGACGGCCGCAAAATCAGTTCGATCCGGCTCCCGCGCAAGACGGTCGTCCAATCCGGCGGCAAGGAATCGACAATGGACCCGCTTGCTATGCGCACGCGATGGTCGACCAACTTCGAACTCTTGGTATCATCCGGTATGTGAAATGTGAATGTATCGTGGTCTTCTTCAATGAGCTGCACGCGGCGCTGTGATCGCATTCGGTCGAGCATTGAACTTATGGTTGCCGCGACGGAATCGATCCAGCTCGAAAAGGCCTCGATGATCTGATGCAAGGGTTTCATCGTATTCTCGTCGCTAACTTAGGCCGATCTGGACCAGCATTAACGTCATTGCGCCATGACAATACCTGATAAGGTTCATCAGCGGCGTCTAAAAGGATAACTGCTTCCGATCCCGTTAGCCAGCCATTGTCGAAAGCAATGCTGATCCTCACTCGAAATGCGTTGCTTCCTTCGGCCGTAGCGCCAGGCGGATCCGGACCTAGTAGTCGGAAAAGAGATTCCCTGTCTGGCGAAGCGGTTAGGCGTCGATCGAGAAAGTTGTTTAGTTGCGCGGGCGTCATGCCAGGAAGCGCGGCAATTAACTCCTGCGGCGCATCGAAAACGTTAATTTCCGGCCGACCGCTGTAGACCGTTACAAACTGCATCGCGCGTGCGACTAGGGCGGGTGGCAATCCCTGCACGAGCCAGAGTTCGCTCGAATGCTGAAATGGCGCTCCACGTGGCAGGTAAGGGAGCCCGGCGGAGCGATAAAGGTCGGCCTCGTTAGCTTGTGCCATGGGTTTTGGAGTTGTACGCCAGCCGATGATCCGATCGGCGTACCGATCCGCGTCGTCATCTGATGCGCCCAGCACTGCAAAAAGACCCGCCAGCAGAAACTTCGGAGCGGCGTTGAGATCGAGTCGCGCAGTCTCCGAGGAAAAATTTACCGCGACATCGGCTCGCCCCAAGTGAAAACGAAATTCGCCACGTGTCGGCCGCGACTCTTTTTTTGGAGCGGTTAACCGATATGCAGTGAGTTCGAGACTCGCCGACACCAGCGCTTCGGCTTGCAATCCATCATCCATCACAGAAACCGCCAAAGCGGAATTGCCGATATAGATCGAATAGATCGACGCCAACGTCGCGAGCGCAATCAATATCCATAGAACCGCGACAATGATGAAGCCATCCCGAGTTGAGGGCCGAGGCGAGCAATTTGGTTCGTGCCTTGCCATCGAGTTCAGGTCCGCTGTTTGGCAGAGAGTGGCTGCGCCGGATTATTGTCCGGCTGGTCGTTGTCTCCCGCCGGTCGGCCGACGCAATCGTCCTTGCTGTTCCCGCCGACACATGCCGCCGGCAATTCAACGTGAACCAGTGCGGTGGTCGAAACCGACAGCGTTTGTGCGGACGTTGCATCGCGAACAGTCAGGCGAACGGCCGATGGCAATTGGCTAGCATTCTGCCAGGTTTTTTTCCAAATCCCGTCGCGCCCCGCATAAGCGAACGAAACCCGATATGGGGTGCGTAAAAGGACAACTGGATTTGCAAAATCTAGTTGGCCAACGGACGCTGTGCTCGACCCAAACGGTGCGTATGGCCTTGTTGATCTGACCAAACCTTTAAAGTTTTTGTCACTGATCTCCGCAATACGTACGATTTCGAGACCAGGTCGAGTGTTCGGCCCGACCGCAGATCGTACGAGAGTGACAGCAAATTCGGTCCCATCGAATAGCGGACCTTTAATGTCGCGGTTTGGTGAGATGAACTCCGACGCCGCGAGGTCAGCGACAAGCTGATTAAGTGCGATGCCAATAAGTTCGCCCCGTTGGGCGCGTGCAATTCCACGGTTCCAATTGGGGAGCCACTGCGATGCGATTGACGCGAGGGCGGCAAGTATCACGCCCATCAAAGCAGTTGCTACAAGGGCTTCGATCAGCGTGAAGCCGGAAACCGAGGTGCGTCTGCGACTATATCGGAACATTCCGTGTCGCATCATTGGCGCCTTCGCTGTAAACGTACCGTTTCGAGACTAAGAGCGGCGCCGGAAGACGACTGAATACGGATCGATATGGTTTCTGGGATCCAAGGGGAGTCAGATGCCAGTGCGGTGGCGGCGCCGAAGAATGGCGATGCGCCCATGCGCCAGCGACTACCGTATAGTTCACCGGCAATTACGCCCGGCCCAAGCTCAGTGCGCGACGGCAGACTCGCGGCCACCGTCCGCGCCGTTTCGACAAGGGCCACATGCTGTTCGAGCGAACGTACGCCGCGTGTCGTTGTACCGGTGAGAGCGCCGATCGCCGTCAAGGAAATCGCCACGACGGCAATCGCAATCAGCACCTCGATGATCGTAAAACCGGCACTATTGTCGCCCATGTCAGAGCGTGTTTCTTGGCACAATTTCGATCCCTCCGGTCAGCCAATTCACACGAATCTCGTAGCTGGTACCGAGGTGCGACAGCATAATGGTGCCGCCGCAGGACATTCCGGTTGGAAAGAAGCTAATCGTGGAGAACGCTGGGCGCTCGTTGCAGCGATTGGGCAATATGGCGTCGAAGGCCACATCATCCGGAACGCGTAGGATATGCCCGGTCGAGCCAGAGCGGAGCGAGCGCGCACCTGCATCGATTTGCGTGGCGATCTGAACCCGGTGTCGGATCGCTGCAGTTCGGTCCGCCTTGAGCAACGAGGCTGTTTGGACGGCGTATGCTTCGAGCCGCGGGCGCGAGGTGTTGCGCGAAAGGTGCGGAAGCAGAACAGCGGCCAGCATCGCAATGATCGCGAGGATGCAGACCATTTCGAGAAGAGTAAACCCGTCTTCTGCCTTCGAACCACTAGTCATTGTTTGCCGTGGTAATATCTGCCGCCGTTCCGGTCCCGCCTTCCTGCCCATCTGCTCCGTAAGACATAATTTCATACTTGCTCCGCTCGCCGGGCGACCGATAGACATAAGGCTTGCCCCAAGGATCGTTCGGGACGTTGCCTCCTTTGAGGTACGGGCCATTCCAACCAGGCATGGCACTCGTAGGTTTCACCAGCGTGGTCAGCCCTTCAGCGGACGAGGGATACCGTCCCGTGTCGAGGTAGAGCAGATCGAGTGCGCTCGAAAAACTCTGCATCTGAATCTTTGCGGCCTTGACCTTCGACTCACTCAAATAATTGAGCACGCGCGGCCCGACCAGCGACATGATAAGTGCAATGATCGTGATGACGACCAACATTTCCACGAGCGTAAACCCGCGCTCGCGGTTGTAATGCGAACGACTTTGCTTGATCTTTCCTTGATGCGTTTCGATGTGTGCCATAGCGAACTTACCTTATCTTCATCATTCGACGATTTGACTGATCGAGAGGAGAGCGGTCATGATCGACACGATGAGGCCGCCAACAACGATGCTGATAGTGATAATGGCCAGTGGACCAACGACGGCCACTGCTCGGTCAAGACTGCGTTGCAACTTGGCCTCATAGAACTCGGCAATGCGTCCGGCCAAAATCGGCAGCTGGCCGGTTTCCTCGCCGATGCGGAGCATGCGGATCGCCATCGTAGGCAGTAAGGCAGAGGCCGCGAGCGCATCTGAAAGCTTGCCGCCATGGCGAACGCGATCTGCCGCCGCCCGCCATAGTGATAGGCCTCCGGTGACCGACATGATGTCAACCAGGATTCGCAGTGTTGCCGTAAGCGTTACCTCGCTACCCAATAGGATACTCAGATTGCGGCAGAATAAGGCAGTGCGATAGAAATTGAACACCGAGGATATACCCGGCATCCGCGATATCTTTGAGAAGATCGCGGCGCGAATGCCGGGCCGGCGCAGTGCCACCCAGCAGCCAACGATCAGGATCGCTAACGAGGCAATGATTTCCAACCCGTGCCCACGCAGGAAATCGGAAAAACCGAGAAAAATGTTTATCATGGAATCTGTTTTCGCGCCGAAGTCGCGCAGTACCGAAGAAAATTGCGGCAGTACAAACAAAATGAAAAACATCAACACGCATGAGGCCGCTATTAGTATGAATGCCGGATATTGCAGAGCGTCTGTAACCTTGCGGCGCAATGCTTCTGCCCGGATCCGTTCATTGGCGAGCATCTCGAGGATATAGGTGAGCTTGCCGGACGTCTCGCCGACCTGCACTAGGGCCACATAGATCGCTGGGAAATAGGTGGGATGCTGGGCGATCGCCTCAGCGAAACTTTCGCCGGCCAGAATTCCTGCCCGGATTTTGTTCACGATCGGGCGCAATCGTCCGATATCGCTGTCGTCGGAGAGCAGCTCTAGCGCATTGTCAAGACGTGCACCCGCCTTGAGAAGTAGCGCGAGGTCGCGGGTAAAAACAGTGACGTCTTCTGCACGTGGCCGATTGAACAATCCGAGGGAAATGCTTGGATCCGCAGTTTTGCCTTCTTCGGCGACCGTCTCGATCGGAACGAGGCCAAGATATTCGATACGATGGGCAACCTCCGCGGCAGTCGGAGCAGAGATCGATCCGTTCACAAGCTCTCCGCTCTGGGTCATCGCAAGATAGCGAAAATTTTGCATCGCGCTACCGTATCGTTGTGACACGAAGGATTTCAGCCGGAGAAGTCACTCCGGCTCGGCACTTGGCCACGCCATCATCGACCATTGTGGTCATTCCGGCCTGCGTCGCAGCTTTGTCTATGGACACAGAGTCGGTTTGCACGCTGATAAGGTGCCGCACGTCTTCGGTTATCTGGAGGATCTCGAACACTCCAACTCGGCCGCGATAGCCCGTGCCCCCGCATCGCTCGCATTTGCCGGGTTCGAAAATGGTTTCGCCGACCTTCAAACCGACTGCACTAAAGCGCGGGTCGGCGGCAAAATCGGCAGGTGATAGTTTTCTGTGGGTCTTGCATCGATCGCACAGCTGACGCACCAGTCGTTGGGCGATAACGGCACGCAGCGTTGACTTGAGCAGGAAACCTTCAACTCCGAGATCAAGCAGTCGCGGCACTGCCGCCGCCGCCGTTTCGGTATGCAATGTGGTTAGGACGAGGTGACCCGTTAACGCTGCATGGATCGCAATTTGCGCGGTTTCCGCGTCACGGATTTCTCCGACCATGATGACGTCGGGATCCTGACGAACGAAAGCGCGCATTGCGTTGGCAAATGTTAGGCCGATAGCGGGCTTCGCCTGGGTTTGATTGATGCCTTGAAGTTCGTATTCGACAGGGTCCTCGATGGTTAAGATTTTGCGCGTTGGTTCGTTCAGAACCGAAAGTACAGTGGCGAGGGTTGTCGTCTTGCCGCTGCCGGTTGGTCCGGTGACGACGATCATGCCGTGGGGAAGCGTCAGCAGCCCCCGAAGCTTGGCTTCGTCAGCGGACGAAAAACCGAGCTTTTCGATCGCAAGCAAGCTTTGTTCCTTCGGCAGCAACCGGATCACAGCTGACTCGCCGTGCTGTGTCGGCATAATGGCAACGCGTATGTCGAGGTCGGATCTGGCCGCCCGTACACGCGCCGCGCCATCCTGCGGTAAGCGCCGCTCCGCGATATTGAGGCCGGCGAGTATCTTAACGCGGGAAATGATGGCTTGCGGCAAAACGGCCGCCGGCACCGGGACGATACGCAATAAGCCATCGACCCGCATGCGAACGACCAATCCGGTTCTGAACGGCTCGATGTGGATGTCGCTGGCGCGTAGTTCTACCGCTCTTTCGAGCATGTCGTTCACGGCGCGAACAACTGGCGCTCCGCTAGCCAGGTCGCGGAGGTTCTCGATGTCATCTTGGTAGGCATTCGCGGTCTCACCGCCGTCTGGCGAAGAAACATCTTCGTCGACGAGACGCTGGTTGAGGATCGTCTCAATATCCTCGAACGATGCAATGTTGATATTCACTTCGTCGCCAAGCACGATTGCGGCAGCGCGGACGGCAGCGGAATCGCCCGGATCAGCGACCGAGAGCATGATCAGCCCGTCGGCCGACTGATAGGGAAACACCGTCATTTCACGAAGAAAACGTGCGGAGAAATGTTTTACCAGCGCCGGCGCGGCCAGTAGATCCGGCAAGCCGACTCGGGGAAGTTTAAAAAATTCCGCTGCTTCGTCGGCAAAATCGTTGGCTGAAAGATCGGACGCCTCCCATATTTTGCGGAACGTCCGCTCATCTGGCTCCTGCGTCTGCAGGCTGAGCGCATTCGCTTCGCCCGCAAGATGGTTCTTGCGACGCAGGTAGCTTGCGAATTCACTCGTAAGATCAAACGCCATCGTACTTTGGTACGTTTCCGGTGACACTTTTTCTTTTATATTACACCGACGCGGCGGCCGGTTGCTATGCTTCTTCTAGCTCCAATTCTGGCCACTTTTTGAACTTTCGCAGGCGTTTATGGCCTGTTTATTTATTGGAAAATTATGACACAAGCGCGAACCTAGCCAAGCGGATAAGCGCAGTTTTCCGGCGAGTCTCGCGTTCAGCCGGGATGGCAAGACACTCTACGTGTCCAACCTGACCTTGTACCTGCCTTATGCTACTGGCTCTCCCCAGTCGGCGGCAGTGGATTTGGCATGGACGCTGAAGGTCAAGCATTACACGGTATCCAAGATACGTGTTGTAATTCCTCCGGTCGGACAGGGCCATGATTGACAGGTGAACCGGCAACAGCCCACAGCAAGCAATGAAGTCAGAAATCGAAAAAGGTTACGGGCCCGCGCTGCTCTCTATGAAGGCATGCCAGTCTCTGCCACGCGGGCCTACTAGCTCTCTCACCACAAGATGGTCGCCGGGATTCATCGTGCCCACGTCAACTTCCTTGTTCGGAAATATGACGATTACCCGGTTTTTTATGTAGATGGCCACCTGCTGCTTGGTATCTGCTGCCCTTGTGGCGAATGTCTTGATGTGTTGAAAAAACGGCTCACGACGCCAGGCGGCAGGGTCGCTCGGATCGACATGAATCGCGACCAGATTGCCTTCATGGCGCACGAACATCTTGCATTTATTGGGGCGCCACTCCGGACCCAAAGCCGGTGATGTGAGCTAGGCGCAAAAAAATTGCGGCACTCCGTTGGCCTCGTTTCATAAATGGTGCAACCGCCGCGACCAGGGGCGCAGTGAGTGCACCATACTCCAACCGGCTTGTTGAACGCCTCAATTCTGAGGAGCTTGCAGCACAGCGAGCATTCGCCGCAACTTCGTCCGGGAAGGAGTGGAAGCCGATCGCTCGGGTTGCTCGACATGTGGAAGTAATTTTCCCGGTTTGTCTGAACACAATTCCCAGTTTGAATGCCGCAGCCCAGAACTAAGATGCATTCTGACTAAATTGGTCGTTGCTTGATATAAACCTGATCCGCGGTTTGCGGGTCAAGACGGTAGTCGTCAGGCAAAAATGCGGCAGCGGGCCGCCTTGGGAACTCGCGATCTGCGTTTTCCGGCACTGCATGCCTCACTTCTGCGAGCAAATAGCAAAGGCCGGGGCATTGCCCCGGCCTCCTGTCGCAATTCAGATCCGGAAAGCTGTCGACTATATAATTATCGACAGCCCACGATCGTGACCGTTACGTTCCTTACGCTAGCGATCGCTAGTGGTTTTCATCTTCGTTGCCGTCATCGCCCGTGTTATGTTGGTAGACGGCGACGCATCCACTGTTGCTGCCACAGATGGCTGCGCCAACGCCTGTATCGTCGCCACCGCTTCCAACCACCGACGTAGGCGCAACTTGTGGAACGAAGATGCGGTTGCGCTTGGAGTCGGCTGCAACCGAGTGCGAACTGCGCGATTGCGGGATGGTCTCGATCAGCACACTGGTCCCGTCGACGACGCCGAGCGCAGGCGTCGCTTTCGCAGGGACGTTCCCGCAGGGCGTTCCTGGTGTCGTGCAATTCCTGCTGGCGCCCAGATAGTAGCGATGGTCACCTTTATTGTACCAGACTTCATCCGAGCCTGTGATATTGCCGATGTTGGCATAGTTTTTCGTTTTTGCATTGATAACCAACGTGGTGGTGTTGCTTGGGATGTTTTGCGGGGTGCAGCCCAACATAAGATTATCGTTCGGTCCAAGCGTGGCACCATTCGGACCGCAGTCGTGGAGCTTAACAACTCCGGTGTTGGTGTTCGGATCGAAGGCGCCCTCTACTGCCTTTGGGTTCATTGGATCGGTCACCAACAAGCCGCCCTCGCAGGTAACATCGCCTAGAAGCTGTCCGTAGTTACATCCGGGCGGGTTATTAGCGATGGTCGGGATAGATGTGTAGAACCGCTTGGTTTTGGGATCCCAGGCCGGCTGCTCGATCGACAGGCCGAAGCCCGGCGGAATGATCAAAGGGTCGACCGTGATCTTCTTGATGATCGAGGCGTTCGACATCATGTTTGTCGGGGAATCTCCATTCGC
>Ga0207761_1000519_pt1 | contig 13615 bp, 18 predicted proteins | sample LuqExpMetageno34_FD_187792 | JGI IMG/M metagenome (GOLD analysis project Ga0207761, IMG submission 187792) | Tropical forest soil microbial communities from Luquillo Experimental Forest, Puerto Rico - Sample 34 (SPAdes) | ecosystem: Environmental > Terrestrial > Soil > Tropical forest ... | reverse complement strand
CGTCTGCGGTCCAGACCCCGCCCGACTCACTGATCAGGTGTCGCGACGACCGTCTGGCGTCCCATCGTTCGAGCGATGCGGTTGACGTTGATCCCGGCCTGGTGCTTGGTCCAGATCCGCTCTCTCCTCGTCCGTGAACCGCACGGTCACACCATCACCCTCTGTTCGGACGACGTCAGTCTTCATCGGTGTTGCGTTGACGGCTGAGCTCACACCGGATCGCTGCTCGCGCTTTGCCAATTAGCTGGGGAGGAAGTCGAGCAACAAGCGGTTTACGTCCTCCGGTGCTTTGAGTTGCATCCAGTGGCCAGGTCCGTCGAGCCGCTCGCAGCGCCACGGACCCACGGCACTCTTCGCCGAGTCGGTCATCTGTGACTCCGTGAGTGCGAAGTCTCCGCTGCTCCACAGTCCCATCGTGGGGGCTTGCACCGGGGGAAGCTGCAAGGGGGGGCCGACCCACGACTCGGGATTGACGTTCGCCCGGTAATAGTTCAGACCCGGGGTCAGCGACCCGTTGGCCACCATCTTGGCGATGACTGCGTCCGAGTCGGGGTGGCGGCCCCACCACTTGAAGTTGTGCCAATCGTTCTCGCTCAACCAACGTTCGGCGATATCTGGAAACTGGAACAGGAGCATGTACCAGGTTTCTCGTGCTGCTCGAGGGTGCTGAGGAACGTGGAGGGGAAGCCTGACAGAACCGCCAAATGGTCTACGTTGTCAGGCGCCAGCGACCCAAGTCCCCACTCAACGGCTGCGCCCCAGTCGTGGCCCACCACATGGGCGCGCGACTCCCCAGCGTCGGCGAGAACGCCCAAGATGTCACCAGCGAGGAAGGGCAGGGCGTAGGCCTCCACTGATTCGGGCTTGTCGGAACTGCCGTGGCCGCGTAGCTCGGGAACGATCACTTTGAAGCCCGCCTCGGCCAGCGCGGGAACCTGATGGCGCCATAACCGTCCTGTGTCGGGGAAGCCATGCAAGAGCAGGACCGGGCGGCCCTTCCCGGTGACCTCATAGTGAATGGTGACCCCGTCGACTTCTACGCGTGGCACAGCTACCTCCCGTTCCGTATTTATGATCTTGTGGCTGCTGGCTTCTCAATCTGTTCGATCGCAGGCGACGACGTCAGCAGGGACCACACCCCGTCCGCGCCGTCCCGCGCCTGAAGCTTCATCCTGAGCGACCCAGCCCTTCAACTGCCATGCTCTCGGGAGCCAGCAAGGAGGACAAGCGATATGAGCGAGGGCCAAGCAGCAGTACCAGTCAGAAATCAGATTGCGATGCCGACCAAAGCGCGCTTCCACGTCGGCACGGCGATCAGCCTCCGAGGATTGCGAAGCGAGGTCAAGAGAGTCGACGGGTTCAACGCCAAGTTTGCCGTGTTTCTGACCAACATCGTCGGCTCGATGTGGTGTGCCTACGTCTTTGCGATCATCGCTTTCATCGGGCTACCGGCGGCGCTCAAACCCGGTGGCGAGGGCATCATCGCCTGGATCGCGCAGACGTTCCTGCAGCTCGTCCTGCTGTCGGTGATCATGGTTGGCCAGAACGTGCAAGCGGAGGCGGGCAACCTCCGTGCGCAACACACATACGACGACACTGTGGAGATACTCGACCGGTTGAACGTACACACGGCGGGCGGCATCAAGGATCTCGCAGACCGAATCGACGCCCTCGGTGCAAGGATCTCCGGCACAGGGTCCGTCCACTCGTGAGGCTCCGACGGAGGAGCGAGATGACCGCCTCCGCGTCAACCACGCCGGCGCGTCCGGTTCTTTTCATCAACCCCAGGTCCGGTGGAGGCAAGGCCCAGCGCTTCGACCTCGTCACGCGGTGCCGCGCCCAGGGGATCAAGCCTGTCGTGATGAAGGATGGTGACGACCTTTTCGCACTCGCCGGTGCCGCCGTGTCCTCAGGCGCCGACGTCATCGGGATGGCTGGGGGCGACGGTTCCCAAGGCATTGTGGCGTCCATCGCCTCGAGGCATGACATCCCCTACGTGTGCATACCGTCCGGCACACGCAACCACTTCGCGCTGGACATCGGCGTGGACCGGGATGACGTGATCGGTGCCCTCGACGCGTTTCACCACGGTTCCGAGCGCCGCATCGACCTGGGCCGGGTCAACGGTCGGATCTTCGTGAACAATGCCTCCATCGGCCTCTACGGCGAAATCGTTCAGTCTCCTGAGTACCGCGACGCAAAGCTGCGCACGGTCATCGAGATGCTGCCTGAGCTCATCGGCCCAGGCGCGACGCCGTTTGACTTGCGATTTGCGGACCCCGGCGGTTCCGCCTACGACCGAGCTCAGCTCGTTCTGGTCTCCAATAACCGCTACCAGCTCGATCCACTCGGCCCCCAGGGCACCCGCGGAGCGATGGACAACGGGACGCTCGGCGTGGTCGTGGTGCCTGACACTCCACCGTTGAGGCGCATTCGCGAGTGGACGACACCTCGCTTTGAGGTCGACTCGGCCGCCGCGATCGATGTCGGACTCGACGGCGAGGCCGTCAAACTCGAGCCGCCACTCAGCTTCGACTCACTGCCGGCGGCGTTGCGTATTCGCACTCCGGCACACCGGCGTGAACCGCGAGGTCCTCGGTTCGGACGAAGAGTCCATCTGTAATTCCATTTGCAAGCAGATTCGCCTGTGCGCGTCTTCGATCTGACCAGTGATGGTGTCGCAGCACGTCAATCAGCCGAGTGCACCTCGAATGCGATGACCAGGTCACTAATGCCGCGGAAGATGGCGAAGAAGCCGACCCACAGGACCAACAGGGTGGCTCTGGCGGCGATGTACTGCTGTGATGCCCAGAATCCCAGGGCGATCTCCAAGATCCCGGCCACGAGGCCAAGCCACCACGCCGGGTTGATCGGTTGTGCCATGACGGAGTACGTGACGTCGAAGGCACCGTTGATGATCAGCAAGAGCCCAAAGGCCGCCGCCAGAGACCAAAAGGCGTCGTAGGGCTGGACGAAGGACCAGATGGCGCCACCGATGAACAACACGCCCAGGAGGATCCGAAATACCGCCCACCCGCCGCCCTGGATCGCTGCCACCGCGAACTGATGGACAGCCGCGAACAAGAAGACAGCTCCAAGCATCAGCCCGATGGTTGCCACCGAGGTGGTGTTGAAGCGCAAGAGGATCACCGCGATCAGCAGCCAGGCGATGCCGCTGACGAGGAACACCCACCAACGTCGGGCGACTTCCGACGAGACCCGGTGCTGCAGTTCGGAGTGGAACATGGAACCTCCTTAGCCCAGCGCCGGGGAGCGTAGCGCCCGTCCGTGCCTCGTGCTCCTTATATGAACCGGCGGCCGGACTGTCTTCGTCTGTAGGTAGCTAGGCGGTCCTGTAGCGCCGGCGGAAGAGTGCATAGGCGACGGCACCGACGATCGTGGGGATCCAGTACTGTGCCAGCCGGTACGCCAATGTGGCGACGACCGCGCTGCGACCGTTGACGCCGGCGAGGACGAGGAGACCGCTGAGGCTGGCCTCGACGATTCCCAGTCCGCCAGGCGTGAGTGGGAACAGGGCGATGACTCCGGCCGCCGAGTAGGCGAGGAGGACGAGCCAGATGTGGGGCTCGCTGCCGGTCGCCCGCAGAGCCGCCAACAGACAGAGATAATCGAGTCCGAGACGGCCCGCGACGAGCAGAAAGATCTGCTTCCATTCCTTTCCCAATGCCCCTCTGATCTGGTTGCGTTGCTCGAGCAGACGATCCTCGAGTCCGGTCAACGGAGGATGCGGCCGGCGAATCTTGTTCCAGATCCACTGAGCGGCCCTCGCCACGGCCCGTGGAGGTCCGTCGGTCTCGAGGAGCACGGCGCCGAGACCGATGTACACCGCAAACGCGGCGACTCCGATGAAGGCGGCGCTGGCCAGAGTGTGGTTGACGCGGGAGTTACCCAGGACAGCAGGAAGCGTGAGGATCGGGAGCATCAGCAAGCCACCCACACCGATGAGCGAAGATGCCGCGAGCCCTCCCGCCGCGGCATCGGCGTTCACTCCAGCGGTCGCAAGCATCCGAAACTGGACTGCCGCCCCGGCAGCATCGCCGCCCGGAAGCGTATTGGTCACGGCGTTGCCCGTCAGCCCCGCGGTGATCACCGCGAACCACCCACGAGTTCGCAACACGATGCGCTGAATGCCGAAGCTGCATACGAAGCTCCCGCCTTCCGCCAACAACGCAACGAAGAGCCACACACCGCTCAAAGTGGCCAATTTCGGCCAAGATCCGAACACCGCGATCAGGCTCGGCAGCAAGACGTACACCGACACGCCTGTGATGACCAGTGAGACGACGTGCCGAACGAAGCTCTTACGGGTTGGCTCGGTCTGGCGGCGTCTCGCCCTTCCGGAGTCACTCTTGCCGGGTGTCCCCGGTGTCGGCGCCGACGTCACTGCTGAGAGAGCGTCCGGTGCCGATTGTCGACGATGGGCACGAGCACGAAGAGGATGAGACTCCGTCAGACCTATTCAGAGCCCACAGCCGCTACCGGCCTGGCAGTTAAGCGATTCGTGGGTTCAAATCTTATCTCCTCCACGAAAACAAATCCCGTGATCAGAGGAAATGATCTTCTAATCGCTCTTCAGCGTCCAGTTTGTCCCCGCGTTTCCGCGTGCGCCAACGAGTCCGATCGGTGCCGGACGTCGCGATTGTGATCGTCGATCGACTCTGTTCGAGCGCGATCCACCACGTCGGCGACTGCGTGCAGTGGGAGGTTGACAAAGGATGGACTTCGGATGACGCAGTCGCAGCGGCGGCGGATACGAGCGCGCCCGCTGTGCCATCCGGCTTGCCGAGCCGAGGTCAAGCGAGTCGATGGGTTCACCGCGAAGCTTGCCGTTTTTCTGACGAACATCGCCGGCTTTTAAGCAGATTCACTAGCTCGGAGGAGCTACCCAGTGTTCTGTGCGGAAAGACACTCCTGAAACACTCCTTGGATCGCAGAATTCAGCTCCCGGATCCGATTGTCAACGATCGGGACCTGAGTCAATTTCAGTTCTCCCGATGGTTCGACCTTCTTGTGATAATGAAGACCAGCAGGCGGCAGCAACCGTGGATCGGCCTTCCAAACAAGCGGGATCGGAAGGTTCCAACGACTGTCAAGCCTTGCCACCCAACCCCCTCGGACGCCATCGCCATTGCCATCGCAACTTGGTCGAGCCCGCGGCGACGGTTAACCGGCTCAAAGAGATGCAAACGAGCGAGAAGCCAGCGAGCCCACTTCTCCCACGCGCTTACTATGCGGTCAAACAGCGCCCCGGGGATCGCGTAGAGGCCGCCGTTTCCATTGCCGGCGACAGTGACCACGCCATCTAGGCCAGTCCAAAAGAACAAGCGGAGGAAGCTGCAGATCCGCCGTCTCGAAGATGACAGCTAAGACTTCTACAGTTGGTAAGGGTTCGACAACTATCCGAGAAGCGACCGACTCCGGAGAAACCGCGAGCGTTCGCGGATCCTCCAGAAGTGCGACATCGCTATCGGTCAAGATCACCAAGCCATCAGTTCGTGAAGCTAGCGCGAGTGCACCCGAAATCTTGTTGCAAGGGGGATGTCGAGCGTCGAACTGTTCCACCGATCGCACAGTCAGACCCTCCTGACGAAGGTAGTCGAGTTGAGGTGACGAATCGGTGCCGACGGCATGTACAACAAGATGGTGGATTCGACCCCAGCAATCCGATTCAATCCGGCGTACCAACGCAAGGCTTCGAGGTGGAACCGGGGGTCCGCGTCGACGACGCAAGACACGACACCGCGTGCATCAGAACTACTGACCAAGTCAGTCATGACGACTCATGTGGGTGATTCAACTGGCGGATCGGGCAGGAACTCGCCGCAGACCGGTACGAGGGCCAAGCTCTCTTGCTTTCGCGTCTGCGACCCATTACGTCGACGCGACTGCAGGCGGACTGTTGGGACGAGCAAGGAGGCAGAAGATCCGTTCATCGCGGTCGTTGCTGGCTGGGTTGGAGTCTCCGTCGATTCGTCCAAAGTTCCGTTGGTCGAGCACTTCCCAGCCGGTGCGTTCAAACAAGCGGTCGAGACCAGCGGGAGAGAAGATCCAGTAGTTCGTTGAATCGTTATTGGTTCGTCCAGGCCCATACCGGCACCGGCATCCCTCGGCCTTCCCAGTATTCGGCCAGGGTGCCGGTCAGGAACGCCTCGCAACCAGCCGCCACTGCTGCCTCGCTCACGGCGCGTTCCCGCTTCCTCATCGTCGATCCTCCACCTGTGCTCGCCGCCGGTCGTCGGCGATCCGGAGCCATTGTGCCCACCGGCGCGAACCGCCCAATAGGGCACAAGGTCACGACGCTCGTCGCCAGACCGTGGCTACTCAGGCCCGCACCGAGACCTCCGTCCGCGGCAGCGCGCGAGCTGCCAGCACCACACCCAAGAGAGTGACCGCCAAGACGTGGATTCCGGTGCACCACAGACAGATGGCGCCGATGCGAAACAACTCCACGTAGACGAGGTACAAGACCATGGCGGCCCCCGCACCTGCCCCGGCCAGCCGAGCGCGGTCAACCCACGTCTCGGGTCGATGCCAGGCCCAAGGGGACGTCAACAACGTCATGGCGGCCGCCCAGATCAGACCCAGCAGAGCGACAGGGACACCCACCAGCACCGACCACGAGCTGGTCGTGACCAAGGTGCAGTTGACGACACCCGTCGCCGGGCACGCCAAGGCAGACGGGTCCGAATAGTGGGTGACGGTCAGGTAGGACGCCACCGCGAGGGCGGCCAGCGCGAGCACGAACGACGCGCCGACCGCCCAACTGGGTGGTGCCGCTCGAGTGGAGGTCGATGTCGAACGCATCGTCACGCCCCCAGGCTCTTCTCGATGGCCGCGATCGCCGGCGAGCTGGACACGCTGCTCGGCTGGTTGCCCGCGACCGTCGCGATCGCCGCGGTGATCTGGTTGGCCGCTCCGTCGATGGCCTGCGCCACGGGACTCGCCGGGTCGTTGAGCTGACTCGCGATCTGCGCCCTCGACAGCCCCTGCAGCACCTGCGGCGAGAAGCTGGCGCCATTGATCACGTACCGGTTCCCGATGTCGAGGAACGGGATGCTGCCCTGCGTGTCATAGCGCGACACGAGGGCGCTTTCGCGTGCCGTGGGCTGTTGCAGCGTCTGGTAGGTGCCTCCGACTTGCCGGTTCGATGCCTCCTCGACCGCGTCGAGCTCCACGTACGGGCTGGAGTAGGTCGATCCGTAGAACGACAGCGTCTGCGTGTTGGGGTACACGTCGGCGCCGCTGGACTGGGTCCCCGACAGATGCGAGAAGGTCCCGAACCTCGACAGAGCGACCGCGAGCGCCCAGCGCTCGGCGGCGCAGTACGGGCAGTACTCGGCCCCGACGTAGGTGACGACGGGGAGACCGTCGGTGCCGCGCAGGATCTGACTGCCGCTTCCCAGCGACGTTGGTGGCACGACGGATCCGGGGCTGCCGACCGCATCGAAGGTGGATGGCGCCACCGAGGCGATGGATGTCGCAATGCCCGGTGCGAGGGTGGTCGTGCCGGGATCGCCGGTGGCGGCCGGACCTCCGCGTGTGAGGGTCGACGCCGAAGGGGAGCCTCCACCGGCCTTGATCACGACCATGGTCACGATGGCGGCGATGACAAGAAATACCGGGACGAGCGCGGTGACGACCGGATGGCGAGAGCGAAAGGACGGCGAGTTCGCCGATGCTGACGCCGATGCCTGGCGCGCGGATCGCGTCGTACCCGCTGCGGTGGACTTGACTTTGCGACCGGACGACGGCCGCGGGGTGGTGGTGCGGGGGCGACGTGGCGCTTGGCGCGACGTCGGACCCAAAGTGGATTTCGACATTGAGAGTTCTCCTGATCTGGCCGGGCGCAACCGAATCGGGCGCTCGGGGCTCGAAACAAAGGGCCGTGGTGACGGCCGGACGACATCGGCGCAGCACAGGAGGCCGAGCCCGAGGCCGGGCAGTGGCGTCCTGACGCCGGAACGGCGGTTCGAGCTAGGAGAACCGGGGCGGGCGAAAGAGCCCGTCGCGGACGCCCGCGGGCAGGGGGGCCGCGTGGGTGCGACGGTGCCAGAAGGCCATGACGGCGAGCGCCGCCATCACAGCGGCCCCGATGACCGCGGCAAGGGCGATGGCCGGTGTCGGCGCCGCCGGCGTTGGGCTGCCCTTGCCGCAGACGGCATCGGCACATGAGACCGGGACGGACAGCGGCTCTTCGAGAACCGCGACCGCGGGGTGCGCCGTGGCGACGACGTCCGAGGTCACGCTGTGCGGCACGAGGCCGCCAAGGACCGCAGCGGCCACGATGGCAGCCAGAACGAAGCCCAGGCGTGTGCGCACGAGATCCACGCTAGGGGTGGAATCTAAGAGTGAGCTAAGGCGTGGGGTGCGGGCGGGTTTCGACGCAGTCGCTGCGCCTGCACGACAGCGTCGTCCCCTATCGGAGGCCTTCCTCGCGGTGCCTCGCGTCAGGACCGGTCCGGACGGGCACGCGCTGGAGACTCGACGCGAGCCTGCGGTGCCACAGGTACGACGTCACAAGGCCAGCGACCAACACGCCAACCGATCCCGCAATCACCGCCGCCTCGACCATTCGGTCACCTCTCCTCTGTGGTGCTCCCAGTGTGGGGGTCGCGCCTGGGCAAAGCTAGTGACAAAGGTCACTTCCGGCCTTATCCCAGTTCAGGTGCCGAAACTGCCGGTGCCCGTCGGGGCCTGCGCCCCAGGAGTCACCGGAGCCTGCCCCGCGATCTGGGCCGTGATCGCCGACTCCACGATCTGCTGATCGGTTGGATCCATGGCCAGCGGGCCACCGGGGACTCCGACCTGCCAGACGTGCATCATCTCGGGCGTCATCAGCGGGCGCTCTCCAGAGGGGCACTGGCCCTCGCTCTGGAAACCCGAAATGACCCCGGAGGGCCCGCCGATGCAGAGGTTGGTGTGGGCATGCCATTGCGTCAGACACCCGCCGGGCATCGGTCCGTTCATCCCCTCGCTCGGCATCAGGTACATCGCGGCCACCAAGACCGGACCGTACGGTGTGAACGCGTAGACCAGTGACTGGACGTGGTTCGGATTAAGCACGTCCTGACCGTTCATGTAGCCGTAGTTCAGGTAGTGGACGACCGGGTAGTTGGGGTCGGTGATGGGGATGTAGCCGTCTGCCTTCGCCACGCTGAGGTCTTTGTACTTGGCGACGGCTGAGCTCGTCGTCTGCACGAGTTGCATCGCCGCCTCCATCTGGGCGCCGGTCGGTGACTTGGTGCAGCTCGGCGTCTGCATGGCATGACCCTTCTCCGTGTCCTTGAACACGGTGGCGAGCACCGCGCGCTCCTGCGAGGGGAGCGCGGGACCGTGGTAGTGCCAGTAGGGATCGGCGACGCCGTCCATCCCCGGCATCGCGAGTGACCGTGAAGCGCCGTTCGAGCTCGCCCGCGAGCCCCCGCTCGACCCACCTCCCGACATCGCCATGCCCGCCATCGCTGGCTGCTCCGCAGTCGACGAGTGACGGGAGCCAGACGCCGACGCCGATGCGGGCGCGATCGGATAGGTCGAACTGAGCGCGAGCACGGCCAAGGCGACGGCGGACGCTGTTGCCCCGGCGACCGGGTGCCGCGCCATGAGCGCCCGGGCGGGCGATTCGGCGGGAACGGCATGGACCGTCGGCACCATCGCGAAGGCGAGCAGCGCGATCAGCGGCGCGATGTTGGGGTCGGTCCCCATCCCGGTCATGACCGCGCCGAACGCCATCCCGGTGACCCAGAAGGCGCCCTCGAGGACCACGCCGGCGGCGAGGAACGGTACCGGGCGGCGGCTCACCAGCGGTCCGATGGCGATGAGCAGCGAGACCACGGCCAGCACCCACGGGAGCGCGGAGCCGTGCGGTGCCGCATTGGCCACCGAATTCTCGAAGTGCGCGTACCACGACGGTTCCCCGGACCCCGCCGCGCGCAGCGTGTCGCTGATGGACGCCGGGGCCCGGTTCGCGGGGAAGAGCCACAGCATCGCCGAGAGCGTCCAGAAAACGGACCAGACCAGGAGGGGTGCGGCGCCGCCGAGGGGTCCGGACGCCGCAGCCGACGACGCGATCCCCGGATCCACCTCTCCGGCATCGGCCTCTCGGGGCCAGACCAACAGGCCGATGATGGGATATGCGATCACGGCGCCGGGCGCACCGGTCAGCGGTGAGGCGGCGCCGGTCATCAGTTGGCCGAACCCCTCCCCGAACCACCAGACGGCCAACGCCCAGCACGCCATGGCGATGATGGCCGGCTTGACCGTGCGCCGGTACAGCAGTCCGACTCCGATCAGTAGCTGGATGAATCCGAAGAAGAAGTTCCAGACGCCCGCGTCCGGCCGGATGAAATGCGCCATGGTCGTGATCGACCACGACACCGGCGCCGGCTGCCCGTGGGCCATCGGCAGCATCATGTTGTTCACCAGACCGGCGCCGAACATGCGGGGCTGGAACTGGAGGGCTGCGTCGACGATCCAGATGCACCCCAGTACCACTTGCACGATCCGGGCTCGGTGGAGCCGTCGCGCCGTGGGCGAAACCGTCGCACCCCGCACTTCCACCTGGGTCTCCTCGACCATGCAGTCCCCTGTCTTCGCTGGCCGGCGCCGCTGCGGGGCCTCCGTCAGCAACGGCCAGATGCCGTCACCCCACGTTCGGCGATCAGCCTACGCCCGCTCCCCCCGTCGCAGGCGTCGCCGGGACATGGGGGCCCGGTCAGGCGGCCCCGGCAGTGGGATCGGCTGCGCCCGCGATCCGGCGCGCCCAGAGCGCCACCAGCTGGAGCAATCCGAGATACACCGCGAGGACGATCACGATCACGAGCAGGCTCCAACCCGTCAGGTTGCCGCCGAAGACGACGAACAGAGCCGCCACCACGATGCCCACGATGCGCAGGCCGGTCAGATGCTCGAGGATCCAGCCCCCAGTCCGGCGGGCGCGCGGCGAGCCGGCGGCGGCCCGGCCGGCCCCCGAGCTGAGCGCCCGCACCTGCGTTGCGGTCCAACGTCCGCCCTGGGCGCACTTCGAGCGGATCCACACCGCATAGCGGCCCGGTCCGGCCACCCATGCGCCGATCGCGACCAACACGGTGACCAGGAGCGTCCAGCGGAGATCGGTCCTGAGGAACCGCAGCAGCGTGTCCCAGACGGCAGCGGCGACGCCCGAATCGAGATTGTGTTTCGTTGCCTGGTTCAAGAAAGTGATGCGTCCCAACGACAGGCCCGCCAACAAGAACAAGGTCACGAGCCCGACGCCGATGGCCATGCGGAGCAGCGTCTTGCGGCGCTTGACGGCGACGGCGATGCCGATTGCCGCCAGCAGAAGCGCGACGATGGGGATGACCCAGCGGAGCTTGACGACGAGGTTGAAGAATCCGGAGAACTTCGAGACCTGGTCCTTCGAGACGATCGTGATGCCGACGCCCTTCTGACTGATCGACTTGATGGGGTTGAAGACGGTGACCCCGCGCGCATTCAGCTTTTCTTGGATCTGCTGGAGTGCCGGGGTGACCTTGAGGACGATGGCGCCGCCTTGTTCGAACCGCTGGGTCAGCTTCGACTGCTTGCCCGTCAGTATGTCGACCACGGCGTCGTGGCTGTGCTGGTTCAGCGTGTCCCAGAGCTGGCCGAACTTGGGGCTCTGGAAGACCTTGAGCGCGACGCCGTGGACATAGTCGTGCACCTGGTTGACGAGCGGTGACACGAGCGGCTTCGCCTTCGCGGGCAGCGCGGCCGTCACCTTGTCCTGGACGACATGGGTCGAGAAGAGAGCGTCGGTCGCCTTGTCGGCGAGATGGTTGACGATCGCCTCGTTCCTCGCCAAGGGTGCCATGGTGGCCACGTACTGATTGGTGTCGGTGACGGTGCGGATCGCCCACACCGAGACCACCGCGATCGGGATCAGTAGGGAGGCGAGGACGACAAGGATCCAGGCGATCACGCCACGGGTCTTGCGCGCACGCGGCTGCTTCTTCTCGGCCGCCGGACCATCTGGGGTTGCCGCCGGCGCAGCCGGCGTCTCTGGATTGATTTCGCTCATCACCGCACCCCTGACCGTAACAATCGACGCACAATCGCCATTGCGGTGCAAGCTTGCCCCGAATGGCAGACTGCGTGCATGGATGCGGCCCCGCGCCCCTCGAAGGAGCTCCGCACCGTCGGGCTCAGCGCGGCGGCCGGCTTCATGGCCCCGCTCGTCTTCGTGCTCGTCATCGCCCTCCGGAAGGTCCGGCGGCGGGTGCACGTTCACTTCCGATTCTGGAACCACCGCGTGAAGCGCGAGCTCGCCCGCTGGAGCTGAGCGAGGGGCCCACCGGCAACCGAGCGGAACCTGTGCGTACGCTGAGCCGGTGTTGACGGGCCTCGCGCATACGGCGATCTGCGTGCCCGACGTCGAAGAGGCGGCCCGCTGGTACAGCGAGGTCCTCGGCCTCCGCGTGCTCTCGCCGCCCTACCGGATGGAGGGTGCACATATCGAACAGGACATGGGCGAGCTCATCCCGTCACCCGTCATCGTGACCGCGGCCATCGTCGGGATCGAGCGAGAGGACCGGGTGCTCGAGTTGATCGAGTACCCCGCCGCCCCTGCCGACGCCGTGCCGCGAGCGCTGACGCAGCCTGGCATCACGCACGTCGCCTTGCTGTGCGACGATCTGGCCGCGACTCGCACCACGCTCGAGGGTCGCGGTGTCGAGTTCCTGACGTCGGGTATCGCAGACGTCGCCGGGCTGCGCACCACCTGGTGTCGCGACCCGTGGGGCACCGTCCTCATCCTCCTCGAGAAGCAGCGCCCAGAGCGTCCCTATTGGTCACAAATGCTGCCTTCTGCCTAAGGACGGCGCCGGCTTCAGCCCTCGGCTCGACCCGGGAATATCCTCGGTTGTCCCCAGGAAGAGACCGTCCCACGGCGACGCACGCCCGGAAATATGCAGAAACGCCCAAAAAAATGTGCATCGCCGGCGCGCGTCGGCCATGATGTCGCCCATGAACAAGCGCGAACTAGCAAGAGCCGTCGCAGTCCAGTCCGACACCGATCTCAAGACGGTCGTGACCGTCCTCGAGGGTTTCACCGATGTGGTGACCGCGGTTGTCTCCAAAGGGGAGCCGGTGGCAATCACCGGGTTCGCCAAGTTCGTCAAGGTCGATCGTCCTGCGAGGATGGGCCGGAACCCCGCCACCGGCGAGACGATCCGCATCAAGGCGTCGAAGAAGGCACGCATCACCCCGGTGAAGGCCTTCAAGGACGCGGTGCTCGCTCCCGCCAAGGCGCCGAAATTGGCGCGCGGTGCCTTCCCGACAGACGACACCGCGGTCAAGGCCGCCGGGACGGCAGCTGCCGCTCCGGCGAAGGCGCCCGCGCGCAAGGTCGCTGCCAAGAAGGCTCCCGCCCGCAAGACCACAGCCCGCAAGACGACAGCCCGCAAGGCACCGGCGCGCAAGGCAGCGGCACGCAAGGCACCGGCCCGGAAGACGGCTCGGCGCTAACGCCCTCCGCGCAGCCGCTCGCGGACAGAGCGCCCGACGAGCCGCATCCACAGCGGCTCTCACCCGACGATCCCTCCTATCCCGAGATCATCCGGGCGCACGCCGCTGCGTTGGC
>Ga0207761_1000512_pt1 | contig 13720 bp, 12 predicted proteins | sample LuqExpMetageno34_FD_187792 | JGI IMG/M metagenome (GOLD analysis project Ga0207761, IMG submission 187792) | Tropical forest soil microbial communities from Luquillo Experimental Forest, Puerto Rico - Sample 34 (SPAdes) | ecosystem: Environmental > Terrestrial > Soil > Tropical forest ... | reverse complement strand
CCTCCGACTTCCGCAACGAAATCCACTCCCTTGCCTACAGCGACCTTGGCTGCCGTTGGATAGATGGTGATGGTCACGGGAGCCGTCGACTTGCCGCCAAACGATACGGTGGAGCGAACCATCCAGACGATTCCAGCGAGCGCGATCAGCGCCACGGCGATTGCACCAATCAGCACGGGTGAAATCTTGCGGCGCTCCGTGTCGTGTACACCCGGCTCGGCGGCGAACGGCACCGACCGATAGACTTCGCGCGCCGGCGCAGAAACCTCTGCCGGCGGAACGTAGGTTCTCGCCTTCTGAGTTGGACTAACGGGGGGTTCAGGGGAGGCATAGGACGACGGTGGCGCGAACTGCTCTTGCCGCCAAGGGACGGCTGCCTCGACATGCTGCAGATCTTCCGGCTCAACCTGAGGTTCCTCGATCGGCGGGGGTGGAGGCGTGGGGCGCTGCACACGGATGGGCATGATCTCGGCGGTGGACCGGATCGTCGGGGCAGGAGCTGGGGGCACGGTGACAACGGGGATTTCGGGCTTTGCAGGTGCGGCCGGAGGCGGCAGCGCCTCCTTGCTCACAGCCGGGACTGCTCGTCGCGTGCCGCAATAGGCACAGAATTTTGCCTCATCGGCCATCGCTTGCCCGCATTCAATACAAAACATTCATTCCTCCGCACTCGAAATCGCGCGCCGACGCCTCGGCGCACTTTTAGTATGAACCCAATTCTGTTGAAATTATTGCGCGGCCTGCTGGGTAATGACCACCACGTCGCTGTTCAGCTTGCCGCGGGTAACTGCCAGCTTGTTCTTCGTCCAGTCGAAGGCATATCCGTAGATCGTCAGGTTCTTGAAGTCTGTGGCCCGCGTTGGCGCCCCGCCTTCCAGCGACTGCTTGAACAGGTTTGATACGCCTTTTTCTATAACCGGGTAGTACACCGCCTTGCCGTCTGCCGAGTACTGCAGGCCACCCGCAAGCGCTTCTGTCGCAGGAATCGACTTGACGGGTGCGCCGCCGGAAGCGGGAATAACCTTGATCGTCCAGTTTGTCTGGACACCTTGTCCCTGGACCGTCATGAGTGCAATCTGTTGTCCATCCGGTGAGATTGCCAGCGACACTACGAACTCGTCCGACAATTGTTTGGCCTCGCCGCCGTCCATCGCCATTCTCATGGCCAACGCCTTCCCATTCACGAGCGTGGTGTAAGCGAAAAACTTGCCATCCGGCGAGCACGACATGTTCTGGTCGTACTTTCCTTTCGTCAAGATCGATGGTCTCGCGGCGGCGACGTCCATTCGAAAAATGTTGATGACGGCGGTCTGTCTGTTAGGCATCGCCAAGAGCGCCCGGTCGCCTTGAGGGCAAACCGACATGCCGACGATCGGCAGGTCCGACTGGAACATGACGTTCCTGCCGCTGCCATCCGGATTGATTGTCGCCACGCGACCTTCAAAGTCGGAAAGAAGCAAACGCCCGTCCTTCAGCCAGCCGACGCCCTCGGCACCACGGGTGTCCACGGGTTGCGGCTGGCCTGCGGCGTTGCCCGCTGCCGGCACTATGTATAGGCCAATGTCGGGTAACCCTTGGATCGCCACCAGCTCTTTACCGTCCCTGGTGATCGCCAGCGAGCGGTCGCTGTAATTGTTGAGGTCATTGGTGATTCGCCGGAATGCCCCGCTGGCGGCGGCAACTACGCCGATCTGTCCTTGCCAACGGGTTGTGGCGTCGCGGTAGTTCACAAACAAGTACCGTCCGTCGGGCGACCACACAGGCTTCAAAAGTTGCGCCGGGGATGGATACAAAGTCTTCTCTGTGCCCTCTTTGACGTCCAGAGCCACCAACCGTCCCAGATTCTTGGCTCCGAGGTCAATCAGCGTAGCGGCGATGGACTTGCCATCGGGAGACCAGTCGGGATCGTAATACCCCGGAATAGGCAGCTTCGCCAATACGCGCTCGTTGCCGCCATCGGCATTAGCAATAATCAGTTTCGAATTTGCTTCGGCGGCACTGTTGCGCACAAAAGACATCTGCTTGCCATCGGGTGCAAACGTCACGGCGCTATCAACGTCTTCAATGAGCTTCTGCGGTGTGCCGCCAAGCACAGGCATCTGATACAGAACTCCGATGGTGGGGCGCTGCGGTTCAACGCGGACGAAATAAAGATAATTGCCGTCGGGGGTGAAAGTTAATCCGGTGTAGCGGGCTTCGGTGGGCGGCAGGATCGGAGCGAAGCTGCCCGTTGCTATGTGGCGCATCCACACGCCCTGCAATCCTTGCGCGTCCTCGGAAACATTCACCACGTACTTGCCGTCCGCTGAGATCGTAGTCCGCACCGCCTTTCCGGTATCGGTGATCTTCTTGATGCTCATGTTCTGGAATGGCATCGGTCCGGAACTGCGGCGGCTCCAGAGGGAGTACACGCCAAACCCGGCAGCGGCCAGAATCGCCGCCACGACGACCGTAATGATCCCCGTTCGCGCCTTGTGCTGCTTGGCCTCCGCGAGCAGCACCCGGCTGCTGGAGGAGGTGTGCGCCGCTGAGCTACCGGTCACCTGCGTTTGTGCTGGCGGGTATGTCGCGAGAGGCACCTGTGCGGCGTGAATCTGCGCTCCCGAAGCTCGGCCGCCTTCGCTGTCGCGCTTCAGCCGCTTCAGGTCGCCACGCATCTCCGCTGCCGTTTGGTACCGCAGGTCAACGTCCTTCTCCAACGCCTTCTCGATGATCTCGTCCAGCCTCGGCGGAATTGCGGCATTCAAGTCCATCGGCCGCGCCGGCGCACCGCCGAGGATTCCCTGAAAAATCACCGCCGAGGTCTTCCCCTCAAACGGGAGCTTGCCCGTCGCCATCTCGTAAAGCACCGCGCCCAGCGAAAAAAGGTCACTGCGCGCATCCAGATCATCGCCCCGCGCCTGCTCGGGAGACATGTATGCCACCGTGCCGACAGCCGTGCCCGGCGAGGTCAGCTGCGCGCCCACCATAGTGGTCGCTTCGGCGCCGATGGTTTCCATGGTCGAGTGCCGGTCACGCACAAGTTTGGCCAGCCCGAAATCCAGGATTTTCGCCTGCCCGCGGTTGGTGACGAAGATGTTGCCCGGCTTCAGATCGCGGTGCACAATCCCCTTGCCGTGGGCCACATCCAGCGCGTCGGTCACCTGGATGCCCAGGTCCACCACCTTATCCGTCGGCAATGGAATGCCTTGGATCTTTTCGCTCAGGCTCTCGCCCTCCAGCAGTTCCATGGCAATGAACCACTGCCCATCGCACTCTTCGATGGCATAAATTGTGCAGATATTGGGATGGTTCAGGGCCGATGCTGCTCGCGCCTCAAGCTTGAAGCGCTCCAGCGCCGACGCATCCTTTTCCACGCCTGCGCCCAGAAACTTCAGCGCCACACGGCGGCCCAGCTTGGTGTCTTCGGCTTCGTACACCACACCCATGCCGCCGGCGCCAAGTTGCCGGACGATTGTGTAATGCAGGATGGGCTGCCCGACTTGAATTTCCAAAGCGGCGATCTCCGAGAATAAGCCAACTTTATTGAGCGCCAGCTACCCCGTCAAGCCAGCCATAGCGGTTGCGTGGCAGCAGGTCAGTCGACCGTGCAGTCCACATGCCAATCCCATTTCGGGAAATAGCGGACAAACATAAGACTTTTGTGTCCCACGTCGGGAATTCCCACCTACACTTTAGTTGATCCCGCGAATCTGCAAGTTTGTTAGTGCAGAAAGGAGATTCCTATGTCTAAAGCACTCGTTATTCTGACCGCATTCGTCCTTGTGGCAGGGCCTCAGCTTTACGCCTGCGCCGGACCGACTATTTTCGGTTTTTGGGGCGGAACGGCTTATCCCTATGTAACTGACCCATTGCCAAATACCATCGGATGGGAGTTTCAACTCAACAGTTCAACGTTGGTAACGAAGTTGGGTTTCTACGACGTTGGCGGTGACGGTCTTGTCGCCGACCATCGCGTCGCAATATGGAACGCGTTTACCTGGCAGGAGTTTGCCAGTGCGACCGTGACCACCACTGATCCCCTCGGTAGCGAGGGATTTCGCTGGCACGACATTTCGATGGTGAGCTTGCCCCCGGGAACCTACCTCATTGGTGCGGAAATCAACAATGATGATTTGTTCTACTCCCAGGTACAACAAGTGCTTGCGAATGGCCCAGCGCTCTATACTGGCGGCGCGTATTCGGTCGGTGGGTTCTTCCCGCCCTTCATCGTCGACCACGAAGCTGGCCGTTTCGGACCTAATCTTTATACGGTCCCTGAACCTGGCACATTGATGCTGCTGGGCACAGGCGTCGTTGGACTTGCTGGGACGCTGCGCCGCAGGTTCCTGCAGTAGATCTTTCTTGTTCCGGGGCTGAGCGAAGCTCGCCTCCGCGAAGGAAAGGGCCCTCCTATGTAGAGAGGGCCCTGTCCTGCCTCAGCTATTCGAGGTAGCGCTTTATCCGTTCGCAACCCTGTCGCTCATCAGAGTGCCATTTCGCGCGTAATCCTGCCGGGGAACTTCGACGATGGCGATGGTCAGTTTTTCCGGATTCACGTTGAATTCCTCTTTCAGGACCTCGGTGATGCGCTTCACCGCGCGGCGTTTCTGCTCGATGCTGCGGCCTTCCAGCATAGTTATCTGTACATGTGCCATAAATGCGCCTCCCCTACCAACGCCAACCACTGACGCTTCGCAGTTCGCTCTTCGCTGGAGAATCACCGCGGCGAGAAAAACAGCGAATAGCGGGTAGCGACGAGCGGCTCTCAGTCTACTTCGCCAGTTCGAATCCGGCGAAGAAATAACTCAGCTCAAAGCGAGCGGTGTCTTCCGCGTCAGAGCCGTGCACCGCGTTCTTTTCGATGCTGGAGGCCCACTTTTTGCGAATGGTCCCCTCGTCGGCCTTGGCCGGGTCGGTCGCGCCCATGAGCGCGCGGTACTCGGCGATAGCGTTCTCTTTCTCCAAGGCCATGACGACGATGGGCCCGCTCGACATGAAATTGGTCAGCGACTCGAAGAACGGCCGGTGCACATGCACCGCATAGAACCCCTCGGCCTGCGCCTTGTTGATGTGTAGCATCTTCATACCGACGATGCGAAAGTTGTTTTGCAGCAGCGTGTTGACAATGTCTCCCGTGGCGCCTTTTTCGAAGGCGTCTGGCTTAACGATGGATAACGTGCGTTGCAGTGTCTTCATGAATTAGCACTCAGCCTTTAGCACTTAGCATTTGGTTGATTTCACCACGGAGACACGGAGAACACAGAGGCTTTTATTTCAGTTTTTCTCCGTGTCCTCTGTGGCTCCGTGGTGAATGAATTCTTCGATAGCCCGAAACTTCGAGTTACGCTTTCGCCAGCCTCGGCGCCGCTTCGACCAGCATCGCACCGATGTCGGCCGGCGTACTCGCTACGTGAATTCCCGCGGCTTTCATCGCAGCGATCTTCTCCTTGGCGGTTCCCTTCCCGCCCGAGATGATGGCGCCCGCGTGCCCCATGCGGCGCCCGGGAGGCGCGGTCTGTCCCGCAATGAAGCCCACGACCGGCTTCTTCACGTTGGCCTTGATGTACTCCGCCGCCGTCTCTTCGGCGCTGCCGCCGATCTCGCCGATCATGATGATGGCTTCCGTCTCCGGATCAGCATTGAATAACGTGATGGCGTCGATGAAGTTCGTCCCGATAATCGGGTCGCCGCCGATGCCGATTGCCGTGGACTGTCCGATGCCGCGAACCGTTAACTGATGCACCGCTTCGTAAGTTAGCGTGCCCGAGCGCGACACGATGCCGACATTACCTTCCTTATGAATACTGGCCGGCATGATGCCGATCTTGCAGCGTCCCGGCGAAATGATGCCGGGGCAGTTCGGCCCGATCAGCCGCGAGTTCTTCGTCTTCAGGAACTCCCAAGCCTTCACCATGTCGAGCGCCGGAATGCCCTCGGTGATGCAGACGATCAGCGCAATGCCCGCGTCTGCGGCTTCCATGACTGCATCTGCCGCGCCCGGAGGCGGCACGAAAATCACTGTGGCATTGGCGCCGGTCTTGGCCACCGCTTCGCTCACCGTGTTGAAGATGGGCCAGCCCTCGTGCGTCGTTCCGCCTTTGCCCGGAGTCACGCCGCCGACTACCTGCGTTCCGTATGCCTGCGACGCTTTCGCGTGGAAGGTGCCCTCACGGCCCGTCAGTCCCTGTACCACCAGTCGCGTCGATTTATCTACCAGGATGCTCATTTGACCCCCTTAGCCGCCGCGACAACTTTCTCGGCCGCGTCTTTCATGTTTTCCGCCACGATGAAATTCAGTCCGCTTGCCTTCAAGATTTCGCGGCCTTGCTCCACGTTGGTCCCCTCCAGCCGCAGCACGATGGGCAACTGGATGTTCGTCTTTTTGGCCGCGCTCACCACGCCGTTGGCCAGCGTATCCACGCGCAGAATGCCGCCAAAGATGTTAATCAGTACCGCCTTCACGTTCTTGTCGGCCAGCAGGATTTCAAACGCGTGCGTCACCTGCTCCTCGGTAGCGCCGCCGCCCACGTCGAGGAAGTTTGCCGGCATGCCGCCCGCGTATTGGATGATGTCCATGGTCGCCATCGCCAAGCCCGCGCCGTTGACCATGCAGCCCACGTTGCCGTCGAGCTTGATGTAGTTCAGCTGGTACTTGCTGGCCTCGACCTCGAGCGGGTCTTCCTCGCTCAGGTCGCGCAGTTCCCTGATGTCGGGGTGCCGATAGAGCGCGTTGTCGTCGAAGTTCATCTTGGCGTCAAGCGCGAACAAGCGCCCGTCGGTGGTGGTGATGAACGGATTGATCTCCACCAGCGAGGCGTCGGTGTCTTCCGCCGCGCGCGCCAGCGCCATCATGAACTTCACCGCGCCGCTGATGTACTTGGCATCGAGCCCCAGTTTGAACGCGATCTTGCGCGCCTGGTAGGCTTGCAGCCCCATGCCGGGAACGATGTGCTCCTTGATGATGGCGTCCGGGTCTTTCGCCGCCACCACCTCAATCTCCATGCCGCCCGCCGCCGACGCCATGAAGACGTTGCGCCCGTTGCCGCGGTCGAGCACGATACCGAGATAGAGTTCGCGCGCAATGGGCAGCGTTTCTTCAATCAGCAACCGCTGCACCTTCTTGCCCTCGGGGCCGGTCTGGTGGGTGATCAGCGTCATCCCGAGCATCTTGTTCGCCAGCTCGGCGGCCTCTTGCGGCGACTTGGCGATCTTCACGCCGCCGCCCTTGCCGCGCCCGCCGGCGTGGATCTGCGCCTTTACCACCACTCCGGTTGCGCCTTCGCGGAACAGCTCACGCGCCGCCGCATCCGCATCTTCCCGGCTGTCGACCATGCGCCCGCGAGGCACGGCCACTCCGTACTTCGACAGGATGGACTTGCCCTGGTACTCGTGAATTTTCATATTGGTATGACGAACGCGGGCCGAATGCCCGCTGCTCCGGCCCCGCAGAGCCGGCTTGTCTGCTCCTTATGAGAATGGCTGTACAACAGGAAACTGCCTAGTGTACTTGAGCGGCAATCGCCACCGCAATGACGGGCCAGCGCTCGTAATGGGTCATCCGCAGGACAACTCATTTAGAAGCCTTGTAGCTTCCCCGAAGCCTGTTTCCGGCCGACTTCTGGATCATTTCTTTACTGTCGCGGCGGCACTTGCGGCGGCCACGCCAGCACGTTCAATTTTCCATTCGGAGCGATCGTCAGCTCCGGCGCATACAAGCCGCCAAACTCTCTTCGCCACCAGTTCCCTGTCTCCCGCTTTTCGCCCATAGACGTAAACCAGTATTGCCAGATCACTGCCCGCACATACTTCGGCGGAGCTTCAGCAAACGGATCGCTCTTGAACAACTCCAGCACCGGCGGAGCGCCGGCGAGCAACCGCTCTTCTGTGCTGACGACGAACATGTTGTTCCTCCAGAAATCAAGCGAGGCGAACCAAAGGTTCCACTCGAAGCGCGGCTGATACGGCGCGTAGATTCCCGGGGCTTTCGTCACATCCTGCGGCTTGTAGCGAAATGGATACGCCGTCCAATTCTGCCCGTCATTCGATCCCTGGAACTCAATCTCGTACCGTCCTCGTGTCATCACCGCGAACAACCCATAGCGATTGGCGATGCGGAATGGCTCCAGCAGCCCTACCGGCGCGGTCGGAAACAGCCGCGTGGGCTCGACAATCCATATCATCTGCACGGTCGTGGCATAAAAAATCCACAAAAGCATCGCGCTTGTGACTGCAACTTTCAGGGTGCCATAGAACGTGAACGCAGGACTTCGCTCTGGAACGCTGTCCGGAGAGCGATCCTCATTCGCTGGCCCTTCTCCGTGCCCTGCGGGAAGTCCTGCGTTGAGTGGCCTCGTATCAGGGTGCGACTTCAGTCGCGCCGTAACGCGACGAAATAATGTCATGGGCTTCAGCCCCTGCGCTCTTCCCGCCGATTCTCCCGCATACGTCTCGTGTTGCCACCCAAGCTTCGAGAGCAACCATTTCGGCAACCACCGCTCCAGAAACCGGTCATCCAGCAGCAGCACGCCCAACAGCGTCACGATGTAATTCAGAAAGGTGTAATTCGCGGTGTAAATCACCGGAATCTGCCAGCCCGTCACGATAAAGAAGCAGACGATCCGCCACCGGCGCGGCAGGAACAGCATCCACACCAGCCCGAGTTCCAGCACCAGCGTCAGCCCCGTGGCGAAAGCGTGGAAGCGATGCGGCAAATGCTGCACGTACCAGCCTATCCACGTCGGCAGAGGACCGTTCTGGTAGTACTCATCCATCGCGGTGAAGTTGCGCCACTGGGGCTCGCCGCTGGCCAGCTTCACCATCCCCGACTCGAAGTAGATGCGAAACCACTCCCAGTTCAGCAGGAACAAACTCGCCCGTACCGGAGGCGAATTCACGCCCATTCCTGGTCGCAACCCTCGCGGTGCAAAGAACAGCGAGAGAAAACCCGCCTCCAGCAGCATCCCGTCCGACTGATAGCTCGAGAAGTCCTGCGCCGCGGCGATGAACGACAGGAAGCACACGAAACAGACCAGCAGAGCCGCCCGCGGCCAGACATTCAGCACCAGCAGTAGCGACGCGGCGATCCCGACCCAGCAAACGACCATCAGCGCATGGTTGTTGCTCGAGAACCAGAACAGCGTGGGCGCATACCAGAAGCGCGTCGCTCCCAGCTTGGTCAGCGCCTGTAGATACTCGTTGGCGGGAAGAATGCCTTCCGGCCCGATCAGCCCCTTGATCTGGAACAGCAGCGGATAAAACGCCGAGAAGTAGATCAGCCCCAACCCGCGCAGAAACATCCACCGCGGCAGCAGACGGTCCTTCGCACCATCCTCTGACGAGAACAGCCACCGAAGTCGCGCCTGCCAATTCGTCTCCATGGCACCGGAATTATATGAGCACCGCCGGCACCGGATGCTCCCTATCCGGCGGAAGGAGCGAATCGCCACGAGCCTTAGCTAGTTCCTAGTTGCTTCTTCATGATCCTCGACACCCTACACAAGATCCCAACCATGGAGCCGCACCGAGTTGGTGTTACCATTCCTCATCATGAAGCAACGCACCTGTATCCTGCTATTCGTCATGGTTGGTTTGGGCGCGATCACACTTGCCTCGCTCGCCGGTGAAGCCCAAAGCGCGAACTTCACGGTTCGCACACTCGCGCTTCCCGACCACGGCAAGGGAAACATCACGATGGATTACATCGCCTACGATCCCGCAACGGGGTTTGTCTGGGTGCCGGCGATCAATATCGGGGTGGTGTACGTTGTGGACACCAGCAACGACAGCATTCGTGAAATCCCGGACTTTGCCACAAACGAGGTGGAATACGGAGGCCGCAAACGCACACAGGGACCGAGCGGCGTATCAGTCGGCGACGGCGTCGTGTACATCGGCAACAGGGCTGATTCCAGCATTTGCGCCTTTGATGCGAAAACATTGGCCCGCAAGACTTGCGGACACATTGATTCCACCCCCGATGGCGTTGTCTATGTCGCTCCCACCAAGGAGGTCTGGGTCACTGCCCCGCGCGATAAATCGGTCCGTATTCTGGACAGCCAAACCCTGGCTCTGAAAGAGAAACTCACTTTCGAAGGTCAGCCCGAAGGCTATGCGGTTGACGCGAAGCGCGGCCGCTTTTACATGAACTATGAGGACAAAGACCTCACTACCGCGATTGACCTGAAAACTCGCAAGACCGTGGCCAAATGGCCGGCAGCGTGTGGCGAGGACGGTCCTCACGGCATTTCGCTCGATCAGGAACATGGCTTCCTCTTCGTTGCTTGCAGCACGCGGGCGGAGGTTTTGGATGCCGGCCACAACGGGGAGAAGCTGTCATCGATTGACACCGGAGACGGCGTGGACGACCTTGCGTACTCGCCAACCACACGCACGCTCTATGTAGGTGCTGCCAAAGACGCGCGGCTTACGGTTGCACAGGTTGATGCCGCAGGCAAGCTCACCCAGCTTGCACAGGTACCGACGCGCGAGGGTGCGCGCAATGGAGTCGTCACAAAACAGGGCACTGTCTATCTCGCACATTCGCAGCGGGGACAATTCGCTGGACTGGTCGTGGTATCGCCCACCAGGAAGTAGTCGCAACGAAGCCAGTAACGCTCGAAACGACTTTCTCAGCTCGCTTGCGTTGCCCTTCGCTCGTCCAACCCTGCCAGCGTCTTTGCGCAAATCTCGTCCGGACTCCCGCTGGCATCCACCGACATGAGCACGCCGAGGTTCTTGTAAAACGCGATCAACGGCGCCGTGCTGCGGTCGTAGGCTTCGAGGCGCACTTTGATCGATTCCGGCCGGTCGTCTTCCCGCTGAAACAGCTCGCCCTGACACCGGTCGCACACCCCCTCGACTTTCGGCGGACGCTCCGTCACGTGAAACACTGTCCGACATTGTTTGCAGGTCCGGCGGCCGCTCAGGCGGGCGACAATCTCGCTGGCGGGCAGGTCGTAATTCACGACCGCACTCAGCGCAAGCCCCTCGTCCTGCATCAACTGCTTCAGCGACTCGGCCTGCGTCAGCGTGCGCGGAAACCCGTCGAGGATAAAGCCGCCGCCGCAGTGCAGGCAGCCGCTCCGTTCGCGGACCATCTCCCACACCGTCGCATCCGGTACGAGCGCACCGCTTCGCATGTACTCGGTGGCCGCCTTCATGGCAGGGCTGAGGTCGCACTCCTTGCGGCCCGCCGCCGCACGGAAAACGTCGCCTGTCGAGAGGTGACAAGCCCGAAGTTTCTGGTGCAGCAAGTCGGCTTGGGTTCCCTTGCCTACGCCCGGCGCTCCCAACAAAATGAGTCGCCACGGGGACGCTGAACTCTCGGGCAACTCGCACTCTGCGGAGGGGCCCTGCAGCCATGCCACGCGATCGTTGTTATTTGGACTAGCCATAGTGCTGAAAATGTATGAAATGAGTAGCGCTTTCGGCGGTGACGCGCGTCACACATCTTCAACTTTGCCTGCAAAGGTCAAAGCAATAGAGATTCCTGCCACAATACCTCAACAGCGATTGCCCCCTCCGAATGCTACCCTAATTGCTAATCGCTAATTGCTAATGGCTTCGTCATGATTCTCGACGCGCTGCACAAGATCGCCAACCACGGCTCCTCGCTCACCCGCAGCGAGGCCCGCGAGGTCATGGCCGAAGTGCTGCGCGGCGAAGCAACTGACGCCCAGATCGGCGCCCTGCTGGTCGCGCTGCACATGAAGGGCGAGACGGTCGAGGAAATTGTCGGATTCGCGCAGGCCATCCGCGCCGCCGCCACGCCGCTTCTAGGCGAAGACGGCGACGCCGTCGATGTCAGCGGCACCGGCCGCGACGCCCTGGTCGACACCTGCGGCACCGGCGGAGACACCTCCGGCACCTTCAACATCTCCACCGCCGTGGCCTTCGTCACCGCCGGCGCGGGCGTGCGCGTCGCCAAGCACGGCAATCGCAGCATCAGTTCGAAGTGCGGCTCCGCCGACGTGATGGAAGCCCTCGGCGTCAACATCAACTTGCCGCCCGCGCGCCTCGCGGCCTGCCTGCGCGAAACCGGCATCGCGTTCCTCTTTGCGCCGGCCATGCATTCGGCGATGAAGTACGTGCAACCCGCCCGCCGCGAACTGCGCCTGCGCACCGTGTTTAACCTGCTCGGCCCGCTGACGAATCCCGCGCATGCTTCGGCGCAGGTGGTGGGCGTTTATTCGGCGGACCTGGTCGAAAAGCTGGCGGAAGCCCTGAGCGAGCTCGGTCTGCGCCGCGCGCTGGTCGTTCATGGCCGCGACGGCCTCGACGAGATCACCATCTCCGGTCCAACGAAGATCGCCGAGGTTCGCGACGGCCGCGTGCGCAGCTACGAAGTGACTCCCGAGGAATTCGGCCTGAAGTCAGCGCCGCTTGAGGCCATCGCCGGAGGTGACGCCGCGCAGAACGCCGCCATCATCCGCGCCGTGCTGGATGGTGAGCGCTCGCCCCGTCGCGATGTCGTCGTCCTCAACGCCGCCGCCGCGCTGGTGGCCGCCGCCCACGCCGACCACATTGCCGAAGCCGTGCCCCTGGCCGCCTATGCCATCGATTGCGGCCACGCCCGGCAGCGTTTGCAGCTGCTGGTAGAATTCACCAACCGCGATCGGTAGTGCCCTTGGCGGAACTCTGCCCGTGGAGGTTGCCCAGTTGAAGATCGCCCGCTGCCTGATACTTGCAGGAAGTATCGTTCTGTTCGTCAACGGTCTGGCCCATCTCATCGGCTATTCGCATGTAACGCCGATTCTAGTCAAAAGCGGTTTACCACCAGCGATTGCCAGCGCGATCAAGGCACTCTGGCTCACCTACACTATTCATCTCGTGCTTTTGAGCATCATCATTGTTTGGATTAGCCGTTTGCCCCGAACCCGTCCTCTGCTATTCTTCCTCGCCCTCTTTCCCCTTACCGACGCCCTGCTGATGTTCCGCTTCATCGGACCGTTCATAGGACTGTACGGCGTTTCCGTCGCTGCCCTGTTACTTCTGATCGGTGCGTGGCTTCTTCCGCACCGTGATACTCCAGCGGTCTAGAAACTAAGGGCGGCGCACCTTGCGACGCGCCGCCCTCTTCCCGTAGAAACGTCACTGAGAAAACTACTTCGCTGTGCTCGTGTTCACCATCGGTATTACCGACGACAACTGCAGGTTGATGAGCAGGTCGATGCGGCGATCGATCTGAACCCATAGGGCCGTCTTCTTCGGCGAAATGACCTTCTCGAAGGTCGGAACATATTTCATCCGGAGCGCGAGAAGCTGCTCGTCGATGGCGTTCGACTTCGTTATGTAATCCTGCGCCTGCGCATCGGTCATAGTGTTGTAGGTCGCCGCATAGTTTTTGATCAGCGCCCAGCGGTCGTCATTGGGTTTGATGGCTTCCTTTCTGTACTGGTCAAAGATGGGCCAGAACTTGGTGGCCTCGTCGGCGGTGAGGGTCATGTTCTGCGCGGTGATCTCTTTGCGCTGGTTGCGAAGGTCCTGTCGCAGGGCCTGTATGTCCTGGTCGCTGGCGGCCTGGGGCGGCGTGGTCGCGGCGGGGGCGGTTTGAGCAAACATCGGTACGCTGGCGAGCATCAGGGCGCTGCCCACAACCAAGACGGCGATTACGTTCTTCTTCTGCATTCTCTCTCCTTGAGTTTTGCGGATCGTAAGTTTGTGCTCGGGATTTCAGTTCAACCTTAGACTCGCGTCGCGGGCCCATCCAAGGGTTGGTGGCCGGGGAACCCTCGCATCT
>Ga0207761_1000508_pt1 | contig 13757 bp, 10 predicted proteins | sample LuqExpMetageno34_FD_187792 | JGI IMG/M metagenome (GOLD analysis project Ga0207761, IMG submission 187792) | Tropical forest soil microbial communities from Luquillo Experimental Forest, Puerto Rico - Sample 34 (SPAdes) | ecosystem: Environmental > Terrestrial > Soil > Tropical forest ... | reverse complement strand
AGAAGGTCTTCCGTGGTAACGAGACCGAGAATGCTGCCGAACTCGTCGACGACCATGGCGATGCCCACACGACGACCGCGCAGTTCGCCGAGTAGTTCGCTCGCCGGCTTGGTTTCGGGAACGATCAGAATCTCGCGCAAGATGCGGCGGAGGTCAAAGGGAGGCGGAGGCGGTAGATTTTCTTCGAGACGGCGCTCGCGGTCAAGGAGAACCCACATCATGTCCTTGATATGCACGAAACCCAGAACGTGATCGATGGTTCCGCGATAGACCGGAATGCGGGAACGCTGGGTTGTAGCAAAAAGCCGCATGACTTCATCGAGCGAAGCTTCGACGGGGAGCGTATGCATGTCCGGCCGGGAAACCATGATTTCGCGGACCTGGAGCTGGCTGATCTCCATGGCGCTGAGAATGAATTTTTCTTCACCCGGAGCGAGCAGGCCTCGTTCGCGGGCCTGCTGGATCTGGATCTGCAATTCTTCCGTGGAGTGGGCAACTTCGCGCCCGGTCGGCAGCATGACGCCGAAGGCTTTGACGACGGCGCCGGAGATTCCATCGAGAAGATTGATGGCCCAGCGGAACGTGTTGAGGAACCACAGGAACGGGCGCGCGACCAACAAGGCGATGCGCTCAGCCCGAGCCAGGCTGATGGACTTCGGAACGAGTTCGCCAAAAACGACGTGGATGGCGCTCAACAGAATGAAGGCAAGCGTGAGTGCGGTGGCGTGGACGAGGATGAGGGTGCGGGCGCTGGCCTCTACCGGCATCAGATTTTGAACAAGCCGCGCGAGCGTCATTTCTCCGAGGGCGCCGATGGCCAGGCTCGTAACGGTGATGCCCAATTGCACGCCGGAAACGACGCGATGCAAGTCACCGAGGAGGACTTCGACGATTTTGGCCTGGGAATTGCCGCGAGCCACAAGCTGGCGAACACGAGAGAGCCGAACAGCGACAAGGGAGAACTCTACTGCGGCGAAGAAGCCATTCAGGGCTACCAGAACCAGTACACCAACCAGGCGGATCAAAAACATCGTCGTGGAAATCCCCCAAGCGGCATTGTAGCAGCACTGGCCGGAAAGCGGCGGGATGAGGCAAGCCGGCGCTATGCAAAGAACAAAACAGGTGTCGAAGAAGAGGAGGCGATGCCTGGCGCGGTTGCGCGGTGTGTCCGTGTCCACTACACTGGATTTTCCGAACTGAGGTGACCAGCATAGTGCGGACCGTCCTGCGTTTGCTGCCGTGGATTGCTGCGGTTATTCTCATTGTTTTTGCTATTGGGATCTGGTGGTTTGTGTACCGGCCGCTGCCGAGGTTGGACGGTACGGTCCGCCTGGCGGGTCTGCAAGGCGAGGTCACCGTGGAACGCGACAATTGGGGCGTTCCGCACATCCGGGCGAATTCTCTGGAAGATCTGGCCGAGGCGCAAGGCTATGTGATGGCACAGGACCGCTTGTGGCAGATGGATCTGTTGCGGCGCGTGGCCCGAGGGCAGCTTTCCGAGGTACTTGGACCGAGAACGCTGGAGATTGACAAGGACTTCCGCAAACTGAACTTCAGCCGGGCGGTGGAACGCGACGTCAGTATGCTGTCCCCTGAAATTCTGCGCGTAATGGAAGCATACGCTCGCGGGGTGAATTACTTCATCGAACAGCACAGTTCGACGCTGCCGATGGAGTTCACGCTTCTGCACTACAAGCCCAGCCCGTGGCAGCCCGCCGATACGCTGATGATCAGCTGTTATATGTACCGGACACTGACAGACACCCGGAAGCGCGAGCTGGACCGAGCGATCGTTACCGCCAGGGTCGGGCCTGAACTGGCGCGCGACCTGTTTAGCCAGGACGCGGCGATGGACCATTTCGTGGTGGGTGATCCCAACGCGGGCAAGGATGCAAAGGGCGCTGCGGCGAACTCTGACGATGAAGATGACGAAGACGAGATGGATACCGAGGATGTATTGAAGGCGGACCGGGAAGTGGAGGCAAGGCCGGGAGTGGAGGACGAAGCTGACCTGACATCGGTATTGGCGAGAAATGTGAGCGAGTGGCTCGAAAGGTCTCAGCGGGACATCAGGCAGTCTCTAGGCAGCAATAATTGGGTGGTCAGTGGAGAACACACAGCTACGCGCAGACCGCTGCTGGCAAACGATACGCATCTGGAACTGACGCTGCCGTCCATCTGGTACGAGGTACATTTGACGGCTCCGGGATGGAACGTGAAGGGGTTCGATTTGCCGGGCTCGCCGATGGTTGTCATCGGACACAACGACCGGATCGCGTGGGGATTCACAAATAACGGGGCGGATGTGCTGGACTTGTATATCGAGACGTTCAATCCAGCAAATCCAGACGAGTATCTCGTCAACGGCCAGTGGAAAAAGGCGGAGATTTACGACGAAGTCATACATGTGAAGGGCAAGCCGGACGAGCATTTGAAACTCGTCGTGACGCGCCACGGCCCAGTCGTGCGGCAAGAGGGCGGCAAGTTCTACGCGATGCGTTGGACAGCCCTGCAACCGGGCGCGCTGTGCAATCCCTATAACTGGTTGGGCAAGGTGCAGAACTGGGGTGAGTTCCGCGAAGTCATGAAAGGCATCTGGGGACCCGGTCAAAACGTTGTCTACGCGGACGTAGATGGAAATATTGGTTATTTCCTGGGCGCGCGTGTGCCGGTTCGAAAGAAGGGTCACGGCGAGGTGCCGGTGCCCGGAGACACGGATGACTACGAATGGACGGGATATATCCCTTTTGAAGAGATGCCTCAGGTGTTTAACCCGGACAGTGGGCTGATCGTGACGGCAAATGCGCGAGTGGTCGGGCCAAACTACAAACCGTACATAACGGACCGCTGGGAAGAACCTTACCGCACGGCAAGGATTTTCGATCTGCTGCACGACAAAAATGATTTGCGCCCCGAGGATATGCTGAGAGTGCAGACGGACACGTTCAGTTACCCGCACCTGTTTCTGGCAGAGCAACTTGTGGCAGCAGCCAAAACGGTGCCTCCAAAGGATGCACGGGCGAAGAAACTCGTCGACCAGGCAAAAGACTGGAACGGCATGGCCGACGGCAATTCGAGCGTTGTGTCTTTTCTGAATGCCGCCATGTTCGCGACCCTAGATCTGATTCTCGAGCCGCACCTCGGCAACGATACAAAGCTTTACCAGTGGAGGAAATTAGCGTTCCTGCAGCGCATATTGACGGAGCGTCCGGGAAGATGGCTGCCAGCGGAATACAAGAATTACGACGAACTGCTGAGTGCGGCCGCAGACCTCGGAGTGAAACGACTAGAGGAAGAAACGAAGGAAGCGGACCCGGACGATTGGCCGTGGAAACGTTTCAACTATCTGGACATGTTGCACCCCATCGGCCGTGAAGGCTTTCTGAAAAAAGTGCTGAGCATCAGCAATCACCAGCAGTCCGGGACGCTCTGGAGTCCGCGAGCGGCCGACAGGCACCACGGACCTTCGGAGCGTTTTGTGGCCAATCTCGCAGATTGGGACGAGTCCATCCTCCTGATCACCGGAGGCGAATCGGGACAGCCCGGGAGCGAGCATTACCGGGACCAGTTTTCCTACTGGTTCGAAGGGAAGCCCATCTACGGACCGTTTTCCGATGCTGCCGAAGCAAAGGTGCGACGGCACAAGCTGACACTGCTGCCGAGCCCCTGAAGGATTCGGCTCCTTATGCCAGAGCTTCCCGAGGTCGAAGCGGTTGCGCGCGCGTTGCGTCCACTCGTGCGGGGCAAGCGCATCCGTTGCGTTCACCTGTTCCATCCGATCGTCACGCGACCGCAGCCGCAGTCGCAGTTCACGCGGATGGTAGGGAGGCGGCGGATTCAAGACGTGGGAAGACACGGAAAGTACCTGTTCCTTGAACTGGACCGTGGCCTGATAGAAATGCACTTCCGCTTCGACGGGCAGCTGATCTGGTTTTCGAATGCGCGGGAGTTACTGAAGCGGGCAAACGCAGGGGACCGTGGAGTACATGTAGACGTAGCGCTGGAATTGTCTACAGGCGTTTTGGGATTCGCGGATGGCCGGCACTTTGGGCGGGTGCACGCATGGGAATCCAGGGAGGAATGCAAGCCCCTACGGCAGTTGGGTGTGGATGCGCACTCGAGCAAATTCACGGCGCGGTTTCTTGAGGGGAAGTTGCGAGCCTCAAAGCGCGAACTGAAGGGATTTCTGATGGATCAGTCAAAAATCGCGGGGATTGGCAACATTTATTCCTCTGAGGCTCTCTGGCAGGCCAGGCTGAACCCGTTGCGACGAGCGCATTCGTTGAGCGGAGACGAAGCGCGCCGATTGCATAAAGCAATTGTGTCGGTTCTCCGGCGTGCTTTAGAATGCTGTTTGAATCCTGCGCCCGATTTTGTAGACCCGCGGTGGTGGTTTCAGGGCTTGGAAAAAATCTTGCGCGCGTACCAACGCGAAGGAGAAGCTTGCAAACGTTGCGGACAACCCATCAAGCGCGTGGAACAGGGCGGTCGGTCGACATACTACTGTCCCAAGTGCCAAAGATAACGATGAGGTTGCCCGTCGCTAAGGGAATCGCGTGAATCAACCAGCATCGAAGAAACCGGAGCAACCCAAAAAGCCAGATTTTGAACGCTCGCTCGCGAGGTTGGAGGAAGTAGTTCGGAAGCTGGAGAGCCCGCAACTTTCTCTCGACGACGCAATGAAGCTTTTCGAGGAAGGCGTGGGACTTTCGCGCGAATGCCAGAGGCAATTGGAAGAAGCCGAAGGGCGGGTGGAAATTCTTCTGAAGAAGGCGGACGGAAAGATCGCGGCCGAACCGTTTGAACCCGAAGGAGAGAGCAACTCTTGACGCGCAGGCAATGGCACAAACAGGAACAGCCTCCGACCCGATGAAACTTCCGCCCTTTTTCGAAGAGGACCGAGTTGCTGTTGACGCTCATTTAGACAAATTGCTGCCCGCAGAATCGAAGCAACCAGCTTCCATCCACGAGGCAATGCGCTATTCGGTGTTCGCGGGTGGGAAACGGATCCGGCCGATTCTTTGTGTGGAAGCGGCGCGAATTTTCGAAGCCGAAGTGTCATGCGCGCTGTTTCCAGGTTGCGCGATCGAGTTTATCCACACGTACTCCCTGATTCATGACGACCTGCCAGCACTCGACAACGATGATTTGCGGCGCGGCAAGCCGACGTGCCACAAGAAGTTTGGCGAGGCAACCGCGATTCTGGCGGGCGACGCACTGCTGACGCTGGCATTCGAGACAGTTGCCGCAACCCCTGTCGCTACCGAGCGCCGCGTGGCGATGGTGACCGAGATCGCGAGCGCAGCAGGAACGGTGAACGGCATGGTAGGCGGACAAGTAGCCGACCTCGAGGCGGAAGGCCACAAAGTTGGCCCCAAGACGCTGGAGTACATTCACAAGGCGAAGACGGCAGCGCTCATTCGGGCTTCCATTACTTCGGGCGCACTTTCAGTGGGTGCGCCAGTCGACGAAGTGGCCCGGCTGCGTCGCTTTGGCGAAGCGATCGGATGGGCGTTTCAGGTGACCGACGATATTCTGGACGTCGAGGAGTCCTCTACCGCGCTCGGAAAGACTGCCGGAAAAGACGTAGCCCAGCAGAAGGCAACCTATCCGTCGGTTTTCGGATTGGAGCGTTCGCACGAGATAGCGAACGATTTGGCTACGAAGGCCGTCGCCGAGTTGCAGCCCTATGGAGAAAGGGCCGAGCGGCTGCGATCGATCGCGGAATTCCTGGTACTGCGGCGAACCTAGAAGATTCCTCGTCATGGGCGGCAAATCCACGCGTAAGCGGCTCGACGTACTGGTGGTCGAGCGCGGTTTGGCCGAATCACGCCAAAAAGCGCAGGCGATGATTCTGGCGGGAGAGGTTACTGTGGATGGAAGCCGGGCAGAAAAAGCCGGAGCGGCCATAGCTGACAGCGCGCATATTGAAGTTCACAGCCGTTTGCAGAAATACGTCAGCCGTGGTGGATTTAAATTGGAGGGTGCGCTCGAGGATTTCGGCGTGGCGGTACCCGGAAAGATTTGCCTGGACATTGGCTCATCGACAGGCGGGTTCACCGACTGTTTGCTGCAGCACGGAGCGGTGCGGGTCTACGCAGTGGATGTGAACACCGACCAACTCGCGTGGAAGGTACGCGACGATGCTCGCGTAGCGCGGATTCAAAAGAATGCGCGCGATCTCCGAGCGGAAGATTTAGCCGAGAGCGTGGATCTTGTTGTGGCCGATGTGTCGTTCATTTCTGTAACAAAGGTTTTGCCGGGAGCGGTGGAGTGCGCGAATCCCGGGGCTCAGTTTCTCATCCTGATCAAGCCGCAGTTCGAACTCCAACGCGAGGACGTCGGTAAGGGCGGAATTGTACGCGATCCGGCACTTCACGACAAAGCCATTGCGAGCGTTCGAACCGGCACGGATTCCTTGGGACTTCATGAGATTCGGATCGCGCCAAGCCGGGTGATTGGCGCCGAAGGAAACCAGGAGTATTTTCTTCACGCACGAAAAACGTCTAAGGTAGAATCCCATTAATCCATGCCACCAACACCCGTTTTTAAGACGATTGGTATCATTTCGCGACCGAGACGCTCGAAGTTGGGCGAAATCGTGCCGCAGCTTCTGGACTGGCTGGAGAAGCGGGGAATCGCGACCGTGATCGACACAGAAACAGCGAATGCCGTGAGTCAGGGGAGCGCCCCCGGGAAGACGCGGCATCAGGTTGTGAAGGAAGCGGAACTGCTGTTGGTTCTGGGCGGCGATGGAACGATGCTGGGAGCGGCGCGCGAAGCAGCGCCGCGAGGCGTTCCGATTCTGCCGATCAATATGGGAAGCCTCGGTTTTCTGACGAGCTTCACCGCGGAGGAACTGTATCCCGCGCTTGAGGATACGTTGGGTGGGCGCGCGGCAATCGAAGAACGAGTGTTGCTGCTGGTCGAGCGCGTGCATGACGGCAATATTTTGACCCAGCAACGCGTGTTGAATGACAGCGTGGTACACAAGGGAACGCTGGCCCGCATGATAGAACTTGAGCTGTTCATCGATGGCGGGTTTGTTTGCCGATATCGGGCGGATGGGTTGATCGTTGCCACGCCAACGGGCTCGACGGCTTATTCCATGTCGGCAGGAGGGCCGATTGTGCATCCAAAGGTGGAATCTATTTTAATTACGCCAATTTGCCCGCACACGTTGAGCGATCGGCCTGTAGTGGTGCCCGATACCTCCGTAATCGAATTGCGGCTCTCGGCGACGGCCGATTCCATGTTTCTGACGATGGATGGGCAGACGGGAGTGCCAATGCAGGTGGGCGACCACGTGAGGATAACGCGAGCCGCGGAACGATTGAAGCTAATTCACCCTGCCAATAAGAGCTACTTTGAGATCCTGCGTAACAAGCTGAAGTGGGGCAGGCCGCCTGAACGACTACCGTAGGACGTCGGCGCGGAGCAGGTCGGGTTGGGTTTCTCTGCGCCGAATCAAGCGCGCTTGATTTCCGTTTATCAGAACCTCGGCAGGGCGGCAGCGTCCGTTGTAGTTCGAAGCCTGGACCATTCCGTAGGCGCCAACGGCCCAGATCGCCAGCAGATCGCCGGCTTGAACACTTCCGATCGGCCAATCTTGCAAGAAGCTGTCACCGCTTTCGCAAACGGGTCCAACTATGTCGGCGCGAGACCTGCTGTCAACCGTTTCGCGGCGATCTTGTTTGACTGAGGTGATGGGGTGGGGAGCGTCGTAAAGTACGGGGCGCGCCAGATCGTTCATAGCCGCATCGACGATGACGAAATTGGTGCTGGAATTTCGCTTTGTGTAAATGACGCGTGAAAGCAAGACTGCAGCAGGCGCGACAATGGCGCGACCGGGTTCGAGCAACAGGCCGACGTGGAGAGGGCGAACGACGTCGGCGATCATGCTTGCGTAGGCTTTGCGCGAAGCTGGGTTTTCGCTTGTGTAACGAACACCGAGCCCGCCGCCAAAATCGAGATAGCGGAGTGCGATGCCTTCTTTGCGGAGATCGACCAAGTAGCCCGCCAAACGCTGGAGCGCCTCACGAAAGGGCTCCAGCCCGACAATCTGCGACCCAATGTGCGCGCTGATTCCCTGCCAGCGAACATATTTGGAGTCACCGTGCAGCAGATAGAGCGCTCTGGCCTCGCGCCAGCCGATACCAAATTTGTGATGCGAGAGGCCGGTCGAGATGTGAGGATGCCCACCCGCCTTGACATCGGGATTTACGCGAATGGAAATACCTGGAGGCGCAGACCGCGAGGAGGATTGGCGCGATGCCTCTTCAAGCAGCACTTCCAACTCGGCCGGAGACTCAATGTTGAACTGCAGAATGCCCGCCGCACTGTTTCGGGTCGCCTTGTAACGCAAGGCGGCACGAATCTCCTCGCGAGTCTTGCCCACGCCGGAAAACACGATACGTGAGCCGGCGATGCTGATGTGGCCGAGATGCTCGAGTTCTCCGCCGGATACGATGTCGAAGCCGCTGCCCCGCCCGGCGAGCAATTTCAAGAGGGAGAGATTGCCATTCGCCTTTACAGCGAAACAAAGCAAGTGAGGAAGACGCGTCAGACCTGACTCTAGCTCATCAAAGGCGTCTTCGATGGAGCGCTGGCTGTAAACGTAGGTGGGAGTGCCGTAGCGATCGGCGATCTGCGACAGGGGAAGACCTTCGCAATACACCTCCCGACGCGAGCGGCCGACACTTTTCCAGCAAAATTGGGGAGTGAAGGTGGCAGGATCGACGAAGGGCAAGTTCGTCCGGCGTTTACTGGTGGCACTCATTTCACTTTGAGGACCACGAGCGTGCGATCGTCGGAAAGCGGCGCGCTGTGGGTAAACCAGTCGACTTCGCGAAGCACAAGGTCAGCGATTTCAGCGGCGGCGAGTTCGTGGTGTTGTTCGATAAGCTTCCGCAGGCGCGTGGTACCAAAGAACTGCCCTTCGCTGTTAGCCGTTTCGGCGATGCCATCCGAATGAAAGACGAGGATGTCTCCGGGTTCGAGTGTCACGCTCCACTCGTCGTAGTTCACTTCCTCAAAGATGCCGAGGGGGAAACCGGTCAGTTCGATTCTGTCGCACCGGCCGCTCTTGTACAGAAGCGGCTGAGATTGCCCGGCGTTGGCCACGCGGAGTTTCTGACGGCCCTTCTGCCAGGTGGCGAAGCAGGCGGTCATGAAGCGGCCTTCGATCCTGCGTTCACCTACCAATTGGTTCATCTGACGAAGCATTTCCGCGGGCTGAAGTTTCTGCGGTGCCAAGCTGCGCATGATGCCGATGGCGACAGCGCCGTAGAGGGCGGCGGCCGTGCCTTTGCCGCTCACATCGCCGAGCGCTACGCCGAGTTGCTGTGGGCCATAACGTAGGAAGTCGTAGAGGTCGCCGCAGACCTCGCGCGCGGAGACATAACGCGCGGCAACATCGAGACCATAGTCTTCCGCGGGCGCGGGACGTAGCAACGCGCCTTGAATGCGTTTGGCGGCCTGCAAATCGCGCTCCAGGCGGGCTTCACCCTTTGCCACTTGCTCGTAGAGCCGCGCGTTTTCGAGTGAGACCGCGAGGTTGGCGACGAGAATGGAGAGAGTCTGGACGTGGTCTTCGGTGAAGTAATTCAACTGAGGGCTCTCGAGATCCAACACGCCAATGACCTTTCCTTTGTGGATCATCGGGATAGCAAGTTCGGAGCGGGTTTCGGGATTAACCATCAAATAGCGTGGATCGGCCGTGACATCGGGCACGAGAACAGGCTCACGCGTCGTCGCAGCCGCCCCAACAATGCCTTCGCTCGCCGCTGCGCGCAGTTTTCCTAGAACTCGCTGGCCATGCTTGACATCCAGACGGTGGCGAAAGACCTGCTGCTCCTCGTCGTACAGCATGATGCTGAGGATCTGGTAATCAATCACGCGCTTGACCAGTTCGGCGGCGCGGCGAAGCAAAGCTTCCACGTCGAGAATGGAACTGATCTCGCGGCTGACTTCGTTCAAGACAAGAAGAGTTTCGGCCTGGGTTCGCACTTGCTCGAACAGACGCGCGTTTTCGATGGCAACGGCGAGGCGATTCGCGAGAACCGAGAGAATGTTTTGCTGTTCCTTGGTAAAGTAGTCGAGGTGGCGGCTCTGAATATCAAGCACGCCAACGCACTTGCCGCGGAAAATCAGCGGCACAGCGAGTTCCGAACGGACGCTTTCGATGGCGTTTATGTAGCGTGGGTCCTGCGAGACGTCGCTTACAAGCACAGCGTGGCCCGTGCGTGCGGCGGTTCCCGTGATTCCCTGCCCGATTGGGACCTTCAAATTTTCAGCGAGCCCGGGCGGGTACCCGATCGCGAACCTGTGCGTGAGGTAGGCGCCATCGGCATCGAGCATCAGGACGCCAAACATTTCGTAATCGATGTGACGCTTGATAAGCGCGGCGGCGTGCCCCAAGACCTCGTCCAGGTTGAGGGACGCGTTGACCTCTTCGCCGATTTCCGCGAGTGTTGCAAGCACTTCGGCCGGAACTTCGGGGTTTTCTGTTGTCGCGTTTTGTACCTTGGGGTCAGTAGCTTCCATGAATCTTTTCATTATAACAGGAGCTTCGCCTGGCTTTTGCCCTCCAGCATGGCGCTATCGTAATCGCAAGCGGACGATTGAGCGCGTGAGAATGCCCGATCGGCTAGGGACGGCCGGAAAAAGCGAGAGTCGAGGCCGGGCTCAGGTCCGGCGCACAAAGAGTTTCTAGGCAGATTTCGGTGTCGCGCGCTGTCCAAGCTGCAGCACGCAGATATCAGCAAGGTTGCGGTACCGTTCGTCGTAATCGAGCCCGTAGCCGACCACGAATTCGTTCGGGATGGTGAAGCCCGTGTAATCCGCCCGGACATCGGCGATGCGGCGCTCGGCTTTGTCGAGGAGCACAACGACGCGGAGGTGCTTCGGTTTTCGCTCTTCGAACAATCGCAAGAGGTATTTTAGCGTCAATCCTGTGTCGAGAATATCTTCGACCACGATTACGGTGCGGCCTTCGATGCTCACGTCCAGGTCTTTGATCAGCTTTACCTCGCCGGTGGTGCTGGTGCCCTTGCCGTAGCTGGAAACGGCCATGAAATCGAAGGAGACTTCGCCGCCGAGTTCGCGGGCCAGATCTGCGAGGAACAGAACCGCGCCTTTTAAGACGGCGACAAGGTGCAAGGTGTCCTTCGGAAAATCCCGGCGAATTTCTCGCGCGAGCTGGCGGACTCGCTGTTTGACGCGGGCACGAGCGATGAGCACGCGCACCAGCTCGCCCGATCGGCTGCCGGGCTTTGACTTCCGCGAAGTGTTTTTTCGCGATTTGACCACCGCTTTGCTCCTGTTTGTTTGCCTAGTCCACCCAGTCGGCGATGAAGATGTTGGTCTCGTGCGGGACCTTGCCGTTTCGGTTGGAGGCCCAGACAAGACGCTTGCCATTGGAGGAGAACATGGGGAATCCGTCGAAATCGGGGTGATAGGTGATGCGCTGTTGCCCGGTGCCGTCTTCGTTGATGATGTAGAGATCGAAGTCGCGCCCATTTTTCGGGTCCGCCTGATTCGAAGCGAAGACGATGCGCTTGCCGTCCGGCAGCCAATACGGACCGAAGTTGGCGGCACCGTTCCGAGTGACCTGGTGCTTGTTGGAACCGTCAGCGTTCATGACCCAGATTTCTAGATTGCCGGGACGGATGAGGCCTGCGGCGTAAAGGTCCTTGTAGTCCTTGATTTCTTCCGGGGTTTTGGGATGCTCGGCGCGATAAACGATTTTCGACCCATCGTACGACCAGAAAGGTCCACCGTCGTAGCCGAGTTCGTTGGTGAGTTGCTTCACGTTGGAGCCGTCGGCATCCATGGTGAAGATATCGAGATCTCCGTTGCGCGTGGAGGTGAAAACGATGTGCTTCCCGTCGCGGGTGATCGTGGATTCGGCATTGTATCCTGTCGCATGGCTTAGTTGTTTCAGATCCGAGCCGTCCGGTTTGGCGATATAGATCTGGTAGGAGCTGTAAATCGGCCAAACATAGCCATGTGAGTAGTCCGGCTTGGGCGGGCAATCCGGACTTGCTGCATGAGTGGATGAGAAGAGAATTCTATCTCCCGCCGGAAAGAAGTAGCTGCAGGTGGTGCGCCCCTTGCCTGTGCTGACAAGTTTGGGCGTGGCGGGTTTGCCGTCGGGGGTGTCCACGGGCATGGTGTAGATCTGATCGCAAGGCACCTCGGCACCCTGGTGCTGGAAAATGAGCTGTTTGTCGTCGGCTGAGAAATAGGCTTCGGCGTTCTGGCCGCCAAATGTAAGTTGGCGAACGTTGTTCAAATGCTTTTGTTCCTCGGAGAGGAGGAGGGGTTCGGCCTGTTTTTCCTGGGCGTGCAGTCGAATGCGGACCGGCCCATAGAGATACAGGACTGAAAGTACAATAGCCAACACGAATGCAGTAATGTGTCCCTTGTTCATGAGTTCCCCGGTAGGCCGGTAGGCTCCCCAACGCCATCAGGGCCGGCTATTTTCTCTGTTCGAGCTTCACATCAACCTTTAGTTCTTTCCCGTCACGCAGGACGGTGACGGGAACGACGTCACCGACCTTGCTTCTCCGAAGCGCATCGGTGAAATCGTAAAGATTCTTAATTGGCTTGTCGCCAAACTGGACGAGAACGTCGCCACCCTTTAGGCCAGCTTTGGCCGCCGGCGAGCCTGGTTTCACATCTGAAAATTTCACGCCATTTTCCGTTTGTCCAAAATCGGGAACGGACCCGAAATAAGGGCCGTAACCGCCACCCGTACCGCTGGAAACCCCGGTGTGCGGATTCGTGTCCAGGACAGCGGCAAAGGTGGGCCGGTCTGAGTCCGACGCCAACTCTACTGCGCAGCGGGCAACGACATTCAGAAGCCGGGCTGCAGCATCCGAGTTGATCTTTTCCCAGGTGTCGGAGGGCTTATGATAGTCGGAATGCAGACCGGAAAAGAAGAAAAGGACCGGAATATGCTTGGTGACAAAGGAAGTGTGATCGCTTGAGCCGTAGCCGGCCTGGGAGAATTCCATTTTTAAATGCGAGTCGTCTTGCGCTTGCTCGAGAACTTTCTGAAAGCTGGAGCCCGTGCCGACGCCGCCGACATAGATTTTGTCGTCTTTGACGCGCCCGATCATATCCATGTTGACCATGGCCACGGCTTTGTCGAGCGGCTTGGTGGGATCCTTGACCCAGGCGGCCGATCCAAGCAACCCGAGCTCTTCGCCAGCAAACGAAGCAAACAGGATTCCGCGAGGAAGTTGGCCTTTAAGGGGAGAAAGAACGCGAGCCAGCTCGAGCACTCCGGCTGTTCCGGAGGCATTGTCATCGGCTCCAGGATGGATTTCGCCGATCTGCGACGGAGCCATGGAATCAAAATAGCCGCGGCCGAGATGATCATAGTGAGCGCCTAGAATGATGTATTCGTCAGTTTTGCCGGGCATGTATGCCAAAACGTTGTTGACAGTCGCGCGTGTGTTCTCGATGTCGATGACGAGAGAGAGCTTGAGGGAATCTGGAAGAGCGAAGGAGGCCGGCTGCGTCTTGGAATTAATGTCCGAATGGACGTCGGCAAGAGACTTACCGGCCGTTTTGAGCCAGGTATCGGCAACGGAGTTTTTCACCTGGGCAAAGAGGATGCCAACATTCTCGGGGCCGTTCGAAGTACCGAAGCGAGCGAGAAGGTCCTCTTCCCCATCCCCCAACTTGCCATTGACGAGGATAATGCCCTTGGCCCCGTGATTGCGCGCATTAATGGCCTTGCTGACGAA
>Ga0207761_1000505_pt1 | contig 13799 bp, 17 predicted proteins | sample LuqExpMetageno34_FD_187792 | JGI IMG/M metagenome (GOLD analysis project Ga0207761, IMG submission 187792) | Tropical forest soil microbial communities from Luquillo Experimental Forest, Puerto Rico - Sample 34 (SPAdes) | ecosystem: Environmental > Terrestrial > Soil > Tropical forest ... | reverse complement strand
CATTGTTATGCAATTAACCGGCCATCAACCTCGGGAAACAGTGCTGTTCTCGGGTATCGATTATTCTTCGGGTTTTGATTTTCTTCCTTCTTGCTCAGTTCAGTTTCAATAGCCTTTCCCTTTTGCTTCTTCGCTTTTCTTCTCCTCATCCTCGGTCTGTTTCTCCTCAAGCTGTTCGCTGGAGGAGAACCGCATGCTCCCGAGACGGAGATGCCCTTTCTGTCGTCGTTGGTTTCATCCCCATCCGCGGCTCAAGCAACGGCAAGTGACCTGTGGCCGGCCAGAGTGTCGCCGCCAGCAGAAGCGGAAGGCCAATCTGCAATGGCGAACCAAGAACCCCGACTATTTCGGCGGTGCTTATCTGCAGCAAAAGGCAAAGTACGGAACGCGGGCCGAATACATGCGCCACTACCGCCAGCAGCATCCCGACTACGTGCGGCGCAACGCGGCTTCGGTCCGAAAATGGCGCCAACAACCCAGACTGGAGCCTGTAAGTCACACAAGCCGCGATCTGCACGTAACTATCGAGTCCGAAAGGACTTCCCTCCGCATTGCCCATGTAAGTCACACAAGCCGCGATATCTTCGTAACCCTTGAGACTGCATAGGGTTGCGGGAAAGTATCGCGGCATGCCCCCAGGTAAGTTGCACAAGATCCGATAGCCTTTCCCAACCCTGTTCTCCTACCTTGAGTCCGCTGAAGAAGGAAAATGCCGAAATCCCGACCCCAACCACCCCGACCCAATCGCCGCCGTTCCATCCGCGGTTCCTTCAGCTGGATTGATCACCGCTTCCTGCGCGAAGGATTCGATCAAGGCCTCTCCCGCTTAGAAAAGTTGCTCTACTTCATCCTGGTAGCGGTCTCCAATAAAGACGGAGTCAGCTTTTACTCCGACGCCCGTCTGGCCGAGTTGTTGGACATCCGTTTTCCCCACGAACTGGAAGCCGCTCGCAACGAACTGGTGGCCCGGGATCTGATTGCCTATGAAGCCGGGATTTACCAAGTGCTGGATCTGCCCACCTGCTCTCCCAGGAAAGCTCACGACTGTTCTCCACCGCTGCCCGACCACGCCTTGCGTTCGAGTTCTTCTCTCCCTCGAGTTCGCAGAACCGCACTGCGCGACGCGGCCTCCGATCTGGAGAGTGTCAAGCAGTTGCTGGAACGCTGGGGCTGGGGGCGCACATGAAATTCTCCGTGCACCATCGGCCTGCCATGCCCGCCAGCGCTTCCCCGTACCGTGTGTGCGACGAGAAGGGAGGAGCGGTCGAGTGGGCGAATGCTTTCCTGGACGGTCAGCGCCTTCGCCAACTTTCCCCCCGTTCGCTACGCATTTACGCGTATGACCTGCTCGATTTCGCCCGCTGGTTTGAACCGCAACATCGGCCGCTTGCCGAGATCACTGAGTCCACCCTCGTGGACTATGTTCGTCATCAACTCGACCAGGATCCCAAACCCAGCCCGCAGACCGTGAATCATCGCCTGGGTGCGGTGCGCTGCTGCTATCGCTTCCACACCGGTCAAGAGATTGCCGCCGGCCAAGTGCATTTCCAGCGTCGCTATACCCGACGATACCCGCTCGGCTACGGCCGACCTCGCACCGCCGTCGCTCGGGGACTTCGCCTCAAACAAGAGCGGCGGGTCATCGTGCCGCTCTCCACCGAAGAAGTCGCCAAGTTCTGGCAAAGCTTCCGCACCTACCGCGATCTCGCACTGGTCGGGCTGATGCTCCTCGACGGCTTGCGCTCCTGTGAGGTCTTGGCCCTGGAGTTGGAGGATCTGCAACTCGCCGACGGACAGATGCGCGTCCACGGCAAAGGAAACAAGAAACGCCTCCTGCCGCTGCCCCCGGAGATCCTCGAAGTCCTGGGACATTATCTGCACCTGGAACGTCCGTTGACCAACGCGCCCGCCTTGTTCCTCTCTCTCAAAGGCCGCCAGCGTGGCCAGCCCCTGACTGCGGCGGGGCTTCGTTCCCTGTTCCGCCATCATCGACTGCGCAGTCAAGTCCATCACGCAAATCCCCACCGCGTGCGGCACACGTTCGGAACGGATATGGTGCGTGCCGGGATGTCCTTGCCTGCCCTGCAACAGCTGATGGGCCATTCCCAAATTGCGACCACCATGCTCTATGTCCAACTCGCTCCGCAGGACGTCTGGCGCGAATACGCCCGCGCCATCGAAAAGCGGAAGGCGTTGGACTCTTCCCACCTCTCATGACTCCGGCCAAAACCAGCCTGGAAAAAATCTTCGAAGCGCAAATCCGGACGCGCGCCCTCACCCTTCGGCCCGGAACGGTACTCCAGTATCGATCTGCCGCGCGCCACTTCCTCACTTATTTACGCGCCACCTTCCCGCAGCTTCATCGGCTCTCCCAACTGCACCGTGATCCTCATCTGCTCGGCTGGTTCCGCTCGCTGAGTGAACAACAACCGCCCCTGAGCAACTCAACCCGCATCGGTTACCTCATTTGTCTCCGCCGGTTGCTGGACGATCTAACCGCCAACGGCCACCCCCTGCAGCCCGATCTCATTCGCCGAGAAGATTTCCCCGCACCATCCCGCTATCTTCCCCGACCTCTTTCCCCGCAGGAGGATCAACTTCTGCAGCGGGAGCTGCACCGAACCGATGATCTCTACGCCAATGCACTCCTGCTCATCCGGGCCACCGGAATCCGCCTTGGCGAGTGCATCCACTTGCCGTTGGACTGCCTCCAACAGGTGGGAACCGAACAGTGGGCGCTCCATGTTCCCCTCGGCAAACTCCACACGGAACGTTTGGTTCCGGCCGATCCCGAGATGCGGCGGATCGTGGAGCGGATCCTCACGCTGCGCACTTCGGCCCCACCCACACGATTAGCCAAATCACAAGGCTTCCTGCTGCCGCGCTATGGTGTTCATGCTCCTCTGGTGCTGACTCTTCAATCGGCGTTAGCCCAAGCCGCCAAGCGCGCTGGTTGCTCCACACATGTGACTCCTCACCGCTTGCGTCACAGCTTTGCCACAGAAATGCTCCGGCTCGGGGTTAGCCTTCCAGCTCTCATGAAGCTGCTCGGACACAAAGACATCCGTATGACTTTGCGCTACGTGGAAGTCAATCAACAGGATTTGCAGCGCGAATTCCACCAGGCCTGCCAGAATGCCGCTCATCCGCATCGTCTGCCCATGCTCGCTCTCCCTAGAGACATGCCGAGCGTCGGTCTCCCGGGCATTGTTCAGGCCCTGCAGGCCACACGTCATCTTTTGGAAATGTATCGCCGTCAGCTGGGCGACGAGAAAACCCGCCGTAAATTGCGGCGCCTCGACAAACGCCTCCTCGCTGTTGCTTCACAACTACGGAAGATCCACACAGACTAATAAAATGACGAAAAATTGGCCGGTTAATATGCAATCAAACCGGGAGTTGGCCACAATTCGTCGCATTTGTTCAGCAACCTCTATCGTTTCATGAGGCGTACACCGGCGCAGTTTTCTGGATAGCCGAGTGCGAGTCTAATCTCCAGTGCTCGGCTACACTTACTTTTATATTTCACAACGACAATCGGAAACTGCTGGTTGAACCACACCCAACGTACGTCCAACAGGCCAGAACGGGCTAATAGGCTGCGGCTTTGGATTTCGTGGGATCGATTTCGATGCGGCCCTTGAAATGGGCGCCGTCTTCGATGCTGATTCGAGCGCAACTAAGGTCACCGGTGATAGAGCCGTCTTTCGTAATTTCGACGCGACCCCGAGCTTGGACATTGCCGACAACCTTGCCACAGACAACTACTTCGCCTGCGTGAATTTCCGAATGGAGTTGCGCTTCGGAGCCAACGATAAGGTCGTGACCATCGAGGGAGATCGGACCTTCCACGATGCCGTCAATTTGCAAGTCTTCAGAGCCGGTGATTTCTCCTTTGATCTGCAGGCTGGAACCCAGTCGCGCGGAAGAGCGGGACGGAGAAATTGCTGGCTTTTCAGCCACAGTCTGCTGTTTAGACCACATAGTTCCCATTGTTCCTCCATTACCTCACAAAAGACATGATTGGTCCGGTCCTATGGACCAAATAGATCTTTACTCTAGATTCGAGCTGCAACGTGAAGCGACTGAGAAATAGTTTGCATTTGCGTAGTTTGGAACCTGGACGTGCGGGCAGGTGCGAGCTCTATTTCAATGCTAAGCGAACCTACTTAGAAGTATCGCGCAGGAGGATGACGTCCGATTCGGTGTGGCCGCGCGCGACGAAGAGCTTTTTTCCGTCGGGCGACCAACCGAATCCATAGATTTGCTCACTCGAGAAATGCGTAATCTGCCGGCCGAGTTTGCTGTCCAGGGGATGCAGCCACAGGTTGTACTCGTTTTTCGCCCCGCTGATCGCGTACACCACGGCATTCCCGTCGGGAGTGAATCGCGGCGCTCGAAGATAGCCCATTACGGCCTTCGGATTCAGTTCGAATATTTGAAAAGAGGCGTCGGGCGAGCCGGTCTGTGCCCGGGCTTGTCAACTGCTGGGAGTCAACACCCATGGTGGCCATCGTGTCTGTTTTGGCGATAGAAAGCTTTGGGTTGGAAAGCTTGGCCAGCCCGAAGTCGAGCACTTTCGCGTGGCCCCGCAGAGTCACAAAAATATTGGCCGGTTTGATATCGCGATGAACGATGCCTTCATGATGCGCGGCGTCCAGCGCGTCGGCGACTTGGATTCCCAGGTCCAGCAATTTTTCGAATTCGATGCTTTGGCCGCTGAAGACGGCTTCAGCGTTTGGCCGTCCAGAAATTCCATGGCGATGTAAGCTCTGCCATTTTCCTCCCCAACGTCGTGAATCGTGCAGATGTTGGGATGATTGAGTGCAGAAGCGGCTTGCGCTTCTCTTTGAAAGCGGCCCAGGGCCTGCGGGTCCTTGGCGACGTTGTCGGGCAGGAATTTCAGGGCGACGTTGCGGTGCAGCCGGGTGTCCTCGGCTTTATACACCACACCCATGCCACCTACGCCGAGTCTTTCAAGGATGTGGAAGTGCGAAATGGTTTGTCCGACGAGCGATTCGAGGTCCGCCACGGTGGCGTGATGTTAGGTTGGCGAAGGGACTAAGTCAAGCAACAGACCTGGGTTGAAGCACACCTTAATTAGCCGCGAGAATTTTCATCAGGTCGCGATTTTAACGCGCTTACCTTCCATGTTGGTACAATGAGCCACATTTCCGGCAACCCGAACTAATCGGGACTCGAGCCCTGCCCTAGGTCATTAGGCAGGGAAGGTGCTCGCCAGCCTACGATACGGCGATGGATTGTTGGGTTGACATCTTACCTGAAGCGATAGATACTCAGGTCAAATGTCTACCCAAAACGATGAAGAGAAGCTCGAGCTGTTGCAGGGCACGCTGGACCTGCTGATTCTGCGCACGTTGATCTTTGGACCGCAGCACGGCCAAGGGATCGCTCGCGCTATCCAGGAAACCTCGGACGAAGAGCTGCTGGTCGAGCATGGCGCACTCTATCCCGCGCTCCAACGGCTGGAAGAGCGAGGATGGATATCCGCGAAGTGGGGAACATCTTCCAATAACCGCAAGGCTCGTTTCTACACGCTAACCGCCGCGGGCCACAAACAACTTGGCAAAGAAACCACGAAGTGGCGGAGGCTAGCGAAAGCCATCGGCCGGATTCTGGGGTCAGAACCCGTTGGAGGTTAGCAGCTATGTTCGGACGAAAACGCAAAGTGGATGACTTTTGCGAGGAGATTGACGCCCACCTGCAGTTTGAGTTCGAACGCCAGCTAGGGCTAGGTCTGACTGAAGAGGAGGCGTGGGCTGCAGCGCGGCGCGCCTTCGGCAATGTCATGCAAGCCAAAGAGCGTTTTTACGAATCCGGCCGGTGGCTGTGGTGGGACCATTTGCGGCAAGACGTGCGTTGCGGCGCGCGCATGTTGCGCAAATCCCCAGGATTCGCCGTCATTGCCATCCTTACGCTCGCCATCGGCATTGGCGCGAACACTGCTCTATTTTCCGTGGTCAATGGCGTGCTTTTGAATCCTTTGCCATACGCTGAACCGGACCGTTTGGTGGCCTTGTTCACCAAAGGCGCTCAGTTCGACAAATTTTCCATTTCTTATCCCAATTTTCTGGATTGGTCGCGCGAGAACCATTCGTTTTCATCGCTGGCTGCTTTCCGCGGAGACACATTCATCATGACCGGCATGGGCGAGCCCGAGCGCGTGGACGCCAACATGGTTTCCGCCACATTTTTCCCGCTGCTCGGCGTGAACCCGATGATCGGCCGTAACTTCGAGGGAAAAGAAGATCAACTTGGCGCCGCTCGCGTAGCCTTGATCACCGAAGGTTTGTGGAAGCGCAAGTTCGGCTCTGCTTTGGACATCGCCGGCAAATCCATCTGGCTTGATGGCAATCTGTATACCATCACCGGTGTGATTCCTGCGACGTTTCACTATCAAAACGAAAACTACCACTCGAAAGCCGAAGTCTACGTTCCCCTCGGACAGTGGAACAACCCGTTGTTCCGTGACCGCGACACTGGGATGGGCATGGACGCTGTGGGACGCTTAAAACCGGGCGTTTCGTTCGCCCAAGCCAATTCCGATATGAGCGGAGTGGCCAATCACCTCGCGGAAGTTTATCCCGATATCGACAAGGGGAAAGGCATCACGCTTGTCCCGCTAAAAGAGAATTTAGTCGGCGACATCCAGCCATTCTTGCTCATGCTTCTTGCGACTGTCGGATTTGTCCTGCTCATTGCGTGCGTCAACGTCGCCAATCTATTGTTGGCTCGTTCCACTGGGCGGAATCGCGAATTTGCCATTCGGAATGCACTGGGCGCCAGTAATGGCCGCATTGTTCGCCAGCTTCTGACGGAGTGCGTGCTGTTGGCTTTGCTTGGCGGGGCCTTGGGCACGCTGCTCGCTGCTTGGGGCACAAAAGCCGCGCTGAAATTGTTGCCCGAGGCGCTGCCGCGTTCCAACGAAATTCAGCTGGACGCGCGGGTTTTACTGTTTACGCTGGGCGCTTCGGTGCTCGCCGGAATTTTGTTTGGGCTGGTTCCGGCATTCAAGAGCGCGCGTAGCGACATTCAAGGAACGCTGCGCGAGAGTGGCCGCGGCCTAACTGGCGCGCGCCATCGCACACAAAGCGCGTTTGTGGCCATGGAGATGGCCCTCGCAGTGGTATTGCTAGTGGCCGCCGGCTTGATGATTCGCAGCATAGGCAAAATCTGGATGGTGGATCCCGGCTTCGATCCCAATAACGTAGCCTTCTTCAGTTTCTCGACCGCGCAACCCTTGGGCGCGACTCCCGACGCCATTCGTCAATCCTATCGCAGGATACATGACGCCATCGCCGCAGTTCCCGGTGTCGAATCCGTGTCGATCTCAGGCGCCTCAACTCCCATGTACACCGATTCCGAGCTTCCGTTTTGGTTGGAAGGAGAAGCCAAACCCATGTCGCAGGCGGACATGAAGTTGGCACTGTTTTTCGCGATTCAGCCGGACTACCTCAAAGTGATGAAAATTCCGCTCAAGCGCGGACGGTTTCTCACGCCGTCGGACACCTCAGGCTCGCCAGTCGTAACCGTCATCGACGAGCGTTTCGCAAAACAGGCCTTCGGTAATGAGGATCCCATCGGCAAACACATTCATTTCGCCATCCTTAATCAGACCGCCGAAGTCGTTGGCATCGTCGGCCACCAAAACCAGTGGGGCTTGGACTCCGATTCAACCAGCGCGATTCAAGCGCAATGCTATTTCCCGATCGAGCAAATGCCGGATTCCCTGCTCTCCGCGTTCGACCGAGGTGCGAACGGCATGGTTCGAACCAGCTATGCACAAACCGATGTCGCCCCGTCGTTAAGCCGCTCGTTGCAAACCGTCAGCAGCGACTCCGTGGTTTACGACGTGCAATCCATGAATGGCATTATCTCTGACTCGTTGGCCACCAAGCGTTTTGCCATGTCGTTACTGGCTGTATTTGCGGTTCTCGCGATTGTGCTGTCCTCCATCGGGATTTACGGGGTCATTTCTTACGTCGTGGGACAGCGGACCCACGAAATCGGTGTGCGCATGGCTCTGGGAGCCGAGCGCTCCACGGTTGTCACCATGGTCCTGAGACAAGCCGGGCAGATGGCTGTGTTTGGCGTGGTTGCCGGTTTGCTCACCGCCGCTGTGCTCGGCCGCCTGATGGCCAGCATGCTCTTTGGGGTGAGCTTTTACGATGCCTTGACGTTTAGCACCGTCGCGGCCATCTTGCTAGGTGTGGCGCTGTTGGCGTGCTGGATTCCCGCGCACCGCGCTTCCCGCGTGGAGCCCGTGGTCGCGCTGCACTACGAATAATGTTTAGTTCGCAACGAACTTATGGAACCTGATCGCGGACATCTGGCAAGGTCCCGGTAAGCGGTGCCGGCAACTTGAAGTATTAGCCGTCACCTTTCCGATTTCCGGGGTGGACTCAATAGGTGGACGCAACACCAGCTCGAAGTCTAAGTGCACAGAGTTTCAAAGGATAAATTGCTCGCAAAACTGAATTCAAAGAAAAGACTGCCCTGTTTAGGTTTAATCGTGTACGGCCCAGGAAATCAGTTCATTTAGAAAGGCATTACGGAATCAACCGATTACAGATGTTGCGTCGACCGCCAGCTGGCAGGACAAATCGGGACTTAGGTATGAAATATGAAGTGCATCATTAAATAGAAAACACAGAAGTAGACGTGGAGCGCGGTTTTGAAGCATCCGCAAACTCATCCCCATCTTCTCAACCTCGCGGCCTCCGCCACCAAATCCCTCTGGCTTGGCCTGCTCATCTCGTCCATCCTTTTCGGCTTTGCCCATCTGTACCAGGGCCGCAAAGGCGTCGTTGGCACCTCAATCATCGGCCTGGTCTTCGGCCTCATCTTTCTCGCCTCCCGCTCGCTCTTCCCCGGCCATTTCCTCCACACCGCCATGGACCTTAACAATCTCCTCGCCCTGTCCAAAAAGCCTCGCTCCGAGTAACAGAGACTTCGGAGATCTTGCCGTCAAGTCCCCGGTTATCGGCGTTACCGCCGAAGTTGGACCAGGTGGGCTACTTTTCCGGCTTGCTGACGAATCGGGAGTTGACCGTGGCCAGCTTAAACGGTACCGCTGACGAGTACAAATAACCACGCTTGGAAGAAATCACCATTTGCGTGTAACGAAGATTGTTCCGCCAGAAACTCCTCAACCTCGGAACGTGGAACGATACCGTCCTCGGCGGCCTTCGACAGAGACCCTGCCATTACGCGCAGGAAAAACTCATGCGGGGTCGACACGGCAAAGGTCTCGATCTTGATGTCTCTTAGGCCGGCTTGCCTCGCTAGTGCGGGCAGTTCACGGGCAGAATTCGGGTTCGGCATCGACGCTGCGACAATGGAGGTCATCTTGCGCGTTAAAGTATGCTTCGTCGAGTAAATCGCGGTGGAATCGATATCGGTGTCGATGAGGCACACGCGACCTCCCGTTTTGACGACGCGCTTCAATTCGCGAATGACAGCGACCCGGTTGGGCAAGTAAAGGAAGAGTCGTTCGGTGCGGGCAGCGTCGAAGAAGCCGTCAGGATAGGGGATGGCGCAAGCATCGGCGATTCGAAATTCGAACTCGGGCCGGTTACGGGCGCGGCGCTTGGCGACTTCGATCATGGCAGAGCTGAAGTCGATCCCCGCGACGAGACCCGTTGGGCCGGTCTTGTCCGCAATCGGAAACGTCGCTCCTCCAATCCCTTAGCCAAGATCCAGGACTTTGTCACCAATAACCAGGTTCATGCGTTTGTTGTATTCAGCCCGAACTCTTTTGATTTCGTCATGGTTATCAAGGAATTCGAGGAAGTCAATGAAGTACGTTGGCGAAACGTCTGGTTGCGTGAAGTTTGTCAGTTCCGTCATGTAAGTGTTTGCCCCCAATTGTGCGCCAAAGGTATCACGCTGGAGACGCACAGGAAACCGATGTTCGGTGGATTGTGTGATGTCTCGCCTTCCTCACTGCTCCCTCTTCGAGCTAAATACCTGGGATGCAAGCAACAGTTCCGGCAGGCCGTGAATGATCGGCTCGGGATAGAGCCTGCCGTTTAACTCCGAGTTTTGAGGCAGCACCTGATGGCCGCTGCCGATACTCATTTACAAGTAACCAAGCAAGTAGAATTACTTCAGCGTGTGACGAATATCTCCGGATTGGGTTAGCGAACAGATGTGGTTAGGGGCGAATCCGGCGAACTGTACACCATTTCGCCATCGACCAACGTCATCAGGCATTTCAGCTCTTTGATCTGGTCGGTGGGAATTGCGTAGAGGTCGCGATCCCAGATCGCAATGTCGGCTTTCTTGCCTACCTCGAGCGTTCCGATTTTGTTTTCCATGAACATCTGGCGCGACGCCCAGGCGGTGTAGCTGCGGAGGGCGGTGTGAATGTCAACGGCTTCCGTCATTCCGAAGGGATGCAGGCCGTTGGCGGTTTGGCGAGCTGTGGAGGCCCAAAGACCGTAGCGAGCAGCAACAGGAGTGACGAAGTAGTCTGACCCGCCGGACCACAGAATGCCCCTGGACTGCAATGTCTTGAATGGCTCCAGGTGCAGCCCGCGTTTCGGACCGTAGCTGGCCGCGTAGATATCGCCGATCCACCAGAGGAATCCTGGCTGCATCTCCGGGTAGCCGGCATCGTATTTCTTTTGCAGGTTGACCATTACTTCGAGCGCATGCGGCGTTGGCAGATTGGCGTGGATGATGCTGTGACGCAGGCCAGCATGTGGTTGCTCCTGCTCGACAAGCGCGTAGGTGTCCACAACCCAGTCCATGGCGCGATCGCCAACCGCATGGGTTCCCACAGGCACGCCTTCCTGGTGGAACAGGCGGACCATTTCTCTATAAACCGCAGGGTCAACTTGTGGATACCCGCGATTGGCCGCCCCCGAACTTGTAACGTCTGGCCTCGTGCCGTTGAGCAACCAATCTTCATAGACCCAACCAGTGCGTGCACCACCAGAGCCATCCATGTAGATCTTCACGCCGCAGGAAAGCAGGCGGTCGTTGCCGAGACTCTCGGGCACGCGCGGGACAGATTTGATCTCGGCCAGTGCTTTCCGCGCCGACTCGAGCGTTGAACCCGCGTGCCACAGAACGCAGATGCGCTCTTTGAGCTGTCCCTGGTCGAGGAGCGATTTGTAGGCATCCCAGTGAATTTGAGTAATGTCCGGGTCTTTGACGGCGGTCATGCCTTCACTGTGCAGAACCTTTTGGATGTAGAGGATGCCTTGGCGCATCTGCTCGGGAGTAGTTGGAGGAATGAGCCGCGTGACAGGCTCCATGGCTGAGTCTTCTTTGAGGACGCCGGTGGGGTTGCCACTGGCGTCGCGGTCGATCGTGCCGGCAGTGGGGTCGGCTGTGGCCCCAGTGATGTGCGCTAGTTTGAGGGCAAACGAATTGGCGACTCCATAATGACCGGTGGTATGCATGAGCCAAACGGGATTGTTGGGGGCAACAGCATCGAGATCGGCGGCGGTGACATAGCGTCGTTCAGCGAGCTTGCCTTCATCCCAGCCGGAGCCTGCGACCCATTCGCCGGGCTTGACCAGTGCAATCTTGGCCTTTACTCGTGCCACGATTTCCGCCACCGAAGTGGCATCAGAAAGCTTCACGCCGTAAAGTTCTTGCGCGCCTCCCTCGGCAATGTGCGCATGTGTATCAATAAGGCCAGGCGTGACCGCGTGCCCGTGAAGGTCGATGATGCGCATCCCGGGTACATTGCCCGCGAATTCTAGGACTTCCGCGTCCGTCCCGACTTTGACAATGACGCCTTGTCGGATAGCTATTGCTTGCGCTACGGAGTCACTGCCATCGGCGGTAAGGATGTGGCCGTGAAGCAAGATGAGGTCAGCGTTGGGGCTTTGCGCGAGCAGGATTCGAGTCAGCAGCAAAGTGGCAAGCAGGGCGCACGCCGAACTGATTTTCCAGTGCATACACATCGTCAAATTCCCTTAGGGCGGCAGCTTAACCACTATATAGATTCTGTGACAAGCATCGAGTTCGGGCGAGAGCCGCTGCTTTTTCTCAAAGATCAACTAAACGCGGGGCATCCTCTCCGTTCTGAGCGAATCTCCGATCCTCGCCAGGGGCGGGCTTGGTTACAGAACCTCGATGGCGACAACCGTGATGTCATCCTGTTGAGCCATTGATGCGGGTTGCCACGCACGGATCTCGTCGAGCATTCTCTGTATCAACTGGGGAAGTGGGCACATCTGCGCGCCGAGAATGACCTGTTCAAGTTTGAGGTCACCAAAGGCTTGGCCTTTGGCATTCTCGGGCTCAATCACGCCATCGGTGTACAGGAGCAGTCGGTCACCGGGACAGAGTTCGAGGTCGCGAACAGGATAGTCGGGTTCACTCGCCACACCGAAAACCAAGCCGTTGCTTTCGATTCGCTGCAAGGTTTTCACGCGGGAGAGGAGCAGCGGAGGATGCCCTGCGGCCGAGTAGCGCGCCCTATAATTCTCAGCGTCGATGAACAAATAGGCTGAGGTAATGAACTGATTGTGGCCTTGTCCAGAAAGCATTCGATTTAAGCCTCGCAACACCTCCCTCGGGGAATCGGCGCAGGGCACGATGGATTGCACAGCCGTCTTCATCATGACGGCAATGAGTGCAGCGGGGACACCGTGGCCCGAGACATCGGCAACCAGCACACCGAGACGCTGGTCATCCAACTCGATGAACTGATAGAAGTCTCCGGCGACCGCGGACATAGGATGATAGGCGGCCGCGACACGGAGCCTGGGCAGCGCGGGGACACGCTCGGGAAGGATAGAAATTTGAATCTGGCGAGCGGTTTCCAGTTCACTCTCGATGGTAAGCAGGCGCCGCTCATTCTCAAAGGTTCGCTGCACTGCAACGTATCCCAATGCCAGGATCCACACAGTAAGCTCAACGGGCACGAGGTAGGCAGGCGGCGCATGGCCTAGAGCCCTGGAGCCGGCCGAGAAAACGATGGCCAAGGCGATCGCTGGCAGGACAATCCTCAGAACAAGGCTTTGAATGACGAGGTAGTTCCGGGAGAGACCGGGAATGGCGACCACCAACGCAATGGCAAGCAGCATGAAGACCGCGATCAGACTGTTTAGGACGATGAACCTGTAGGGCCGGCCGGTCACGGAGTACCAGGCCAGGTTGAAGAGTCCAGCCCCGGCAGCTAAAGCAGCGAGCCAATTCATGAAACGCCGAAATTTGCCGACACTGAGTTCGGCCCAGAACAAGGTGCCCGGCACGACCAGGAAGTGGTCAATGAAGATGCTGACGCGACTAGGCCATGCCGAATCGGGAGCGAGGCCTAAGGTCGTAGCGGAGCCCGCGAGAATGCGCGTGCCGGCCATCCCGATGAAGAGTCCAAACCAAAGCAGGGCACCAAATTCCCGGCGGCGAATCGCTGCGAGACTGCAAGCGCATAGTCCGACAAACAAGAAGACCGGTCCGAGGAACAGTTCCGGGAGATGCCCGCGAATTACTATAAGAAGTGGATCTTCGGCGGTCATGTTGTTGAGCTATTCGTCGGACAAGCTTAATACAGAACCGCCAGAGCACGCTGCGAAGGGCGAGTGGGTCAGAGTGAAAAACTGCTCTTATCCCCATCGGAGCACATCGGGAGCAGACAAATCCTTTGCCCGCGAGAACGGCTTCGATGGCGGGTAGAAGTTCATTGACAGGTCTGCTGCAAAAGTAGGTCCCGATTTACGTTAGAGCTTAACCGGATGCGCGTTTTCGCTGAGAAGCAAACGGGGCAGGAAGTTCTGGGCGCGTCCGGTTAAGCCGTTTGGACGTGGCCGTCCGTG
>Ga0207761_1000504_pt1 | contig 13801 bp, 11 predicted proteins | sample LuqExpMetageno34_FD_187792 | JGI IMG/M metagenome (GOLD analysis project Ga0207761, IMG submission 187792) | Tropical forest soil microbial communities from Luquillo Experimental Forest, Puerto Rico - Sample 34 (SPAdes) | ecosystem: Environmental > Terrestrial > Soil > Tropical forest ... | reverse complement strand
GAGCGACATCAACTCCGCCGCAGGAGCCGGCGCGTCGTCCACGACGTTGAACACGCCGACCGGACCGTCCAGGGCGGCAAGGGTCGCGGTCGCGGCGTCGTCGATGTGCACCATGCCGAAGATGCCACCACCGTCCCCCGGAATAGGCAGCAGTCGCTTGGCGATCATGGAGGCGTACAGGCCGCCGGGGGCGAAGTAGGTGCCGGGACCGTAGAACGAGCCGTACCGGAGCACCACGCCCTCGACATGTTCGTCGCCCAGGGTGGCGGACTCGAGCGTCGCGACCGATCCCGCGAGTTGACCGATCTGTCCCGTCGCCTCGGTCCAGAGGGGGTCGGCTTCGGTCCGCACCCCCGCTCCCGGCCGGTAGATGAACGAGATGCTCTGCGCGATGACTCGGCGGGCGCCGGCGGCGCGGGCGGCCGCGACCAGCGACCCCGACGCGTCGCGCCGCAGGCGACTCGTCTGGTCGAACCCTCGCTTCACGGCCAGCGGGTTGGCCGATTGCGCCAGGTTCGTCAGCTGGTTGATCACGACGTCGGGAGATGCCCGCAGCACCGACCGCGTGACGTCGTCAGGATTCAGCGCGTCGCCGACGGCAGGGACGACGCCCGGCAGCCCGAGTGCGGCCACCCGATCGGCCGAACGCGAGAACACCGTGACCTCGTGTCCTGCTGCAACGAGCGCCGAGACGAGCGGACGCCCGATGGCGCCCGTGCCGCCCGCCACGAAGATGCGCATTTGCCGAGCGTATTGCCCAACCGCGAACGAGATGTGTGGGATGTGGGCGGACCGTTTGGCAGGATGTTCGAATGAGCGAGCACACCGGGTATCCGGGTGCGCCGCCGGGCTGGTACCCCGATCCGGCCGGAGGCCCCGGCCAGCGGTGGTGGGACGGGTACGCCTGGACCGAAGCGACGGTCCTGCCCCAACACCCGCCACCGCCACCGTGGGCGAACGCGGCGCCGCCCCAGGGACCCGCCGCCCAGGTTGCGCCGTGGGCCGTCGCGTCCGAGCGGCTCAGCACGTACACCACGACGTCGCTCGTTCGGGACGAGCTCGGGATGGTTCCGATAGCGCGTCTAGCGGTCGTCATGCCGGCCGTCTACTACTTCGTGAACCTCATCGTGCAGCGCGTGAACGCGGACCAGCTGCGCTCGTTCGGCCATCAGATCCGGGTCCACTGGGACGATGCACAGGCCGGCGTCACCGCTCCCCCCTATCACGGCGGCAGCGGGTTCAGCCCGGTGACACTCCTGGTCGGGCTGCTCACCGTCGGCGCCATCGTCGTCGCGTGCATCTGGCAGCACAAAGCAGCATCCGCGGCGCGCGCCCTGGGCTTTCCCTGGCGCCGCTCGCCGGCCTGGGGCGTCGGCTGCTGGTTCGTGCCCGTGGTCTTCCTCTGGATGCCCTACGGCGCCGTCCGCGACTGCCTGCCGCCCGAGCACCCGCACCGGGCGCGGGTGCTGCACTGGTGGATCGCCTGGCTGGCCATGGCGTTCTTGAGTGCTGCTTCGGGCCTTTGCGCGCTGTTCTCGAGCTCGCTGGCCCTCGCCCTCTCCATCCCGGCCGCGCTGGCCTGCCTGGCCTTCGCCGCATGGTCGCCCGGCATCGTGATGGCCATCGCCCATGCTCACCGGGAGGCCGCCGGCCGGGCGAACGACGAGGCGGGCGAACACTGGATCGAGGACGTTCGCTGAGCGCTCCAGGAAGGGGCTCTCAGCCACGGCCCAGCGCAATACAGAGCCCTCGTGAAGTATTCACCCCGATGTTTCCCTCTTGTTGCCGGGCGTTCACCTTTTCTGGCTACCTTCCAAGGAGTGGCAGACGGCGAAACCACCGGCACCCGTGACGAAATCGTTCCGACCGGAAGCCAGTCCTATGTCGACAAGGCGCTGGAGGCTCTGGACCCCGACGCGGCGCGATCGCCCGATGTCATGTGCGCCAAGACACTTCGGCTCGGCTTCTCGGGTCGCATCGTGCTGGACGACATCAACGTCGACATCGAACGGGGCCGGATCACGGCGCTGATCGGTCCGACCGGATCGGGCAAGTCGACCTTCCTGCGCACGTTGAACCGAATGAACGACCGGGTGCCGGGATTCACCCGTGAAGGCGACGTGACCCTAGACGGCGAGAGCCTGTGGGCATCCCATGTGGACCTGTTGGCCCTGCGGCGGCGAGTCGGCATGCTGTTCCAACGGCCCAACCCGTTCCCGATGTCGATCAAGGACAACGTGGTTGCTGGCGTGAAGGCCCACCGCATCGCCAAGGGCAAACAACTCGACGTGGTCTGCGAGCGCCGCCTGACCGAGGTCGGATTGTGGGACGCCGTCAAGGACCGCTTGCACGACTCACCCTTCCGCCTCTCCGGGGGACAGCAGCAACTGCTGTGCCTCGCGCGTGCTCTGGCGGTCGGGCCCGAGGTCCTTCTCCTTGACGAACCGACCTCTGCGCTGGACCCAATCACGACGGAAGCCATCGAGGGTCTCCTCAGGACACTCACCCCGGCTCTGACTCTGATCGTGGTCACCCACAACCTCGGTCAGGCCATGCGCGTCTCCGACAACACGATGTTCTTCTACCAAGGACAGCTCATGGAGTACGGGGCGACCGACGACGTGTTCAACCGGCCCCAGCAACTCGACACCGAGCGCTACGTCACGGGGCGCATGGGGTAACGCATGCGGGGCGACGGTGAGATCGCCTCGTCTTGGCTTATAAAAGAGTCTCTGCACATCAACAACACAACCAAGGAGAGAATCCTGTGAAGACATCGATGCGCGCGGCATGGCTGACGCGAGGAGCAATCATCGCGACGGTCGCCACGCTGGCGCTGGGCTCGACGCTGCTCAGCTCAGCGGCGTCTGCCAGTGTCAAGCTTCCCAAGAGCGGCGTCGAGACGCCATCTGGCGGCACGGTCACCGAAACCGGAAGCACCCTGATGTACCCCATCTTCAACCTGTGGGCCAGCGGCTTCAACGAGAAGTTCTCGAGCACGACCATCCAGACTGCGGGCACCGGATCGGGGACCGGCATCTCGGAGGCGGAAAACGACACCATCAACATCGGTGCGTCCGACGCCTACCTGTCGCCGAGCGTCGTGCAGTCCAACCCGTCGCTTCGGAACATCCCGCTCGCCATTTCGGCGCAGCTCGTCAACTACAACCTCCCGGGCGTCACTGCTCACCTCAAGCTGAGCGGCAAATTGCTCTCGCAGATCTACCAGGGCCAGGTCACCAACTGGAACGCCCAGCAAATCGCCAGTGCCAACCCGGGCGTGACGCTGCCGAACCTTCCGATCGTGACGCTCCACCGCTCCGACAGCTCCGGCGACACGTTCCTCTTCACGTCCTACCTGTCCAAGGCGGATGCCTCGGGCTGGGGCACGAAGATCGGCTACAACACCACCGTTCCGTGGCCCGCCGCACCGGGAGCCCTCGGTGAGGCCGGCAACTCGGGCATGGTGTCGGGTTGCAAGGCAACCCCCGGATGCATCGCCTACATCGGCATCAGCTACCTCACGCAGACGCTGCAGGCCGGCCTCGGCTACGGCCAGCTGCAGAACGGGAAGGGCCAGTACGTGCTGCCAACTTCGGCCAACATCGCCGCGGAGGCCGCCGGCTTCATAAAGAAGACGCCGGCCAACGGGACGATCTCGTTGATCTACGGCAACATCAACAACGGGTACCCGATCGTCAACTACGAGTACGCGATCGTGCAGGCACACCAGTCGTCGTCGTCCATCGCCAAGAACATCCGGTCGGTCCTCGAATGGGCGATCAACAAGAACTACGGCTCTGACACCTCGTATCTGTCACAGGTCGACTTCCAGGCGCTGCCCACCAAGGTGTTTGCGCAATCGATCAAACAGATCCTCAACATCAAGTAGCAGACCGCTAAATGGCTACCGTCGGCGGTGTGGCTGGGAGCGTCCCCGGCACACCGCGGGCGGAGCCCGTCGGCAAGCCGCCGCCCTGGCGGCGATTCGGCAACTTCGCGCGGCGAAACGAGGAGAACGCGTGGCGGGGTGTGGCCTGGGTGGCCGTGCTCCTCCCGTTGGCCGCCCTCGTCTTCGCCGTCTCCGTGCTGGCCGTCAAGGCCTGGCCAGCGATTCGGGTGAACGGCTGGTACTTCCTGTACGGCCGCGATTGGACGTACGGCAACGGTTACGGCGCCATCGTGCACACCGACGGCGTGGCACACCAGATGGGGGCACGCTTCGGGGCCTGGGCGATCATTTGGGGCACGCTTGCATCCTCCTTGATCGCCATCGTGATCGCAGTGCCCCTCTCCATCGGTGCAGCGTTCGCGCTCACGGAGCGCATGCCGACGTGGATCTCCCGGCCGCTCGGCTTCACCATCGAGATCCTGGCCGGCATCCCGAGTGTGGTGATCGGCCTCTGGGGCATCCTCACGTTCGGGCCGTGGCTGGCCCATCACGTGTACCCGGTGATCGCCGACCACGTGCCCGACGTCCCGGTCTTGCGCTACTTCAGCAACCCGGTCGGAACGGGCGAGGGGTTGATGTCCGCCGGCATCGTGCTGGCGCTCATGATCGTCCCCATCATCGCCTCGACCACCCGTGACCTCTTCGCCCAAGTGCCTCCGCTGCCCAAGGAAGGCGCGTCCGCGCTCGGCATGACGGACTGGGAAGTGGCCAACAAGGTCACGCTGCCCTGGGTTCGTTCCGGGATCGTCGGCGCCACCGTGCTCGGGTTGGGCCGGGCTCTCGGCGAGACGATCGCCATCGCAATGATCGGCGGCGCGTCGCTGCAGATCCCCCACACGATCTATCTGCCCTTCACGACTGTCGCCGCCACCATCCTCAGCCAGCTCGACGGCGCCCTGACCGACGGGACCGGCTTTGCGGTCGCCACCCTCGCGGAGCTCGCACTGGTCTTGGCCGTGATCTCGGTCGGCGTCAACCTGATCGCTCGGGTGATCGTGAAACGCACCGGTCGAGTCGGCGCGCCGGTCGGGGGCGCGTGATGACGACACTGGCAGCCGGACCGGCCACGCGCCGACGCCGCGCGTCGTCGGGATTCTGGCGGTTCTTGACGTACCTCGCCCTCGTCCTGATCATGGCGCCCGCGGCCTGGATGTTGATCGGCGTGCTCGCACGTGCCTGGTCGCACTGGCAGTGGAGCGTGCTGTGGACCAAGGCCACACCGACCGGTGGTGGCCTGCGGGACCAGATTCTGGGCACCCTCATCCTGATGTTCGGCGTTCTCATCATCGCCGGCAGCATCGGGGTGTTCGCCGGCATCCACCTGGCCGAGATGGCGCGACCGAACAAACCGGCCGGCCGCCTGAGCGGCCCGCTGCGGACGGCGTCCGACGTGTTGTCGGGCTTTCCTTCCATCGTGCTCGGCTACGTCGGCTACACGGCACTGGTCGTGGGACTGGGCTGGGGTTTCTCCCTCGCGGCGGCGCTGATCATCCTCTCGATCATGGTGATCCCCTACATCGCCAAGACGACCGAGAACTCGCTCCGTCAGGTACCGACGGGATACCGGGAGGGAGCGGAGGCCCTCGGCATGTCGGTGGGCTACAGCCTGCGCAAGGTCGTGTTGCGGAGTGCGCTGCCGGGCATCGTCACGGGACTTCTGCTCGCGCTTGCCATCGCGGCGGGCGAGACCGCCCCGCTGATCTACACCGCAGGATTCTCCAACACCCTGCCGCACTCGCTGACGCACGCGCAGTTCCCGTACTTGACCTACGTGGTCTTCTCGTACTGGAACGACCCGAGCGTCCAGAAGCACTACCTGTCCTACGACGCGGCGCTCATCCTGATCGTGATCGTCCTGCTGCTCCTCGTGTCGAGCAGGATCATCGTCTCGCGCACGCAGCGACACGCGGAAAGCGCGCGCACGACGCGGACGGGCAAGCGCCTGTGGCCGGGTCGGGGCCAGGCCGTCGAACCGGCCAAGGACGAGCCGCTGCTGGGTATCACGGGAGCACCTCCCCGCTAAGCGCTCCACCGGGCTTGGGCGACAGAACGTTCTGCCAAAGGCCGACTCTCAGCGACCCGTTCACCCGCGAAGACTCGTACGTTCCAGAGGCGGAGGTGGTGCGGCGAGGATCCAAGAGCCAGCCGACCATCTTTCGCCACACCGCCGGCCATGGTCCGGCACGGCTATGCCAACTTCGCGGTGGCGGACCCGCCGCTCAAGTTGGTGTTGATCGAACACGCCGACGACCGCGACAACGGCGTGGTCGGCGCGCTGAACCACCTAGGGGTCGAAGTCGGGGATGCCGCGGACGTCTCCGCCGCCAGCGACCGTCTTGCGGGCGAGGCCTCGACACCCTCGACCAACTCGGCATCACGTGCTGCTTCGCCGTCCAGGACAAGGTCTGGGTCGACGACCCCGACGCCACCCCGTGGGAGATCTACACCGTGTTGGCCGACGCCACGGTCGAGACCGGCATCGCGGGGGACGGAAGCTGCTGCGCCACCGGCGCGGCCGAGGTGCCGGTCGGTACGGCACAGTCCAGCCCCTGCTGCTGAGCGCGATCGGGTCCAGCACCCCAGCCCCCCGGGTCGGGCCTCAGCGGCGACGCGTAAAGTGGCGCCGATCGTCGATCGGCAAGGAGGGCCACGGTGAGCGCAGGACCTGAGTGGGGCCCGTTGGCCCGACTGGCTGGGGTCTGGGAAGGCGACCAGGGTGAGGACATCGCGTTCGGCAACGTCGAGGGGAAGATGATCGTCACCCCGTACCGCGAGCACATCGACTTCAAGCCCTTCGGCCCGGTCGAGAACGGGTCCCAGGTCCTCTACGGCCTGGACTACCGCATGGCGGGCTGGCGGGGCGTCGAGGACAACCCGTTCCACACCGAGGTCGGGTACTGGATGTGGGACGCCCGCGACAGCGAGGTCGTCCGTTGCTTCCTCATCCCGCGTGGGTCCGCCGTCGTCGCCGGCGGGATCGTGGCCGCGCACGCCACCACGTACAGCCTGAAGGCGAGCTACGGCAGCCAGACCTACGGCATCCTCGCCAACAACTGGCTCGACAAGAACGCCCGCTCCGTCAGCTTCGAGGTCACGATCGACACCTCCGCGGACGGCGAGTTCAGCTACGACGAGACGACGGTGATCCAGCACGCCAAGCTGCCCGACCCGGTCATCCACACCGACCGCAACACGCTCAAGCGGATTTCTGACGCCTGAGCCCTCAAGGGTAGGGTCCTCCCGGCAGGCCGGCGGGGTCCGCCGAGGCCGGGGAGGCACGACATGTTCGAGTGGTCCGAAGAGCAGCTGGCCATCCGCGACGCGGTGCGGCGCTTCGTCGAGGAGGAGGTCAAGCCGCAGGTCGAGGAGCTCGAGCACGGCGAGACGCCACCGTACGCGGTCATCCGCAAGCTGTACCAGACCTTCGGGCTCGACGTCATGGCGCGGGAGTCGGCCAAGAAGGCGATCGAACGCAAGGCCAACGGGTCGGCTGTGCCCGCCGCGCGGGGCGAGGGCGGCGGCGGCTCGGCGGCCATGACTCTCATCCCCATCGTCGAGTTGTGCCACTACTGCCCCGGCATCGTGACTGCGCTGGGCGTGAGCACGGGCCTGGCCGGCGGCACGATCATGCGCAGCGGGACGCCGGCGCAGATGGAGCGCTGGGGTGTCGACCTCATGACGATGGACAAGGTCGGCGCCTGGGCCATCACCGAGCCGGACTCGGGCTCGGACGCCTTGGGCGGCATGAAGTCGACGGCGGTGCGCGACGGCGACGAGTACGTCCTCAACGGCAACAAGACCTTCATCACCAACGGCCCCTACGCCGACACCATCGTCTTCTACGCCAAGCTCGACGACGGCAGCGGCCAGCCCCTGCGCCAGCGGCAAGTGCTCACGTTCATCCTCGACTCGGGCATGCCCGGGCTCGAGCAGTCCAAGCCCCTGCGCAAGATGGGACTGCACTCCTCGCCGACGGGCGAGCTGTTCCTGGCCGACGTGCGGGTGGGCAGAGACCGGCTGCTCGGCGAGACCGAGGGCACGCCAGGCGGCAGCGAGGGGCGCGAGAGCGCCAAGGGCAACTTCGTGATCGAGCGCGCCGGCGTGGCCGCCATGTCGCTCGGGCTGATCGAGGAGTGCCTGAAGCTGTCGGTCCAGTACGCCAAGGACCGCCTGCTGTGGGAGCGGCCCATCGCCGAGTTCCAGCTGATCCAGCTCAAGCTGGCCCAGATGGAGGTGGCGCGCCTCAACGTCGAGAACCTCGTGTTCCGCCACATCGAGATGTCGGCGGCCGGCAAGTCCCTGACGCTGGCCGAAGCGTCGGCCATGAAGCTCTACTCGGCGCAGGCTGCGACGGAGGTGGCGATGGAAGCGGTGCAACTCTTCGGCGGCAACGGCTACATGAGCGAGTTCCGGGTGGAGCAGCTGGCGCGAGACGCCAAGGTCTTCCAGATTTATGCGGGGACGGACGAGATCCAGGTGACGCACATCGCGCGGGACCTGCTCGGCCGCTGAGCGGTTCGGTCGGGCGGCCATGAGCGCCGAGGTGTTCGGAGCGTCGCCGGCCGACGCCGTCTACGACGAGATGGTCGACTGGCGGCGCGCCGTGCACCGTCGGCCGGAGCTGGCCTTCGCCGAGACGGCCACGACCGCGCTGATCCGCGACACCATGCGCGGCCTCGGGATCGAGGAGGCGCTGCGGGTCACCGACACCGGCGGGATCTTTGCCCTGGAGGGCGGGCGACCCGGCCGCAGCGTCGTGCTGCGGGCCGACATCGACGCACTGCCGGTGCACGAGGACGAGGGTCGGCCGGGCCACTCGGAGGTGGACGGCGTGATGCACGCCTGCGGCCACGACGTGCACGTGGCGGCGCTGCTCGGCGCGGCGTCCGCGCTGGCCGCGCGCCGAGACGAGCTCCCGGGGCGCTACGTCTTCCTCTTCCAACCGGGCGAGGAGGCGCTGTGCGGCGCCAAGACCATGGTGGACGGCGGCGCGCTGTCGGTGATGCAGGACGCGCGCCTTGTCGGCTTCCACGTCACCTCGGAGGCGCCGACGGGTCTGGTGGCCCTGCGCGCCGGGGTGTCGATGTCGGAGGCCCACTCGCTGCGCATCACGCTGGGCGGGCCCGGTGGCCATGCCGCCATGCTGAGCGTGCTCGGCGACGTCATCGGGGCGGCGGCCGAGCTGGTGCGCCGGCTGGGCGAGGTGGCCGAGGGCCTGGCCTACGAGGAGGCGCGCTGCGTCTGCAGCGTGGGAACGCTGGCTGCCGGCACGGCCGTCAACGTCGTGCCGACCTCGGCGCAGATCACCGGGACCCTGCGCACCTTCACCGAGGCGCAGCGGGCGGAGGCACTGGAGCGGCTGCGCGCGCTCTGTGCGGAGGTGGCCGAGCAACGCGGGGTCGAGGTCGAGCTCGAGTTGCCCGAGCACACGCCGGCGGTGGTGAACGACGGCTTCGCGACCGATGTGGTGGAACGGGAGGCGGGGGCTGTGGTGGGCCCGGCGGCGGTCGTGCGCGTGCCCCCGACAGCGCCGAGCGACGACATCAGCGAGTTCCTCTCCCGGATCCCCGGCTGCTACTTCTTCGTCGGCGGCGCGGCGCACGACGGATCGAGCGGACGGCACCACTCACCCACGTTCGCGGTCGAAGACGAGTCGCTGCGGGTGGGCGCGGGGGTGCTGGTCCGCAGCGCCGTGGCCCTGGCGGCGGCCACCCCCACCGCCTAGAACGGGCATTGCGCACTGGAGCCGGACGGGGTGGGGAGGCTCGGACACCCACGGTGCGCCTGGCTGGCCAGCCGGTCGCTCGGACGTTCGGCTGACCCCGGCGGGTGTCTCGCGCGGCGATGACAATTCGCGGGCGTCGCCCGCTACCTTTTCGCACTGCCGTGCCCGTCCTCGCCAGAGCCCGTGGGGCGCGCCACCCCGGTGGCAAAGGCCGCGCGCGTCGCTGGGCCGGCTGGGCGGCCTGCCTCGGCCTCCTCGCCAGCGCATTGGTGGCGGCGTCGCCGGCGGGGTCCCAGACGGCGACGGCGCCCACGCCGCCGCCGCCACTGCCGAGCATCCGTAGTGCCGTGACGTCGGCGCCCAGCATCGACGGGCAACCGCCGGTGTCGGGACCGCTCCGGGCACCCGGCGGCCCCTACCTGATGGACAGCCACGGCCGGGTGGTGTTCCTCCACGGCGTGAACGTCGTGTTCAAGCACCCGCCCTACGAGGTGTACCCCGCCCCAGGCAAGTTCTGGAACTTCACTGCACACGACGCCTCCCTGATGGCGCGCCTCGGCTTCAACGTGGTGCGACTCGGCATGACCTGGAGCGGGCTGGAGCCGGGGACCGCGCCGTCGAACACGCCCGCCGTCTGCACGCCGGGCACTCCGAGTGACCCCGGCCAGTTCAACCGGTCGGTGCTCAACGCGTACCTGGCGCGTCTCGCCCGCACGGTCAACCTCCTCGGGAGTTACCACATCTTCACGATCCTCGACATGCATCAGGACGTCTACAACGAGCAGTTCGACGGCGAGGGCGCGCCGGCGTGGGCGGTCTGCACGAACGGGCTCCGGAGCGTCGACCCGCCGGGACGCTGGTCGCGCGAGTACGCCACCGCCGCGGCGGGCGAGGCCTACCGCAACTTCTGGACCAACGACGTCATCGGCAACCTCCAGGGCGAGTACGACAGGGTGTGGGGCGCGGTGGCTCGGTACTTCCGCTCCAACCCATGGGTGGCCGGGTACGACCCCTTCAACGAGCCCTTCTCGACGAGCCTCGTCACCATGGGTGACGAGAACTTCGACTCGCAGCTCGAGTGTTTCTACACCGGCACGGCACACATCGGCACGCTGATCCACGGCAGGACCGCCACCTGCCCGCCCAACGACCCGGCGAATGGCGTCATCCCGACCATTCTCAGCAACGACCCCACCCACCTCATCTTCGACGAGCCCGACAACTACGCCAGCCGCGGCCTCCCGACCTTCATCGGGCCGATGAACTTCCGCAACCTCGTGTTCAACGTGCACATCTATTGCGGCGCCCGTAGCCCGCTCACCGGCAACCCGACCGACCTCACGGCGTGTGTCGACCAGGAGGCGCGCTCGCTGGTGCACCGCGCCCAGGACCGCCCCGAGATGGCCTCTTCCGCGCAAAGGAGCGGGCCGGCATGGTTCGTGTCCGAGTTCGGCGCCACCGACGACCCCGGGCTGTTGACCGCGTTCACCACCTACGCCGACGCCGAGCGCGTGGGGTGGGCATACTGGGCCTGGCGCTATTACGACGACCCAACCGGGAGCGGCAGCGAGGCGCTGTTGCGGGTCGACGGCGAGCTGCGCCCGACGGCGCGTGTGCTGGCGCGCACATATCCCGAAGCGATCGCCGGTCGCCCGGTCACCATGTCGTTCGACCCCGCCACCGGGCACTTCCGGTTGACCTATCGGCCGACCGCCTCCCACGGCGCCCCGACGGTGATTTTCGTGCCGACATCCATCCACTATCCGGCGGGCTACTGCGCCCGAACGCGCGGCGGCTCGGTCACCTCGGCTCCGAACCGTGAGCTGCTGACCGTGGCCAACGCCAAGCGGACGAAGCTGGTGACCGTGAGCGTGACTCCGGGACGCTGCGGGCACGGGTGAGGCCCGCCGTGACGAGGCCGGGCGCCGGACGCGCCGCCTTCGTGGTGTCCGTGGCGGCCCTCGGGCTGGCGGCCTGTAGCGCGGGGACGGGTACGGGAAACCCCGCCGCGACGCGTGCACCGCGCTCGTCGACCACGACGACCCCGAGCTCGAGCACGACGACGACGAGCACCACCACCACGACGACCACGACCTTGCCCCCTGCTGCAGCGCTGCACCCGCTCGCGGTGCCGGGGCCACTGGCGCCGTTCGATGCCGTTCCCGCGCCGGGCGAGGGCGCGTGGGTGGCGGCCGGCCGGAACGTCGGCGGCTTGCCCGCCGTCTACGAAACCGATCTCGTGCCACCGAGCGGCACCGCGGCCGCGGGCATCGCATGGATGGACACCCGGCTGCTCTCTGCGCGGCTCTACTCGGGATCCAAGAGCCCCGGTGGGGGGCCGTACCTGTTCACGGCTCCGGTCCTGCCCGCGCAAGCAGCCACCCTGGTCGCCGGGTTCAACGGCGGCTTCCTCATGAAAGACGCTCGCGGGGGCTACTACACGGAGGGCCGGACGGTGGACCCGCTTGTTCCCGGGTCGGCATCGCTCGTCATCGCCGCCGACGGCTCCGTCACCGTGGGCGCGTGGGGCAGCGACGTCGCCATGACGCCGAACGTGGCCGCAGTCCGCCAGAACCTCGTCTTGTTGGTGGCAGCAGGGCAACCGACGGAGGCAGCGGCGAACCCGGCGTGGCAGACCTGGGGCAACACCTGCGCGGCCACGACGTGCTCGGCGGCCGCGCCGGGCATCGAGTATCAGTGGCGCTCCGGCGTCGGCGTCACGGCGGACGGGGCGCTGGTGTACGTGGCGGGCCCGTCGCTCGACCCCCTCCAGCTCGCGCAGCTGCTCGCACGCGCCGGGGTGGTGCGCGGCATGGAGCTCGACATCAACCCGTATTGGCCGGTCTTCGCGACCTATGCCCCAGTGGCGGGCGCGCTGGCGGCGCCTGCCAACGGGAGCGGCCTGCGTCCGAGCAGCGTCCAAGGCCCGGCCACCTTCTTCACCGCCTCGTGGGCCCGCGACTTCGTCACGATGTCGGCCCGTTCGGTGCCTGCTCCCCCTGCCCCCGGCTGAGGTACCGGCTCGTGGGCCACAATGTGCCCATGAGCGCCTCCGACCTGTTCTCCATCAACGGCAAGACCGCGCTCGTCACCGGGGGGACCCGCGGCATCGGCCGGATGATCGCCGAGGGCTTCGTGGACGCCGGGGCGACCGTCTACATCTCGTCGCGCAAGGCCGACGCCTGCGCCGAAGTGGCCGAGCTGCTCTCCAAGAAGGGCACGTGCATCGGCATCCCGGCCAACCTCTCGACCGAGGAGGGTTGCCGGGGACTGGCCGAGGAGATGGCGGGCCAGGTCGGCTCGCTCGACATTTTGGTCAACAACGCCGGCGCCACCTGGGGGGCGCCGCTGCCCGAGTTCGACGAGGCGGCCTTCGAGCGCGTGCTCGCCCTCAACGTCAAGGGCGTCTTCCACCTCACCAAGTTCCTCCTGCCACTGCTGCAGGCCTCGGGCAGCCAGGAGGAGCCGGCCCGCGTCATCAACATCGGCTCCATCGACGGGATCGGGGTGCCCGCGCTCGAGACGTATTCGTACTCGGCGTCGAAGGCGGCGGTGCACCAACTCACACGGCACCTGGCCAAGCGGCTGGCGCCGGCGATCACGGTCAACGCCATCGCGCCGGGACCATTCGAGTCCAAGATGATGGCGGCGACGCTGGAGGCGTTCGGCGAGCAGATCGCCGCCAGCGCGCCGCTCAAGCGGATCGGGCGGCCCGACGACATGGCAGGGGCGGCGATCTTCCTGTCGTCGCGGGCGGGTGCCTACCTCACCGGGGCTGTGATCCCGGTCGACGGCGGCATCGCGACGACCCGGTAGTCCGAGCAGAACGCAACACAAGAACCAGAGAGACAGGGGGTACGCCGTGCTGTTGCTCCACGAGGTGCACACCGTGGCCGGAGGCAGGGAAGATGAGCTCGAGGCGGCGTACCGGGACGAGCTGATCCCGGCGCTGGCCAAGTCGGAGGGGAGCCGGCTCCTCTGGTGCCTGCGGGTGGCCCACGGGAGCGGGCCCGCGTACACGGTCGTCACCATCACCGGGTGCAAGGACGCGGCGGCGTGGGCGGAACTCGACAAGCGGGTGCGCCACGGCGACCTGGCGGAATGGTCTGCCACCGTCGACGCCC
>Ga0207761_1000503_pt1 | contig 13849 bp, 11 predicted proteins | sample LuqExpMetageno34_FD_187792 | JGI IMG/M metagenome (GOLD analysis project Ga0207761, IMG submission 187792) | Tropical forest soil microbial communities from Luquillo Experimental Forest, Puerto Rico - Sample 34 (SPAdes) | ecosystem: Environmental > Terrestrial > Soil > Tropical forest ... | reverse complement strand
GATTCTTCCTTCAGAATCTCGACGGAAAAACACAGAAATTCTGATGAATCCTTGTTAACGCTCATTTTCTTGAACAACGATCCGGAACAAACTGATATTCTGCCCAGCACCTGCAATCGAGCTCTTGACCGCAAAGAGAAGCCCTCTATGAGACTGGACGAGCGAGTGTTGAAGGCTCTCCCCAAAGTTCTCCTCCACGAACACCTGGATGGAGTCCTGCAGCCTACAACCGTGATTGAACTGGCCCGGGCTGCCAACTACAACGAACTCCCCACCCAAGATCCTGGCGAACTGGCGCGGTGGTTTCATCGGGGCGCGAACCAAGGTAGCCTGCCAAAGTACCTGGAAGGTTTTGCTCACACGATCGCCGTGATGCAGACAGAGGAAGCGCTCGAACGTGTGGCCTACGAACAGGCGGAGGATCTTAGCCAGGACCGTGTGGTCTACTTCGAAACACGATTTGCCCCGCTATTTCACACACGAAAAGGATTAACCCACCAGCAGGTGGTATCGGCAGTGCTCAAAGGGCTGGAGCGAGGCCGTAAGGATTTCGGTGTTCGCTCCGGCCTGATCATCTGTGCCATGCGTAACATGGATGTCTCGCTCGAAATGGCGGAACTCGCTGTCGACTTTCGCGAACGAGGCGTGATCGGGTTCGATCTGGCGGGCGAAGAAGGTGGTTTCCCCCCGAAGAAACATGTGGAAGCGTTTCACTACATCCAGCGGGAGAACTTCAACATCACGATCCACGCTGGCGAGGGATTTGGCAAGGAATCCATCTGGCAGGCGATCCAGTATTGCGGTGCACACCGTATCGGTCACGGTACGCGCCTGATTGACGACATCGCGGTTGCAGACGGCAAGGCAGTGAAGCTTGGCGATCTCGCACAGTACGTTCTCGACAAACGCATACCCCTGGAGATTTGCCTGATTAGCAATGTCCACACAGGTGCCGCGCCCAGCTTAGCGGAACATCCTTTCAAGATTCTGTACCAGGAAAAGTTTCGCGTTACCCTAAACACGGATAACCGCCTGATGAGCGACACGACCATGACGAAGGAATTCGAGGCCGCGCAGGAAACCTTCGGTTTGACGCTCGATGATTTCGAAAAGATCACTATCAACGCGATGAAGAGCGCGTTTTTGGCATACGATCAGCGCTGCGATTTCATTTATTCCGTGATCAAGCCGGGCTACGCGAAAGTCCGCGCTTCCCTTGCAGCGAGCTGACCGTCGCAGCCGCCAGCGACTTTACGACGCTAGGCGCGCGAGAGTTTCGGCCAGCACCGCTACACCTCTTTCGATGTCTTCCGGCGAAGCGTATTCGTCCGGCCGGTGGCTGTACCCGTTCCGGCAGGGAATAAACAGCATCCCTGTCGGCGCTATGCGCGACATGAAGAGCGAGTCGTGATAAGCCCGGCTGACCATTTGGATGAACCGATGTCCCTGCCCTGCGCAGGACTCCGTGACTGCTTCGATGACCGTTGCCGCACAGTCGGCAGGGGCGTCCGCATTCAACAGCTCCTGTCGGACGTTAACCTGCCGCTTCGCCGCTAGGCTGCGACAGGCGGTATCAATCGCATGCATCACTTGGTCACGCCGCTCTAGGCTGGTGTCGCGGATATCTACGCTCAGCCACACTCGGCTCGGGATGCTGTTCACCGCACCTGGAAACACGTCGCACACGCCGACCGTTGCTACGGCGTCGATCGAACCGCTGGTACGCGCTTCGTTCTCGACGGTGAGGATCAGTTCTGCCGCAGCGCACAATGCATCTCTGCGGTCGGGCATCAACACCGCGCCAGCGTGTCCACCACGGCCTTCGATCGAAATTCGCAAGCTTGCGGGAGCCGCGATATGACTTACAATTCCGAGCGGCACTTGCTGCCGCTCCAGTAAGGGGCCCTGCTCAATGTGTAATTCCACAAATGCCTTGTAATAGGCTGCGGGTAACTTCACTGCTTCCAGTTCTCCGTCCAACCCCGCCATCCGCCGCACTTCTTCAATCGAAACCGTATTTTTGTCCACTAGCTTTCTTGCGGAATCAGGCGAAAGGCTCCCCGACAGCAAGCGGCTGCCGAGGCAACCGATGCCGAATCGGGTTGGCTCTTCGGAGGTAAACAGCAGCAACTCAATCGGATGTTTCGGCGAAAAACCGCTGCGCTGTAGGGTGCGAATCGCCTCAAGCCCTCCCAGAACGCCAACCACTCCATCGTATTTCCCGGCGTTCGGAATCGCGTCAATATGTGAGCCTGTGCCTACAACAGCCCCACTTGTTTCCCGTCCCGGCCATCGCGCGAAGACATTTCCAATCGCGTCCTGGCGTACAAGAAGTCCCGATTCTTCGCAACGAGCCTTCATCCATGCGCGTGCCTTGAGATCCGTCGGCGTAAAAACGATTCTCGTGACGGCTGGCGCTTCCGCATCAGAAATCGCGGCCAGTTCCTCGATCTCGGAATTCAAGCGATTACGATCGACCTCAAGCTTCATACACCCACACTTGCCAGTGGATGGCGGTTCCAGTCTTTGTAGATGAGGTATTTCGCAGGCGCCTTCCCGATGGCCCCGAACCACTGCGGGCACCACGGCCCCATCCAGATAAAGTCGCCGGCGGTAACCGGGTACCATGAGTCGCCCAGGCGGTAAATACCGCCCCCTTCGAGCATCAGCAGGCCGTGTTCCATCACGTGCATCTCCACCATGCTCAGCGACGCGCCGGGCTGATACACCATCGTATTCACCGCGAAATCGAAGTTCATCTCGTCTGGAAGCAGGCATCGGACTTGCAAGTCGGGATCATCGTTGAGCGGGTGCGGGGAAACGGCTTCTTCGCGGGAAACGATTGCTCTCGGCGGTTCGACCGAAGCCACTGGCTGGTACGGCTTCTCAACCACGGCAACACGACTTACCTTTTCGGCCGCCACTCGATGTGGCAAGCCTTCGGGAAAATACGCATACCCACGACGGTGCAAATCGCTCGGCCTTCCACCAATCTCCACTTTGAGCTGGCCTTCGAGGACAAAGAGAAAACGTTGGGCACTTGTGTCGCCGAGTTCGCCGGCGGATTCAAATTCGGCCGTGTATTGCGCAAACCTCGCTCCGATTGCCGGGCCTGCGTGAACGATTGCCGTGCACCCTTTCATGCCGGGCAGTGTCGTACGGACAAAGGTATCGGCGGTCAAAAGCAAGTGATTGGACCTTTGAGAACTTCGCGTTTGGCCAAGATTATGCACGGTACATCCTAGTCTGAAATTCCGGAGAACCGGCGAGTTGATTGAGCAGATGCACTCCACATTCAATCGCCTTTTCCACATCCTCCCGCAGAACTGACTCGGCTGGGTCGTGGCTGATGCCCTCCGGACTCCGTAGAAAGATCATGGCTGACGGAAGCTTCTCTGCCAGAACCATGGCGTCATGACCGGCTCCGCTCACCATGCGGTGCGGCTCGCAGCCAGTCTTCCGAATCGCTTCTTCAACTTGGTTCACGAGGAAGGGCCCCATGGCCACCGCGTTTTGTTTAAGCAATATGTTGCTCTGGAGCGACAACCCGCGCCGCTTTGCAATTTCTTCAGCCTGACGCAGCAGAGCCTCCGTCGCGTGCCTTCGAACATCGTCGGATTTGTGCCGAACATCGAGACTCACGCGGGCCTCGCCTGCAATCACATTTGCGGCTCCTGGCTTGGCTTCGACTCGGCCCACCGTCGCAACAAGGTTCGGCTCGCTCTGGGCCGCGCGCTCGACCGCGACGGTCCACTCTGCCGCGGCCGCTAACGCATCGTGCCTCAAATGCATCGGTGTTGTCCCTGCATGGTTCGCGCGGCCCACGAACCGCAGATCCATTCGCGTCTGTCCCACGATGGCTTCGACGACGCCCAACGGACGAGCCAAGGAGTCCAGCACCGGTCCCTGCTCGATATGAAACTCCAGATACGCGAAGGTATCTGCCTGCAACCGGGCCAGCGGAATTTCCCGCGGGTCCAGCCCAAAATCTTCAATAGCCGTTCGAATTGAAATTCCAGCTGCATCCTCGCGATTCAAGAGTTCTTCATCCAGTTGGCCGACCAGCGCGCGGCTGCCTAGGAATGGCGTGCCAAACCGAACGCCCTCCTCTTCCGAGAAGCCTATTATCTCGATCCCGAAAGGCAGTCTCTGCCCTTCGAGTGCTTCGATCACAGCCGCTGCCAAAACCACTCCAAGAACACCGTCGTAGGCTCCTGCATTCGGCACTGTGTCGAGGTGCGAGCCAATGAGCAGGCGCGTTGACGAGGGTTGCTCGCCGGCATAAAGTCCCCGCAGGTTTCCAGCAGCATCGACCGTCACCTCAGCGCCAAGTGTGTTCAGCCAGTGCGTAATCTCGCGGTGGCAATCACGCATCGGTGCCGAAAGAAACCTCCGCAGTGTGCTGCCGGGCGTCTCTGTGAAAGTCGCAAGTCGACGGCACCGCGCAATGACCTGCTCAGCACGAATTTTCGGATTTCGCGTGATAAGCACCGGCTTTCAGCCCCGGCGCCGAATGCGCGCCTCGATGTGGCCGTGCGGCTCGTCGGTGGGCACAAAGATTTCGTTCGGATTGTCCTGCCCAAAGCGTGACAGATCGACCGGCAGGCAATGTATGTTCGGCATCGTTAACTCGATCTCGTCAATGTCACGGATTTTCTCGAGTACAGCTTCTCCCATGGCATACAACGTATGTTGTACGGACTTGCTATTATGTCCAGCAAAGATACCAAGTAACGTTTCGCGAATTCTGGAGCGTAGAGCTTCGAACGCAACGTCTGCCGACACATAGCTCCACCGGGCGCACACAGCGGTGCCAAATAAGCGATCAGTCGCCTCCGGCAAGGTCGTCAACGAATCCTTGACGAATCCGACGAACTCGGAGCCGGCTGTTTTCAGGATGATAAGATTCTTCAGTCCCGACCGTACCGCGAATCTTCCACCCTGCTTCTGCCCTACCTCGGCTGTTTGCAATTCCTTGCTTGCTTGCAGGAATGTTGTCGGGTGTGCTCTTCCGTCAATCGCGAGATGTTCCCATCCTTTCTCCGATAACGTCACTTGGCCCGCACACACTTGCGGGTTCCGACTTAGCAAATAAGCCATCAATTCCTTGCCAAATTCCTCCATGCACGTGGCTGAGGAAGACCGCGCCAGCGAGTAGACCATATTCTTCATCGTATCTGTGGGCAGGATCTTGCTGTTGTCTCCCTCAACGAAGCAGGATTCGAAATCTCCTTCGAGCAAAATCTCCATATTCCATTCCCGCAAATCATGAAGGTCCGGATGCCGTTTCACCTTCATGAGTCGCACGCGCGACTTGCCGTATCGGTTGTCCGCCAGGCCGATCATTCCGTCAACTCCCCCGGTACGTCGTGTAGCCGTACGGACTCAGTAGCAAAGGAATGTGGAATTGTGATTCGCCTTCCCTCACGAGGAACGTGATCTCCACAACCGGGTAAAACCCTTCGTTCTTTTGCTCGACATGGTAAGTCGCCGTGTCAAAGGCCAGCCGGTAGAGCCCTGGCCGCAACGCCTCGTCCTCTGGGAGCAACTGGCTGCAACGACCGTCGCTATCTGTTCGCGATGAACTGACCATCACCCAATCGGATGATAAACGTCTTTCGAGCCTTACTGGCACGTCTTTTGCAGGCGTGCCTTGAGCAACATCCAGGACGTGCGTTGAGACGCGGTTCATGAGTTCAGCCATTTCTTCAGCCGAATGTGCGCGATTTGTCGTTGTTCTTCGGCTGCCACAAGAAGTTCCGTCCGATCATCATTCTGCAAGCGTCTTTCAAGAATTTCCAGGATTTCGGACGCCGACTTGCCTGTTGCACAAACGATAAAAATGCGGTTGAAGCGCTGTTCGTAAGCACGATTACCCTCCGCCAGTGCGAGCTTGATATCCTCGCCCGACGCGGTAACTTTCTCTTGTTCTTCTCCAGACCAACTCGCCGACTTCATGGAAGCAGCGGCCGGCGCGCGTGATTCGCCGATCCTAGGATGGCTGCCGAACGCCTCAACCCAATCTGGTTCCGGCAGATTTCTCCATACCTCGTCGCAAGCCGCCAAGAGAGTCGCCTCATTCCGGATCGGTCGCCGCGCTGCCATTTGATCTGCCCACGCCTCGGAGCCGCAACAAGGCAGGATCTCCTTCGCAGCCTCGGGGCGCGGTATTGCATTCCACCGCGCTAATGCCTCATTCATGTTGTCGGCCTGCACTACTCAACCGTTCTAGGAATTCCGCAACCAGGTTACCGGCGACAGCCGCGCGATACCGCGCCGTTGAGCGAATATCGTCGATCGGCCGAATCTCTGCTGCGGCAGTTTTGCTTGCGAGCTCGATGAGCTCCGGCTTAATTCGACGGCCCCTGACCACACGTTCGGTCCCCCTTAAACGAAGCGGAACCGGGGCGACGCTCCCCATCGCCAGCCGGACATCGTCGACCACACCGTCGGCGAGTCGGCCCAAAGCCGCAAGACACACCTTTGAAATCGCCTGCGCGTTGCGCGCTCCAACCTTGCGCGCATGCGCATAGTACTCCGAAAATCGCCGGGAAAGGCATATGCTCTGGACCAGTTCGTCCGGCGCGAGTCGAGTCTTGCGGTAATCGGTGTGAAAATCGCCGTATGCCAGCCGGCGCTCGCGTTTCGCGGAAACTAGCGTCAGTTCTGCTTCGTATACGAGCAGTGCGGGAAGGGAATCGGCCGCCGGCGAGCCATTAATAACATTCCCACCAAGTGTCCCGCGATTCTGATTCGCGATTCCCCCGGTCCAGCTGGCGGCGTTCGCCAGCAGCACAAACTCGCGGCTGACAATCTCGTGCTGTCGTAGGTCTGTATACGTGCATCCAGCGCCGACTCGAACTTCATTGGGCGTGACTTCAATTCGCCGCAATTCCGGAAGGTTCCAGATGCTCACCAGTTTCCGTGAAGGCAGTCTTCCTGCGGAATACTGCACCATTACATCAGTCCCACCGGCAATGGGCAGCCACTCTCCAGGCTCTTCCGCCAGCAGCGAGAGAACCGCAGCGAGCGTACCGGGTGCAGTGAGTTCGTATTCGGCTGGACGAGCCCTCATCCACCCGTACCTCGGCGGCCTACTTCTGCCACAGCCTCAACAATCTGCGCGTAGCCCGTGCAGCGGCAGAGGTTCCCGGAAAGCCCCTCGCGAATATCTTCCGTGGTGGGTTGCGGCTTTTTGCTTAACAGGTGAAAAGCAGCGAGGATCATTCCCGGTGTACAAATTCCGCACTGCGCGCCGCCACAGTCAAGAAACGCCTGCTGCAGTGCATGCAGTCGTGCACCTTCTGACAGGCCCTCTATCGTTATGATTTTTGCGTCCTTGGCCTGCAACACCGGAACAAGACAGCTGTTCACCAGGACACCGTCGACCAAAACCGAGCACGAGCCGCACTCGCCTTCTCCGCAGCCCTCTTTTGTCCCGGTCAGGCCAAGCTGTTCGCGTAACACGTCGAGCAAACGCTCCATCGGATAGCTCCGCACTGCCACCAGTTTCCCGTTGACCTGAAACGAAATCTCACACTTGACGCGATTCGGTGGGGCCTCACTCATCGATGATCCCTGGTTACGTTAGACAATTCTCCCCGCTCTCGCTTGTTCGTCAGTGCATCGAAAATGTCCTCTGGGAGTAGGGGGATCGAATTGAACGGAACGCCCAGCGCATCTTCGACAGCGTTGATGACCGCCGGCGCCGGGCCATCCATTGGCAGTTCACCAATCCCTTTCGCGCCGTACGCCCCGTGAACGTTGCCCAACTCCTCGAAGTAAACCCGAATCGGAGCCAGGTCGGCGGACGTCGGGATAATGTAGTTTGTCATTTGGCCGTTTTGCATTCGGCCTTTCTCCCAAATCACTTTTTCGTATAGCGCGAACCCAATTCCTTGAGCTATCCCTCCCATAATTTGTCCTTTAGCCAGGACGGGATGAAGCACTCGGCCTACCTCCTGCAGTGCCACGAAGTCCTCCACCGATACGCTATACGAGGTCAAATCGACCGTGACTTCCGCGACGTAGACCGCCCAGGCATATGCCGCATAAGCCGAACCTCGGTATTTCTGTTCGTCCCAGACGATATCCTCCGGCTGCTCGTAGTGCGCGAGCGATCGAAATTTTCCATTCTTGGCGACGTACGCGCGCACGGCTGCGCGAAATTCCTCCGCTGAATAGGCTGCTCCCAGCAAGCCGCTGGCCTCGAGCGTGTGTCGAATTCCAAGCGCAGCCGACTGCACGAGTTTCCCCACTACCATGACAGTGCGCGATGCCACGGTCGGTCCGCTGTTCGGGACCTCCTGAGTGTCCGGCCGCGCGATGCTCACATCCTCGTAGCGTACCTTCAGCGCTTCGGCGACGATCTGGCAGAGTACCGTATTCGTTCCCTGCCCAAATTCCGTACTGGAAACGAGTACGCGCACTGAACCGTCGGCGTACCCCTCCACGCCCACAACCGAACTCAAATAGCGTTCGCCCGAGCCCGTGAAACCTGCGCCATGAAGAAATGACGCAATACCAATCCCTTTTTTGCGAGTGCTCTCCTTGTTTTCTCTCGCGAATCTCTCCTTCTTTGCCGAATAGTCAGAGAGCTGCATCGCGCGGTCCAGCAATTTCCCCAGATCAACGGCCTCATCCACCGTCTGCCCCGTTGTGGTGGTCTCACCGGGCTTCAGGAAATTGCGTCGACGAATCTCGACAGGTGAAAGCTGTACCACCTTAGCGATGCGATCCATGTGCCGCTCGAGCGCAAACAACGATTGCGGCGCGCCAAAACCGCGAAACGCGCCCTGTGGCGGAGTGTTTGTCGCTACGGCCTTTGCGCGAATGCGAATAGCTGGCCAATGGTAGGTGCCGCCGGCGTGGATAGCGCCACGAGATAGCACCACCGGCGAAAGTGTTTTATAAGCGCCGCCATCAATCGTAAACTCAACTTCTCCGCCCAAGATCTTTCCGTCCTTGCTCACGGCGGTGCGGTGGCGCGTCCGCGAAGGGTGCCGCTTCGTAGTCACCACCATATCTTCCATACGGTCATATGCGATTTTCACCGGCCTTCCCGACTTCATCGCGAGCAGCGCCGCGTGCCCCGCAATCACCGACGGGTAATCTTCCTTTCCTCCAAATGCCCCGCCCGTTTCCGTTTGCACCACGCGCACGCGTTCTCCCGGCAGGTTGAACAGTTTCACGAGCGATTTGTGAACGTAATACGGGCACTGCATCGAGCCCCACACCGTGACTCCCTGTTGCGGATCGAAGGCGGCGATCATTCCATTGTTTTCGATGTAGAGCTGTTCCTGAGCCCCAGTCGTATACTCCCCTTCCACGATGTAGTCCGCCACCGCCCACACTGCGTCGATGTCGCCCTTTTCAATCAGGTATGACTTGAAAACATTGTCCGTGCCCCAGATGATTTGCGACTGCTGCTCGCTCTCCTCGATGCTGAAAATTGCCGGAAGTGGTTCGTACTCAACGGAAACCGCCTCGACCGCTTGCGGGAGCAGTCGGCGGTCCGGATGCGCAAGCAGCAGGATTGGCTCTTCGGGGTGATTCACCGTCCCATCCGTCAGGCACGGCTCGTCATCATCGATCAGTGCGATGCAGTTTTTCCCCGGGATATCCTTCGCCGAAACGACCACGAACTCGTCCCAATCTACCCCGGGGCCAAACGTAACCTTCGCGATCTTGCCTCGCGAGATGCGGCTTCGGACTGTTGCCCCGAAAAGCATGCCGGGCAGCGTAATATCGTCAACGTAGCGCGCTTGTCCGGTGACCTTGTCGCGGCCCTCCAACCTAGGCACTGATCTGCCGACGATGCCGCTTGTGCTCATTCGACTCCTGCGGATACCTCCCCTTTCGCCCCGGGCGTGCGGATGCGATAGTGTATGACAGAGCATCTGACTACGGCGCAGAATCTGAGGTGAATGCGTGGGTGGCAGACTCCGAGGACCCAGACCGGCGGGCCATTTAGCATCGGCACTCTCGTCCGGTCACCTTGCCGGGGAATTCGCCTGCCCTGAATACTTCCTTCCCTCGAAGATAGGTTGCCTTCACGACACCCCGCAATTTCTCACCCAAGTAGGGCGAGACCGCGTGGCGGTAATGCAGCCGATTTCGGCTTATCTCAAACTCATCCTCGGGGTCAAACACAACGAAGTCCGCGTCGTACCCGGCCGCGATTCGGCCTTTCTGTTTGTCGCAGCGTGCCAGCTTCGCGGGTGCCTCCGCCATCCATCGCGCAATGTCGGCCAGGGTGAATCCACGGGCCCTGGCCTCCGTGTACATCACCGGCAGAGCCACCGACAGACTCGCAATTCCGCCCCAAGCTGTTTTGAAGCTGCCGTCGGCAAGCCGCTTCATTTCAAGCGGACACGGCGAATGGTCTGTCGCGACAAGATCAATAATTCCATCACGCAACCCTTGCCATAGTTTTTCGCAGTTGTCCCGGCTGCGAATTGGTGGAGCGCACTTGAACAACGTCGCTCCCTTGGGAATGGTTTCCGCCGCGATATGCAGATAGTGCGGACAGGTCTCCACACTCACCGCGAGTCCGTCGGAGCGTGCCGCGCGCAGTTCCGGCAGCGCCTGGCTCGCGGACAGGTGAACAATGTGCAATCGGAAGCTGTACTCGCGGCAAAGCGATAACAGCAGCCGGATCGCCGAAAGTTCCGCCTCCTCGGGCCTCGATTTAAGGTATGTTGGATAGCAACTCCAGTCCGCATCCTCGAGTTCCTGCGTGGCTCTGTCAATCGGACCCGGGAGTTCCGCATGCACCAACAGAGGCAAACCAGTCCGCGCAACGTGCGGCAATACCGCTCGAAGTTGCGCCTCCGTAACCATCGTGAAGCCGTCAATTCCCGGATGTACGAGAAAGCACTTGAAGCCCGGCACGCCCGCATGCGCAAGCGGTTCTATGGCGTTCTGGTTGTCGGCGACGACCCCACCCCAAGCCGCCCAATCGACCCGGCACCGGTCCTTCGCGGCCGCGCGCTTAGCGTCGAGCCCCTCTACCGTTGTTGTCGCGGGCAGGCAATTCAGGGGCATATCCACCAGCAGCGTGTAACCGCCGGCCGCAGCCGCCCGCGTCGCCGTCTCGAATCCTTCCCAGTCTGCCCTACCGGGATCATTAATGTGGACATGTGAATCCACAAGCCCTGGCAGAATCGCCGTTTCGCCAAAGTCCCGTAAATCCGTTCCAGCCGGGACCTGCTCCGCCAGAACCACCTCTCGAACGAGCTCTCCCTCCACGAGTATTGCGGCGGGCCGCACCCCTTCCGGAGTAACGACTCGTCGGGAGACAAAGGCGCGCAGCCTCATGATCGCAAGCGAAGCTCCGTATTTGAGTGTGCAGCGATTGTTGCAAGAGCGTAGCGTTATATTTGCACTTTTTCAACTCGCCAAAATCGACAAATCAATCCAAAAAAATTCTGCGCTGCCGCAATCTGGGCATATACTTGCTGCTTTGCGGCGGCAACCGAAGATGAACGATCCCTTCATGGCGCGAGCCATTCAGCTTTCAATCGAAAACGTCCACTCGGGGCGCGGCGGCCCTTTCGGCGCCGTGATTGTGAGAGGCGGCAATATCGTTGCCGAAGGCGCCAATCAAGTTACGTCGTTAAATGATCCGACAGCCCACGCGGAAATCCTTGCCATCCGCCAGGCCTGCGCCAAACTCGGTGCGTTTGAACTGAAGGACTGCGAACTCTACACCTCCTGCGAACCCTGCCCTATGTGCCTCGGCGCAATTTATTGGGCCCGCCTGGCCCGCCTTTACTTCGCTAATTCTGCCGAAGACGCCGCCAACATCGGCTTCGACGATTCATTCATCTACACCGAACTTCCACTGCCTCATTTTCATCGCCGCATCCCCGCCATCCAGATCATGCGCGACGAAGCACTCGCCGGATTCCGCGCATGGGTCGAAAAGGCGGACAAGATTCGTTATTAACATGCCCGGGGCGCTTGCGCGTGCCCGATCAGACCGACTTCGCAAGCAGGGGGACGATTGCTCGATCGCTACTTCAAACTTGCCGAAAACCACACAACCGTAAGACAGGAGATGTTGGGAGGCCTGACGACTTTCGTCACCATGGCCTACATCATCGTCGTTAATCCGCAAATCCTTTCGCAAGCTGGAATGCCGGCCGAGGGCGTCGTTTTCGCTACGTGCCTCTCGGCCGCAGTAGCCACCCTCGTGATGGGCTTGTACGCCAACTATCCCATTGCACTGGCTCCGGGAATGTCGCTCAACGCCTACTTCACTTATTCGGTCTGCATGGCCATGCACATTCCCTGGCAAACTGCGCTCGCTGTCGTCTTCTTTTCCGGCTTGCTCTTTCTGATTCTCACGGTTACGCGCGTGCGCGAGCAGATCGTAAATGGCATGCCGGATTGCATGAAGCACTCGACAGCCGCCGGCATCGGCATGTTTATTGCGTTTGTCGGCTTGCGAAATGCCAAGCTTGTTGTGGCAAATCCCGCCACCTTCGTCGGTCTCGGTAGCTTCGCCGATAAGGACGTACAAGCAGCTTGCTTCGGGCTTGTCCTGACACTGGTGCTGATGGCCAGGCGAATTCATGCCGCGTTCTTGCTGGGCATTATCGGAACGTCACTTCTCGGCATGCTTCGTGGCATTTCAACGTGGCCCTCTCGTGTCTTTTCGATGCCGCAGCCTTCTTCCACATTTCTCCAACTCGATTTTCGCGGCGCGATTCATCTCGGTCTCTTTGAAATCCTCTTTGCATTTCTCTTCGTCGATCTCCTCGACAACATCGGCACGCTTGTTGGCGTGTGCGAACAGGGAGGCTTCATCAAGGACGGCAAGATTCCTCGCGTCGGCCGCGTCTTGCTGGCTGATTCGATCGGAACCATGTTCGGCGCTCTGACCGGCACGTCCACCGTCACAAGCTACATCGAGAGCGCGGCTGGCGTTGCTGCTGGCGCGCGAACCGGTTTGAGCAACCTCGCCGTCGCCGCACTCTTCTTTTTGGCCATGTTTTGCGCGCCGCTGGCGATCGCCATTCCCGCTTACGCCACCGCCCCCGCCCTGATCCTCGTCGGCGTTCTCATGGCTCAATCGATTCCGCTGATCAAATGGAGCGACTTCAGCGAAGCGCTGCCGGCCTTCATCACGATTCTCGCCATGCCCCTCAGCTTCAGTATTGCGACCGGCCTGAGCCTGGGCGTCATTTCCTACACTGTCGTCAAAGTGGCGGCGGGAAAATTCAGCGATATCAATACGCTCGTTTGGATTCTGACCGTGCTCTTCCTTCTTCGCTATATCTACCTGGCTGCCGCCTAGGCTCGCTTTTCTCGTAGCGGCGCTTCTTCTCACCACCGACAAAAGTAGTTCGGCGTTTGCCCTCACTCGTTCGGGGTTCTGCTGAGCTGCTCCGCTCTCTCCTGTTCCTCCCTCGCCTGGTCCGGGTGTCCGGTCCGCCTATACAAGCTTGCCATTCGTTGATGCGGTTCCGCGCCGTCTGGCTTGAGATTCGCCGCTTCCTTCAAATAACGCAATTCCTCATCGTCCGCGTGGCCATCCTGAGATTTCTTCGCCATGCCCAGCGTGGCCGCGTAAAGCATTGCCGTTGTTCCCGCGTCCTCAATGTTTAGGCGATGCGCCTTGCGTAGTGCCTCATAAGCCGACTCCGTCTCGCCTAGGTTCCACAAAACCGCTCCGTAAAGCGCGTTCAAGGGGAACAAGTCGGGCCAACGCTCGGTTGCGCCCGCCAATGGACCCCGCGCGTCGGCAAAGCGTTTCAGTTGATAGTAGGTGAACGCGAGATTGTATTGTATCTGCGGCGACTGTGGCTGGAGTTCCGCGGCGCGTGTTAGCGGCTTGAGCGCC
>Ga0207761_1000502_pt1 | contig 13858 bp, 13 predicted proteins | sample LuqExpMetageno34_FD_187792 | JGI IMG/M metagenome (GOLD analysis project Ga0207761, IMG submission 187792) | Tropical forest soil microbial communities from Luquillo Experimental Forest, Puerto Rico - Sample 34 (SPAdes) | ecosystem: Environmental > Terrestrial > Soil > Tropical forest ... | reverse complement strand
GAATTTGCGAGCTAAGGGCGCGATGAAGGACCGGGATTTCGACTCATTGCCTCGGCGCGGCGCTCAGCGCATGTCGCGAAAAGAATTCCCAGATCACTTCGCTCGCGTCCATGTTTTTCGAGGTCTTACCGATCATGGAAGCGGGGAAGTATTGCATGCCGCCGGGCCAGGCGTGTCCCCCGCCGTTCACGACGTAACCACGAACTTCCGTTCCGCCGGCACAAGCGGAATAAGTCGCGACATCGATAGTTGTACCGTCGCCAGCCTGGTCCGCGATCCGCTCCTTCTTCGGCTCACTGCTGCAGCGGTCCAGATCGGCAAACTTTTGAACCGTCGCGTCGTGCGACAGCACCACGCCACCCGCCGTATTGCGCCCTAGTGGACCGCCCGCCAACCGCACCAGTGGATCGTCGGTGCCTTGCAGCACCAGCACGGAAACAGGCTGTTCGGGATGGCAGTTGGCCGCCACCGACTCCGAAAGGGAAGCAGCGACAATAGCAACCGCCGCGACGCGACCCGACAGCTCACAGGCGACCCGGCCGCTCATGAATCCACCATTCGACATTCCGGTGGCGTAGATCCGCGTGGGATCGATGCGGTATTCGCGCTCGAGTTGGTCAATCAGGTTCGACAGGAACTTCACGTCATCGACGCCTTTGCGGTCCGAGGGCGTGCCGCCGCGCCCGTCCGCCCAGCTTCTGTCCAGGCCGTCGGGATAGACCACCAGAAAGCCATGCGCATCGCTGACCTTGTCCAGGTGGGACAACCGCTCTTCGCCCGAGCCTTGCCCCAGCCGGCCATGCAGCGCCAAAACCAGCGGCACCGCGCGTGACCCATCGTACCCAGCCGGAACATGGTAGGTGTACGTGCGCGACCGCACGTCGACCTGCAACGTCGCCTGTTTGTCTGTCCGCTGTCCGCGTGCGGCAAACCCGCTGAGGGCCGCAACACCCAGAAATGCACTTGCTGCGAGCAATAGCTGTCCGGTTCTCATCGCGCTCCTTGGCAATCAGTGCATATAACCCAAATTCTGTGCGGAAGTTACACGTCGCTGCCAGGCGTTCCAAATTATGGATAGCGCCCAATCGAAATTTGCGTTTGCTAGGTGCTCCTTCACTGTCTACAATGCCAGTATGATCAGCACCTCATACAAAATCGCCGCTTGTTGCTGCTGTATTTGTTGCTGCGGCGGGCGTACTGGTATGGGTGGGCTGAAACCCTAACGACTGAATTCAGCTTCCGGTAGTTCACGACCCATCGCCAGAGAGCCTGGTAGATGGGTTTTTTGTTTTTGGGCCTTGTTGTTAGAACGACCGTCAACCTGAACGCAGCGACTCTCCGGCTGTGCCTGCGTGCCAGAGCGCAAGGGCTAGGGTTGTCGTAACAGGGAGGACGAGAGGCGTATCGGGACGCTTCTCGCCCTCCCGCAATAGCTTCATTTCAGGGGTGGCGATGCCGAAGAGGCCGAGGCGCTGGTCTGCAAAACCAGTCTTAGCGGGTTCGAGTCCCGCCGCTACCTCCAATACTTTTTCTTCTCTCTTCGCCGCAGATCACCTACGGTTCACGGCCAAATCACTTCTCGCGCATTGAAAGCAGGTGTCCAGGAGGCGATCATGCCGCCTAAGCCAAAGGATGCGACTCCTGAGATGAAGCTGGAATACCTACCTAGCGGGCCAAATGACTCGGGACTTGTTCGGTTGTACGAGTACGCGCCGGAGGAGGCACGAGCACTGAACGGCATTGCGCGCAAGCTGGCGACTGGCTCGTGCAAACACATCTGCCTTCAGAACGAAAGTTGGATCGTGCCGCTGGATGCGTGCAGGCTAAGCTTGCAGCAAGGGGACGCTGATTTTGGGCTTCGGAGAGTCGGTCCGCTGAGCTTTGAGTGTGAATTGACCGCAAATGGGTGGCGGAATGTGGTGAGCTTGCTGGACCAATTCTGCAATTCCAAGACAAAGAGATTTTTGTGGCTCACCGACAAAGGCCGAATTTCTTTTTTGCTTTCCCCCAACGGACAATGGAGAAGGAGCCTGCCGCTCGACTAGCACTCAGGCTACGCTGAGCCGGCCGGCCGGTTTGACCCTTGGTGACCCTGCCGCTAGACTCGATTCCTTTCTGGGGGAATCTATGGCCACCGCAGCGGCTGCGCGCGAGTACAAGAACTTCATTAACGGCGAGTGGGTTGCGCCGAGCAACGGCCAGTTTCATGAGAATCGCAATCCGGCGAATACCGACGAAGTGATCGGCGTGTTCCCGCTCTCCTCGCAGGCGGACATTGACGCGGCGGTCGCGGCTGCGCGCGAAGCGTACAAACAATGGCGGCTCGTTCCCGCACCCAAGCGCGGCGAAATTCTTTTTCGCGCCGCCGAACTGCTGGTGAAACGCAAGGAAGACTTCTCGCGCGACATGACCCGCGAGATGGGAAAAGTGCTCGCCGAAACTCGTGGCGACGTGCAGGAAGCCATCGACATGACTTACTACATGGCGGGGGAAGGCCGCAGGTTGTTTGGACAGACCACGCCTTCCGAGCTTCCGAACAAATTTGCGATGAGCATTCGCCAGCCCATCGGTGTCTGCGGCCTGATTACACCGTGGAATTTTCCCATGGCGATTCCGTCATGGAAAATGATGCCGGCGCTGGTGTGCGGCAACACCGTGGTTCTGAAGCCCGCCGAGGACACTCCACTTTCGTCCTATCACTTGGTCGAGACGCTGGCCGAGGCGGGATTGCCCCCCGGTGTTGTGAATCTCGTCAGCGGCGACGGGCCAGGCTCGGGTTCGCCGCTTGCGAAACACGGCGATGTCCCCGTGGTGAGCTTTACCGGCTCGACTTCCACCGGGCGGATCATCGCTGAGATCTGCGCGCCCGGCTTCAAGCTTTGCAGCCTGGAAATGGGCGGCAAGAACATCATCCTGGTGATGGACGACGCCAATCTTGACCTCGCCCTTGATGGCGCGATCTGGGGTGGGTTCGGCACTACCGGTCAACGCTGCACGGCCGCCAGCCGGCTTGGCGTTCACAAGAAGGTCTACGACGAGTTTGTTCGACGCTTCGTTGACCGCGCCCGCAAGCTGGTGGTTGGAAATGGCCTTGAGCCTTCCGTCGAAATGGGCCCTGTCATCAACGAGCAGCAGCTCAACACGGTCATGAGCTACGTCGAGATTGGTGCGGGGGAAGGCGCGAAATTGTTGACCGGCGGCCATCGCCTGCAGGGCGGCGCTCATGCGAAGGGCTGGTTCCATGAGCCAACCGTCTTTGGCGACTGCCATCCCAAAATGCGCATCGCTCAGGAAGAAATATTCGGGCCAGTCGTTTCCATCATTCCGGTCGACAGCCTTGAGCAGGGAATTGAAGTCGCCAACGGCGTGCCCTACGGGCTTTCGGCTTCAATCTACACGCGCAATGTGAATCGCGCCTTCGCGGCGCTCCAGGATCTTTACACCGGCATTGTCTATGTAAACGCGCCGACCATTGGCGCCGAAACGCATCTGCCCTTCGGCGGCACCAAGCAAACCGGCAATGGCCACCGCGAAGCGGCCGTCTCCGCCATCGACTTCTTCACCGAATGGAAGTCCGTCTACATCGACTATTCCGATAAACTCCAGCGCGCCCAGATCGATAACAATTAAACATGATCACGGTTCCGGCTCGTTGACCCGGCTTGACAGGCTTCTTAAAATACTAGTTAGCACCCTGTGTGGGCGAGTGCTGATGATGCGATACCCTGCACTCCAGGAACGCCGTAACCGCCAGATTCTGGCCGACATCGTCCGAACGTATATCGAGACGGGCGAGCCGGTGTCTTCTCGCGCGATTTCCAAATCGTTCGAGGAGCAGCTCAGCACGGCGACCATCCGGAGCATCATGGCCGATCTGGAAGATGGCGGGTACCTCTACCAGCCGCATACTTCCGCTGGAAGAGTACCGACGGCCGAGGCGTACCGCTTCTTTGCCCAGGAAATCGCTTCGCAAGCCACGCTTAGCGTCGAGGATCGCGAATGGATCCGGCGCGAAATGCATGCCGGTTCCAGCCCGTCAGAATGCGTCGAACGGGCCGGGCACGTACTCGCCGAGGTATCCAAGGGCGTGGGAATCGTAGTCGCGCCGCCGTTGCGAAAGGCGGTCTTGGAGCATGCCCGCATGTGGCTTTTGCCCGACGGCCGTGTGGTCGTTGTTCTTATTTCGCCCGGAGGAGAGACTCGAGATAAGGTCTTGCGTCCTTCACGCCTCTTCACCCAACCCGAACTAGATGCAACAGCCGAGTTTTTGAACCGCCAGTATTCGGGATGGACGTTGGAATCGATTCGCGAGGATTTGCTGCAGAAAGTGGCAACCGAGCGCGAGCGTTACGACAGCATCGCCCGCAGCGCCCTTACGCTTTGTGACCCCGCGGTTCTGGGCGACAGCCCGAGCCCGGAACTCTATGTCGAAGGTACGTCGCAGATCGTGACCGCTCCAGAATTTGCGAACCAGACTCAACTGCGTGAACTGCTCGCGGCGATCGAGGAGAAGCATCGGCTGATTAGCGTGCTGAACGCGTGCATCGACACGCCGGAGCCCGTATTCGTGCAAATCGGCGTGAAGGAAATTTCGCAGGCAGGCGAGAATCTGGCGTTGATAAGCGCGCCGTACTCCCGCCACGATGCGGTGCAAGGCTCTGTGGGCGTGCTCGGGCCTACGCGAATGCACTATGGCCGGGCCATGACCGCGGTCGCTTACGTCGCACAGCTCTTTACCGAAGCTTTGAGTAAAATGGAATAGAAGGTACTCATGAAGGACCAGGAAACCAATAATAAAGTGGAGCCGACCGAGATTACCGCTGCCGACGACGCAGAGATGAAGAAAGTGACCGCCGAACTCGACGATCTCCGGCAAAGCCTGATTCGCCACCAGGCGGACTTTTCTAATTTTCGCAAGCGGGCCGAGAAAGAGAATCGCGAAGCCGGTCAGCGCGCAACCGCGCGAGTCATCGAGGGCCTTATCCCGGTCGTCGACGGTTTTGAGCATGCTCTAGCGGCGCATCGCGAGGCCGAGTACGAAAACTATCGCAAAGGCTTTGAGCTGATTTACAAGCAACTTCTCGAGCATCTGACGCGACTCGGCGCGCAGCGGATTGACCCGCTGGGTCAGCCGTTCGATCCGCATCTGCACCAGGCCATGGACCGCGCGGAAACCACGGATCATCCCGATGGCACCGTCCTCGCTGTGTATCAGCCCGGGTACGTATTTCACGGACGCGTTTTGCGTCCGGCGATGGTGCGCGTAGCGGTCGTTCCCGGCGCCGCATCCAAAGCAGAAGCGAACTGATTTTCGTCGACTTCCGACACGAACGAAGGGACAGGATCACCGCCCGACATGCCAAAACCTCAGCAACGCGATTTTTACGAAGTTCTAGGCGTCACCAAGACCGCTTCGGTCGAGGAGATCAAAGCCTCCTATCGAAAAGCGGCCTTGAAGTGGCATCCGGATCGCAATCCGGATAACAAGGAGCAGGCGGAGATTCGTTTTCGGGAGTCCACCGAAGCTTACAGTGTGCTCAGCGATCCGCAGAAGCGGCAGATCTACGACACCTATGGCCACGCGGGCCTGGCAGGCGCCGGCGGCGGGGCTTCGGACTTCAACTCTGCGATCTTCCAGGATTTCCACGACATCTTCGGCGACTTCTTTGGTTTCGAGGATCTTTTTGGCGGTGGTGGGCGCCGTCGCGCGGGAGGCCGTGGACGCATACAACGTGGCGCCGACCTCCGTTACGACATGACCTTGAGCTTCGACGAGGCAGCGGCTGGCGTGAATACCAAGATTCGCGTCGATCGCCAGGAGTTCTGCGAGTCCTGCAACGGTACCGGGGCAAAGAAGGGCTCCGGTGTGGTCACCTGCGATACCTGCAAAGGCCGTGGCCAACTGATCTATCAGCAAGGGTTCTTCACCATTAATCGCACGTGCCCGGCTTGCCAGGGCGCGGGGCAAATCGTTAAGGAACATTGCCCGGATTGTCGCGGTCAGGGCCGTGTCGTTCGCGAGCGCACCATCGAATTGCGCATTCCACCGGGGGTCGACACCGGCACGCGCTTGCGCATTCAGGGCGAGGGCGAGCCCGGTCCGAACGGTGGGCCGGCGGGCGATCTTTATGTCGTGCTGGAAGTGAAGGAGCATACCTTCTTCGAGCGGCGCGGCGCTGACCTGTATTGCACGATTCCGCTCAGCATCGCCCAAGCTACACTCGGCACCGAATTGCAAGTTCCGGGTTTGAGTGGCGAGGAGCGTCTGAAAGTCCCGGAGGGCACGCAGAGCGGGGCGGTGTTCCGCGTGAAAGGGAAGGGCTTGCCCGATCCGCATGGCGGCGGCCGCGGCGATCTTTACTATCACGTCCGCGTAATCACTCCGACGAAACTCACCAAAGAACAACGTAAGCTGCTCGAGCAGCTCGACGGCACGTTGAAGGTAGACAATAAACCAGCCGAACGCGGCTCTAGTTTGTTCGATAAGGTGAAGGACATCTTCGGGTAGTCTTCTTTGAGTTTCCGAGCGACCGGAAAACTCTCCTCATTTCGTGTCAATATAGTTCCCAAATGCGCCGGCGTTTCTTCGTCGACAAACTCGAAAATCAACGGGCGGTTATGCAGGGCGATGCCGCGCACCATCTCGGCCGGGTGCTCCGCGCACAACCTGGTCAACTCTACGAACTGAGCGACGGTTCCACCGCCTGGCTTGCTCGCATAGAAAACGTCTCGCGCGATCGAGTTGAGTTTGCGCTCGTTGAAGAATTGCCAGCTTATAAGCCGAAACTCGAGACCACTCTGCTCCTGGCGGTGGTCAAGTTCGATGCTTTCGAATGGGCCCTCGAAAAAGCCACGGAACTCGGCGTCAGTCGCATCGTGCCGCTTGCCGCCGCACGAAGCGAAAAAGCTCTCCTCGCCGCCGCTGTAAAGCGCGCCGACCGCTGGAAGAGGATCCTATTCGAATCGTCGCAGCAGTGCCGGCGACTGCGGTTGCCTGCACTCGATCCGCTTACGGCGCCGGAGCCTGCGGTTTCCAGTCACAAGTCTGGCGTGACAGTTCTCCTCTCGGAATCGCCGCAGGCTAAGCCTCTAAAGCAAGTTCTGGCTGGCGTTCAGACCGGCGAGGCTGCCTTGGCGATAGGCCCGGAAGGCGGCTGGACCGACTCCGAATTCGCTGCGGCTCGCGCGGCCGGCTTCCGGGAAGCCTCGTTGGGTAAGCTCATTTTGCGAACGGAGACTGCCGCCGTCGCTTCGCTTGCCGCCATAAATTACGCACTCTCTTCCGATTAGCTCACCGCTTCCGGCTTTCGCTTTCAAAAATCAGGGCGGTTCGTCTAAAACGCCATTGGTTCGCGCCCGCTTTCGAGCTTGCGACCTGAGCTCGTGTTTCATGGAAGCCATGCAACGGGAAGATATGCGGCTCGAATCCAACAGCTATCGTCCGATCGGCTTCGATTTTGCAATTCGCCTGTGGCCTAATCTTTACCGCGCATGGTATAAAAGAAAGGCAGTACCAGATGCCAACACCTGACGAGAACAACGTCTCTCCTCCTCAAGGCGACGCTCCCAACGCCACCACCTCTCCTTTGGAATCGAGTTCTTCGGAAGTGCCCGCGCTGCCTCGGGAACATTCTCATCCTGTGTTGCGTCACGAGATTCGGGTGTGGACCCGCGACCTGCTTATCGCGATTGGTCTTGCCCTGGTCATCATCGTGTTCTTGTACCAGCCGGTGAAGGTGGAAGGCACCAGCATGGCGCCGCTCCTGTCGGATCAGGAACGGATCTTCATCAACAAATTCGTCTACCGCTTCGAGCCTATCGATCGCGGCGATGTCGTCGTTTTCTGGTACCCGCTGGACCGCTCCAAATCCTTCATCAAGCGCGTCATTGCGTTGCCGGGGGAAACCGTCGAGATTCGCCGCGGCGTGGTGTACATCAACGGCCAGGAGATTCCCGAGCCTTACGTTCCACCTCAGTATGCGGATGTCAGCGATTACGCGGCCGCGAAGGTTCCGCGCGGCTGCTACTTCGTCATGGGTGACCATCGCATCAGCTCGAATGACTCCCGAGTTTTTGGCCCTGTCCCCAGTCAATATATTTACGGCCGCGCCGTTTTCGCCTACTGGCCTGTCGATCATTTCGGTTCCTTGTCAACGACCGAGGCCAGTGATAAATGAAGCTGTACGGAGGACAACCTGACGGAAGTTTCGCATCGACCCGCCACACTCGCGCTCGAAGACGGGCGCGTCTTTAACGGCCGCGCTGCCGGCGCCATCACGCGCCGGGGCGGCGAAGTTGTTTTCAATACCAGCCTCACCGGTTATCAGGAAGTTTTCACCGATCCCAGCTACGCCGGGCAGATTGTTTGCCTGACCTATCCGCACATCGGCAACGTCGGCGCGAACCTCGACGACGAGGAATCGCCGCGCCCGTACATTGAATCCTTGATCGTTCGCGAATTCTCGCAGATTGCTTCCAATTGGCGTTCCGCCGAATCGGCACAGCTGTATTTGAACCGGCACAAAATTCCGGTGATCTGGGACATCGATACTCGAGCGCTCGTTCTGCACATTCGCAAGCACGGAGCGTTGCGCGGAATGGTTTCCACCGACGGCACCGGCGCCGATCAACTAATTTTCGAGGCGAAACAACTTCCGCTGATGGCGGGTCAGGAACTCGCCAGCCGTGTGAGCTGCAGCAAACCTTACGAATGGCAGAAGGGCTCCATCGAACTCGCGTCTTCGCCCTGGGCGGAACAGATGGGCGAGTCTGCCGCCAGCACCGAGAATAGCGAGCGCTTCAAAGTGGTCGCCTATGATTATGGGATCAAGCAGAACATTCTTCGCCTGCTCATCGACCATCACTGCGAGGTGATGGTGGTTCCGGCGAATACTTCTGCCGAGGACGTCATGTCATTCAAGCCGGGCGGCGTTTTCCTCTCGAATGGGCCGGGCGATCCTGAACCGGTGACCTATGCTCACGAAGCCATTCAAAAGCTCGCCGGTCGCGTGCCCATCTTTGGGATATGTTTAGGCCACCAACTTTGTGGCTTGGCGCTTGGCGGCAAGACCTTCAAGCTGAAATTCGGCCATCACGGCTCGAATCATCCGGTGAAGAACCTCCTCACTAGCCAGATCGAAATTACTGCGCAGAATCACGGTTTTTGCGTCGATCCCGAATCGCTGCCCTCGAGCGACGTCGAAGTAACGCATTTGAACTTGAATGACCATACTAACGAAGGTATGCGCCACAAGAATCTGCCGCTGTTCAGCGTGCAATATCACCCGGAAGCCTCTCCCGGCCCGCACGACTCGCATTACCTTTTCACGCAGTTCACCGACATGATGAAGGAATTCGCGCATCCCGGGAGTTCGCGCGGATGAGAAGGATCGTCTTAATCGCCATCGCAGCGTTTTTGGCGAGTTGCGGAATGTTTGCCCAGATGCCGCCTTCAAGTACGAAGGTTGACAGATTATGCGGATATTTGGTGAGTGAAAAACAAACTGGCCGGGAGTCCATACCAAATGCAAAGGTGGCGCTTTACAGTAGGTTGCAAAACATAGATTGCTGCAGGCTTATGGACGAATTGGCCTTGGTCCAGACGAAAAAAGATGGAAAGTCCGAGTTTAAACGTATTTCTGAAGGTGCGTATTGGATCGTGGCTGTTGTCGAGGGCCGGGAGCACAAAATGGCAATTGACTTTGCCCCGAGCAAAGAGGCGCAAGGCTGCAGTTGGAATCTGTACACGATCGATCGCAACGGAAATTTCATTCTCATGACCTACGTGACGATTAGCTAATATGCCTAAACGCAAGGACATTCATAAGATTCTGATCATCGGTTCCGGCCCGATCATCATTGGCCAGGCCTGCGAATTCGACTATTCCGGCGCGCAAGCCTGCAAAGCCCTCCGTGCGGAAGGCTACGAAGTTGTACTCGTCAATTCGAATCCGGCCACGATCATGACCGATCCGGAGATGGCCGATCGCACTTTCATCGAGCCGCTCACCAAGGAATATCTCGAAGAAATCATCATCAAAGAGCGTCCAGACGCGCTTCTTCCCACCGTCGGCGGGCAAACTGCGTTGAACCTCGCCGTCGAACTAGCCGAATCCGGCACTCTGGAAAAACACAAGGTCGAAATGATTGGCGCTTCGCTCCGCGCCATTAAAGTTGCCGAGGACCGCCTCTGGTTCAAGGACGCCTGCCGCAAGATTGGCCTCGATGTTCCTGCGTCAGCGCTGGTCAACAGCGCCCAGGACGCGCTTCGGCTCTGCGATCAACTCGGTTTCCCGCTGGTGATTCGTCCTTCGTTTACGCTCGGCGGAACTGGCGGTTCGATCGCCTATAACAAGGAAGAGTTCGCCGAAGCGATCGCCCACGCGCTTGACATGAGCCCCGTGCACGAAGCGCTCGTCGAGGAGTCTGTCCTCGGTTGGAAAGAATACGAACTCGAAGTGATGCGCGACTATCGCGACAACTTCGTGGTCATCTGCACCATCGAGAATTTCGACCCCATGGGCGTGCACACCGGCGATTCCATCACCGTCGCGCCCGCGCAGACGCTGACCGACAAGGAATACCAGCGCATGCGCGATGCGGCCGCGGCGATTATCCGCGAAGTCGGTGTGGAAACCGGCGGTTCGAATGTACAGTTCGCGGTCAATCCGGAAAACGGCCGCCTTACGGTCATCGAAATGAATCCGCGCGTTTCGCGCAGTTCCGCACTAGCCAGTAAAGCCACTGGCTTTCCGATCGCCAAGATTGCGGCGCGCCTTGCGGTCGGCATGTCGCTTGATGAAATTCCCAATGACATCACCAAGAAGACGCCCGCCTCTTTCGAGCCCACGATCGACTATGTTGTCGTAAAGATCCCCAAGTGGCAGTTCGAAAAGTTCCCCGGCGCCGACAGCACGCTCGGGACACAGATGAAGTCCGTGGGCGAGGTTATGTCCATCGGCCGCACCTTCAAGGAAGCGTTGCAAAAGGGAATTCGTTCTTTGGAGCCAAGCACGCCGTGGCGCGCGCCGGCTGAGACACCCGACTCGCTGCTGCGCGAGAAACTGGCTACACCGCGTCCGAACCGCATCCACTGGATTATTACGGCCGTCGAAAAGGGCCTCCCAGCACACGAAATCTGCGAGCTCACCAAGATCGACCCCTGGTTCATTCATCAGATCGAGGAAATCATTCAGGTCAATCGCCGCGCCGCCAACGTCACCGTGGAAACCGCTTCTAAAGATCTGCTGAAGGAAGTGAAACGCATTGGCAGCAGCGACGAGTATCTCGCCCAAATTTGGAAGACAACCCCTGCAGCGGTGCGCCTCCAACGAGCACGCTATGGGGTAGGCCCGGTGTTCAAGCGCGTCGACACCTGCGCGGCCGAGTTTGAATCCTTCACTCCTTACATGTATTCGAGTTACGAAGAGGAGGACGAGTCCGCGGTCACCAGCAAGCAGAAGATCATGATTCTCGGCAGCGGCCCCAACCGCATCGGGCAGGGAATTGAGTTTGATTACTGCTGCTGCCACGCCAGCTTCGCTTTGCGCGCCGATGGTTTTGAAACCATCATGGTGAATTGCAACCCGGAAACGGTTTCCACCGATTACGACACATCCGACCGCCTCTACTTCGAGCCACTCACTCTCGAAGACGTGCTGGCCATCGTCGAGAAGGAGAAGCCCGCGGGCGTCATCGTTCAGTTTGGCGGCCAGACGCCGCTGAATCTCGCGCTGGAGCTGAAACGTAATGGCGTACCGATCGTCGGGACGGCGCCGGAGTCCATCGATCTTGCCGAAGACCGTCGCCGCTTTGGCCGTCTGCTCGATGAACTGAAGATTCCGCAGCCGCGCAACGGCACCGCGCTCGTGCCGGAAGAAGCGGCTCGCGTCGCGGGCGAAATCGGTCTACCTGTGCTGGTGCGCCCGAGTTACGTCCTGGGCGGCCGCGCCATGGTCATCGCCTACGACGTGAACACTGTTCAGGAGTACGTGGCGCAAGCCGCGTTGATGGGCCCGGCTCGCCCGGTGCTCATCGATCAATTCCTCGAGGAAGCTACGGAAGTCGATGTCGACGCACTCGCCGATGGGACGGACGTGGTCATCGGCGGCATCATGGAGCACATCGAAGAAGCCGGCGTACACTCCGGCGACTCTTCCTGTGTTCTTCCGCCAGTTAGTCTTTCGCCGAAAGTGTTAGAGACAATTCGCGATTACACGAAACGCCTCGCTTTGGCGCTCAAGGTCGTCGGGCTGATGAATGTGCAGTACGCGATTCAGCGCGACACCGTCTATGTGCTGGAAGTCAATCCGCGCGCCTCGCGTACCGTTCCCTATGTGAGTAAAGCCACGGGCGTGCCGCTGGCGAAAGTCGCCGCGCGTTTGATGGTCGGCCGCAGGCTTGCCGATATGAAGTTGCCGATCGTGCATCACAACGGCGTTGCGGAGGTTGCCGTTCGCGACTTCTACTCCGTCAAATCGCCCGTGTTCCCCTTCAACAAGTTCCGCGGCGTCGACACCATTCTCGGCCCGGAAATGCGCTCCACCGGAGAAGTCATGGGCATTTCCACCGATTACGGCCAGGCCTTCGCCAAGGCACAGCTCGCCGCCGGTCAAAAGCTCCCAAGCAAAGGTACGGTCTTCGTCAGCGTGAACGACCGCGACAAGCGCGCCATCGGCCAGCTTGGCAAGAAACTCGTCTCTCTTGGCTTCAAACTCGTCGCCACGCGCGGTACTTCCGCTGCCTTCCACGCCGCTGGCGTTCCCTGCGACGAAGTCTTCAAAGTGAATGAAGGTCGGCCCAATATCGTTGATCTGATCAAGACCGGCAAAATCAATCTCGTCATCAACACTCCGCTGGGCCGCGAATCGTTCTACGACGAGAAGTCCATTCGTCGCGCTTCGATCCGTTACAACATTCCGTGCATCACGACACTCTCTGCCGCTGAAGCTGCTGTGCGCGGCATTCATTCGCTCGTTGAGCTTCAGCGCAAAGTTGCCTGCCTGCAGGATCTTCACGGCACCAGCGTGGCGGCTTCGAATAGCTCGGCTTCAGGAGACTGACGTCATGGCCCAAAAGCCCAGGGGCGTTTTTCCGGCGCTCACGACACCCTTCAACGCCGACGAGTCCGTTTCGTCGTCAGCGCTTCGTGAAAATATTCAACTCTACAATCAGACGAATATCGCCGGTTATGTGGCGCTCGGTTCCACCGGCGAATCCGTCATGCTGTCCCGCGATGAGGCTGATGCCATCCTTGCAACCGTGCGGGAGGCCGCGTCCTCGGACAAGACGCTAATTGCCGGGACCGGGGCCGAGTCCACCGCCGAGACCATCGCTCGCACGAAGCGCGCCGCCGCTCTTGGCTACCAGTTCGCGCTCGTCAAAACTCCCTATTACTACAAGCCGGTCTATCGCGCCGAGACATACATCCGGCACTACCGCGCCGTTGCCGATGCATCCCCCATCCCCGTGTTGCTTTATTCAGTCCCGCAGTTCACGGGCATCACTCTCGAGACCCCTGAAATCATCGCTCTGGCCGCGCATCCCAACATCGTCGGCATCAAGGACAGCTCAGGCAACATCCAGCGCGTCGGTGAAATCATCGCCGGCAGTTCGCCGGATTTTGCGGTCTTGACCGGCGGCTCATCCGTGATCTACCCCGCGTTGGCCATGGGCGCCAAAGGCGCGATTCTTGCGCTAGCCGCGGCGCTGCCCGAAAAGTGTGCTGAGGTGCACGAATTCGTCCAGAACGGGCGCCACGCCGAGGCTCGCCAGTTGCAACTCGCCCTCACCGAGGCCTCGAAGCGCATCGTCTCCGAAAGCGGGATTCCTGGCGTGAAGTTCGCTATGGATCTTCGCG
>Ga0207761_1000499_pt1 | contig 13873 bp, 12 predicted proteins | sample LuqExpMetageno34_FD_187792 | JGI IMG/M metagenome (GOLD analysis project Ga0207761, IMG submission 187792) | Tropical forest soil microbial communities from Luquillo Experimental Forest, Puerto Rico - Sample 34 (SPAdes) | ecosystem: Environmental > Terrestrial > Soil > Tropical forest ... | reverse complement strand
GATCTTTGAGCGGGGTGAAACGCTCGTGGAAGAGCTCGGTGGGGCGGGCGTTGACGTAGAGATCGAGCTTGAAGCGGAGACCGAGAAGAATGTCGGCGGCATGCTGATTGGAGGGGACCCGGAGATCGCCGAGGGCACCGAAGAGAATGGCGTCGAATTCGTTTTGCAGCATTTCGACCGCGCCTTCGGGGAGGGAGATTTTCTCGCGAAGGTATTTGTCGGCGGACCAGTCGAACTCGACGAATTCGATGGGGCGATGATGCCTGGAGGTGGCGGCTTTGATGGCGGCGACACCGACCGGAGTGACTTCTTTGCCGATGCCGTCACCGGGGATGACGGCGATGCGGGTGTTGGGACCGCCGGAGCGGAGGGGAAGGTTGGACATGTTGCGAAGGTAACACAGGGGTGGGGGAAAAGGTGTAAGGGTGCGGAGGTCCGGGAGTGGACGAGCAGGAAGAAGAGAGTGAAACGGTGAAACGTGGCCAGCAAACCCGTATAAGTGGAAAAGTTCAAGGTGCAAGGTTAAAAGATAAGAGCAGACCCACCCTTCGCGAAAGGCGCGGAGGATGGGGACTGCTCAAGAATTTGGGATCTTGCGGACTTGGGGCGCAGCGGTGCAGCGCCCCTACCATGCGGAGGCACGGGCGGTCACGGCGTATCGGCGGGCCTGTACGCTCTGGACGAGGCAAGGCGCTGCGGTTGGGATCCTTCGGCGACGCTCGTCGGGTCGCCTGAGGATGACAATGGTTCAATTTACCTTGCAACTTGAGGCGCTGCGGTGCTGCGCCCTTACACAGTCTGAGGAGGGCACGATGTGTCGTGCCCCCTGCATGGCGTTATCCAACGCCAGCGCGGCGGTTGGCGTTCCCAGGTCAGGGGCGGACGTCGGCGCCGGTTGGCGTGTTTTCGGGCTTTTGAGATTTGGCGAATTCGCCGCCCTGGGATTGCCAGAGTAAGAGTTCCGGGCTCTTGTGCCAGATTTGCAGGGTGCGGAGATAGTGCACGAGATCCCAAGCGTCTTCGGGCTTAACGACGTCGGCGAAGGAGGGCATGGGGGTGCCGTCGAGGCCGGTCATGAAGATCTTGTAGAGATCCCGATTGCTGGTGCCGCACTTGAAGCGGTAGCCGGAATTGAAGTTGTAGGGCTTGATGGGCCGGTCCTGGGAATCGGTGAGGGTAGAGGCGGAAGGGCCATCGCCGCGGCCTTCTGGTCCGTGACACTTGAAGCATTCGAGCTTCTGGAAGAGTTCCTTGCCGTGTTTGATGCTGTCGAGAGTGAGTTTTGGCTCGGCCGGAATGTCGATGGGCGTACCGGCCTTATCGGTAGTCCAGCGGGCGGAAAATGTCTTTACGAAGGCGACGAGGTCGGCGCGCTGCTGGGCAGTAAGCGCGATCCATGATGGCATCGTGGAAGTGACGAAGCCGCGGGATATGGCGCTGTTGAGATCTTCGTCGGTGGGCAAGGTGCCGCTGGGAGTGGAACGGCATTTGAAGACCGCCGCGACAAAGTTGCGCGGCTGCGGATCGAGCCACTGGGCGTTTTCCCCCTCGCCGTTGCCGCGAGCGCCGTGGCAGCCCCAGCAGTAGCGGTAATAGAGCTGAGCGCCGGCGTGAGCGTGGCCGGTGAGGTTGCCGATGTGTGATTCCTGATTGGGATTGGGCTTCGCCGCAGGCGCTTCCTGAGCGAGAAGCGCGACGGGGAGCGCGAGAGTGAAAGCAAGATTCAGGCAAATTTTGTTGAACGATTTGGTGTGCATGTCCTCTCTCCGTTAGAACGCAAAGTCGAAGCCGAACAGCAAGCTGCTGCTGGTCAGGTCGGTGTTGGTGAGGGGTGAAGCGCCACGAATGCGGCTGATGGCGTACTCGGTGTGGTAAGCGAAGCCGGCGCGGCTGGAGATGAACGGGTAGTACCGCATGCCGAAGGTCAGGGTGTCGGTGTTGCCGAGATTGGAGGCATTGGCGGCGGTGACGCCGTCGCCGACGAAAGCCTGCTGGGACATGCGGATCAACTCGTAGCGGTTAATGAAGATGAGCTGGGGATTGAGATTGTAATGGCTCTCGAAGAGTGCGGCATTCCATGAGGGGGAACGCGCGCCGGTTGGCAGGGTGGCGCCGGGAGTTGCGGGAGTGCCACTGGCGAGCCAGGCACTGTCGGAGCCATGGAAATAAATGGTGGTGATGTCGAATTTCTTGATGTACCACATACCGATGAGGCCGTAGCGCTGGAAGCCTTTGTTGCCGATGCCGGTGCCCGCAATGGCCGAGCCGCCGCTGGTGAATTGGGGATAAGTGGGAGCCTGGCCGATGAAGGCGAATCCGCCCACACGCTGCAACCCCAGGTTGCCCAGTTCAAAAGCGCGGCTGGCCGTGAAATAGCCGTCGTAGCCACGGCTGTTGGGCAGGTTGGGCTGGCCATCACTGGAGGACAAGAGGGAGGCGGAAACACGCCAGCGGTCGTCACGGGAATGTCCCATATATTCGAGACCAACCTGATTGTCGCCGATGCCGAAGGTAAACACCGCGCTCTCGGGCTTGCCGGGCTGGTAGAAGGGCTGGAAGTGGTAGTTCTGATAGAAGCCGCCGACGTTGGAGAGGGTGACGATGCGTTTTTCAGAAAGCAGGTTGTCGAGTTCGAACTTGCCGAGCTTTACGTTGAGCCAGGAACTGCCGGCGATGTTATCGAGGCGGGCCCAAACAGACTCGAAATGAAAGGCGCCCGAATTGTTCGAAGAAGGAAGGACGTAGAACGAAACGTTTTTTGCCAGGGTGCCGGCGGTATGGAAGTCGAGGCCGCTCCAATCGAAGCCGTGGGTAGTGACCTGAGCTTCAGCGGAGTTGTTTCCGCCTGCGCCGTCGACGAGAACCTTGTTGGTGCTTTCGCGGTGCCACTGTGGAGTGATGCGAAAGGTCACCGGCCAGTAAGCGGGAGATTGATAGATGGGGGCATCGCGTTCGTTGCCCATCTGGTAGCCGTTGTCCTTGAACTGTTGACCGAAGGGACTGAGCTTGGGCCAGGCTTCGTGGCACGAAGAGCAAGGCATGCCGTACTTGCGCGCGAATGCGGGAAGAGCCGCGGCGGGGCGGCAATCGAGTAGCGAAAGCGCAAGAATGAAAAGTGAGAAAAACAGAGCAGCGCCCAAACGTCCAGAGACGCTGTGGACATTCGTTGAGTACAACCGTTGCATGCTCCCTCCTGAAGAGCCAGAAAATCCGGCTTGACGGAACTGAATTGATTGGCACCTGACGACGAGCGAGGCGGTCGCTGCCAGAAAGGCGTTTGCGCGGTTGGAGAAATTCTGCACGACAAATGCAGATGCAATTTGCCGGAGCGCAATCATCGCACTGGGAAAGCGCAAAAGTTTGTAATGCGTGGGTAAAATTTTGTGAAGCGATTCGAGAAACGAATTTTGCAAATCTGTGAAACGGATTGCGGTGTAAGGCGCGGGTAAATTTCCCGGAATGTTGAGGAGGAACAAAGAAGGAAGGAAGCGGGAGAAGCACAGCGCAGAATCTGGGCGAGAACTTTGCGCGAAGATGCCTGTCATTGTCGCTTGGCTCACACTGCAATAACAGGTTGAGCTTGTCGCTATACACTCTAGGGAACGCATTCCGGCCGTAGAGGAGGCTTCCACCGTATGGTTTCCGACGCCAGTGTTGTGTCACCAGACCGCTTATGTAGTGGGCACAGGCCACAGTTCATGAAACTCGCGGCGTTGGCGGTGGTGGCCGCGGTTCTTTGCGGGTGCTCGGTGCGCAAATTCGCGATCAATAAGCTGGGCGACTCACTCGCAAGCGGTGGAGGAACGGCCTGGTCCGGGGACAATGACCCTGAATTCATTGGCGACGCCGTGCCCTTCTCGTTGAAACTGGTTGAGTCGCTGCTGGCGGAATCTCCGAACCACCAGGGCCTTCTTTCCGCAGCCGCCTCTGGATACACTCAGTACAGCTACGTGTACCTGCAACTGCCCGCCGAGCAGATCGAACCGAATGACGTAACGAAGGCCGCTGGATTGCGCGACCGTTCGCGCAATCTGTATTTCCGGGCGCGGGATTACGGGCTGCACGGGCTGGATGCGCGTCACAAGAATTTCTCCACGGCGCTCAACGAAAATCCGTCGCAGGCGGTGAAGGCCGCCACGGTGAAGGACGTCCCGCTGCTGTACTGGACGGCGGCATCATGGGGCTCGGCGATCTCGATTTCGAAGGACCATCCGGATATTGTGGCGGACCAACCGAAGGTGGAAGCGCTGATCGACCGCGCGTACCAACTGAATCCCGATTTCGAGCACGGCACGATCGACATGTTCTTCATTTCCTACGAAGGGGCGCGGCAGGGAGCGAAGGGCGACTTCGCGGAACGCTGCAAGATGCACTTCGACCGGGCGGTGCGACTTACGGAGGGGCAGATGGCTTCGCCGTACGTGTCGTATGCGGAGAATGTGTCGGTACAAAAACAGAACCGGGCCGAATTTGAGTCGCTGCTGAAACAGGCGCTGGCGATCGACCCGAACAAACGGATCGAATGGCGGCTCAGCAATATCGTGATGCAGCGCCGCGCGACGTGGCTACTGTCGCGCGAAGACGATCTTTTCCTAGCACCAGCTTCAGAACCTGCCACCGGAGGCATGCTTCAATGAATCGGTCAGCCCACAAGAGTAGAGTACTGCTTGCCCGCACTGCGCTGATTCTGGCGACGGCGTTGATTCCGGCTTGCGCAGGCGCGCAAACGAAAATCAAGCTGGGCACGCTGCTGCCTGATGGAACATCGCAGGTGAACTCACTGAAAGCGATGGGACAACAGTGGAAGGATCAGACCCACAACGGCGTAACGCTGACAATTTATGCGGGCGGATCGATGGGGAGCGAGCAGGACCTGATTTCGAAGATGCGCATTGGACAGCTGCAAGCGGCGACGATTTCGGTGGGAGGGCTGTCAGCGATTGACCCGTACGTGGGCGCGATCCAGAAAATTCCACTGTTGTTCCACTCGCTCGACGAGATGGAATACGTCCGGGGAAAGCTGGAATCGGACATGGACTCGCGGCTGGAAGCGAAGGGGTTCGTGGTGCTGTTCTGGTCGGACGCGGGGTGGGTGAACATCATGTCGACGAAGCCTTACCAGCACCCCGATGATTTCAAGAAGGGCAAGATTTTCGTTACTTCGGACGACCACAACGAAATTGAGCTGATCAACCGGCTCGGGTTTACGGCCGTGCCGCTGGAATGGTCGAGCACGCTGACGAGCCTGCAAACGGGGATGATCGACACCGTGCCGATGACGCCGTTTTATGCGGAAGCAAGCCAGCTCGATACCGTGGCGAAGCACCTGCTGAGGCTGAATTACGTGACGCTGGTTGGCGCAACGGTGATTACGAAGCGGGCGTGGGATGGTTTGACTCCGGAGCAGCGCGACACGCTCAAGAAGACCGGCGCGGCTGCCGCGAAGGAAATCCAGGCCCGTTCGCGCGCCGAAGCGGATGAAGCGATCACGGCGATGAAGAAGCGGAGCAACTTGCAGGTGCACGACGTTTCGCCGGCGCTCGAAGACGAATGGCGCAAGTTCTGCGAGGCGGTGTACCCCAAGATTCGCGGCGGGATGGTGCCGGCCGATGTGTTCGACAAAGCGGTGGGGCTGGTGGCGGAGTACCGGGCGCAGTCCAAGCCTGCGGCGGGATCCAGTGATGCGAAGAAGGGTCGTCCGTAATGGCGGAATTCGCCACCACGTCTGACTTTGCGGCTGGGGAGGTTGCGCCGGCGCAACCGGTTCCACCGAAGTGGGCCCGGTGGTTTCACCGCGCGGAGAACGTGTTCGTGTCCGTGGCGCTGGGTACGATGATTCTGCTGCCGCTGGCCGAAGCTTTCCTGAGGCGAACGATACACTATTCGATTCCGGGAGCCATTTCCATCACCCAGCACATGGTGCTGCTGGTGGGGATGCTGGGCGGGGCGATAGCGGCACGGGAACGCCGTTTACTGACGCTGTCCAACATTGGGGATACCAAATTCAAAGGCGCGCTGCTGACGTTCTCGCGGGTGTTCACCGGGTCCATCGGCACGGCGGTCTGTTTTTTCCTGGCGGTGGCGGCGTATCAATTCGTGCTGGTGGAGCGGGACTCCCCCGACACGCTGGCGTACAACGTGCCCACCTGGACGGTGCAGTGCATTCTCCCGATCGGGTTCGCGATTATTGCGCTGCGCATTCTCTGGCACAGTGCACCGAGATGGACGCCGCGGCTGGCGGCGCTGTTTCTGTCGGTGTTCTGGATCGCGCTTTTCTGGCATTTCCAGACCGCCAATGCGCCGGTTTTCTGGTCGGCGGTGGCGCTGCTGACGATTGCGTCACTGCTGGGCGTTCCGGCCTTCATCACGTTGGGAGGCGCGGCTCTGCTTCTTTTCTGGAACGCGGCGCAACCGATTGCGGCGATTCCCATTGAACACTACGCCCTGGTCACGAATCCGACTTTGCCAACGCTGCCGCTGTTCACGCTGGCCGGCTATTTCCTCACCGAAGGCGGATCGCCGAGGCGGCTGGTGCGCGTTTTCTATGCGCTGTTCGGGCGGTTCAAGGGCGGCCCAGCCATCGTGACGGTGGCGGTGTGCGCGTTCTTCACGTCGTTCACGGGCGCTTCGGGCGTTACGATTCTGGCGCTGGGCGGGCTGCTGATGCCGGTTCTTGCGGGCGCGAAATTCTCCGATAAGGATGCGCTGGGACTGTTGACCGGGTCCGGGTCGCTGGGCTTGTTGTTGCCGCCGTGTCTTCCGCTCATCGTGTATGCCATCGTGGCAAAAGTCTCCATCGAGAAGATGTTTCTGGGCGCGATTCTGCCCGCCCTGGTGATGATGGTGGCGACGGCGATTTGGGGAATGGTTCGCGGGCGAAACAACGACGCTCCCGAGCGGCCGTTCGATCTGCGCGAGGCGCGGATTGCGTTGTGGGATGCCAAGTGGGAACTTCTGATGCCGTTCGTCGCGCTGGTGGCGCTGTTCTCCGGGCTGGCGACACCAGTAGAAGCCGCCGCGATTACGGCGTTGTATGCATTTCTGGTGGTGAATTTGTTCCACGGCGAGGTGAAGCTGTTCCGCGATATTCCGCGGGTGATGACGGAATGCGGGCTGCTGATTGGCGGAGTGCTGCTGATTCTGGGCGTGTCGCTTGGGTTTACGAACTATCTTGTGGACGCGGAAGTTCCCGCTCGAGCCGTGGAATGGACCACGCGTACGATTCACTCGCCGTTCCTGTTTCTGCTGCTGTTGAACTTGTTTTTGTTGATCGTGGGATGCCTGATGGAAATTTATCCCGCGATCGTGGTGGAGGTGCCGCTGCTGGTGCCTCTCGGGGCAGCGTATGGGATCGACCCGATTCGGCTGGGGATTATCTTCCTGGCGAACATGGAGTTGGGGTACTTGACGCCGCCGGTGGGGCTGAATCTCCTTATGTCGTCGTACCGGTTCCGGAAACCTGTTCCGGAAGTGCTTCGTGCCACTTTGCCGGTGATTGTGGTGCTGAGTATCGGCGTGCTGCTGATTACCTACATTCCTGCGCTAACGAATTTCCTGCCGAACCTTTTCCAGAAGTAGAGCAATGGAGCTTGCGAAGATCCTCGACCGGCTCGAATCCTGTTATGGGGTCCAGAAGGCTACCTGGCCCACCGAGCCGTACGAATTTCTGATCTGGTGGCATTGTGGCTATCCAGCGAGTGATGCCGCGTGCGAACGGGGCTGGGAGTCGCTTCGGGAGAAGGTCGGGATCGAGCCTAGGCAACTTCTCACCGCATCGACGCAGGAATTAGCTAACGCTCTCAAGCCAGGTGGAATGGTACCCGAGTTGCGGGCGGTACGATTGAAGGAAATTGCTGCACGGGTGCAGGATCACTTCGCAGGTGACCTGCGTAACGCGCTGGTCGGGCCGGTGAAAGAGGTGTGCGAGAGGCTGAAGAAGTTTCCGGGGATTGCGGACCCCGGCGCCGACCGGATTCTACTTTTTGGAGAAATCGCGGCAGTCGCGGCGGTGCCTTCGAATTGCCCGCATGTGCTGGTGCGTATCCAACGCGGGCGAGAGCGAGAAAGTTACGGGGTCACGTACCAGGAAGCGCAGCAGGCGATCCTGACGGAAGTACCCGAAACCTTTGACGCGCGCACTCGCGCTTATCTGCTTTTGAAAAAGCACGGGCAGGAGGTCTGCAAGCGGGTAAAGCCGTTGTGTGAAGAGTGCGTCGTCAACTCGGCATGTGCTTTCTTTGCGGGTAAGCATCGGGGACGAACGAGCAGGCGCAGGTCCTAGGTGGTTTTCTCCGCCAGATATAGAAACCTGAGCAAACGGCGTTCGGCGGTCAGGTGATGAACGCACAACAAAAACCGCTGCACTCCTTCAAAGTTCGCCGCGCCTTCGAGCTTGATTAATTCCGTCTTGCGCTTCTCTCGTGCTGCATGCCTACGCTCTGCGATTTGAGCGGCACGTTCCGTCGTGTCCTCTGTGCGGAGCAACCGAAACCGAGCCTGCTCGAGCAATCGCTCATTTACACCGGGCGGGCTATACAGATAGAAGCCGATGGAGCTGCGGACCGCAATCTCTTCGTGGGAAACGATTCCGCCAACGACTAGAGCATCAGTAAACAGCATTCGTCCACCCGGCCGCAGAACGCGATGGAGATCCCGCAACACTTCGGCACGACCCGGCACGTGGCACAAAACATCATTCGCGAAGGTGGCGTCGAAAGCGTTCTCCTCAAATGGCAGCCGCTGAGAAACATCACACTGGTGGAATCTCGCCCGTACCACCGGTCCTTTTCGACTGGCAAGCTGGTTCGCGGTGCGAATTCCGTGCTCATTCACATCCAGACCAACTATGCGACAGCCAACTTTTTCCGCTACATGCAGGGCATATCCGCCGGAACCGCAGCCCACTTCCAGTACTGACGAATTCTGATTCAAGCCGAGAAATTGGGGGATTTCGGCTGACTCTTCCTGGGTGACCCAGCTGGTCTGACCAAGATCCTCTCCATAGGTGTCGAGGCGCACGTCCCGGTAGACATCGGCCTCATAGTTCGCATAGGAGCTGTTGTACAGGTCTACTTTTTCGGGCATGCCTTACACCTCTCGGGCCGCAAGTGAGTCAGTGTAAAGCAAATGGGACCGCAGCGCCGGGTTCCGAATAGGGTGATCGAACGATTGTGCCGACATGGGGCGCAGGGGTCCTGCGCCCCTACAGCGGGGCTCCGCGGGAACGGAAAGATGGCGGCGAAAAGCTCGGCGGGAGCAGAGCTCCAGCTTGATGGAGTTGGCAAAGGAAGTGTCGATGCGAAAGCGAGAGCAGAGCTCTCGCACTCCAAGGTAGCGTAAGGCCACCACCAGAATCGACTCCCAACCAGCGATTGCGGGTCCAGAGTCTAGCCATGGCTATTCAAGCGGCACGGGTGTAGACTCCCGGCAAGTCGTTTTCGGTGCCGCGCTACCGGAAGGGCTGCGGAAGAGCCGGATTCCGTACACTGGGGCGAGGAAGTGTGTTGTGGTTGGCCGTGTCCGAGTGCTGATCTTGGGTTTGCTCGCTGCCGCCCCGCTGGCATCGCGCGCGTCCGTCCCCTACCAGTTTGATTCCCCTGCCGGGTCGATGCTCGCGTCCATTACTGTAGAGGTTCAGACGTTTGGGCGGCCACACGCGGATTTTCCCGCTACGATTCAGATCCACTCTGGCTCGCTGGAAAACGACCTCTCCAGCACGTCCGACCGACCGTCGAGCTTGAACTTCCCGAACCTTCCACCGGGAGAGTACCGGGTGACGGCAACGGCGCCGTCGAGGGATGCGGTGCAGATTGACGTGACCCTAGCGGCTGGGCAAGCGGCAAAGATGGCGCTGATTGTGGATCGCATTTTTCCGTTGATGCTTCAAGTCGACGCGGCTGCGAAGTCAAAGAAACCTACTACTGCCGAAGGCCTATCGACAATCGGCGCTAAGCCTGACGAAAATCGATCCGCGCCACCGACCGGGTCTGCCACGGCGGAAAGCCCTGTTGCGCCGGAAACCAAGGTAGAAACGCCGCCTGAACCCGCTAAGAAGGACGATTCCGATACGGCCGCCGAACCGGCCGCATCTTCCGACATTCCAGCCTCTGCCGCGGAACCTGGCGCGTCGAAACTGCAGCCGTTTGTCAGTTCCTGCTCGGCCGAGGAAATTCTTCCGCGGATCTCGACGAATGTCCAGGAATTCGTCGACAGCATCAACCGGATCACCGCGACGGAGGTCATGAATTTCGAGCGTTACAGTCGTAAAGGGCGGCTGGAAGAGAAAGCGCAGAATAAGGCCAATTACGTGGCCACAATTCAACCGCTCGAGAACGGGTTCTTATCGGTGGACGAATACCGGAACGGGTCGCCAGGGATGTCCGGCTTTCAAGGGCACATCGCTTCGACGGGGTCGGCGGCGCTGGTGTTGATCTTCCATCCGATCCATCTCGAGGAGTTCGCGATGAAGTGCGAGGGGTTGTTCATGTGGCACGACATTCCGGTGTACGAGATCACATTTCAGCAGCGCATGGACCGGCCCAACACCATGAGCGAATTCCGTGTCGGCAACCAGTCGTACAACATTTATTTGAAGGGCACGGCTTTCGTCGACCCCAACACTTTCCAGATTTTGCACCTGGAAACCGATTTGATGAAGCCGATCCCCGAGCTCACGCTCGACGCCGAGCACCAATCGATCGACTACGGCCCCGTGGCGTTCGTGGCGCACAACGATAACCTGTGGCTGCCGCAACTTGCCGAGATCACGGTGCATTTCCACAACAAGGAATTCAACGAGCGGCACACCTACAGCAGTTACCGGCTGTTCCTTGTGGAGACCGGGCAGAAGATCTCGAAGCTGCCCACGCCGCCCCCTTCTCCCAACTGATGGCAGCCCGCTTACTTCCATTAAACTATTGGCATGGCCGAGTCGTCCTACAACCTGATTGCTACAGAAAATGCTGCGCCCATCAAGGCGTGGACGAAGGGCGTGCAACTCGAAGACCAGGCGCGACAGCAACTGCTGAACGTGGCGAAACTTCCGTTCATTTATAAATGGGTCGCGGCCATGCCGGATGTTCACTGGGGCATCGGCGCGACCGTTGGCAGCGTGATTCCCACAAAAGGGGCAATCATTCCCGCAGCGGTGGGCGTGGACATCGGGTGCGGGATGATGGCGGTGCAAACCGATCTGAATGCGAGCGACCTGCCGGACAACTTTCACGGGATTCGAAGCGCGATCGAGGCAGCGGTGCCGCACGGACGGACGAATCATGGCGGGCGTGGCGACGCCGGCGCGTGGAACAGGATTCCTTCCGAGAACGAAACTGCCTGGCTGGAGCTGAAGCCGCGCTACGACGCGATCCTGGAAAAGCATCCGAAGCTCGACCGTGGGAATCACGCCAACCACCTCGGCACGCTGGGAACCGGGAATCACTTCATTGAGGTGTGCCTAGACGAGGCTGAGCGGGTGTGGTTCATGCTGCATTCGGGATCGCGGGGCGTTGGCAACCGCATGGGTAGCTACTTCATCGCACTGGCGCGGAAAGATATGGAGAAGCACATCGCGAATCTGCCCGACAAAGACTTGGCGTACTTTTCTGAGGGTGCGGAGCATTTTTACGACTACGTGGAAGCGGTGGAATGGGCGCAGGACTTCGCGCGAACGAATCGCGACTTGATGATGAGGCAGATTGTGGCAGCGGTGCGCGATTGCGGGGAGGTGCGGCCATTCTCGGCTGAACTGAAGGCGATCAACTGCCACCATAACTACGTGGCGCGCGAGGAGCACTACGGGCGAAACATTTTTGTGACGCGAAAAGGCGCGGTGCGTGCGCGGCCGGGAGATATGGGGATTATTCCCGGGAGCATGGGCGCGCGGTCGTACATTGTGCGAGGAAGAGGCAATGCCGAGTCGTTTATGAGCTGTTCGCACGGAGCGGGGCGGGCAATGTCGCGCGGCGAGGCGAAACGGCGATTTACGGTGGCGGATCACATCCGGATGACCGAGGGCGTGGAGTGCCGCAAAGATGAGACGGTGATTGATGAAACGCCGGCGGCGTACAAGTCGATCGAGGCGGTGATGGCGGCGCAGGCGGATTTGGTGGAGATTGTGCACACGTTGCGGCAGGTGGTGTGCGTGAAGGGATGATTTCTTGGGCAGGATCATCCCAGAGGTTAATCGTTAAGAATTCCGGCGCGGATCGCGGCCTCAAGCCACTAGTGTGGAGCTATCGTAAGAACTGAAGTTATCTCGACGAAAGCGTGGAAGCTCCGAACAAAGTGGGTTTGTTCACAACCTGGTACGACGAACTCAAAAGCTATGGCGTGACGACGCCACGGCGGGGACCGACCCCGCATCTTGGAGTCGGCGCATTTCTAGTGACCGCACTTGTTACGTCGCACTTCGCCGCTCAGTTGGGCGATGCCTTCGCTATTCTTGCGGCGTACGGACCACATGCATACCTCGTTGAGCGATTGCGTATCATCGATTGGAAGCACGGCTGGCTCTCAAACGGCGGGTACCTCTCGTTCACCGGAAAGTTGGTAGAAGTCCCCGCGACCCTGATTCTTTGGGCTGCGGCGATCTGCGCAACGGATTTTTGTTCGATGATTTTGCAAAACTTCATCCGGAGGAAGGGACAGTGGGTGGCTGTTGGATTTCGATTGCTGGGAGCCGTTGCTCTCGCGCTTTTTGCAATGCACTGGTACCGGCAGAGCGCCGTGGTGGTATTTCACCCAATCCCATTCAGCTCCGTGCTGGGCAGCGTGGTCCTGATCTGGAAGGCGTTCGTTTCTACGATTAGGGAGCTTGGCACCAACTAGCCGGTCATCTCGCGTGGGGATCCTGCCGTCGATCGCGCAGTTTCTTTACGTTGCGATTCTCCGTTATGCTTCGGTCATGAAAATCCCTTTTTTGATTGATACGGACACGGCGTCGGATGACGCAGTGGCGCTGATCATGGCGTTGCGGCACCCGCATGTGGATTTGCGGGCGATCACGACGGTGGCGGGAAATGTCGCGGTGGGGCAGGCCGCGCGCAACGCGTTGTATGTGACGGAACTGTGCGGGCGGGACACACCAGTGTTTGTGGGCGCGGAAAAGCCGCTGACGCGTGGGCACTCGCCGGCGGACTGGTTTCATGGGAAAGACGGGCTGTCGGATCGCGGCTATGCGCCGCAGCGGCGGGAACCGGAAAAAACGCACGCGGCGGATGCGATCATTCAGACAGCGGAAGCGAATCCGGGCCTGGTTATCGTGACGATTGGGCCGCTGACGAATCTGGCACTGGCGCTGGACATGCGGCCGGAACTCGCGCGGAATGTGTCGCGCTGCGTGATCATGGGCGGGAATCCGTGTTGTGAAGGAAACGTGACGCCGGCGGCGGAGTACAACATCTGGTGCGATCCGGAGGCGGCGCGGGTGGTGGCGCGGAGCGAGCTGCCGATCGAGCTGGTTGGGTGGCACCTGTGCAGGGGCGAGGCGGTGCTGACGCCGGTCGAGATTCAGGAGGTTCTGAGCTTCAAGAATCCGGTGGCGAGTTTTGCGATTGAGTGCAACGCGACGGCGATTGCCGCGTACCACACACAGACCGGGGAGCACGGATTGTCGCTGCCGGATCCCGTTGCGATGGCTGTGGCGATTGATCGAAGTATCGTGACGTCGCATTCGGAGCATTTTTGGGATGTGGAGGCGCAATCGGAATTGACACGTGGGATGACGGTGGTGGACCGGCTGAATGTGGCGGCCGACGAGCGGAATCGCGAGCTTTGGAGGCAGCAGATCGCGGCGCAACGGAAGGCGCGGATTGACTGGCGGATCGAGAATCGGCGGTGGAAGAATTTGTTGTATGAGTTGCTGCGGTAAGCGTAG
>Ga0207761_1000498_pt1 | contig 13886 bp, 8 predicted proteins | sample LuqExpMetageno34_FD_187792 | JGI IMG/M metagenome (GOLD analysis project Ga0207761, IMG submission 187792) | Tropical forest soil microbial communities from Luquillo Experimental Forest, Puerto Rico - Sample 34 (SPAdes) | ecosystem: Environmental > Terrestrial > Soil > Tropical forest ... | reverse complement strand
CCGTCCGCCGTCGCCGCCGAGCAGCCAGGCATAGAACGCGAATGGCGTCTCCTGCGCAAAGCGCCGCTCGCATTGGAGGAGGCGATTTTCCGCACGCCCGAACTTGTCGTCAGCAGCCGCGTGCTTCGCCAGCGCCTCGCGCAGCGAGCCCTTGCGGTCCCAGGCGAGCGCGAACAGCTGCTCCTCGCTCAACCCGAACAGCGGACTTTTCAGCACGCTGGCGAGCGCGAGATCGTCGTCCGGCAGCAGCAGACAGTCGGCCAGCACCATGAGATCCATCACCGCGATGTGCTCGGTCAGCACCAGCCGGTCGGCGCCGGCCACCGGCACGCCGGCATTCTTGAGCGCGCGGATGATCGCCTCGAACAGTGGGCCGCGCTGGCGCACCAGAACGAGCACTTCGCCGGCTTTCAGCCCGCGCGCTGTCCAGCGTTTGACATGTGCGGCGATGCGGGTGGCGAGCCGCACGCGCGGGCTCCGTTCGCTCTCGGTGTCGAACGGCGCGTCCCAGCCTTCAATCTCTTTGCGCTCGGCCGGCGCGATCAGCGACCACAGCTCGACCAACCCGGGCGCGGCATCGGGCAGCGAGACGTGCGGCGGGATACCGGCCTCATCGGTGGTGATGCTGGTGTAGACCGCGCGCGTCGCGAACACCTGGTCGACCGCGCTGAGCACGTTCACGCCGGAGCGGAACGAATGGTGGAAGCGCAGGTAGCGCCAGCCCTGCTCGGGCGTGTCGAACTGGCGCGCGAGCCGCCGCCGCATCTGGTCGAAGGCGAGCGGCGCGGCGCCCTGGAAAGAGAAGATCGATTGCTTCTCGTCGCCGACCGCGAAAATCGTGCGTTTGATACTGTCACGCGCACCGCCGGGGGCGAATTCGGAAGCCAGCTGTCGGATAATCTTCCATTGCTTCGGGCTGGTGTCCTGCGCCTCGTCGATCAACACGTGATCGATGCCGAGATCGAGCTTGTAGTGTACCCAGGCCGAGGCACCGTCGGACAACAGCGGCAGCGTGCGGTCGATCAAGTCCTCGTAGTCGAGCAGCGCTCGGCGTTCCTTTTCGGCGTGGTAACGGTCGATCACCTCCTTGGCGATCGTGACGAGCGCGCGCGTGCGCTCGCGCGCGTGCAGTGCACGCTCGCGCTCGAGCAGCTTGCACACGCGCGACTGTTCGCCCATCAGCCGCGCTAGCCAGTCGGGGTGGCGCAGCGCGATCGCCTTGGTGACCAGATTCTTGCGTGGCTGCAGCTCGGCCGTGCAGAACACCTGCAGATAGCGGTCGATGCGATCACGGCCGTTCGCCATGCGCGCGGCATTGAGCGCCTCGATTTGCTTCTTGTCGGACTTCGAGCCGGCCCCGAGAACCTTGATCAGCGTGGGCCACTCGGCTTGCGGGATCAGCGCGTGCGAGAAGTACTCCGCTTCGAGCGATTCCACCGTGTCATTCGGATCGATCCCGAAGCGCGTCGACAATTCGGCGATGGCTGCATCGACGTCGCCGGAACGCTCGATCCATTGCGCGAGCGCATCACGCTCGGCGATCGCCTCGTTCACCACCTCCTTGAAGGCCTGGTCGGCGGCAACCACGATGGCGCGCGCGAGCGCGCGACCGAGCGCGCTGTTCGGTTCGGCGGCGGCCCGCAGCAGTACCCCTAGGGTGAGCTTGTCGAGCAGCTGCGCGGTGGAAGCTTCGTCGAGCACGGTGAAGCACGCCGCGACATTGGCCTCGAACGGGAACTGATGCAGCAGCCGTGTGCAGAAGGCGTGGATGGTTTGCACCTTCAGCCCGCCCGGTGTTTCTAGCGCGGAGGCGAACAGCCGGCGCGCCCGCGCGCGCTGCGCTGCATCGGATTTGCGGCCCGTGGACAGCGCGATGCGGGCATCGAGCATGGCGTCCTCGAGCGTAGTCCACTCGGCCAGCGTGGCGAACACCCGGTTCGCCATGTTGGCGGCGGCGGCCTTAGTGAAAGTGATGCAGAGGATCTTGGCCGGATTGGTGCCATTAAGCAGCAGATTGATCACCCGCTGCGCCAGTACGTGCGTCTTGCCGGAACCTGCGTTGGCCGACACGAAGGCGGATACCTCCGGGTCAGCGGCGCGAATCTGCACCTCGTGCACGTCGGGTGGAATGGCGCGCGCCGCGCTCATGCCTCACCCTCGTCGACGCCGCCGGTAAGCGACCACTCCTTCACGCGCGCGAGGTGGTCGTAGTCGCCGTAATGCGTCTTCCACATCGGGTGCACGAGCGAGAGATAAGGAGTCGCCTCGTCGGCGAAGCGTGTCGCCAGCTCCTTGAGGCGCGCCAGCGCATGGTCGGCCTGGCTGTCGGGCGTCCCCTCCTTGAAAGCGATCCGGTACGGTTTGCCCGGCTCGGCGCCGCCTTTGAGCGTGACGTAAGCGATCTCGACGATGGAGCCGGGGGCGATCTGTTTGAAGCCGCCCTGGCGCAGGATGGCGGCTTCCAGCGTGAGTTGCGGCGCTAGCCCCGTGCGCACCTGTTTTTCGGTGCGCGGCTGGCCGGTCTTGTAGTCGAGGATGGAGTAGCTGCCGTTCTTGCAACGTTCGACGCGGTCGGCGATGGCGCGCAAGGTGAATTCTCCGTCGCGAACCGGGAATTTCAGCTCGCCGAGGATTTCAGCATGCAGCGTGTCGATTTCGACTCGGCGCGCGGCATCCCATTGCACGAACCATTCGGCGATGCGCTGAAAGCGCGGCCACCAAAACGCGCGTGCCTCCGGATAATCGGCGAGCGGTTCGAACGCACGCTCGCCGAGAGCTAGCAACTCCTTGAGTGGATCGGTCGGAGGCGCGGTGGTGAACCGCTCGGTGTACTTACCGATTGCGTCGTGGATCACCGTGCCGCGATCGCGGGCGCCCGGCGGCGTGTCGACCGCGTCGAGCGGACTAAGCCGCAGCACGTGCTTGGCGTAGACCGTGTACGGGTCGCGTAGCCAGTGCTCTATCTCGGTGACCGACAGCCGTTTTGGTCGCGCCGCCAACGGCGGCTTCGGCTGCGGCCGCTCCGCAGCCTTGACGTTGGCCGGATGATCGAGCGCGCGGGCGTATTCGAGATAGCGCTGGCCGCGGGCGCACACTTGCTGCCAGCGAGCCTCGCCGGCGAGCGCGGCGATACGCTGCATGAAGCGCGAGCCAACCGTCGGCGCGCCGGCGACCTTGGCGGCGCGCGCGAAGATCACCTCCTCGGCACCGAGCGCCTGCGCAAAGTCGTGCGCCGACAAGCCGATGAGGCGCTCGGGCGGATCGAGGCCTAGATCGCGGCGCATCGGGCGGCTCAGCCAGGGATCGCTGCGCGCCTCCGGCGGCCAGCTGCCTTCGTTGAGGCTGCCGAGCACCACGCGCTGGACGGTCTGCAGGCGCGCTTCCAACGGGCCGAAAATGCGGATGCGCACGTCGCGCGTTTCCGGCCGCCGCACCACACGATCGCTTATGGCGGCCAGAAAAACCTCCGTGTAGTCGCTTTTGGCGACGGCGAGCCCTCGCGCCGTGGAACTTTCTACTAGGTCGTCGAGTGCGCGCGCGAGCATGTCGCCATCATGATCGACAAAGGCTGCGGGTTCGCCGTCGACTTCGCTCAATGCCGTCACCACGTCGTGATGACATTGCGTGATCGCCGCCAAAGAATGGTCGCCCAGCTTTAGCGATTCAAGGGGCGCCAGCGCGGCGGCGAGCCTGGCAACGAGAGCGCTTGCGGCATCGAGGTCGTCTTCCTCGATCAGCCAGCGCGGATCGTTTCGGTGCAGCTGCCCGCGATTAGCGCGGAAGCCCGTCAGCGCATGTGCGAGGCCGCCCGTTCCGGGGCGCGGCCGCGGGCCCCGCAAAATGGCGCGCTCCAGCGCGGCGATTGCATTCAGTGTCGCTCCCAGGCGCAACAGCGGATGCTTGAGCAGCGCCAGCAGCGTCACCGGCTCGAGCCCATTCAGCGCGGCTTCGGCGGCGAGTCGCGCAAAGCGCCCGGCGGACGTGTCGGCCAGATTGTCGCCGCCGGAATCGTCGACCGGAACGCGCCAGCGTTCCAGCGCGGCCACCACGCGGCGGGCGAGCGCGCGGTCGGGCGTCACCAACGCAGCATGTTTGCCTTGGTCTTCCGCCTCGCGCAGCGCCACCGCGATGGCAAGCGCCTCATCCTCGGCATTGGCGGCCTCGATCAGAGTAAGCGAGGCAAGTGCGCGCTCTGCGGTGGCATTAAACTCGGTGCTGGCGCGGCGCTGCTGCCAGCGCTCGGTAGTCGAGGCCGGCCGCAAGGCTTCCGACACCAGCATCTCGCGCCCGTGCGGTGCGGGCTTGGCCAATTCCACAACGTCACTGCGCGCAAGCTTCAGGCCATCGAGCAGCGCATGCATGGCGAATTGCGCGTGGCTGGCGGCCAGCGCGCCGCCGTTGTTCTTGTCGTCGGTATCGCCTGCGATCTGCCGCCAGGAATCGTCATCGAGCTCCATGTCGAGGCCGGGCAGCACCACGGCACCATGCGGCAGCCGCGCAATGGTGGTCAGTAGCTTGGCGGTCGCCGGCATCGAACCGGTTGAACCGGCGGCGATCACCGGCGCATCACTCAAAGTGAGCCGCTTGGTCTCGGCGTCGATCAGTAGGTCGCGTCGCTCGGCCGCCTCGATAGCGCCCAGTTCCGAAAGCCGCGCCGGCCAGTAGTTGCGCGCGATCTTCAGGAATTCAAGCGAGATTTGCCAATATTTGTCGTGCTGGTCTGGCACCAGCCCGTCGAGCCTGTCCCACGGGATTTGCCGCGTAGTCATGTCGTCAATCAATCGGGCGAGACCGTCGGCCAGCAATAATGCGGCCGTCGGCGTATTGGCGACGAGCGGCGACCCGCGCGCGGGCTCGATCCGCGCAACCCAATCTGCGATCAGTTCGGCCAGCAGCAGCCGGCGCTCAAGTGGCGCAATCGCGTCTGGCAGTGCGAGCGCGAGTTCGCCTGTTGCCGCTTGCGCAAATGCAATCTCGTCTTCGTCAAGATCGCCAAGCGGTACGATGCGTGGCAGGATGGCGGAGTCGCCCTCGAGCTTGTCGAGGAAAGTCTCCCGTGCCAGCCGGCAGGCGCGCCGCGTTGGCAGGTAGAGCGTCGCGCAGGCGAGTTCAAATGGATCGTGGTTCCTCGGGAACCCCGGCACCAGCCGGCCGTCACGCAGTGCGTCGATCAGCACCGGTAGAAACGGCGCTGAGGGGGGAATGGTGAAGACGCGAGGTTTTGCGACCGGCATGCTTGAATCATACACGCTTTACGCTGCCGCTAACTCGGAATGCAATCGCGCTGCGCCTAAGCCGTGCTTGTATTGATCGCGGCTTCGGCGGCGGCGACGGCGTCTGGGGTGCCGATATGCATCCAAAGGCCTTCCAGCCGCAGGCCGTAAAGTCTTCCCGCCTCAGCCGCGCGATCGAATAACGTGGTAAGCGAGAACGCGCCCTCCGGGCTGCCTTTAAACAGCTTGGGTGTCAGGATCCCGGCGCCAGCATAGACGAACGGCGCCACCTCGCGCTCGGCGCGCCTGCGCAAGCTGCCGTCGCCGGCCATGGTGAAATCGCCGCGCCCGGCATAGCCGACGCTGCCAGCGGTCGGTGCCAGCAGCAGCAGGGCGTCCATGCGAGCAGCGTCGAACGTCTCTGCCAGCCGCGCCAAATTGGGGTGCACACCGTCGATCCAGATGGTGTCGGCATTGAGGTTAAAGAACGGCTCCGCGCCCAACTCGGGGAGCGCCTTCACCACGCCGCCGCCGGTATCGAGCAGAAGGCTGCGCTCGTCCGAGATCACGATCTGTGGGTCGGTGCGGCTCTCGAGATGGTCCATCATCTGCTCGGCGAAGTGATGCACGTTGACCACCGCGCGCTCGACGCCGGCCTCCACAAGCCGATCCAGCACGTGATCGATCAGTGCCTCGCCGGCGACGGGCACCAATGGCTTCGGCAGGTTGTCAGTGAGTGGACGCATTCGCGTGCCTAAGCCGGCGGCCAACACCATCGCGGTTTTCGGTGTCGGCTTGGTCATCGCTGGAGCGCTTTCAGCGGAGGCACATTGACGCGATACCAGCCATTGAGTTGGGTCAGCGACGGATGCGCCAGCGCGCGCTGCAGATAGGCCCACACCCGCGGCAGATGACGCAAATATTGCGGCTTACCGTCGCGCCTTTCCAGTCGCGCGAAGATGCCGAGGATCTTGGAGGCGCGCTGCGCCGCAAGCGTCGCATAGAGCCGCACGAAAGTCGGCACGTCGAAGTCGGGTTCCGTCTCCATTCGCGCGCGCGCGTAGCGCGACAAGAGCGCGATCTCCATCATTTCAGGGACGTCGACGCGCGCATCATGCAAGAGCGACGCGACATCATAGGCGGCGGAGCCCATCACCGCATCTTGAAAATCGAGCATGCCAATACGCGCCACGCCCTCGCGCTGCGGCAGCCACAGCAGGTTGGGCGAGTGGAAATCGCGCAGTACCCAGGTGTCAGGTGCGCTTACCACTGGCTGCAGCGCGTCACGCCAAGCCGCGAGATAGCGATCGCGCCGGCTGTCGGCGAGCGCGACGCCGAGCTTGGGCAGATACCAGTCGAGCAGCAGCTCCACTTCGATCAGCAGCGCGCCCATGTCGTAGCGCGGCAGCTTGTAGGCAAGTCCTGGCTCTATCGGCAGTGTGTCCGGCAGCGGCTGGCGATGCATCGTGGCCAGCAGGTCGACCGCCACCTCATAATGCCCCTCGATCGGCGCCGGCGGATCGCCCGCCACCACCATCTTGTTGCCGAGGTCCTCAATCACCAACAATCCGGCGTCGCGGTCGGCGGCGAGGATCGCCGGCGCCGAGAAACCGCGCTCGCGCAAACCTTGCGCCATGGCAATGAACGGTGTCACGTCCTCGGCCAGATGTGCGATCGCGCTGTAAGGCTTGCCGTCGTACACGATCGGGCCGTCGGGGCGGCGCGGCGAATTCATCAGGATGCAGCTGACGCCGTCGAGCGTGAGTCGCTCGTAGGAGCGTGTCGAGGCGTCGCCCTGGATGCGGCGGCGCTCGGCGCGTCCCAATCCGGCGCGCTCGAGGAAGCGGCGGATGAGGGCGATGCGCTCGACGCGGGCGGCGAAGTTACCGTAGCCTGTAACGCGGGCGTTGCGGAAGGTCTCGCCCTGCTGCGGCGACAAAGTCAGCGCGACGTCAAGTCGGTCGACCGGCAGCGAGCCGGCGGCGCGGTCCGGCCATTCCAGCAGCGTCACTGCGCCGTCAGGAAGGTCGTCGAAGCCGAGCTCGGCGAGCTCACCCGGACCGCTCAGCCGGTAGAGATCGGCATGTACCAGCCCGAAGCGCGGCAACTCATAACTCTGCATCAGCGTGAACGTTGGGCTCGGCACCTCTATGGTGTCGTCGTCGGCGAGGTGGCGGATAAGCGCGCGCGCGAAAGTAGTCTTGCCGGCACCTAAGTCGCCCGAAAGTGTAATTAAGTCGCCCGGCTCGAGCGCACAGGCGATGTCCACCATCAGCCGGCGCGTGGCCTGCTCGTCGGCAAGCTGCACCGCGAAACTGAAATCGCCGGGAGTGGCTGGAAACATCGAATCATCCGCCCTGTGTCGACACGTTATAAACGGCGCGGGCGGCGCGCCGCAATTAACGCTGACTACTGCAGCAGCGCGCTCTCGATCGTTGCCATACAAGTCGCCATCCTGTCGCCGGCGAGGGCGCGGAACACCAGGCTGACGGCCAGCCGGTCGATGGGCGGGCGCCGATCGCAGTGGCCGCGACCGCGATATAGAGGATCGTCGAAATCAGCAGTGTGAGCACCATGGTGCGCGGAATAATGCGATGCGGTACCTTGGCTTCCTCCACCACATTGGCCAGATCCTCAAAGCCGACGAAGGAGAAGAACGCCAGTAAGCTGGCGAAGGCGATGCTGGGCAGCGTAGCGGTGTCGAACGGCAGCGGCGACACCAGTGCGGCCGCGATCGACGGGTCGGCATAAAACGCGGCGAAGATGATGGCCAGCAGCCCGCCGATCTCGATCAACGTGAACAGCCTCGCCAGCTAGTCATCGCTGAAATTTATCGGATGTCGACACTTGACGCTGTCGGTCTTTTCCGCGGACATTTGTTGTCTGGACAACAAACGCTCGGAGAGCGCAGATGTATGGTGTAGGACGATTGCTGGCAGTAGCAGTTGTCGCGGTTCTGGCGGCGATCGGAAACGTCTCCGCGCAGGCCAGCACGCCGGATGAGGCGGTTGCGAATGAGTCCTACGCACAGGCGGAAAAGCCCTCGGTGGCAACCCGGGTGAAGACCTGGACGCGCGCCAAGCTTGAAATAGCGAAGAAGCGCTGGGCAGCCGACAGAGCCAAGTTCGAGGATTGCCAGAAGCAACTGGTCGAGCAGCGCAAGAGCATGCGGATGTCGATTCACAAGCAGGGCGATTTCCTCGACGCCTGCATGGCCAAGAAGCCGTAATACGGCGGCTCCGCGGATGAGGAAGCGCTTATTCGCCGATCGAGAGCGTCGGCTGTACGCCGCGACACGGCCTATTTGCACCAATAGCGCAAAGGCGGCGACGAGGATTTGCGCGGCGCCCGGTGCGCCGCCGAGCGTCCCCGCACAGGCTAGCGACGCAGTGGCGAAACTCTTACGCCGCCGTCCGCTCAGCCTTGTGCTCGACCGGGAACACGCAGTTTACGGTAGTACCTTGGCCGAGCGTGGAGTCGATGGTCACGCTGCCGCCGTGCAGTTCGACAAAGGAGCGCACCAGCGACAGCCCTAGCCCGGTGCCGCGGTGCTCCGAGCCCATCGAGTCGGTCTCGAACCAGTCGAACACCCTGTCCTTGGACTCGGGCGGAATACCACGCCCGCGATCGGTGACCGTGAATACCACCGCGTCGGCGCGCCGCTCGGCAGCGAGCGTGACGATCTCGCCCACCGGCGAGAAGCCAACCGCATTGGAGAGTAGGTTGAAAAGGATCTGCCGCAGCCGCCGCTCGTCGGCAACAAAGCTGCCGATGTCGCTGGCGGCGCGGATATCTAGCTTGAGGTTGTTCTGTACCAGCCGGTCGAGCACGCCTTCGGCCGCCGCCTCCATACTGGCGCGGATATTGACCTCGGAAAGGTTGAGCGACATGGCGCCGGCATCAATCGTGGCGAGATCGAGGATGTTGTTGATGATGGCGAGCAGCGCATTCGTGGAGACGGTGATATAGCCGAGATATTCGCGCTGCTTATCACTGAGCGGGCCGAAGGCGGAATCTCCGAGCAGGTTGGCGAAGCCGATGATATTGGTGAGCGGAGAGCGCAGCTCATAGGACACGTGGTGAACGAACTCGATCTTGATCTCGTCGGCTGCCTCCAGCGCCTCATTCTTCTCACGCAGGGCACGCTCGACGTTCACACTGTCGCTGACGTCCTGAAAGGTGACCAGCGTGGCGCCGTCCGGCAGCGGCATAGTGGTCATGTCGATGGTCATGCTATCGCGCCGCTCGATGCGCGCGGCGATCGGCTCGCGCCCGTCGATCGCGGTCACCGCGGCGCGCAAGTTTCGCCACACCGCGTTGTCGTCGTGCAGCGCCTGCGTCCAGGCGGTCACCTCTCCGACATGCGGACGGGTGTCGAGTGCCTCGGGCGCCAGCTTCCACATGCGCTGGAACGCCGGATTGTGCAGGCGCACGCGGCCGTCGCTGCCGAAAACCGCCACCGCTTCCACTAGGTGGTCGAGCGTCTCGCTTTGCACCTTGATCAGCGCGTCGTAGCGCCGGTGCATGGCGAGCCGCTCGGTGACGTCATCGTAGAGATAGGTGACGCCGCCTTCCGGGTTCGGCGTCGTGACCACGCGCAGCGCGCGACCGTCCGGCAAATGCCACATGTGCTCCTTGGGCTCGACCGCGCGATAGGCTTCGTAGAGCTGCTGCTTCCACTGTCGGAAGTCCTGTTCTTCCGGAAGTTTGCGGCCGGCGCGCAGCTTGTCGAGTATCGCGCTGTCTGTCGGTGCCTGTTCGAGCAGGACGGCGTCGAGATCGAACAGCGAGCGGAACGCGGAATTGTAGAAGATCAACTTGCGGTCGCCATTGAAGATGGCAACTCCCGTGGCAAGCTGGTCGAGCACGCGGCGATGCGCCTCGATCATGCGCGCGAGCTCGGCGCGCATCGTCTCAACCTCGGTGCGGTCGATCGCCATGCCAGCGCTGCCGGCGTTACTCGGAGCGTCGACTACGTCGAAGATGCGTCGCTCACCGGCGGCAATCGCTGGCAGCCGGCCGGCAAAAGCTTTTCCGCCGTCGCGAGCGCGTACGAGCTCGTCGCGGGCGATGCGGTCGAGCAATTCCAACTTGCGCGCAACCACGTCACCGGCATCGTCTGCTTCCACGGCGCGGGCATAAGCTGAATTCACGAAAATCAGCCGGTCGCGCGCGTCGCGCGCCCAAACCGGGGCGGGGAGCGAGTCGAGCAACGCCTTCATAGTCTCGACATCGCTCATCAATCTGTCGTGACGGGCGGCGAGATCCATCAACTCGTGCTCAATGCCGCCGACGTCGCGCAACCGCAACACTGCGCGGCCGCCAATGGCGCGGCCTTGCGCCTCGAGCGGGCGGCCAGCGCTGGTGGTCAGCGTCATCACGAAGCTGCGGCCCTCGCGGCGCAAAGTCTCGACCGCATGTTCCATGCGTTGCGCTGCCGCCGGCTCCAGCCAGCTGCCGAAGGCAAGCACACGTTCCGGCACGGCACCCGGCGCCAACAGGCTGGTGTCGCCGATGATGTTGGGTGGCCGGTCGGCGCTGGCCGACCATTCCACCAACACCTGCGGCTCCGATAGCAGCAACGCTTTCAGCCGGTCGATATCGGCGTGCAGCTGCATGATTTGGTGGCGCGCTGCGGATTCGACGCGATCGGCGCTCCTGCGTGTGCGTATCAGCACGAGGATGGCCAGCACTGCGAAGCAGAGCAGACCGAGCGTCAGCGAGAGCGGGGGAATTTGCTGGTTTCCGAGCACGCGGTGAATGGTGTCGAGCAGGCCGGTTGCAAAACCCGCCTGGGCACGCGGTGCAGTGCCGAGCAGGATGCCAAATTGTACGACGATAAAGGCGGTGAGGAATCCCCTCCGCCTCGGACGAGAACGCAGCCTCTCGTTCGCCGTCCGGATCATCTCCGGCATTTCGGACTTGCCCCAGGATGCGGGACGGTGTCCGCCACACCATCCGCGAATCATCGGACTTTACCCTCGCCGGGAGTCCGCCCGAAAGAGTCCAGACCGTGAACGTGATTCAAGAAGCGACCGTGCGGCGCGTTATTTTAGAACCGTGGCCTGCTTCGGCATGTCCTCTACATTGATGCGGCATGCACGTCGGTCTCCGCGCCGTAGCGCGAGCGCGCCGCCAACGCCTTTGCCAATACCGGCCCACTGCAAGGGCGGATCGCAACATTGATCAAAGCGGCAATGGCAAGGATACCGTCGCCGCATACCGGTGGAGTTTACGGCGCAAGCCCGACGATTTTTCTATGGTACCATGTTAAGTGGAATGGCCGTCTTAGCCCAAAGCAGTAAAGAATATGCTCAACTTCCAGTAGAGCCAAATCCCCCGATACCGCGCGTAGTATCGTCCAACGATACCGTCTCCCGGAGCTGTGCACGGATCACGGGAGCGATCACCAGCTGCGCGATGCGCATGCCGCGCGTGACGCTTACCGATTCGGCACCCAAGTTTACAAGTAGAACCTGTATTTCGCCGCGGTAATCGGCATCGATGGTGCCGGGCGCATTGAGCACCGTGAGACCGTGGCGAGCAGCGAGCCCAGAGCGCGGCCGCACTTGCGCTTCGTAGCCGGCGGGCAGCGCGATCGCGAGGCCAGTGGGAACCAGGCCTCGGCTGCCGGATGCGATGATCAGCGCCGTATCTGCCGGCACCGCCGCCAACAGATCAAGGCCGGCGGCCAATGCACTCTGATAGGACGGCAGCGGAAGGTCATAACCGTGTGGTAGCCGCAGCACGCGGACGTCGATGTCGCTCACGCTTTGTTCCCGTCGAGTTCCGCCGCGATCCGTGCGATCAGCATCGCAGCGACGTCATCTTTGCTTTGCGGCGGCCACCGTTCGATGCCGGTCGCCGTTACCAATTGAATGGTGTTGCGATCACCGCCCATAATCCCGGTTTGCGGTGATACATCATTAGCGAGGATCCAATCGCAGCCCTTCATGATTAGCTTCTGTTTGGCATTGCCGGTGACGTTCTCAGTTTCGGCGGCAAAACCAATGACCAATTTCGGCCGTCGTGACTCGCGATGCGCGATAGTGGATAGGATGTCCGGATTCTCAACTAGTAACAATTCCGGCATCTTCCCGGCCTTCTTCTTGATCTTTTGCTCGCCGGCATGGGCCACGCGCCAATCGGCGACTGCGGCGGCGAAAATGCCTATATCCACTGGCAATGTGTGCTCGACCGCCTGAAGCATGGCACGCGCAGTCTCGACTTTAACGACCGTTACGCCCGGCGGATCGGGCAGATTCACCGGCCCGCTGACCAGTACCACGTCGGCGCCAGCACGCGCCGCGGCGGCCGCAATAGCGTGACCCTGCTTACCGGATGAGCGGTTGGCAATGTAGCGCACTGGATCGATCGGCTCGTGTGTAGGGCCAGAGGTGACGAGCACGCGCCGGCCCCGCAACACACCTGGTGCACGTGTGCGCAACAGTACATCGACCGCTGCGACAATCTCGAGCGGTTCGGCCATGCGGCCAGTGCCGCGTTCGCCTGATTCCGCCATCTCGCCTTCATTGGGGCCAATCACTGCGACGCCGTCGGCAATGAGCTGCGCGAGATTGCGTTGCGTCGCCTTGTTCGACCACATGCCTGGGTTCATCGCCGGCGCCAGCAGAATCTTTGCCGTGGTCGCCAACAGTACAGTAGTGGCGAGATCGTCGGCATGGCCACCGGCGATCTTGGCCATCAGATCGGCTGTTGCCGGCGCCACCAGAATCAGATCGGTCTCGCGCGCGAGCCGAATATGGCCGACGTCGAATTCCCCTGTCGGGTCGAACAGGTCGGTGAACACGCGCCTGCCGACAATGGCGCCGGCCGATAGCGGCGTGACGAAATGCTCGGCCGCCTTGGTAAGGATACAGCGCACGGAAAGCCCGCGCTCCTTTAGCCGGCGTATGAGATCGAGCGACTTGTAGGCGGCGATGCCGCCGCCGATAATTAGCAGCACGTGGTTGGCTTCCGAGGCAGTCGCGTCGCGTCGCTCAGGTTGCTTCCCCGTCGGGGTGAATTGCTCGAGCGCCTCGGGCCCTGCCTCCTCCCCCGCCGCGCGAAGGATCGTGCGCACCTCGTCCTCGACCGAGCGTCCGTTGCGCGCCGCCCTGAGGCGCAGGCGCTTCTTGATGTGCTCGTCGAGTTGCCGGACCGTCAATGACGCCATAGGGAAATTCCTTATATCGAAGCAACTTAGCGTTAGTGTGATAGCATTGCAATCAGTGCAACCAAAGGAGCTGCCCGTCCTTTTTGAGTCAGCTTGACGGGGTGCAGTGCCTTCTGTATTTAACCAATCAGTTATTTAACTAATTGGTGCAATAGGGCGATGCCGAGCGACCACCTTAGCGCCACCTTTGCAGCTCTCGCCGATCCGACCCGACGCGCCATCCTGGCGCGGCTCGCGTTCGGCGAAACCTCGGTGCTCAAGCTGGCCGAACCGTTCGCGATGAGCCTGCCGGCGGTCTCCAAGCATCTCAAGGTGCTGGAGCGCGCCGGCCTGATTACGCGCAGCCGCGATGCGCAGATGCGGCCATGTCGCATCGACGCGCGCGCGCTCAAGGAGGCAGACGACTGGCTCGGGGAATATCGCCGGCTTTGGGAAGAGCGGCTGGATCGCCTCGACGATTACCTGAAGACGCTGCAAGGCAAACAAAAGCCGAGCAA
>Ga0207761_1000497_pt1 | contig 13892 bp, 9 predicted proteins | sample LuqExpMetageno34_FD_187792 | JGI IMG/M metagenome (GOLD analysis project Ga0207761, IMG submission 187792) | Tropical forest soil microbial communities from Luquillo Experimental Forest, Puerto Rico - Sample 34 (SPAdes) | ecosystem: Environmental > Terrestrial > Soil > Tropical forest ... | reverse complement strand
TTTTTTTTTGCAGCTTACACATCTTCGGGAATCCGCTCGGTTACGGTCAGCTTTCGCACGTTGAGCCGATCGATCTCGAAGCGTCCCACGCGAACCTTGCCGATCATCAAATAGCCGATAGCGAGCGCACCAAGCGCAAGCGCGCCGAGAGCGAATGCGCCAACCGCCACCGCCCCGATCGGCATCGCCGACAAGGTCTTCGGCCGGCCGCCCGGAAGTTTCATATCCAAATTCACACCGGCACCGCCTTCCAAAAGTAACGCACGAAACCGCGCCGCTCATCTTTATCCTTTACGCGAAAACTCATCTTCACTTTCGTGCCGGTATCGATCTGGCCCTGCTCTACGTCGGTGATATCCGCCATGAACCGCCCCCCGTCGGCAAAGGTGATCATTCCGTAATGGCTGGGCGGCGACACCGAATAGGTCAGGAAATCCGCAGACCACGAAAGTACCGTTCCGGTCTGTTCGGCGAAGCTGTAGTCATCTTGGCTGTCGATGGCCTTGCAGTTGGGATTGACGCAGACACGCGCCTTCGGAAACTGCGCCGTGCCGCAAACGCGGCATTTTCCTCCGACGAGCCCCATCAGCATGTCGCTATTGCGGTAGACGACGCTGAGCGCCGTGCGCTTGTCGCCCTCTGCGCGCATGCCTTTCTCGAGTTCGACCAGCCCGTTGAAGGCGAGATATTTGAGATAATTCGTTTCCTCTTGGCGACGCTGGAGCGATGCCGAAACGCGCCTGCGGTCCTTTATCCGTTCGATCTCCGGCGTCACTTCGAATAGAAGCACATCGCAGCCCTCGCCGAATTGCGCGACGAGGATCTTCTCGCCAGATTTCGCCTCTTCGAGCACCTGCGCCAGCATCAAAAGCGCGTGCGCGGCGCCGGTGTCGCCCACCGTCGCCGCAAGATTGTCCCGCGCTTTCGCGGGGTCGATTTGGCATTGCTTGGCGATCTGCTGGTCCAGTTTTGCAAACGGGCACGGCAGAATGAAATGCGCGATGTCCTCGCCCGAAACGCCCAGCTTGTCGAGCAGCCCGTTCACGGCCACGGGAACGATTTTCGCGTAGCCCTCATCGCGGACCCAGCGCTCTTCCCAATTGTAGTCGAACGCTTCGGACTCGCCGCGGAAATGATCGATGAAATCGACCGTGCGCGAATGGCTCCCTAAAAAATTCGCGAGCACTTTCTCTTTGCCGAGCACAAAAGCCGCCCCCGCATCGCCGAACGACATTTCCTGCGAAGATGCGGCGCGGGCTTTGCGGTGTTCACCGGCAGCGATAAGCGGCGCTTTCGCCCGGCCGCTGGCCACGGCATCGAGTGCTGCGATAAGCGCCGAGGTGCCGGCCCGCTGCGACGAACTCACGTCGAAGGAGGAAATATCGTCCGAAAGGCTTAGCGCGCTTGCCACGATACCGGCATTCTGCCGATCGGAGAACGGCATGGTGGTGGAGGCGAAGTAGGCTGCATCGACATGCGCGCGGTCGTGGATGGGATCGGCTGCGGGAAGGCAGCTGCGCCCCGCCTCGACCGCCAGCGTCACCGAGTCTTCATCGTAATTGGCCATGGCGCGTTCGCCTTTCGCCGCGGCCCGAAGTCCTGGCGCGAACCATGCATTGGCGTTGGCGATGGCCTTTCTCTGCAGCCTCAGTCGCGGGATATAGGCGCCGTAGGCAATAATCCCCGTCATGTTTCTCACCCCGATAGATTTTGGATCGAGGCCCAGGAAACCAGCTTTGTCGGGAAGAGACAAATCGATGGGGCGCCGCGCCGGCAATAAAAGCTACCGGCGTTTTTGGACCTGTCTCGTCAGGCCAAATTGAGCTGCCACGATACGCCAAACTTGTCGTTCGTCCAGGCGAATTGGCGGCTGAATCCGTAGGATCCTAACGGCATTAAAATCCGCCCGTCCTCGGACAGCGCTGCGAAGAGCCAGGCGATCTGTTCTGCGGAATCGCACTCGACGAACAAGGAGAAAGACGGCGTGAATGTAAAGTCGTGGCGCCCCGCGCTGTCGATGCAGAGGATGGTTTGGTCGCCCAGCGCAAAGGTCGCGCGCTTGACCGAGCCTTCCTCGCCCGGCTCGCCCGCCTGATAACGCTCGATTTCCAGAATATCGGAATCGGGAAAGAGCGAGGCGTAGAAGTCCATCGCTTCTTCGGCGTCACCTTGGAACAACAGAAACGGCCGGACTGTGGGCATAGGGCGTCTCCGCCGGGTCACGCCCGGCCATGGTGAAACAAAAGCCGGCACATCACCATGAAGGCCTACGGCACGATCTTGGCGTGACGAAGATAGGCGACAATCTCTTCCGCGAGCGCGGCGGGATCGTATCCCACGGTCTTCAGCGTGATTTCAGGCGCGTCGGGCGGCTCGTAGGGGCTGTCGATGCCGGTGAAGTGCTTGATCTCCCCGTGTTGTGCCTTGGCGTAAAGTCCCTTCGGATCGCGCGCAATGCAGACGTCGAGCGGCGTATCTACAAATATTTCGATGAATTCGCCCGGCACCAGAAGTTCGCGCGCGAGCCTGCGTTCGGAACGGAACGGCGAGATGAAGGAGACGAGCACGATGAGCCCTGCATCGACGAAGAGCCTTGCCGCCTCAGCCACGCGGCGGATGTTTTCCACCCGGTCCACATCGGTGAAGCCGAGGTCGCGATTGAGACCGTGACGAACATTGTCGCCATCGAGGAGATAGGTGTGCCGCCCCTGCGCGAATAGCGTTCGCTCGACGAGATTGGCGATGGTCGATTTGCCAGACCCCGAGAGCCCCGTGAACCAGAGCACGGCCGGTTTTTGGCCCTTGGATTCCGCGCGCAACACCTTGTTCACGTCGAGCGCCTGCCAGTGCACATTGGTGGCGCGCCTAAGACCGAAATCGATCATGCCGGCCGCGATGGTTGCATTGGTGAAGCGGTCAATCAGGATGAATGCGCCCGTGTCGCGGTTCTCCGCATACGGATCGAAGGCGATCGGCTGCGACGTCGAGACATTCGCATAGCCCACTTCATTGAGCGCCAGCGTCTTGCCCGCCAGATGATCGAGCGTGTTGACATCGACCTTGTGCTTCAATTCGGTAACCGAGGCTGGAACCGTGGCCGTGCCGATCTTGAGAAGATAGGGGCGGCCCGGCAGCATCTGCTCTTCCGCCATCCAAAGGATATGTGCGGCGAACTGGTCGGACACTTCGGGACGCGCTGACGGCGTGCTCAAGACATCGCCGCGCGAAATGTCGATCTCGTCGGCAAGCGTGAGGGTGACGGCTTCGCCTGGCAGGCCTTCGGCGAGATCGCCGTCCTGCGTCACGATGCGCTCGACCCGGCTGGTGCGGCCGGATTTGGCGACCGCCACGGCACTGCCGGGCCTGATCCGCCCACTGACAATCGTACCCGAAAATCCGCGGAAATCGAGATTGGGCCTATTGACCCACTGCACCGGCATGCGGAACGGACGTTCGGTGAGGGCGGTCTCCACATCCACGCTTTCCAGATGGGCAAGGAGCGTGGGACCGCGGTACCACGGTGTCGACGTGCTGAGGCCGATCACATTGTCGCCGAAGCGAGCGGACATCGGGATGGGCATGAGGCTGGCAAAGCCGAGCTTCCCGGCGAACACCGAAAATTCCTTGCAAATGTCGCGGAATACGGATTCATCGAACCCTACGAGATCGATCTTATTGACGGCGAGCACGACATGGCGGATGCCGAGCAGCGAAGTGATGTAGGCATGCCGGCGCGTTTGCGTAAGCACGCCTCTGCGCGCATCGACTAGGATGACGGCGAGCTCGGAATTCGAGGCGCCCGTTGCCATGTTGCGCGTGTATTGCTCGTGTCCAGGCGTGTCGGCGACGATGAATTTGCGTCGGTCCGTCGCAAAAAAACGGTACGCCACGTCGATTGTGATGCCCTGCTCGCGCTCGGCTTCGAGGCCATCGACGAGAAGCGCAAAATCGATGTCGCCGCCGGTTGTCCCGTGCTTGCGCGAATCCTTCTCCAGGGCCGCCAGATGATCCTCGAACAAAAGCTTCGAATCGTAGAGAAGACGGCCAATGAGGGTCGATTTGCCGTCGTCGACGCTGCCGCAGGTCAAAAACCTCAGAAGCGTCTTTTTCTCCTGTGCAGCGAGATAGCTGCTGAGCGCGCTGCCGTCGGCCCGCATCAGAAATAGCCCTCGCGCTTCTTCTTTTCCATAGAAGCGCTCTCGTCGCTGTCTATCAGCCGGCCCTGGCGCTCGGAAGTTCGCGCTGTCAGCATTTCGCTCACAATCTCCTCAAGCGTCGCGGCAGAAGATTCGATAGCGCCCGTCAAAGGATAGCAGCCCAGGGTACGAAAGCGCACCAACCGCATTTCGGCGGTCTCTCCGTTCCGGAGCTTCATGCGATCATCGTCGACCATGATCAGCGTGCCATCGCGTTCGACGACCGGCCTCTCCTTCGCGAAATAGAGCGGCACGATCTGAATATTTTCCATCAGGATGTATTGCCAGATGTCGAGTTCGGTCCAGTTGGAGAGCGGGAAAACGCGGATGGATTCACCCGGCCGCACACGGGTATTGTAGAGCCGCCAAAGTTCTGGGCGCTGGTTTTTCGGATCCCACGCATGCGAAGCCGTCCGGAACGAGAAGATGCGCTCCTTGGCGCGCGACTTCTCCTCGTCGCGGCGCGCACCACCGAACGCCGCATCGAAGCCGTACTTATCGAGTGCCTGCTTCAACCCCTCGGTCTTCATCACCTGCGTATGCAAAGCCGATCCGGAATCGAAAGGATTGATGCCGCGACGGATACCGTCTTCGTTGACATGTACGAGAAGATTCAGCCCTAGGCGCTTTGCTGTCGCATCGCGGAACGCGATCATCTCGCGGAACTTCCAGGTCGTGTCGACGTGCAGCAGCGGAAAAGGCGGCAACGAAGGATAGAAGGCCTTCATCGCCAGGTGCAGCATCACCGACGAGTCCTTGCCAATCGAATAGAGCATGACGGGATTGCGGAATTCCGCCGCAACCTCCCGCATGATATGGATGCTTTCGGCTTCGAGGCGCTTCAAATGGGACGGCCCCTGAGACGCTACAGAATTTGTCATACCCATATGTGTGAATAGCGGCCTGCTCGCGAGTAAGTATGTCGTAATCTAGGAATCGCTGTTTGGCAAAACAACCTGTAACAAGGGGCAGGCCAAAAAAGAGGGCGTTCAAGCCTGCCGGAGAGGGAAGCTCGCGAAATTGTGCCTTATCGCAGGATTTTCGCGACATTTCCGACAAAGTTCCGCCCCCTTGTTTTTGCTAAGGAACGCTGCATGAGTAGGCCATCCGGCCCCGACGCGGCGGCAATTCGGGTATTCCGGGCCGATACCGCGTTCCAGCGCTTGGAAAGCGACGATGAACGAGCTTAAGCGCAGCGACTTTTTTGACCGGCTCGACCGCCAGGGCACGCGCGGGACACCGCTTTGGATAAGGCTTGGCGCCGTCCTGTTGGGCGTTCTGCTGGTCATCCTCATTGCCTGGTTTGCCACCCGAAGCGGGACGGCGACGGGAGCACGCGGCCGCAACGCGGGGCAAAACGGTCCCATTCCGGTAAATGTGGGCCGGGTCGGCGAAGGCGACGTGAAAGTAACGATCGACGGGCTTGGAGCAGTGACGCCGCTCGCCACGGTCACTGTGCATCCCCAGGTGACGGGCTATCTCAACAAGTTCGACGTCGTCGAAGGTCAGATGGTGGCCGCCAACCAAGCGCTTGCCGAAATCGATCCAAGACCGTTCCAGGCGGCGCTCGATCAAGCAAAGGGCCAGCTTGCGCGAGACGAAGCGTCGCTGGCGAATGCGAAGGTCGATCTTGCGCGCTATCAGGCGCTTTGGAAGCAGAACGCTGTCTCGCAGCAAATCTTGCAGACCCAAATCGCGACGGTGGGCACCGATACCGGCACCGTCGCCGCCGACAAAGCCGCGGTGGAAGCTGCCGCGATCAATCTCGGCTTCTGCCATATCGTCTCACCGGTGGCCGGCCGTGTGGGCCTGCGCCAAGTGGATCCGGGCAATCTCGTCGTCGCGGGTGGCGCAACTTCCATCGTGGTCGTCACGCAGTTGCAGCCGATGTCCGTGCTCTTTTCCGTTCCCGAGGATAGCATCGGTCAAGTGATGCAGCGCGCGGGCGGCGGCACGAAGCTGCCTGTCGCCGCCTATGACCGCTCGATGACCACAAAGCTCGCGGACGGCGAGCTTTCGAACGTCGACAATCAGGTCGACCCGACGACGGGCATGGTCAAGATGCGCGCCATGTTCGACAATTCGGCACAGACCTTGTTCCCGAGCCAATTCGTCAACATCCGGCTCCTGCTCGATACGTTGCACGATCAGACCTACGCGCCGGCCGCCTCGATACAGCACGGCGCGCAGGGGACGTATGTTTGGGTCATCGACAAGGACCGCGCGGCCAATATGCAAACCATAACGACGGGCCCAACGGACGGCGACAAGGTCGCCATTACCAATGGACTTCATCCGGGCCAATTGGTCGTGACCGATGGCGCCGACCGGCTGAGCGAGGGCAAAGCGGTGCTTTTGCCCGGCCAGAAGGGCACAGGCGGGATTTATTCCGCGACGGATTCGCAGATGAGTGCGCACCATGCAAAGGATACCGGCCAACATCATCACAGGCATCGCAAAAGCGGGGATTCCTCGAGCCAAGGCGCGTCCCCATGATCGATCGGTCTTTCGTGTGACCCAGCGGCGATGAACCCGTCGCGCCCCTTCATTCTGAGACCCGTCGCGACATCGCTCCTGATGATCGCGATCGTGCTCGTTGGCATAGTGGGCTTCGGCTATCTGCCGCTGTCAGCCCTGCCCGAGGTCGATTACCCCACGATCCAAGTACAAAGCTTTTATCCCGGCGCCAGCCCGGAAGTGATGACAACGACCGTCACCGCGCCGCTTGAGACGCAACTGGGCCAAATGCCTGGTCTCAAGGAGATGTCCTCCATCAGCTCCGGCGGTGCCTCCGTCATCACGCTGCAATTCGATTTAAGCCTCAGTCTCGATGTGGCCGAGCAAGAAGTACAAGCGGCGATCAATGCCTCGAACACCTTTCTGCCCCAGCTTCCGACACCGCCTGTCTACGCCAAGGTCAATCCTGCCGATGCCCCGGTGCTGACGCTCGCAATCACCTCGAATGCGATGCCGCTTCCACAGCTGGACGATCTTGTCGACACGCGCATCGCGCAGAAAATTTCGCAGCTCGCCGGCGTCGGGCTCGTCACCATCAATGGCGGTCAGCGTCCCGCCATCCGTATCCAGGCGAATCTTCAGGCTTTGGCGGCTTACGGGCTCAACATCGACGATCTGCGCACGACGATCGGCAATCAAAATTCCAACGCGCCCAAAGGGAGCTTCGACGGCGTTTCACGCTCCTACACCATCAATGGCAACGATCAGATCCAGAATGCCGACGACTACAAAACCCTCGTCGTGGCTTACAAGAACGGCAATCCTGTCCATCTTTCCGATGTCGCGACCGTCGTCCAAGGTGCGGAGAACACCAAGCTTTCGAGCTGGATGAACACGACGCCGGCCATTCTGGTCAACGTGCAGCGACAGCCCGGGGCCAACGTCATTTCCGTCGTCGACGGGATCAAAGCGCTCCTCCCGCAGATCACGGCGGGACTTCCCGCGGCCTTGAAGGTGCAGATCGTCACCGACCGGACCAACACGATCCGCGCCTCGGTCGGCGACGTCGAATTCGAACTCGGGCTCGCCGTGGTCCTTGTCGTGCTCGTGATCTACCTGTTCCTGCGCAACGTGCCCGCTACGGTGATCCCAAGTCTGTCGGTGCCGCTTTCGATCGTGGGCACGTTCGCGGCCATGTATCTTTTGGGATTCAGCCTCAACAATCTCTCGCTGATGGCGCTGACGATCGCCTCGGGCTTCGTGGTCGACGACGCTATCGTCATGATCGAGAATATCTCGCGCTATCTCGAGGCGGGCGAGAGCCCGCTCAATGCCGCACTGAAAGGCGCGGGCGAGATCGGCTTCACCATTGTCTCGTTGACCGTGTCGCTTATTGCCGTGCTCATCCCGCTCCTCTTTATGCAGGAGGTGGTAGGACGCCTCTTCCGCGAATTTGCGGTGACGCTCGCGGTCACCATCCTGATCTCTGCCGTCGTGTCTTTGACACTCGTGCCGATGCTGTGCGCCAAGCTCTTGCGGCATCGTTCCGAACAGCGGCAAGGCCGGTTTTCTCGACGTGCGCAGGAACTTTTCGACCGCCTTATTTCCGAGTACGGGCGTCTCCTCACTTGGGTGCTCGATCACCAGCCGCTCACGCTATTCGTCGCCATCGGCACGCTGGTCGTGACCGCCCTTCTCTACATCGTCATCCCGAAGGGCTTCTTTCCCGTGCAGGATACGGGCCTCGTACAAGGCATCACGCGCGCCAGTCCGGACATCTCATTCGCAGCGATGGGAAAGCGGCAAAACCAGCTTGCCGAGTCCATTCTCAAAGATCCCGACGTCGTCAATCTTACCTCCTTCATCGGCGTGGACGGCACGAACACCACGCTCAACAGCGGGCGCTTCCTTATCGATCTGAAGCCCAAGGACGACCGCTCTGATAATGTCACCGACATTGTGCGGCGCTTGACCGCCGTAGGCCGCACGATACCGGGCATCTCCGTTTATCTGCAGCCGGTGCAGGACCTCACGATCGATTCCACCATCAGCCGGGCACAATACCAATTCATCCTCGAGGCGCCCAATACCTCCACGCTCGATCTTTGGGTGCCGACACTGATGAACCGGCTTGCACAAGCTCCGGAACTCGAGAACGTGTCGACGAATTTTCTCGACAAGGGCCTTTCCATCAACATGACGATGGACCGCGACACCGCGGCGCGCTTCGGAATTTCCCCCGCCACAATCGATAACGCGCTTTACGACGCCTTCGGTCAGCGCATCGTCTCCACCATCTTTACGGAATCGAACCAGTATCGCGTCATCTTGGAAGCAAGCCCGAACCTGCAAAATTCAATTCGCTCGCTCTCCGCGATCTACCTGCCTTCGTCCGCCGCCTCGCAGGTCCCGCTCGACGCAGTCGCGAAGGTAGCCGTAGCACCGGTACCGCTCGAGATCGATCATCTGGCACAATATCCTTCGGCGACCATCTCCTTCGATGTCGCACCGAGCGCTTCGCTCGGCGCCGCGGTCGACGCGGTGCAGGGTGCGGAGAGCGACATCAGCCTGCCTGCGAGCGTAATTACGAGCTTTCAGGGATCGGCGCTTGCCTTCCAGTCTTCGCTCGGCAACGAGTTGCTTCTGATCCTCGCCGCCATCGTCACGGTCTACATCGTGCTCGGCGTGCTCTACGAGAGCTACATCCACCCCATCACGATCCTCTCGACGCTGCCCTCGGCGGGCGTCGGCGCACTTCTGGCACTTATCATCGCGGGCGACGATCTCAACATCGTTTCGATCATCGGCATCGTGCTGCTGATCGGCATCGTGAAGAAGAATGCAATTATGATGATCGACTTCGCGCTGGCGGCCGAGCGCAATGAAGGAAAATCGCCGCGCGAGGCGATCTATCAGGCCAGCCTTCTGCGCTTCCGGCCCATTTTGATGACGACGGTTGCGGCCTTGTTCGCGGCATTGCCGCTGATGATCGGCATGGGGACAGGCTCGGAGCTGCGCCATCCGCTGGGCATTTCGATCGTCGGCGGCTTGCTGATGAGCCAGCTTCTCACGCTTTTCACCACGCCCGTGATTTACCTTTATTTCGACCGCCTTTCGCGGCGCCTGGGCGGCGAACCCGAAGCGATGCCGTCCCGCCCATGAACATATCTGCCCCTTTCATAGCGCGCCCCATCGCCACGACTCTCGTGACGCTCGGCATCGCGCTGGCGGGTATCGTCTCGTTCTTTCTCCTGCCCGTAGCGCCAATGCCGGACATCGATTTTCCAGTGATTTTTGTGCAGGCTCAGATGGCCGGCGCGAGCCCGGAAACGATGGCAACGAGCGTGGCGACGCCGCTCGAGCGGCACCTGGGTGCCATCGCCGACGTGGACGAGATGACATCTTCGAGTTCCGTCGGCTCGACCCGCATCGTGCTGGTATTCGGTCTAGACCGCGACATCGACGGCGCGGCACGCGACGTTCAGGCCGCGATCAACGCGGCACGGGCGGATCTACCCGCTTCGCTGCGCTCCAATCCGACCTACCGGAAAATTAATCCGGCTGGATTTCCCATCATGATCCTGGCGCTGACGTCCGACACGCTCTCGCCGGGGCAAATGTATGATTCCGCCAACACGATTCTGGGACAGCGCTTAAGCCAAATCAGCGGCATCGGCCAGGTGCAGGTCATGGGCGCCTCGCTGCCGGCGGTGCGCGTCGATTTGAATCCGCAGGCGCTTTTCAAATACGGCATCGGGCTCGAAGACATTCGCGCCGCCCTGTCCGCGACCAACGCCAATGCACCCAAGGGCGCCCTGAACCAAAACGGAATGAACTTTCAGGTCTATACAAACGACCAAGCGACCTCGGCCGACCAATACCGCTCGCTCGTTGTTGCCTATCGAAACGGTGCGCCGGTCCGGCTTTCCGATGTCGCCAATGTCTACGACGGCGTCGAAAACACCCAGAATCTCGGCATGTTGAACGGTAAACCGGCCGTGCTGGTCGCCCTCTACAAGCAGCCTGGCGCGAATATCGTGGCCACCGTAGCGCGCGTGAAGGCCATCATGTCACAGCTCGCCGCGGCAATTCCGCCCTCCATTCATTTGATCGACGCCAACGACCGGACGGGCGCAATTAACAAATCGCTTAGCGATGTCGAGCGCTCGCTCATCCTCTCCGTCATTCTGGTGACGATCGTCGTGTTTTTTTTCCTGCGCGATGTGCGCGCCACGCTGATCCCGGGCATCGCGGTGCCGCTGTCTCTCGTTGCGACCTTCGGGGTGATGTATGTCGTCGGTTATTCGCTGAACGATCTTTCGCTGATGGCGCTGACCGTCGCCACGGGCTTCGTGATCGACGACGCCATCGTCGTGCTTGAAAACATCACGCGCCATATCGAGGCGGGCATGCCGAAGATGGAGGCGGTGCTGACGGGATCGCGCGAGGTCGGCTTCACCGTGATCTCGATGAGCCTGTCCTTGATCGCGGTATTCATCCCGATTTTATTGGGAGGCGGGATACCGGGCGAGATATTCCGCCAATTCGCCCTTACGCTTTCCATGTCGATCATGGTGTCTCTCGTCGTCTCGCTGACGACGACGCCGATGCTCTGCCGCTATCTCTCGCAGCGCAGATCGGGCGGTCGCGAAAGCCGCCTGATGCAATGGTCCGAACGCCTCTTCGAGCAAAGCCGGAATGTCTACGAACGGGCGCTTTTGTGGTCGCTGCGCTATTCCGGCACGGTCCTGCTCGTTCTCTTCGTCACGATCCTGCTTAATATTTATCTTTTGATCGTCGTGCCGAAGGACTTCCTGCCGAGTGAGGACACCGGCGACATCAACGGCAACATTGTGGCCGACCAAGCGATCTCGTTCCAGCTCATGGAAAAGAAATTTGTGCAATTCATGTCGATCGTAAAAAGCGATCCGGCCGTCGACACCGTGGTGGGTTCCGTTGGCGGCGGCGGCGGCGGGCCGCGCGGCGGCGCGACGAACACCGCTTCGATCTTCGTGCAGCTCAAGCCCGCTAACGAGCGCGATCTCACCACCGATCAGGTGATCGACAGGCTGCGCCCGAAGCTCAATCAAGTCGCCGGCGCGCGCATGACCATGTTCGGCGCGCAGGACGTGCGTGCGGGCGGGCGCCAGGGCAACGCCACCTACCAATATACGCTGCTGGCCGACACCTATGAGGATCTCGCGCAACGGGTGCCGCGTATCACCGACGCGCTGCAGGACCAACCCGAATTGACCGACGTGACGTCCGATCAACAGACACATGGGCTTGAAGTCGAGCTGTCGATCGACCGGCAAACCGCATCGCGGCTCGGTGTCACCGTTACGCAAATCGACAACACGCTATACGACGCCTTCGGCCAGCGGACGGTCTCCACGATCTACAAGGACAACAATCAGTATTTCGTGGTGATGGGTGTGGCGCCGCAATTCTGGCAAAACCCGCAGACGCTCAACGACATCTATGTCAGCACATCGGCAGCGCCGGTATCCGGCACACAATCGACCAATGCGGTTGTGGGAACCACGGTCATATCGAACGCGAACAAAGCAACCGCTGCCCAGATCGCATCGGATTCGCTCAGGAACCAGCAACTCAATAGCATTGCCTCGAGTTCGAAGGGCGGCTCGGCCGGCTCGTCCGTCTCGACATCGCAGGAGACGATGGTACCGCTCTCCGCCTTTGCACGCTTTGCGCCCGGAAACACGCCGCTCGCGGTCAACCACCAGGGCCCGTTTGTCGCCGCCACCATTTCTTTCAACCTGCCGGCAGGCGGCTCTCTTGGCGATGCCACAAAAGCCATCGAGCGGGTGACGGCTGCGATGCGCGTGCCGGTCACGATCCATGGCCAGTTCGCCAGTAACGCCAAAGCATTCCAGGATTTTGTCAGTAGTCAACCAATGCTGATTTTGGCCGCCATCGTCGCCGTCTACATCGTCCTTGGCGTGCTTTACGAAAGCTACATCCATCCCCTGACCATTCTCTCGACGATTCCGTCGGCGGGCGCGGGCGCCATTCTGGCGCTGATCATCACGCACACGGCATTCACCGTGCTCGCGCTGATCGGCGTCCTTCTTCTGATCGGGATCGTCAAGAAAAACGCCATTATGATGATCGACTTTGCGTTGGAGGCCGAACGAACGGAGGGTCTCACCTCGCGCGAGGCCATCTATCTGGCCTGCCTCATGCGTTTTCGCCCCATTATGATGACGACTTTTGCCGCCATTCTCGGCGCACTTCCGCTCGCCCTCGGACTTGGAACGGGCTATTCGAAATCGCTCGGCATCGCAATCGTCGGCGGTCTGATCGTGAGCCAAGCGCTCACCCTTTTCACCACGCCCGTCGTTTATCTCTACATGGACATGTTCCGCCTGCGGTGCCGCAGGTTGTGGCAGCGCTGGTATCTGGGTGTGCTGGGCGATCCCGAAAGCCCGGGGGCGCCGGCCGAGTGACATGCAACGGCTCCTGATCTTATTGGGCGGCTGCCTGCTGATCGCCGGGCTTCTATGGCCCCTGCTCGGCCATTTGGGCTTGGGCCGGCTGCCTGGCGACATTGTGATCGAGCGTCCGCAGTTCCGATTCTACTTCCCTATCGCGACCTGCCTCTTGGTCAGCGTCGTTCTGACGCTTCTCTTTTGGCTCCTTCGGAAGTAAGCACAGCAGAGGTCCTCGCTAGAGTCCGAGCATGACGCTCCGTCCCATACATCGCGCGCTGTTGTCCGTGTCGGACAAGACCGGTCTTGTCGATTTCGCCACGGCGCTGGCTAAACGCGGCATCGTCCTTCTTTCGACCGGTGGTACGGCCAACGCACTGCGCCGAGCGGGCCTGCCGGTTACGGACGTCTCGAATATCACGGGCTTTCCCGAGATCATGGACGGCCGCGTCAAAACCTTGCACCCGAAGATTCATGGCGGGCTGCTTGCGCTTCGCGACAAGCCGGAGCATGCCAGCGCAATGCAGACGTACGGCATCGAAGGCATCGACCTTCTGGTCTGCAACCTCTATCCGTTCGAAGCGACCCTCGCGCGCGATGCGGGCTACGAGGAGGTGATCGAAAATATCGATATCGGCGGACCCGCCATGATCCGCGCGGCCTCCAAGAATCACGACTGGCTCACGGTGGTCGTCGATCCGGAAGATTATGAGCTCGTGTTGAGCGAAATCGAAACAAACGGCGGTTCCATCGGTGCGGAACTGCGCCGCAAGCTTGCGCAGGTCGC